>Ga0307510_10006963_pt1 | contig 13477 bp, 15 predicted proteins | sample 12_EM_MG_FD_207224 | JGI IMG/M metagenome (GOLD analysis project Ga0307510, IMG submission 207224) | Populus trichocarpa ectomycorrhiza microbial communities from riparian zone in the Pacific Northwest, United States - 12_EM | ecosystem: Host-associated > Plants > Roots > Unclassified | place... | reverse complement strand
GCCCTCCCTCTGTTTTGGGGGTCAAACGCTCTCCGCCGCCCGCTTCCCCTTCCCCCCCCTCTCTTCCCCCTGCTCTCCCCTGCTCTCCTCCCCCTCGCTGTGGTACCCCAGCCCGCCATCTCTCGCAGGACTGGCATGACTGGATAGCTGAGCGCCGCCGGCTTGCTGGCCGTTCACGCTTTGTCCGGGTCATGGAAAGCGACACCGAGGATTTCGAGGGTCTTCTGCTCGCGCAGGTTGAGAATGCGGGCCCCTCTTCCGTCTTGACCTCGGCCTTGGCCCCTGCCCCTTCGGCGGCTGCGCCTCCCGGCCTTCCCCCTTCCACCATCCCCACCTACCCCAACCATGCGGTTACACTGCTCTTTAGCGCTGCCGGCAAGCTTGTCGGTTGGTGCCAGGTGAACTGCGGCGCTCCTTCCGAAGAATGGGTGGAGTATGACGCGTCCGGGTGTTATGTCCGGGCTGCGTCTAACTTCCCCTCCCCTCTTAACCGCCCTCATCCCCGTTGGGCTAAGCCCCAGCATGGGTTTGATGGCCCTATCGTCTGACGGACCCCCACAATCGATGTACTCCATCCTCACGCTCCTTTTAGGCCATTCTTTGGCCGCTGGTGGCCCCGTCTTCTTCCATCTTGCCCCTCCCTCTTTGACCGTCGACCCGCTATCGCCTCTGTGAGGGTCAACTGTATGGGTTCGAATCCCTAAACAGCATCTCACAGCCCCCTCTTTCTTCTTCATGGGGGTAAAGGGCGCCCGAGTGCAGGCTTTGTGAAGCTACTGATTCTTCGGTAAGTTTGGGTTTAGCGAACTTCTGGGATTGTAGGAGAAGTTTGAGGCGCGCGTCGCCCGAGATTCGCGTACAGACAGGTAGCTAGTTGTTCGTTGTTGAGCGCCGTGTACATACATACAGGCGCTAGGTATTAAATAAATCAATTCCAAAAAAAAAAAAAAAAAAAAAAAAAGAAGAGGATCTTGAGATACCTGTGCAGTACACAATCTTACTGTATAACATACTGTATAAAGCGGTATCCGAGAAAGTAGATTTCTTCTTGAGATATGCAGATGCTGCCTATGCAAACACAGATGAAGGCTGATCCACCACCGGATATGTGTTCTTAGCAGACGAAGGTGCAATCACCTAGAGCTCAAAAAAGCAAATATTGACAGTGCTCTCCTCAATGCAGGTGGAGTATGTCACACTTTCCAAGGCTGCGTGCAAGGCGTGTTGGCTAAGGAATTTGTACACCAAGCTCGGGCTACTCAAAGAGGATATGCCGATGACGATCAAGGGCAATAACAACAGATCAATAGCTATGGCCTGGAATTCTCAATTCCACAAGTGAATAAAGCATATAGCTGTTTGGTGGCACTGGATCCAAGAGCTGGTACAAGATGGTACCATTAGCATTGATACTTGTTGCGACCCTGATCAAACTGTGGACATTCTTATGAAAGCCCTACTGTGCCCAAAACACACAAAGCATGTTGAAGAGATGGAACTCACCCCTGCTTGAAGGGGGGTGTTGGGATTTGGGTTGGATGTTTGGACAATCAGATGCAAGTCCAAATGGGATCAACCATTGTAGTAGCAGCCACAGCCCCTATCTTATTGGGGTACAATACAAATAGTACCGTACAGAAGAATAGAGAAAAGTAGGAGAGTGGGCGATCTCCACTCCAGTTCATGTGTGCCCCGTAAACTTCACTTGCCAACATGGGGGTATGGTGTAGCTGTATGTATGAGAGAAGTGGGTACATGTGAAACCAGGGGGTACAGGCCTGAGACTATAAGGGTGATGGTTCAGGTCCATCTATTGGGGGATAATTAATGGGATACAAGTTCCAATGAAGGGAGAAGAGAGAGACATATAGGTTGGAGATCTGCTTGTACTGGAGCTAGGCTGACAGCTGCCTACAAGGCCCAGTGTGAGCTACTTCAGTAAGATGGGGAAGCATAGTGCCTGCCACTTTTGTAGAGGTTTGTCAAGTATGGTAACAATGTGTTGTAGGAGTGCAGCATTTGTAAGTGCAGTGAGGAACATGTCTGGTGGCATGGGGCAGTACAAGGCACCCTGCTGTGCAGGCCAGCACCAGCTATGTGCTAAGGACATCATGAAATAAGGGGTCAGAAAGGTTGGTAGTGAGAAGGAAGGAGAGAGCAGCAAGCAGTGCAGGCCAGTAAATATTGCATGTAATGTCTGTAGGTGTATGTATGGGGTCTCAGATTCAGGTAGCATCAGTGGGTCAAGTGGGCCTGGTACACATATAGGCTCTAGCAACCCAGTAGGGGACTTTGGGACTGTAATGGTATTGTGGAGGGGAATCACATACCCCTGCCAAAACAGTATGTCCTGAAGTGAGCAGGGTTTGGTCTCATGAAGCATTGGTGTCAATAGCTGAGATCTGAGATAGTAGATACTTATTGGGTAGGTGTGGCACTGTTGTGTGTACTACCCACTGACAGGTAGTGGTGTTGACAGTTGCAGGTACAAAAATGTTTGATTCATGTTTCTATAGAAAGGAGAGGGGTGATCATTCTCAAACATCGATTACCTCCATTTCATCCAACCTGAGCAAAAAGACATACTCTTAGATACAGAGTAGTATGATGGAATGGGCTACTGACAGAGAACAGACACAAGTAGCCATCATGGTTAGTTGTCTTGGAGAGAGTAGATATTGATAACTTGATAACTTATCAATGGCACACAGATCTGTTTTTTGGAAATTGGAAATGCCACTGGTCCACTCATAGTCTCCAGTCCATCTACAGTTCAGTCCATAATTTTCAGTCTTTGGACCACAGACCGTTTGAGCAGTCTGGTCTGGTCCAAAATTGGTTCAGTCTAGCAGTCTACAATCTTTGGACCGGACCACAGCAATACTAGATACTATACTGACATGACATGACACAGTCATGTGAGCCCAATCAACTGAAGTCTAAACTCCAACTTAAAACTTTTTTTTTTCCCACATCAATACACATCTGTCTTCCTTCTTTCCCCTATGCCAACCCAGTTTTGACATGCTTATTTCTTTACCAGTGACATTACTAGCACTTTGATGTCATGTAGGGACTGCAGCCTTATGACAACAAAGTATTTGTAAATACTAGGCTGGCACTTGGCAGGCATTTTACAAAGGTACATTTCATTTTCATTTTGCATCTTTCTCTGCTAGCAGCTCTCTTTCTATGGCTTTAGGACATTGTAAGGGTGGTGTGTTCCAGCTATAGCTAGGCTCCCATCTTTGCTTTTATTATTACTCTAGGTTCTGGGGCATCGTGAAGGTTGGTGTGTCCTAGTTCTAGCCAGGTACCTACCTTTCTATTTTCTCTTGGCTCTTGGGTTTTGGTGGTGTTGCAAGGGTTGGTGTGTCCTGGGTATACCCAGGCTCTCACCTTTGTATCTGCATTCCTTTTCTGGTTCATGAGGGTCAATGTGTCCTAGCTATAGCTGGGCTCTTGCCTTCTGTTTTTTTTTGGGTTCAGGGGCATTGTATATGTTGGTATGTCCTAGCTATAGCCAGGCTCCTGCATTTGTATTGTTTTGTATCTTTTGGGTTCAGGGGGGCATTGTGTGCATTGGTGTGTCCTGGCTATAGCCAGGCTCTCACATTCATATTTGTATCTTTTTGGGTTTAGGGGGTATTACATGCATTATTGACATAGTCAGTCAAAGCTAACTTTACAGAAACTGGTATGAGGGGTACCATCCCACCACTACTATTGCCTCTGCCAACATCGACAACATTGCCATTACTGTAATGTGAAACCAACTTGTATACTTCCCCTTACCTCACTGCCTTCTATTTACCACTTTGCTCTCGACTCTCCCATTGCCACAATCAATTAGCCTGACTTGGATGAAGACTGGTGTTTCCCAGCTAGGCTAACTTGGTGAGTCACTTCTCCTTTGCATACTACTTTGATTAACCCCCTACCAAAATCTTTTACAGATAACCTTTTCTATCGTTGGATTGCAATTTCCCTTTTGTAGTGTACAACTTCTACCAGCTTTGACAGCTTGTCAAGAGGAGGGCTTCCTCTTGACAAGCTGCCATTGCCCCTTTTTCATTTATTTTTTTATAGTCAAACTTGATTTGTAATGTGTAATGTGTGGAATATATTAATGTTGGATGGAATAGGATTCGCTGCCATGTCAAAGTCACATGACTGTGAGAGAGTTAGACCTGACATGTGATCATGTGATCACATGTCTCCAATGCACCACTACATGACAGCCACAAGTGTCATGAAGCCTTTCACTTTGGTCTCAAACTCTGGTCAATACAGTCTCAACTTTGACACAATCTCCCTTCTGTTGACAGCAATTGATTTTGTATGGTTCCAGTATATTCAAATATCTTTTGTTCCCTTCTTCTGGCATAGCTACTGTAGCACACCTGAATGTGCTGTACTCGAAATGCATGATTTGACTACTGCCTGACATGCCCAATACCACAGGGTAGCGAGTAAATAACTTTCCCTTCATTCGCATGAGTTGTTTCTATTGCTTATAGACTGGTAGCCTAGACTGTAAGTAGATACTGCTTTGTTCTTTTGTTATAAAGACCCATGTACTGTTGCAAAATTAGAGATTGGGCCTTGGGCCCCAGGACACCTTTACCATAGAGTTTTCTAGTATAGTATGTGCAAGCACACATTCCGTAGTTAACAGCCCTTTTAGTGGGCTTTGCATAGTATTACCAAGTATTTACTGTTACAACTTGCACATTTGCTTAGTAATCAAGAACACTTTTGCTCAGTCCCCCCTCACACACATCTGCTGGCAAAATTGCTCGCTGTGCTGTTACCATGCTAAAATGCTGATTTGCTACAGGTTATGGGCCCTGCCCTAACAGCATAGCTAAAGCACTGTCAATATGTCCATCCCAGTACTTCCTTCCACTGTTCCACACCTCAATACAAACAGCAGCAACTGGGCCATTTTTGCCACATGCTTTCAAGAGGCAATGCTGGCCACCTAGCAGTGGACCCACTTTGACAGAACTGCCCCATGTCCCACTCCGAGGGATGCAGCCAACCCCACAAGTGCAGAAAAGGAAACCATGAAGGAATGCATACACAAAGACGTTGCCATGTAATCCATGCTGTCTGGGAGGCTCCCAGACTGGGTTATGCTGGCTGTATGTCACCACAAAACAGCAAAGGTACAATGGGATGCACTCATCAATAAGTTTGGGCACCCAGGCAACCTGAATGACACAACCCCCGAAGGAGTCGCTCACCCGGAGCTAGACTTGATGCCCAGAAAAGATGCCAACTCAAACACAGATACCCATGCACACCCTGATGGTGCAGAGTCAGAACTTATGATGGATAGGAAGGAGGACCACTTGCTCGAGGTGGAGGAGAAGGGGATCGCTAGGAAAAACGCCAGCATCAAGCAGGACATTGGTCCCCATGTCAAGCTGCAAGGCCCTGGGGTCAGCCCCCTTGCCACACAAGAGAACATCAGGTCACTCACCCCACCATCATTACCATCATCACCCATCACTCCGGAGGCTGCTAGCATGTAGTGCTCATTGGCTACCAACACAGAGACATCGGCCACCCCAGACAATGACTCAGCAGAAGACGCCAAGGAAGCCTTCCACACCAAAACATCATACATGGAGGATGAAGAAGCTCTCGACTGGGCTGGACTTGACGACTAGCCAGTCAAGGAGGGGGAGGAACAGAATGCTGACAAGGAGGCCAGGGTAGTCACCACATTGCTCATGGAGGACGCCCCATGCACTGAGTCCAAACCCTTCCCCCATAATGTGCTGCATGTATACACATATACTTCTGAGGCTGCTAGCATGTAGCACTCACTGGCTGTCAACTCAGAGATGCCGGGAATCCCAGAACCAGAAGACTGTGGTGTAGATTGGGACCTGCTGCTGCATGACATGCTGCCACCAGACGAGGCCACAAAACCCCTCACCCATCATCCACCTGAGCAGATCCAAGCCCCTACCAAAGCTGGTGGGCAGTTGGAGTCACTCTGGGGCAAGATATTGTGGTGTGCAATAGGGCAGACAAGCCCAGTACTAGTGTATGCACCAGAGGGCAAGATGCCCATTGGAGAGGTGCACAGCCATCCTCCCGACCTCGCCAACCCATCAGCACTGGGCTCCACTGTCTAGGAGCCAGAGCCAGATGACCCAAAGGCCCATGTCCATGTACATCAAGTGCGGAGGCCTGTCTTCGATGAGGGTACACATATGCACCCTGACCCATGGCCCAACTTGGGTGTCATCAACATGTCGCACATGCCTACACCCAGTCACACCCCAGCATCTCTAGGAGTGCTAGATGAGGAGGAAGTCGACCTTCAAATCTTTCCTCTGTGTGGAGAGCATGCCACTGAAAGGCCCAGCTGGATGCTCCTAGAGTGAGTCTGAGATACCCATGCACGTGAAGACAGGAGGCCCAGCCTCAAATGTCAACATGCAGACCTACCAAACCACCAAGCAGGATGTGCAAGTAGCATCAGTAGCCCTGCTTGAGGGGGAGGAAAAGAGGATGCCAAGTATGAGCAGCAAGTAGGCTGCTGTGCCAGGCACTCCCTTAACTTCCAACACTCAAGTGGCAGCAGCACCCCTGCTTGAGGGGGAGGAACTATGGGGTATGGCAACAAGCAGTGAGCAGGCTGCTGCGCCAGCCACCCCCTCAACTTCAAACTTGCCGCCTGTCATGCCTGCTGACCCAGAGGCCACAGCTCGGCCATGCAGATGCATTTGCATGCATGCACACAAACCCTCATGCACCATGCACAACATTCAGTCCGGGAGAGTGGTGTACCCTGGCACCTCCCCCCCCTCATCTCACGCCCAGTCTGCATACTGTTGGGGTCTTCATGGAAGACCCAGAGGAAGCAGGGGGAGTGACGATAGTGGAAGGTGGTGTACCAGCACCCACTCGAAGACATCAGCAGCACAGCATTGACATTCATAGTTGGAGACTGCAGATGCAGATGCACTCGAGCCTTGCATGCTTGCAGAGGCAAAGCGCAGCCTAGGGCCACTCAAGCTGGCCATACGACCACACCCTTCATGTGATCACCAAGGAGGCACTGCACCCATCGCAGCTGGCATATGTCGATGCCTTACTCCCCTCTCTCTCCACACACCAAGTACCTGTGAATGCAGTGGGGTACTCTATCACACATACAAGAAGGCCCATGTCACAGCAGACACCAGGCTTGCTCACTGGGAGGCCGCCAAGTGGGCCCTCCACCCCCTACCTTTTGGCACACATGCCAAGGCGAGCAGCCCACTGGAGGGCAAATCCAGCTGTGGCTAGCAGCATGGCTAGGAACTGGCATGCCATACCTAGGCACATGTTCTCCATCAATGGCAGTACCACCCCCTCATCTTCGAATCGGCTACCTACCACTGGGAGTGGCAGTGTTGCAGCCAAGCCCTGGGCACACCCACTGGGAGGCAGTCAAGCAGCCATTCCACTACTCCCCTGACACACCCAACCCACATTTTGCACATGCAGAGGTCATCAGCCTACAGAAGGGCCTATCCAAATGTGATGGCAGTAATGCCATGGACCAGCATGCCATATTGGGGCATGCATCTCCCATCACTGAGAGTGGGCACACTGCAGTGACACACAGTGGCAAGGAGGTGTCATGGCCTCACAGCCCCACATCTCACACACTGCAGTGGTCATTGCAACCACCATGTGTGACCACCCCATCCATCACCACACAGGCGACACAAGTGGCCAATGCTTTCACCAAGGCCCTCCCTTCAAGCACTTCGCCTCAGCCCCTGGCCTATGTGCGAAGTGAGGGGGAGTGTTGCAAAATTAGAGATCAGGCCTTGGGCCCCAGGACACCTTTACCATAGAGTTTTCTAGTATAGTATGTGCAAGTGCACATTCTGTAGTTGACAGCCCTTTTAGTGGGCTTTGCATAGTATTACCGAGTATTTACTGTTACAACTTGCACATTCACTTAGTAATCAAGAACACTTTTGCTCAGTCCCCCCTCACACGCATCTGCTGGCAAAATTGCTCACTGTGCTATTACTATGCTAAAACACTGATTTGCTACATGTACCACCTTGTAAAAAGGAGGCTTTGATCTCCCCCCCTTTGTTTCTGTTCTTGCCCTATTTGCCCAACTGTCTCAATGACAAACTAAGCCCATGAGCCATCATGTTTGTCCCTAGCCCCTATATCCTAGCTACTGTCTGTCTACCGAAGTGATAACCCAAGCCATGAGTTGCCATAAACTTGCTTCTATATGTGCACCCACACCCCCATTTTGTTTAACCAGCAGGTAGAGCCTGTGTATCAGTCATATAGTACCATATTTCCTATAACTGGCCAATACTACAGATACATAGTATGGAGATTGCACAAATGGTACCAGCTAGTTATACCATATTCTCTGTGATTAGCTAGTACCAGATATATATAATATGTGTGATTGTACAAGTGGTACTGGCTGGTCATACCATATTCTCCATGATTGGCCAGTACTAGATAGTATACATAATATGTGTGTTCACACAAATGGTACCAGCCAGTCATATCATCTTCCCAATGCTCAGCTGGTACTATATATACATAATATGTGTGATCGCACAAATGGTACTGGCTGGTCATATCATCTTCCCAATGCTCAGCTGGTACCAGATATACATAATATGTGTGATCACACAAATGGTACTGGCCAGTCATATCATCTTCCCCATGCTTGGCTGGTACCAGATATACATAATATGGGGTGATTACATAAGTGGTACTGGCTGGTCATATCATTATATCCTTATATTGTTTACCAACTACCAATACAATGTCATGATTGTACTATCAGAATACAAATTTGGGTGGGTTGGCTGGACCTATGTATACATTCCTTTGGCTGGCTGTTGGGTAGTCCCACTTCTACAACTATTTGTACATGTTGGGGGAACCAGAAGTGTGATGACTTTTGACTGAATGGTCTACCCAAATCATGTGATGCTGCCCAAACAACACCATGTCAGCCTCCTCACCCCCTCTCCTTGTCCATAGCCCCACCTTGTATGTCTTTCAAAGCCCTCTTATTTTGCTTTAATGCTCTGCCTCCTGCTCTTGCCTGCCTTGCCTGCCTTGTCCTGCCTTTCTACCTTCCCTCTCAAGACAATTGTTGCCTTCCTCTTCAAGCCAACACCTGCCATCTATTACAGCAGATCCCCAAATCTGCTAACTGATGTACCACCTACTTGCTTGCCACACCCTTTGGGTTTGCATTGGAAAATACATACCCAGATAATTTGGGGTAATTAGTGGTAATTATCTGTAATTTACCAGAATATTATATTATCACAGGTTAGCTTGCTGCCCATAGCCTAGATTAATTTAACATTGAATATCATATTTTCCATGTGATATCCCACAATAATGCTAAATAAGTCTTAAAGTTTCCACACATATTTTTGCAACAATATATGATATTATCATTGTCAACATAAATAACTTGTTGGCCACACTACTACAATGCTACATGAATGTGGGCCATTGTCCATTGGTATTACCAATACCAAGTCACATAGAGGGATAGGAAATAGGTAGAACAATGCAATGACTGAAATAACTTGATAGACGACTGGTATAGAGACCTATTTGTTGAACTGAGTCAAGTCAGTGAATCTGCAAACAAGAGTATGGCGATAACTTACAATAGGAGATGAGATGAGTAGGGTATTGAAACCAATGCAATCACGATCTGTTTACCCATCCATTTCTTCGAGGTCGATATCTGCAATTGGAACTGCTGTGGTCTCCTCAGCCAAACTAACAATCAATAATATCAGTGACAATGACAAATCCACAAACACAACATGTACTTTGCCTGAGCATATATATCCGACATCATGAGATGAAAGGCACTAGGGCGATGCTCTCGAATGTGGTGGAATGTGTCGATGTGGCCCTGATAAAAATCAAGGTATGCATTGGTTGAAAACTCCGATGGGTGTTGCTTTCCCAAACACCATTTGTGAATGGCAGCATAGAGCTATAATGATAGTCAATATTGGGCTACATAGATACAGCAGTACTCACTGCTGTTACCACTAGGGCCACCATCAGGATTGGGACCTCCAGCTTCAATATCCCATCGTCACCCTGAAATGTCAGGAAGTGGCTATATGTATATTTCAGTGCAAGGTCTGTCGCATCAAAGAAAAAAAAATAAACCGACATACTTGTCTAATCGATAGGTATAGGACGAAGTCCCTCCACCAAAATAAGAGTTCCTTATGACCGAAATGATCTGGGGATTGCGATAGGGACGTGTGCACAATGGAAGTGCTCTGAGCGGGTTACCCTAACAGAACTTGAGTTAGGCTACACTGAGAAGGGAAAACTTACATGGGGTGGCATTGGGAAGGTGTAGCGGTAGTCAGACAACTGTCTTTCAACCACTTGCACAATGTCAGGTGCTGATCCAATTGAGAAGAAGCTGACATGTATCATCTTAGTGCATCGCTCTTTGACCTCCCCTTGGAAAAGGGCAACCTGCCCACAGGGCTAAGAGCATCAGTCAACACATATTCAAAATAGGAAAGCAGAGAGGAACCCACCAAATGACACATTTTGGCCATATAATCTTCATTCAACTCAAGCCAATTCCTAATAATCGCTGCCCTTGGCAAATGGGACTGGGTTGTGGCACCAAGCGCTTCAGATATCATGGACCAAGTCAGAGCAGGGTCTGGAAATGCATGGATAAATAGCAAAGACACTTAAAGATGCTCAAAGGTATCTTGAAAGATCAAGCGCATGAGCACGGTCTGGAGTGTGAGCAAAACTTTGTTAGTTCCTAGAAACAAGACAATCTCGGTCTTAGATGGCCATTCATAATTGGCCTAGGGAGTAGCATTGGATACAGCAGTGCCACACTCATATGATGTGGTGTCGTTGCTGGCCTGTGTTGTACTAGTGAAACTTGCACTTGATCCAGTAGTGTTCACAGACCCATGAAATAATGGTATCTGAAGAGAGTTCTTAAATATATAGCCACCAAGAGAGTAAAATAGAACATACCTTGGAAATTTGTAAGGGGGTCTTTGTGCCATCATCCAACAAGTCATCGAACCATTCGGCCTCAGTCTCTATGTCACTATTGTTGTTGTCATGTCCACCAACCTGGCCAGCTTCTTTGGCAACGTCTAAGTGGATATGGGCATGATTGCTAACATAGGTTGCAGAAGGGAGGGAGGGGTTGTTGTGGCCAGGGTAGAAAGACGACGCTGAAAATTTTCATGAACACAAGTCAGGTGACAGTAAACAAAGTTCATTAGTAAGCCAGCAACTCAACTCCATTTCAATGACAAGTCGTTGCCCTTGTCCTTTGGGCCAGTACTCTCGATAACACCAAGTTGCCTTTGCTGACTTGGAACTGGTGCGTCACCTTCATCCAGCTGAATAGAATGACCATGAACTGGGTGTAGGATCATTGGTCAGCTCAATTCCCTATATCTGCAATACATACACCATTATTCCGCATTCTCTTCACTGGGAGTGGCCCACTGCTGGTTAAAGGTGTGGTGGAACTTGTAGGGATACTGGGCTGAGTAGAGGCCAAGGTACATTTCCTGCGTGCTTCACAATGTATCAGATGTGTCTGATGATATGATTCTAGGTGGACTTACTTTGAGGGCCATTGCTGGCTGCAGACATGTTGTTATTTTCCCTGCTGGCACTGTGTCGGTACAATAACTTTCAGTATCTATATTACCATGAAATTGAAATGGATCTCACCTGGCTATATTGGCAACAGCCCTTGGCTAAACATGGCATACATGTGGCAGCATTGTCAAAGCAAAGTAAGTGAGGAAATGAGTATGATGTATGGCCAGAAAAGACAGGAATGGGAATGAGCATTCGTACAAGAGGTATGTCCCCTTTTTATCTTCATGTCACAGTACTGGCTAACCAAATTTGTTCATAGACAATTTTTTCCCCCTCTAGCCCTGGCCATCATTTATGGCGTCCCTTTCTTGTCACCTCCACCCTACCATGAATGCTGTGCTGCCTATTCTTTTTTTTTTTTTTTTTTTTTTTTTTTTTAATTGGATTTATTGTTGTATGCATAAGCTACTGACAGATACGCTACGGGGCCTTGGGCCCCCTACGTCGGGATCTGGCACGACAGTCTGGGGTCTCGCTTGTCCCAGGGCATCCCTTCGCTTCTACTCCTATGTCCGTCGGTAGTCTCTGGGAAGTGGCAGCCAATGCGTGCAATGGGGGTAAATCGACACGTGCCCTGCAGGCTTGTTATTTGAGCTGTGCGCCAGCATGGAGGGGAAGGCGATGAGCGCCAGGGAGAGGAGGGTTGGAGGGTGGTAAATGCTATAGCTATTTGACAGGGAAGTGAGGCTAATGGGGTAGCTACGAGGGGCAACGCCGGGCTGATGCCGGTGAATCTGTGAGAGGGGGGTGGAAGAGGCAACCGGGCTGTCAAGCGCAAAGCTTGTTATAATGTTGCCCTTCGTCAGTTCCACACGAGTTCCTGCGGTATGGTGGGAAAGGTCCCAGGGCCCCTTGCTAAAAGGGGGGCCGGTCTGTGAGGAAGAGGCCGATCGAGGGGCTGAGGTGCATCGAGGCCGGAGGGGGGGAGTGGGAATGGCATGGCCCAAAGGCACGGATCCCACGACTTGTGACTGCCATAGCGTGATTGTGAAAGGAGAGTGTGAAGGGGGAGCGACTACGTCGAGCTCCCAATGGCCAGTGTGGTGCAGGCCGTCATGAGGTGCCCATGACTGTGTCTGTCTATAGGACAGCATGGGGCTTGAGGTGGGACCCAAAGGCCCTGTGGCCCCTACTGCTCTCATCCATCAAAGCCTATATTTCCCCGAAGAGCTTAGGACAACCCCGCCTTGTGGCAGGTACAGAATATAGCAGTGAGGGCCAGAGCCCCCAGGGGAAGGAGGGGGAAGGAAAAAGGACTGGGTCAGCGGGGAGGAGGCGACACCATGTCTGGGTGGTGAGGGAGGGAGGGGAGGGCATTGGCACTGGGGCGTCAAGGGCGAACCTTGCTATAACGGAGCCCATAGGGTCAGCCCAACCCAGGGTGGCCTTGCCGAGTTAACAACGCAGTTTAAGACCTGGACAGTTGCCAAGCGACTATGCTTGCCCTGTAGCAGAGCTGAGGCAGGTACCAGCCGGGGTTGACGAGGGAGGACAGGGTCGCCAGAGGAGGAAGAGGGCCAAGTACGAAGGCCAAGCGGGGGGGCAGAGCCATATCCTTCAACCAGATGCAGGGATGGTGGTGGTAAGAGGTCAAGGAAGGATGTGTGCTGCCTATTCAAGTATGGTGCCCTGGTTGCAAGAGAGATTTTACCCCTCATGGGCTTGCTCAACATGTCAACAGGACTCTGGATTCGTGCTGTCAAGATGCTGATGCGACATCTTTTTTTTTTTTTTTTTTTTTTTTTTTTTGAATATTTTTTATTTGTTGGCT
>Ga0307510_10006961_pt1 | contig 13482 bp, 13 predicted proteins | sample 12_EM_MG_FD_207224 | JGI IMG/M metagenome (GOLD analysis project Ga0307510, IMG submission 207224) | Populus trichocarpa ectomycorrhiza microbial communities from riparian zone in the Pacific Northwest, United States - 12_EM | ecosystem: Host-associated > Plants > Roots > Unclassified | place... | reverse complement strand
TCGCACCGTTTTACATGTCTCTAAACAATCCCGCGAATCTCTACCAAGCTCTTCCCATGTGAGCTCGTCAAGTTTACCTCCTTGTTCGCGGGCTTGCTCCGCCATCAGGAAAAAACACCAGCCCTCCAAATACCAAGCTTCGACCTCTTCCTCGTCAGAGGCCATAATACCTTGTAGGACCATCAAAGCAGGTGTGAACAGTGACAACTCGAGGAACAGCTTGGTGAGGTTCAGTCGGCTGGCTATGGGTGGCAATCGGGGATCATCTACGGAAGCAGGCTCGAACGGCGCTCAGATAAAGGAGGCGGGGTTGGATACACACCTGCGTCCAAATCCTTCCACGAGGACCACGCTTTCTCGAGAATCTCCTTTGCCTCCTCGGGCCTTTGTTGAGACATACGAACGGACGCGAGCGTCTGCAACGCTTCCGTATTTTCCGGGTCCACTTGTAGCGCAGACTTGAGGAGTTCCTCGCAATTAGATTCTGCCGCGGGGTCAAAGCTGAATAGAGAGAGCCCGATAAAAAATGGAAAATATCCAACGTGGCGTGACAAAAGCAAGGCTCACCATAAATCACACGCTGGGTCCATCCAAATTTCGACTTGCCCAATGAGGGCGCGGACGATCGTCCGTCTCGTCTCGTCCTCGTCGTTTTTCATCGTCGAGTTGGTGTCTGCTACGGCACGATCCTTTCCTTTCAGCTGAAGGGTCAAAATGTCGACCGCAGCCGCGAAATGTTTTAGCGCGATACGCGGATCGCCATCGCTCAACTGGGCGAGGTATAGATGCGCGGCGGGCGGTGGTGGTGATGGCGCGCCTGGGTTTGGTGGTAGCAACGATAGGAACGTCTAGCAAGGAGAAACACCGGGTTAACAACCGAAGAGTGAGTTTGTGTGCAAGATTGCGTGCGCACCTGTTTGGCCGCATCCAAGGCCCCAGTCTCGAGTTGGACCACACCGAGCATTTCTTTCCCCTCGACATTATCGGGAGCACGTCGTAGTACACGCTCAACAAATTTCCCTGCGAGATCATAATCGCATTGGACGATCAGCTCCTGAGCTTTCTCAAGTAAAGCTTCGATGGTCGGTTCAGATTTCTCCTCGCGCTGTGTCTCTGTTGGATCGGTAGCGGGTGGACGGGCTTTACGAGTTTTAGGACGGGTCCGACCCATAGATAAATTGGCTTTTGGCTAGACCAGACACGATAAAAAGTCGACAAACGCCGCCTCGGCAATCTCCCGTCGGAGGTTTCCATGTTCAGCTTGTCCGAGTGGCACACAGGATTGGTACTATCCGTTATAGTGTTGTACCGACTTTTGTGTATCGCTCTACAATCTGGCGGCATCTTACTGTGTCCTGTATAGTGCCAAGCCCCCAATTCGACCGAGTCTTCATGACTAGCCTTGAGCTGAATAAACCCTCGACCTCTAACGAGTTGTACCTCGAGAGACTAGATGCCTTTACAGATAAAACACTAAAGGATATTAGGACTTTCTCCGCGCGAGAAAGTATCCCATACGATCAAGTGTGTAACACACCACCATCTCCCCCCACAGATCAGCGCCCTAAATTTCACAACTCAGGTTCGGCGTCACGTCGCGGAGCGACATTCCCAATACCTCTTCGGTGATTCAACCCTCGCACCAACACGACAGCAGAACGGTGCGTCCTGGAGCTTCGTCCACGTTGTCCCTTTCCGTCTTTCACTCACGTTTTTCGTGGCATGCGCAGTTCTCAACGTTCTTCTGTCAACTTCTCAGATGCTAGAGTCCCTGGAGGTTACGGCTGGCATACAATCTTTTGTCCTCGCGATCAACCCACACGATGCTGAGGACGAGGGCTTCCTTGGCGGGAGCTCGCTTGGCAGAGAGTTCTGGAGGAGTCTGCGAGGTGGTGGTACGGCAGGGGCAAAGGCCTTGAAAACCCTAGCCATTTCCGCACTCCAGACCTCTACCCCTTCGTCCCAGGCCGCACTGCATGGAACCGGAATTCCATCTCGGCAGAGAGAGACCGCTCACTCTCTAAAGTCAGAAGTGTATGCGAGAGTGCGCACATTACTAAGGGATGTCTTTGATACCTCCTGTCATTTTACGCGTGTGATAACACGTCTTCACGATAGATCAACGTCTGGCGTTCGTAACGCCGAGATGAAATGGACAAATCACGGCAATCTAAACGTTTATGGCGTTCGCCTCGAAGGCTGGCCTGCAGGTATTCCCATGCAAAACCCTTCCACACTTTCTACGAACCAAAATAGAGAGTTGAGGGACGCTCTGGCGAGCGGAACGCTAAGATTCTGTCGTATCAACGTCGAGACGTCAGTAACATCCGATGCTGCAACGCCCTCTTACGGGCCAGCCGGGAATTCGGGTGACTTGTCTTGGGCGATCTTTGAAGAATATACCACCACAGTCAGAGGCTTTCTTCTTCACATAGGTCGAATCTCGATCTCTAATACGATCTGTGGGTATTGGATCTCAGGTTCCACATGCTGCCGACACAGATAGAGTCACGTATCGTGAGGAGTCAACGGACTATTTCCCCGGTGTTACGGACGGGACTTCAAAGTCGACCCCCATAGAGCGAGTTTATCCTGCCCCGAGTTTTGGCCAGAGTGGGCCGGTATGGGGGGAAGAGGCTGACATATCAACATCAGATATAGGACCGTCCAGTAGTAACAAACGTCAGCGGCTAGATGGTTAGAATGATGATTTACCTAAATGACCCGCCGTGGGACGTGATGTTCCCGGACAATCCCGGCCCGATCGCGATATAAACTATTTGACGACTTTTTTTCGCGTAGTAAGATTCGAGTCCCCTTTGACCCTTTTCTCATTCAATACACCATGTTTTCATCTATTTTCTCGTAAGTCTTTTGTGCACCCAAGCCGGCTATACGTGACAATTGCTCAGATCTGGGCCTGCTGTTGATCCACAAGCACCTAATTTTCTTCCAGTCTCTTCTCTCTTTTCTTCCGATGAGTTGTACGGCGAGTTGGAACCGACCGATCTCGAATGGAAATGCGCAAGTGGGTTCGTGACGGAGACGCAGATATGGTACACGATCCTTGAAGATGGATCGTCCGTGATGTGCCAAATCATTCATTCATCTATCGGGTGCGCTTGCTATCCTTGACCTGGGAAACACGAGGGGCTTACGCTAGGTTCAAGGGTATGGTATCCCACGGTTCAATTCACGTTCAAGGTGTTCAATCCCAAAACAGGAGAGAAGATATGGCGCTCTGTTAATGTATCCAATTTCGTGACACCCCCTCCCAACTTGGACAAACGATCAAGCAAAGCTAATGAATTCACCGTCACCTATGCGGACGCCCCTGGTACAGACTATCCCGAAACATACACCATCTCAGCCGAGCTCACCGAGGAGGTAAAAATTTCGCTCCAAGTCAGGCGACCCGTCGGTGCTTCCGGCTTCAAAGTTGGCAAGGGCCCAGACGGGGGATATTCGTACTTCGGTACCGATGCTGCGCAACCAGAAGGCTACGTGGTACACCGCTTTTGGCCCCTCACAAGAACGTCGGGGGACATCACCTTGAATGGCAAGCCGCTTGCCGTCGACGGTCCCGGCATGTTTGTGCACGCGATCCAAGGGATGCGGCCAAATATCGTGGCGTCGCGCTGGGATTTCGCCCACTTCCAAAGCACTGCGCACGGCGGTGTCTCTGCGCTCCAGATGGAATTCACGACGACGAATGCGTACGGGCGCAAGGGCGCAGGCTCTGGTTATGTCAGTGTCAACGTGGGCGGACTCGTCATTGGTGGGAAACTCGCCACTGTGACTGCGGAAACAAAGTGGCCTGATGAGGAGCAGCCAGAGGAGGCGGACCTTATCTCGCGTGCGCAGCATGTGACGGGGGTGCACGACCCGGACACCGGCTATACGCAGCCCACGCAGCTAGTATATCGTTGGGCGGCGCCATCCATCATACCTGATGCCCCTGGCGCAGTCAACGGTACCCTCGTCATGGACGTAGGCGGCCCCAGTGAGCCCAAGGGCTTGATTGAAAAGGTCGACATTCTAGCGGAAATCCCGACGGTGGTGAAGGCAGTGGTGAACTACGTTGCAGGAACAAAGCCGTACATATACCAGGTACGTGGCTACGCGCTCCCTGATCGCCTCAGCGGTCTGAAAAAAATGCTGGCAGTGGATCAATCCGGCGAAACTGGTACTCAAAGGACCGGATTCGATTTTGCCTGGCCTGGCGGGAGGGCTGGAGGTGGAGGGATTTTCATACAACGAGGCGACATTCATTTCGGAGTGACCTGATGTTCGCTTTTCTGATAGTAATGTCGTAATGTCGTGAAGGTTAGGATGGATTCACATTCCCACATGTGCTGTACTGCAGTACATGTGTGTGACTCGGGTGGGACGGAACAAGCCTTTACCGCATGGGCAAAAAGTCTCAAGGCGCAAGTGGTGTCGTGTGCCTGGCAGCATGTGGACCTGCCAATTTGCCAATTTGTCCTTGATGGAGGTCCCTTAAGCGAACTTTATTATGAATCAGCAACAGCAGAGGATTTCTCAGCAAATCGAGTCAGGAGACGACGGGACGGAAAAACGGGTTATTATCTGATAAGATGACGTTAGTCGATTGAATGAATGCGGTGTCGGTGTGTACCATCATCCGTTAATTGCTCGCCCTCCAACCTCTCACACAGCCATGTGCCATGTTCCGCCATATCCTTCGTCCTTCAATTCGCCCCGTGTCGCGTTCGGGTCTCCCTCGGGCACAACACGCAGCGCGTACGTGCCACACGCACTCTTTCAAGCGTCCCCCGCCGCGTCCACCTCCGAGTCATAAGTGCTCTCGACTTCATATACCTATCCAGACAAGTACCGTCTTTCTCCAAATTCAGCCCTGTTCATGCCCGCGAAGACTCCACCACCCTTCCTACATCTCTTCTCAGTCCTTCCACACCACTCCGAGGGTGGGGGCATACCCTTTGATTGGAGTTTTGGCCGCCTTAAAAGTGCGTGCGCAATCGTGATGAGTTGAGCTGCAGCATCAGTTGACGCTTTCCCCCACCCTTCCCCAGTCATCTGCAGTGCTTGAGGTTATCCGCACAGCTGGTCGTGTTGCGCTTACGTTCATTCCCGTTTTATTGGTTAAGAATCATGCGTCGCGCAAGCTACTCAAAAGGATCGAAATGGTTAAGAAAGAGTCGGGAGACAGCACTCTCCCGCGCCCCGTGAAAGAATTCGTAGGAAGTCACGGGAAGCTCCTGCAGAGTATACGTAGACGCACCATCCTTTTTCACGCCCTCATATTCACACCAATCGTCCTGTTCTGGGCGGCTGTCGTGGCGAGCTTAGAAAGGACGCCGTTGACAGGAAGGTGAGTCTCTCCAGGCTCGTGGAAAGCTGTCGCTGCTCACTGACGAACCTCTGGTTAAGATGGCGAATGATTTTGCTCTCTCCCGAAGAAGAGGACGATATCGCGACCCAGTTGGCTGGTTCGGGCTGGTATCGAGCCGTCGGCGAAATCCTCTCCAAGCACGGTGCCCCAAAAATCGTGCCACCCTCCGACTGGCGCTACGCTTGGGTCAGGGACACCCTTCGCAGCCTCGAGGCGGTGATACCGAAGCTGGGTGACGAGAGGTCACTAGCGCCCATCTGGCTCGAACGGGGCGACGACGACGTCCCGCTGCCTCCCCCCGCCGAGTATCCCCTGCGCCCGCGGCCCCGCGCGGCCGAATACGTACGCCAGCTAATGCACAGCAACTGGTCCGCCCCATCGCACGTCATCCCCGGCCCGCCATATTCTCTCATCGTCGTCGATGACCCCGACGCGCGCAACGCGTTCTCGTACGGTTTCGGGCCAGACGGTGCGGGAGGCATCGTCGTCTTTTCCGGTTTCATCGACGACATCCTCTCGAAGAACACATCGGCCGCCGTCGCACCACCAGCGGGATCCCCCAACGGCGGCAGTGGCAGCGGCAGCGGTGGCACGTCGCTCTGGTCCAGACTCTTTGGTGGCGGCCTTTTTTTGGCTGCACCGCCGACACCAGCGTTGACTCACCATCCGACGCCGGAGCAGACGGCCGATCTCGCGATTCTGCTCGCCCACGAGCTGTCGCACCTCGTGCTATCCCACCACCTCGAGACGCTCTCGTCCATGACGATCTTCGTCCCCGGTCTCCTCTCGCTCCTCTCCGATTTCGTGCGCACCCTCGTCTTCCCCTTCACCATGCTCCTCGGCCCCTTCGTCAACGATGCGTTCGCGGCCTTGGGTAACGCCGGATCGGGCGAGCTCTCAAAGCTCGGCGAGTACTGCACGAGCATGAAACAAGAAATTGAAGCAGACGTAGTTTCTGCAAGGTGGGTTTTATTCTTCTCTTCCCCTTCTTTCCCCACTCCCCCCAAAAAAATGAAAGGGTCCTGTGTTTTGCTGACTGACGACATCATTATTATTATTTTGGGTATGGAATCGCAGGTTGCTCGCCCACGCCGGCTTCGACCCGCGTAGGACCGTACAGTTCTGGGAGGACCGCGCGGGAGTGTCCCAGATGTCCGAGTGCGTCGCGTCGTCGGCCGCCTTTGACCGCGATCGCGACGACGAGAGTCGTCAATCCCAGCTCCATCGCGCGTTCGCATCGACGACGGGGATCGTGGGCTCGGGCCATCCGGTGAACGAGGTCCGCGTCGAAAAGCTGCGCGAAGAGCTCTACCGCTGGCGCACCGAGCGACAGCGCGTGCTCGCCAAGTTGCGGGCGAAACGAGGGAGTATCACAGCGGCCGATTCGGCACGATCATAGCCTCAATTACTGGTAATTCTAGTAATTGGTCCCTACATACAGTACTGCCGCTTCGATTTCGCCAGGCACTGATACGATACTCTCGCCATGTATACTAAGTTCCTTCCGGACGGTGGTAATTGCTGTGTAGCTAGCTGTCCATCTTAAACTTGTACTTTCGTTTTAGTCTGCTGCATGTTTTCTATATCATATCGTCTTCTCCCCCCATGGGCCCCATCTAGCTGGCTATCTATCTCACTTAGGACATCGCACCGTTCGGATACACAGGATACTCTCCCAATTTATGCCTTCACGCTACTACTGTGATATTATGGATAAGTCTAACCATAGTGAACGTCCCGTGACCCATAATAGAATGAAAACTGCCTAATGCCTAGCACTCTTTGGTGGAGGAGTCCCAGCCGCCTCATCCCCAGCTTTTCTCTTCGAAGAAAACCCAAATGCCACCTTAGAACGCTCCCCAGAGACGGGAGTCCCGCTACCCGATACTGGATCTGACACCACCGTGGATGTAATTCTGGAGAACCCAGGCCGTGGGGCAGGGGAGCCAGTCTCTGTCCCAGGAAGGGAAGGCGCTGGGCTATTGCCTGGACTGTCGTTATACGAGGCCTGGGGGGCGGGCACGGTCATGAAGCCATTGTCGAGGGTCTTATTCGTAGGTTTGCTCGCGTCTTTCTTCTTGCTCTTTGCTTTTTCCGTCTTGCCCTTAGAAAGAGGTTGCGCATCAAGAAACCCCGCAGCTTGTGGGACAGCACTAAAAAGACATTTCGTCAGAAATGCAGAAAGGACAGTGAACTTGGTCGACTTACCCTCTGTTTCCGACAGAAAGAACGAAGTGGGCCTGGCCAGTCTTTTCCTGGCGAATCTGGAACGCCTTGTTCATGCTCAAGGGTGTGTCACCGCTCGCCATCGCCTCTTTCTTCTTTTCCTCTGCGATTTTCTTTAGGCGTTTCTCGGTCTTCATTTTACCAGAGCCTTTGCCATGGAACTTATGGGATAATGCCTTCCAAGCCTCCTTCCATTCGAGCGCACGGCCAAATTCGTCGTGATATACGATATTAACGTCCGGCTTATAGTTTTTGAAAGCCTCGAGGTTAGCGCGCGCTTCCTGTTGGTCTCGTACTCGGTTCTCGTACTCGCGCTGTGCCTGGTCCTTGCTTGAACCGCGAGACTTGAGGCGTTCTACATCCCGTTGAGCCATGCGTCTGCGCTGTTCGGCAAGCCATAAATCGCGCTGCAGTTGAACGCTCTCGCGTTCCATCTGGTCGGCAGTCGGCGTTGCAAGGAGCCCTTGTTGTCGGAGGATATTGAGTGTCGACGCCATGCCGGTATTGAAAGTCTGTTCCGAAGACGTGCCAACATCATGATTCCCCTCCGCGGCAGCCTTCTCCTCTGCCTCGGTCATTCGGATGGCGTTCTCGATGGCGTTCAACATTTCATCGTCGCCTTCATCTTCCTCCATCAAAACCACCTCACCGGCTTCGAGTTCCTCGACCTCCTCCATCGGGATGTCTTCATCGGGCGACGCCTGCTTCATCGGTGTCAACGTTGCAGGGCCGTTAGCTTCAGGAGCCTCCTTCTTGACCACGACGGGATCATATGTGATCCCGCGCACGAACTCCGAGGTGTCATCGAATACCAGCCCGCCCGAATCCTCCCCACCTCCTTCACCATCGTCAACTTTGACGACATCAACGACAGAAGGCTCTTCTGAGCGTGCACGTTCCTCGGCAACTGATAAAAGTAGCTATTAGTAGTTAGATGTACTGCATTGAATAGAACTAACTTCGTCGGGCTATCTCCTCTGGGGAGATTTTTTTTGCCTTGACTTTGGCACGGCGAGAGCTAGCAAGTGCAGCTTGCAATTCATCGTCATCGACAAAATTTACGTCGAGATCACGAACACGAGGAAGCACCGGTTTTACGTCTACTTCCATTTGGTCGTCAACGGGGATAATGTCAGAGTCTTCGGCGAGCTTTCGTGTTTGGCGCTTTTTCTTGGTCTGATGAAGGTGTTCAAATGTGGGACTGCGACATTAGAGAAGATCATACCTTCGGTTTCTTAAAGCCTGCGTCGCCTCTTTGAAGATAATCAGAAGACTCAATGTTTTCTAGAAAGTTACTCAGTCCTGATGTTTTCAGAGTTGACGAGGACGTACTGGTGTAATCTATGGTGAGTAACGCCTTGTTAACCGGTGCGGCAGTTTGCTCCTCTATTTCTGTGCCGGGGACATTTGAAGGGAACGAACTACTACCAAGTCGAAAGCCCTAAAAGCCCAGGTGATTGAAGCGAGACGATGCGACTCAGTTATGACTCACTGTTTCCTTGGGCCCTTCTAAAAATTCATCATACTTTGATAAAATACGTTTCTTCATGCCTTCCCGACCCTCGACAAACTCCTCGTCGTCGTAACCGGTGTAGTCCCTCCTCTTGATCTTGAGCTCATTGCGCTCCTTCGTTCTCTCTGCCTCGGCCATTTCTACGTTCTGGAGTTCGTCCTCTAAGAGTTAAATGGTGAGCAGCATAATCGAGAGGGGGGTGACAACATGCGCTACCTTCATTGTCAAGGATGCGGCTGTCTTTCAAGGTGAGTATGTGGGATTCACCGTCCTCCAGCTGATCGAGGTCGTGGCTGACTTTCAAACCCTCCAAGTCCCCTGCAATGATCAATGTCAGTGGCACGGAGAAGAAAACCAAACAAAAATTAGACTTGCTCTCGGTATACTCCTCCTGAAAGACCTTGTCCATGCTCTCGAGCTCAGCCTGTCGCTTCTTGGCGAGCTCCTTCTCCCTCTTCTTGCTCCTTTTTATCCATTTAAGGGCATCGTCTGTGTCCGCATCGGCGTCACCCAAAGTAGATCCTTGGAGAGACGCATGGAGCTCTCTCTTGTTTCTCACCCTGCCAATATTGCATGAGCAACTGCATCATCAAGCAGCGGGCCGCCTGAAAGCCCAAAGGAATGGTAGAAGCAACAGCAGGGCGGTTCAGGGAAATAACACTCACTTGGCAATGCGATCCTGGATCCGCCTTGAGTACAGAGTGTCCGATCAGTTCAAAGATAGGCCACAACAGGGCAAGGACATACTTCGTTTCGCGTTGTTTCGCCTCCTCCTCTCGCTGCTTGGCATAATTGGTCTCAGCCTGCTTCTCCTTGTCATCGGCAGGCGCCGAGTCGTCAGTGAGAGGTTTGAGACCGAGCGAAATACGAATCTTATTGGTCTCCTCGAGACTGATGCTTTCTTCCATGACGATGAGACCAGCGTCGAGAGCGGAAGGGACACGTTACGGTTGCAACTTTGAAAGAGAAACACGCCAAAGGTGACTACACTTTGTTTGTATATATTTACAGTACATCTCTGGTATGTGGTGTAGCCACATCATGAAACTCCCGTCAACGTAGATTAGCGTGACTAGAGCGATTAAGGAGGCTCATTTTTCTACCGTGCACCTTCGTGGTTTGAAACATTCCACGAACTAGCCAAAATCGCTAGCAAGAAATAATGTTCAATGCACGTAACGGATAAGTGACAAACACGGCTCACTTGGATTCAAAAAGTATATCGGCAACCGCCGGCGGAGCTTGAACACAAGCCAAAGCTTAGAGCATGTTGGAACGATGTAACGTGATCGATACTATTCTTCGTGTACACGTGACTCGGAACCTCTCGCATTCCATACACGCGTTCCCCTCTTCCCCTCAGTTCTCACTTGTTACAGTGACTGAGGGATCACGTTTAGGTTTTAACAGAGCAGGCCAGTCCGTCGATTTCGAAGATGCTCTCATGGCTTCTGACATGGCTGCAAATGGGCCAAGATACACCTGGTGCCTTGACATGGATGTCCCTGGGCCCTGACAAAAACTCTAAAAGTCCTCTTATGGTAAGGCAGTTTTCCTGGAGAATGTACACACTTACCTGACCTTCAAAGATCCAATTCTTCACGTGGGATTGCGCCCATCCCAATATGAGCTGGTGGAAGCATTTCGAAAGCGAGGTTCCGCGGCTTGCGGCACTTGGCGTTACCCAGGTTTGGTTACCGCCGCCCAACAAGGCGACCAATAAAGTGTGTGTTCTTCGACATGTATGACCCCAGAACTCTAGCTTCAGACTTCACCAGAGAAAACAGGGTTATGATGCCTATGACTTAGTAATTCGTGTCTACGTTTCACCTGAGCTGGCCTTCTTAGGCGAAGCATTTTGTCACAGTGGGATTTAGGTGAATTTCATCAGAAAGGGACGACTAGCACACGATGGGGTTCCAAGGAAGAGCTCATCAGTGCGATATCTGTCGCAAAAGAACACGGCATTGACGTCTTGATTGATGCAGTAATGAACGTGAGTCGTGTTCGTCGTGAAAAATGCAGCCTTTCAACACCTCCAAGCATAAATGTGGTGCTGATAGGACCGAAACCTTCAATGCTATCCCCGTTGACAAGACCAACCGGTTAAGAGATATCGGACCTGCAAGGAGAATTGAGGTAAATCCGATCACGCAGTAAAAGTTATGTTGAAGCTCTATCGTCGTAGGGATGGACAGCCTTCGATTACAGCGCTCGAGGCGGCAAAGTGAGCGAATTTCAACAGCACAGGCAATACCCTGGCTTACATACCTATAGTACAGCAAGCTTCGTTGGACTCAAGAACACTTTACAGGTAGGGATATCACTTGACTCACCAAACACACTCAATGTCAGTGATTGTGTCCATTGATCAGGCGTTGATTGGGATCAACGCGCGCGGAAACAAGGAGTGTACAAGATCGTAGAGAAAGGTCACAACGGCTGGTCCCCCAACGTAGACAATGAACTAGGAAACTATGACTATCTACTTGGCGCAGATGTGGGATCGTTTATCAGGACCTCAACTACTCACAGTTGACACAGACCGCAGGTCGACTTTCGGCACCCCAGTGTCCAGGAAGACATGCACAACTGGTCTGAATGGGTTTTGCGGGTATTTTTGCTTCCGCTACTCTCCGTATATAGGTCCTCTGACAGACAAGGCTCTGGGCGTAGACTACAGGTGGCGCAGGTTTCCGCCTTGACGCCATCAAGCATATGGACCATAAGTTTCTTTTGGAATGGGTGAGCTTCACAATAAACAAAACGACATCGAACTTCCTTCCATATTCATGGCGATCTACTTTACAGATCAAGCAGGTACGAAGGCGTGACGGTCGGTCCCGCACATTTATGGTGGCGGAATACTGGTCGCCGATGTCCGTATGGATTTGCGTCTGCGTTATGGGATTATGCCAACCCTTCTATGTGCAGTTTACCACGGGTTCTCTCCTGGGTCCATGCGTTCCAAGGGCAGGTAGATATCTATTCTAAATTCAGTTTCCATTTTCGCCTCGCGAATCAAATGCCTTAGACCGCGTTCTTCGACGTTCCGCTTCACGATAACTTTTACCATGCCGGTAGAAGACAATTCGATCTGCGATGCATCCTCGACAATACGCTATTGAAAGCGCGACCCAATGATGCAGTGACCTTTGTTGATAATCACGAGTAAGCGGGTATCACCCTGTGCTGTGTTCGACTACTCATTCGTGCAGCACGGTAAAATGCATATACCCTCATAGGAAAATATGCTAATGCTGGACTAGCAAATTGGACAATCCCTAGAGAGTTGGGTAAGTGACCATAACTCCTACAATTCCGTTAACTCAACCTGACGCTTGGCTAGGTCGATGCTTCGTTCAAGCTACAAGCTTATGCGCTAATTCTCTTACGCGCGGGTGGCCACCCGTCCGTTCCCATAATGTACCCCAAATATGACCTGCTAACGGACAACTCCTACAGCTGCGTGTTCTACGGCGACCTGTATCCGAATCGCGAATGCTATAAAATATCAACCGCACAGGGACTCCGATTGCTTATGCACGCCCGAAAGGAATTTGCTCATGGCCCCTCGCAAGATTACTTCGAGTCTCCGTCGTGTATTGGGTTTGTCCGGATGGGTGACGCTTCCCACGGCGGTTGTGTTGTCCTCATCTCGAAGAGCAGCGAAAGGACTGGGTGTGTCCGGATGCTCGTCGTGTGGTTTTTCGCTGATAGCTTTACCTGCCTTAAAGGACCGTTTCCGACCCGCTGTGTTCCATTCGAATGAAAGTCGGGGAGGTAAGGTGTTTCCCCAAAAGATTCGCGGTGCCTTTTCTGATGAGGATCGAAGCGCTGCACCAATACCGAATATGTTGGATTGTTCGAAACTGACAAGCACCTCAAAATCAACGCCGATGGATGGGGAATGTTCACGTGCAGGCCAGGGTCACTCGAAGTATGGATTCCGCGCGAAACGCAGTAGCTCGACGTACAGTTATACCGACAGAACACCGTGCGGGAACAGACCCTAGCTAGACTGTATATCGCAAAACTCATTCTGCGAATGAGAATAACCTTCCTCCACCTTTAACATATCCTATCTGTTCCTTGTCCAAGACGAGTTCTGGAGGCCGTAGGTAATAGGTGGAGTCGAGTGTGCTTGCCTTTCCGGAGTAAATGTAGTCGGTATCCTCGACATCTAGCGTTGACATACGTCGTAGATCCATGACTGTATCATCCGCGGCGGCATTTTTGCCCATCTGAGCCAGGCCGTCAAGCTTGTCATCACTATCGAAGAGCGCTGCGGTTTCTTCCAGGGTCCGCCCTCGTGTCTCTACTATGTATAGGACAACGAAGACCAGCTCGAAGCCCAACCACACAC
>Ga0307510_10006960_pt1 | contig 13482 bp, 7 predicted proteins | sample 12_EM_MG_FD_207224 | JGI IMG/M metagenome (GOLD analysis project Ga0307510, IMG submission 207224) | Populus trichocarpa ectomycorrhiza microbial communities from riparian zone in the Pacific Northwest, United States - 12_EM | ecosystem: Host-associated > Plants > Roots > Unclassified | place... | reverse complement strand
ATGAATTTTTAAGATCATGTTTAGAACACCTTACCCGGTACGAATTAAGATTTTGATCTTCAACCAGTTGAAGATTTTCAACTCCCTCCTTTCTTTTCTTCTTGTTCAATTTCTTGTTAATCCCTTGTTCACAAGTGTTTATCCCATCTATAAACCCTCAATCTTGGATAGGTTCTTGAAATTTTAGTGTTTCTCTCTTAATTTTTCAAGAATGGGTATAAAACTTCCTATTTTCTCTCCTTATGGTTCCTGCAGATTTTTGGTGAGGAGAGAGTATTTATACTCTATGATTTTCCTTATTTGCATTTAGGCCCCACTTCCTTTAAGTGTATTATTCTTTTCAATTAAATCCAACCCTCAATATTACCGGGCTTATTATAATGTCTCGAATTATTTTGCCCAGAAATTATAAAATTTTTTGAATTCCTGTATTTTATTTAACCATACGCATGAATTTCTTCACTTTTATTTCTCACGTAGTTAGTTTTCAATTTAAGCTACCTTTATTTATATTTTTTTTCTGGGGTTTACAGACCCAGTGGCTAGAACGATCTGGATTTGTTAAAAGACTAGCCGGTGCAACAACTCAGCAAAACCCGATCGTCTCGGTGAGTCGACCCATGACTGAGTGAACCCGAACGAGACCCATTTTTTTTTCAAATGTGGTTTTTCTCCTATGCCCCTATTTTTTTGTTTTTTTTTAGTTGGTTATTAACACTTTTTAAAGTTCACTATATAAATATTAGAAAAATATTTTATTTTTTCATGTGGGATTTGAAACCCTTTAGTATATATACTCTATGTCCCAAGAAAAAAATTATTTTTTCAATGTGGGATTTGAAACCCTTTCGCATATATACTCTATGTTCACAAGAAAAAAGTTATGTTTTTTCAATGTAGGATAAAAAAAAATTTGGTTTAAATACTTCAACTTAAAATGATAACATAATATCTTTTCAATGTGGGATTTGAAGCCCTTTAATATATATACTCTATGTTTACAAGAAATAAGTTATTTTTTAAATGTGGGATTTGAAGCCCTTTAGTATACATATTTTATGTTGACAAGAAAAAAGTTATGTTTTTTCAATGTGGGATTTGAAACCCTTTAGTATATATACTCTATGTTCACAAGAAAAATGTTATGTTTTTTCAATGTGGGATAAAAAAAGATTTTTGGTTTAAATACTTCAACTTAAAAGGATAACATGATATCTTTTCAATATGGGATAAAAAAACTTTTTAAAATATTCTTTTAAACTTCATTATTTACAACATGTATAACTTATATTCACATGGATTTTTTCTTAATTTTTTCATGTGAAATAGTAAAACTTAAAATATTTTTTTAATTTTTCCGGGTTGATCCAGGTTGACCCGTGAAACCCGGGACCCGGCCCCCTGGCCAGGTCAACCCCCGGGTCGGGTTTGATAACTATGCCTGGATGACCACAACTGCATCAACTCATCAATCAACGGTCGAAGACAAACATCTATATTCTAGCCTGGATTATCAAGACCAAGTATGACCATAGATAAAAACATGAAATCCAGCCTCATACACATACCGGGTGACAAGTTGTAAACCGTGAGTATAATCGGACAACAAGAATAAGGAGCAGCAAACGACCCGAATAGATTGAATCTGTCTGTACATAACCCAAGATACACGTTCTTTGATTCTGCTGAAAAGTGAGAATGCACACTGTTAAAGTGTTTCCATGCTTCACCATTGGAAAGATGCACCATCATTCCATCCACCGCATCATGTGATTGGTGTCATGTCATGTGCTCAGCAGTGTTACAAGAGTCCTTCCCCTGCCAGTTCTGGGTTATAACGAGAATGCCTACATATCTTGCACTTGATCAGCTTAATATTTTCAAGGTAGTACAACTTACAGAAGTTTGGACACATGTCAATTTTCTAGTATCTTAGACCGAGGGGTTTCATCATGGACTTAGTAGCATATAAGTTCTTTTTCAACCTGTTCCTTTTAGGTAAAATGTTTCTCGCTCATTCGATAATTTTTTCATAACCGACCTTACTCAATCCATGATCCGACTTGATGGTGAACACATGTGCAACGACCGATAATTTATTATGATTTGTGCAACCATCCCATAATGGTTCATCAAAATCTTTCAAAAGATTATAAAACCTGGTCACATCTGCATTAGGTTCTTCATCTACGATTGGACATTAACCAGCATGACCCTGATTCATTCTCATTGCATCCATAATCATAGTCCTATAAAAATTACTATTGTCATCTACAACTCCATGCACGTTGCTAGCACTAGAAGTTGTCTCAACCATCCTTTCTACCATGATCTCGTGAGGAACAAATGGTTCTCCGTGTGCATACCAACACATGTATTTCTCCATGATCTTTTTTATAGAAGATACATCGTTACAACATCTGAATCAAGAAACTTTTTATTTTTACACCTTATACATGGACACCTAATACCGCCTCCACTAATATTTCTCGGATTAGATATTGTGTAATTAATAAAACCCTGAACTCCATTACAATATTTCATCCTCCGTAATCCTTGGGGTAAATCTTGATACATCTATTTTAATTAACTACGTTAACTAAATAAATTTACAAAAATATTCGTTTAGCTCAAAATTATTCAACCTATTTTAATAGTTCTCTTAATTCATTATCAATTATTTATAGAGATACAAAGTTGTACATATTTATGGAAATTACAACTCAAAAATGAAATTGACAAAATATAAAATGGGCCCCTTAAACAAGCTATTATTTATTTCATCACAAAACACTTAAGTCGGTAATTCGACATAAGTTTCAACAATTTACAAACAAATATAATTTTACAAAATCTAATATAAACCATAACATGTACAAATCATAAATCCATACAACAACTTTGTTTGAGAAAAAAACAATAAAACAAGTAAATAGCCAAACAAAAAATGGTACATTTGCTTAATTAAGGTGTAGAATCCTCAATAAAATTTCAATAAGAATATAGATGATGACAAATAAAGTGTTGTTGTGACTGAAAAAATTATGGGAGGTTGAGTTGTGTTGAGATTGAGGGGGGGGGTGGGGCTGTTTTGTTGCGGGAAAATTTTACAAGGAAGAAGTAAAAATGGAGGAGGGGGAGAGGAGGGTCGAGTGCTAGGTCATATATTAAATATTACCGATAGATTTACCGACAGTGACTCCGTCAGCTATTCTATCAATATCAATGTCACATCACTGTATGATTTGCCTGTTTGAATCCCACTGTAATTTCATCGGTAACTGCGTCACACACGTCATTGCACTGTTTGGTTTTTTTCTTCCTTCTATTTCGACTGCGATTCTCTCGGTATATACCGACGACATATTTCTGTTAGTGTTTATCGATGGAATTAACGATAGAAAAATTCAGTCGGTAAATATCACCGTAAAATACCGACAGAAAAAATTTGTCAGTGTTTTCGTTTCTATTCGCCAATTTTTTTTATAGTGCCTTAACTCTTTTATAAAAGTTTTGTTCTTTTTTATTTTACTCTTTAATCCAAGTTGATAGTGTATTAAATTTTTTTACCTCATTGATCAGTTTTTTTATATGTGAAACCTTGCTATCATGATTTTTTTTTAATATGATTTAAATAAAACCAAATTATTTAGTTGGTTAGGACTAAAATGAACTTGCGATGTCAAAATATTTTACTAAAAAAATAATAAAGACCTACAACGTAGCTCAGGCGTGAATAACTAGTGCAATGCAAGTCACATTCCTCTTTGTCTTTTGCAAGCAAAGACTACGGTTACCAAAAATTGTATGATAAGGCAAACGAGATTCATGACCTGGAATTCCACCAATTGTTTGTTTATCGTTGCTAACTTGTCTCTATTAAACAAAGAAAGCTTGCAAATAAGAATATATTAGCAAGGTGCCCGAGTTATCCAACGAGCCGATTTGAATTTTCTTAATATAAGATAAATATGCAGATAATGATAGCATTTTTAAAATATTAAAAACCTCGAGCTATCAATTTAAATAAATTCAATAAATTTAGTTAATTTAATGATATAATTATAAAATTAAAAGATAACAACAATAAAAAATAATAAGAATGTCAGATACAAAAAAAGTGTTTTACAAATCATGAAAAGACACCTTATAAATATTTTAAAAATATCTCAACAATCTTATTTGAAAATAAAACAAAAATTAAATGAGAATTAAATAATCTTATAAAATGAAAATTGAAAATATGTGAAGCTCAATTACCAGCAAAGCAAATACTGAAGGATGAATTGAAAAAAATTAAAAAGGACAAAAACAATTAACTTAAGTCAACACACTAAACACATAACCAACTTAAAAGGGCGAGATAACTCGTATAAAAGAAACTAAATAAGACAATGAAGATAAACTTTTAGGCAAACAAAATAATTAAGGGTGAAACAAAAAGAAATCAATAAAAAAAACATTAGGAAAAAAACCCTCTAGGTTAACTTAACTATCTTGCGATCTGAGATATGAGATTGAAAAAAACTATCACAACACACACACACACACAATACAAATCATGCTTGAATATGAGACAAAGACAGACTTACCAGAACGAGATTATAAAATGTTTTTTTTATTTTGATTTGATTAAGAAAATAAAAGTTTAATCTAGATTTTTAAAATTTTTATTTGTTTTCTCATTGTCTCTTGGTTACGAAACAGAAAAGATTGGAATTATAAAATGCATTATCACTTAATCATATCAAACTTCAAAATGAACAACTATAATTTATGTGAAAGTGGAGAATAGAGAAAGGGGAAAGATTAAGAGAGTGCGAGGCAATTGTGAGTGTAAAGACGAGAGGAAAAAAAATTAAGAGAGAGAAGGGAAAATATTATTTATACCAAGAACTCAGGTTACTTATTTTGGGTTATATAGATTGGGTCAAGTTGAGAGGGTTTAAAAAAATCTCAACCTGCACCCAACTATTGATATCCATTTAATAGTTTTTTTTATTTACTATTTTCACATTCGGGATATCACGGCGACCAATTAAAATTTCTTGATTGGAAAAGAACAGATTATTTGGCATCTCGTTCTTTGGGGAAAGATGTCTAGTTCAAGGAATCGACACCTAGTATTATGATCACTAGAAATCATAACTTATCAACAGAGATTTTATGGTATGGGACTAGTTAAGCGAAAGGGAAGATGCTATCACCCTTTAAACGTCCTACATGAGGCAGACTGCATTGATGGTTTTGTCTAAAATTGCTAAAAAACATTTTTCCTTTTTTTTTTATTCTTCCTATAATATTCTTGACTCTGGCGTCAGTGAACAATTTACCTACAAATATTTCTAACTTTAACGTTGGTAAATATTGCACAACCCAAAAAGTGTGATATTCATGACTCTAGCGTCAATGAATAAGTTCGCAAAATTTGGATTTTTAATGAAGAAAAAACAATTTTTTTATGCCTTTTTCTTTTTGTTTACCCTTTTTATTATTTGTTTTTTTAGACAAAAAAAAAAACATTGCACAACATATTTACATTTAATAGTAATGGTATGCAGATTGAGCATATAGCATAAAAAAAACAAAAGGAAAGGAAAAAAAATAAAATAAAACTTGAGGGGCTCACAAATAAATCAAGATAGGTCCCCAAATATTTTAGGAATTTTCTAATATTGAAAAGGGAATAAAATATATGGACAAAGCATAAGAGTGTATTTTGCAAAACATATAATCTGGTCGGCTGGGCCTGGCCCACTCTCTATTTTGGGTGAGGGTACAGGCTGGGCCGGATCTAGTCAGCCCGGCCCGGTTACTGGTTCAGACCAGTAACCCATTGGGTTGTCTTTCCCGCAGGCGTGTGTGAACTTAATCACACATGCCTGCTACAGTCGTTGGTTAATTAAATTGTGAAGAGAGGGAAACCAAAGCACCGGATGCCGAAACTTGAAGATGATGGCGTAGCGTTGGAGAGCTTTCCTTCTGCTCTTCCCCTCGTTCCTCTTCTCTGTGACCTCTTGTTTCCTTTCTTATCTCTCTCTTTTTTTTTGGTTGTTCTCTCTCTCGGTCTCTCTATCCTCTCTGTGTGTCTTCCCCCTGTTTTCTGCCCTTTTTTTTTCCTCTCTTTGTCGTTCTGTTTCTCGTCAGAAAAAATCCCTCCCTCCTCTTTTCCTGCCTTTTCCTCTGCCTTTTATAGGCTTCCCTGCTGCTTATCTCCCCAGGGCCATGATAAGGCCTGGGGACATTGTGTTTCGGCCGGATTGGGGCACCAACAGTCGTGCCCATGCCGGACTGTTGGTGGCGGTTTCCGCGGCCTGCTAGCGATCTCGTGGCGGGGGAGGGACGTCTGCTGAAACGGAGTCCGGCCTTTGGTCTTCATGTCATTGCCTTGCTGGGGTTATGTGGCAGAATTTCCCTTTTTCAGGTGGTGTCCCCTCCTTCCAGAGGAAGAAGAAGAAGGAATAGTGCCTTTGAAACGGCGTCGTTTCAGGGTGGGAACGGAAAATTTCAATTTGGGTAAATTGTAATTAGACCCCTGTAATTCAGCGCCATTTACAACATGGCCCTTGGTATCTAATTTAATCACTTTAATCCTTAATCAGCCCCGAATGTTTAATATTTCTTCAATTAAGCCCCTGATTTCATTAATTAACTAATTCAAAGTTTAATTAAGTCCCCAAACTTATCACCTTTTCAATTAAACTCTAGATTTCATTAATTAAACTAATTTCAAGTTTAATTAAGTCTCCAAACTTATCAATTCTTCAATTAAGCTGCGAATATCATTAATTAAATCTATTCAAAATTTAATTAAGTCCTCGAACTTGTCACTTCTTTCAATTCCTACCAAAATTAACTTTCAAAATTATAATTCCAACCTGATTAACCCTTTAAACTTCTAATTTGTGCTGTCTTGAACCAAATCTTTATTTTTCTTCATTCATTCCAATTTTTCATTTCATTTTCTTTCTATTTTATAAAAATAAAAATAAAAATAAATAAAAAATAAAAAAATTGGGTTATGATAATTATCATTTGTAATATTCATATTATTCGAATTTGACGAGTTGGATTGGGTCATATAATGCAAATATTACAGATAAGCTGATTTTTTTTTAACACCTCTAAAAATATAGAGGGGATGCCGAGAAAATTCTAACATCTGGGAATCTAGTGCTTGGCCAATGAGTGACACACGCGTGCGATGATGCGTGAAATGCACATTTTAACAATTTGTTTTAATAATATTTAGATTTGCTAAATTACTAAATCACCCCATGGCCTACATGATAATTCTTTTGGTATAAGAGAACAATAAGTTGTACATAAAAAGAGATAACTCTTTTGCTATAGCCTCTAAGGTAAACTTTAGGGAATAAGTGGCAAATTTACATAATAAAGAACAAAAGACAAACTTGCTAAGAAAAGGAAAAATATTACCAAAACATTTAATAGTAAATGTTTTATCTATAACAAGACAAGGCAGCCAAATGTTGTAGAAATAAGGCTCAACGAAGTAACCCAAGAAAGGAAAGGACCAATAAAGCCAATATCAATGAGATTGATTACTTCGCTAATGAAGTTTTGAAAATAAACATGTTGATTGTTGTTTTTTAAGTCAACTTGATTAAAAATCTAGTTATGGGATGTCACTCATCCAAATAAACATGTATACACCTAGAAAAGGATGTTCTCCACTCACAAAAAAATGGATATTGAACATTTAGAGATGAGAAATTCATCAACCTCCAAGGTACTAGATGTTGGGACCTTTATAAAAGTGACTTTCGAAAAACTATTAACCCTTAAAAACATGCTTCATGTTGTTGACATTAGGATGAACTTAATATTTGGATCGTTATTGAGAAAAAATGGTTTTAAGCTAGTCCTTAAAAGTGACAAATTTATAATTTCTAAAAATAGAGTGTTCATAGGAGATGAGTATCTTAGTGATGACCTCTTCAAAATTTGTCATTTTCCTTCTAAATGCTTGGTCCCCAAGCAACCAAAAAACTTTGGTCTCTCATTTTCCTTTTTTTTTTTTTTTGCCCTTTTGGTCCTATTGTCCAAATACTTTTTTATTTTGATTTTTTTTAAAAGGTGACATGAACATTGACTTAATGAGAAAATTTAATCAATGATTTTGAAATGAGTGTGTTAAAAACCGAAAGCGTCAAAAATAAATTTTTGAATTTTTAATTCTTTTGAAAAGACACTGAAAATGCCAAAAATGACGCAAATACATCAAAAATATATTTTTTGTTCATTTTTGCTATAATTTGTATTTTTTCAAAAACAATGAAAAAGAAGGTAAAAAATTGGGTTATGACAACTATTGTAACCATGACTAATAATAATAATAATAATAATAATAATAATTCTCACCTATTTGAGTCTTATTTAGTGGCGAAGCCACATAGGGGCAAGAGGGGGCAATTGGCCCCCCTACAGTGCACAAATGTAATTAATCATGATGGGTCAGCGAGGAAATGGGAACAACGTTTTCTATCTGGTTAAATAATTCTTATTCTCCTCTAATAATCTTGCTTATAATAATTACTTGGAGAGATTCTCAGCTTCTCCTGGTACGGCTTTTGCAGCATATTAAAATTCGACTTTGCAGGCTTTAGTACAGGTTTGATGTGCAGCTCGTCTTGCTCGTTGCTGCTATTCTACATTTTATCTGCTGATAATTTTTACTCGGTATTTGATGTTCACCTTCCAAACTCAAAGTTGTAATCAATGACATAGTAAGAGTTATTTAAACAAAAGCTTTCATTAAATAAAATGAAACTTTAAGAATAACAGCCGGATCGCATAAACCTAGACAGGATAAAAATATAACTCTCTCTGCTTATAAAAAACTGTAAGTCAGGAGGTAGTCATTTGTAACCAGTTTGTTATATTAAAATATTAATATAATAGTTTTACATGGTTAATTTTTTTTTTGTTAGCAACAAATTGATCCAAGCTCTTTGTTCTTTTTTCACTATTGATCCTAAGTCTCTTCTTTCTACAAAATTTCTCTTCAAGCCCTAAAATATTAATTAGTTAAGCAAGTAACCTCTTATGCTTTAGGAAAGTTTCCTTCATCTTTTCTATTTGTTTCATTATCTAATTTTAGTTTTATTTCTTTATAATTAGTTATTGAAAATGTTAGGGTTTATAATAATTTATTGGTTTGTTGAATTAATATGTGTATGGGTAATATTGTATGCTAATGGATATGAATTGAAATGAGTTTTGATGAATTGATAAGTATTTTGTTATGAATTTCATATGAAAAATGATGATAATGAATTTACTAATGATTGAAAATGAAGTACAGGACAACTAAAAAAATTAGGGACATAATAAATAAATTAAAAAGAAAACATTTAATATTTATGTTTAATCCACTTATACAAAACAACAAGCCATCAAGAACAACATCAATTTTGACAATCCTTTAAGCTATGATTTTAGATATTATGTACCATATGTCAGCATAGAATGGTTGCCAAGAACTTTCCTGGTCCTTAGAAGATTTAGAAATACATAAATGAAAGTTTGTTGTATATATTGAGAAATATATTTTTAATGAGATTAAAAATAAAATCATTATGAAGCAGTTTTAAAATATAAAATCTCGAAGAGAACAATTATAATATAAGTTTTTTCATTTTAAAAGTATTCTTAAATTAATTTTGCTTGACTTGAGTTGGTATATATATTTCAAATTAATTTCTATATATAATACATGTATGTATAATATATAATATCAAATATTTGTTAGTAATTTGCCCCCTTATTTAAAAAATTCTGGCTCCGCCACTGGTCTTATTGACATGTGATCAAGCCTGTGAATTATAAATTTATTTTAATAAATCTCGATTTATTACCTATTATGTTTTTTGAGAAAAAAAAATATAAGTGAGGTTTTTGTAGAATAAAAATTCATAAAAACTTCTTTCTATTCAATTGAAAGAAGTAATGATCCTCTATATTTAATTTACTTGGATATTAGTGATTTAAAGTTTGTGCAAACTATAGGTGGGAAAAAAGTATTGCATTGCTTTTATAGATAATTGCACGAGGTATTATTATTCCTATTTGTTTAGAAGCAAAGATGAGGCTTTTGCAATGTTGAAACATTACATGAATGAAGTTGAAAATCAATTTGATAAAAAATAAAGAAAATAAGAAGTGATAGAGGTGGAGAATATAGGTGAATTCTGTTTTTAAAATGGTATTATCCACTAAACTACCACTCCTTATTCACCTTAATAAAATAACATTGCAAAACATAAGAATTGAACTTTAAAAGAAATGATGAATGAAATGTTGATAAGTTCAGGAGTACCTCAAAACTTGTGCGGGGGAGTAATTCTGACTGCCAATTATATATGTAACAAAGTACCCCATAGGAAGCTAGATAGTGTTGTTCTAGGATTAAGGCAACAATAACACCTGGGGGGGGTTGAATTAAATGTTTCACTAATAATAATAATTATTGGAATTAACTCCATTAAATATAATTAACACAATTAACCAACAATATAATTAAAGTGGTTAAAGTAAAGACTATAGGAATAGAAATTGCAAACTTGGTTTTTAACGTGGTTCGGCAAGCCTACACCCACACCTCAAGCACCAAACCGATCTTAAGTATTGTATTCTTTGCTAATCCAAGCCAAAATTACAACGTCCTTGATGAATCCTCACCAGGCTCTTTTTCACCACGTTAAGATTTTTCACCTTAGTTATGTACCTTATTAACGACCAAGAGCTTTTCATTTAAACTCTTGAAGTGTTATATTTTTTTTTAAATGTAACAACACTCTCTCAAAGAGTAGATAATTCAATTAAAGTTTATATCTCTATAGCTCACTCAATAGCACTTAGAATATATAAAGGTGTTTAAGTGAGAGAATTTATACTATTGTGCAAGAATATGAAGGTTTTAATGCACAAATATGAGTGTGATTTAAGATTGATGATTTGAAGTTGTTTTTGCTCTTAAAAAGACTATAAAATAACTAGTTTTTGCTAGAAACATATATATATCTTGTCTAATTGCAGAATAAAACATACGAATTGAATATATATATATATATATAGTTGTTAGTGTTCCTCTGACAGATAAAACGCTCAACCAATTTAGATTGGTCAAGCTAATTGGTCGGTCGGTTCTTGCAGATTCCCAAGGGTTCATCCCTGATAAACAAGTAGTCAACTGATTCAACTTAAAATTTAGTATTAGCAGTTTTAAGCCTGGTAAATCTTGAATCAACTAAATGCATATCAATCCTATAATGCTTGCAATGTGAAGTATGTGAATTCATTTTAATTTGTACTATCAGGTAAGATATAAAGATTTACATAATTTGCATTAAAATGAATCCTTAACAACTAAGTCTTCACTTACTTTGCATCTTAGACGTATTGATTGATTTCTTCATTTAATTCTCCATGCTTATTGATTTGATCTTTATATAAAACCTGTTTAAACTTATTTTCAACCAAGCATATCATTCGTCTATTTTCATTTAATAGTTATCATCAAAATATATAAATATTAATATGTGATCCAAAGATCAACAAAGAGAACACCATATAAATTGTGAAAAGGTAGACTACCATCCTATAAATATCGCAAAGAGTGGGGGTGTCTTGCTATAATGGTAGTACCTGATCCCAAAAAGATCAAGATAAAACTTAAAATTATGGATTGTGAATTTATTGGATATGCTTACAATAATTATGCATATCAATTTCTTATACTCAAATCAAGTATTGAGGATATTCATCTTAATATTATTATGGAGTCAAGAAATGCTACATTATTTAAAGATGTGTTTCCATTGAAAAAAGTGCAAGAAAATCATTCACTTAAGAGAACGATTGAGACTATTTCAAATAATAATAATTATTTAGAAGATGATGAAGTTGAGCTTAGAAGAAATAAAAGGGAAAAAAAGACAAAAATATTTGGTAAGTATAAATTTTATTAATTAGAAAAATAATTATCATTGATAGTTTGATCTTATTTTTAAACTTTGTTAATTTAACTAAATTATTTGCTCGCTTATAATGAATTTATGGGGCATATTTAAGAATAAAATAAACAAAAGTCTACTAACAGGTCTCAATTCATGGAATTAAAATATGATAGATTTAGAAGTTTTTCATAATTTGCAAGTAATCAATCTCTGCTTCGAAGTTAAAAGTGTTGATTTGGCTTTATAAAACATGCAATGCATTTTTTAAAGAAAAATTAAATGTGAAGTCCACTCACATTTTGGGTTAAAAATATGTTAGATTTTATAATTTAACATGAATACTTTAACATAAAATATTATCATGTTTTTTTTAAAAAATCAATGAGTTTTAAACCTAAAGTAACACTCGTGAGTTTGGGCTTTGAGTTTGGTTAATAAAAAATATTTTGCTTAAAATGAACCAATACATTAATGATAAGATAATAATGAAAGTATTTATCCAAGATTTCGAACCCCAAAAACCAATTTTCAAGTGTCTTTTACCTAAATCACTTGAAAAACACCATAGCAACTCCTTAAACTACCTAATGATCTAAAACAATCCTTGAAATTACTAAAAAAAATGTAATTTAAAAAATCTAAACATACCCTATCTACTTTTTATAGCATTTGTAGAGGCAAAAACACCATCATTACACTTTTCTCATCGAATAGAACCTTTGAACACCAAGCTTGGCCATCTTGGTTGCAAGATCATGATAATGGACACTTTCTCTCTACCATCATTTTCCAGCGAGTTTCTCTCTCATTTCTCAAAGTTAAGGATTTAAAAATAGACCAAAACAAAAATTTTAATGAATTTAGGATTTTTCATGGTTGTTCTCTACCTTTTAAATTTCTATTCCCTGCCTTTTATTTTTTTTTCTCTTTCTACCCCAATTTCAAACTTAATCTCATATAATTAGACCTAAAATGGTTCAATAAAAAAATAAATAAAAATCAAAGGAAAAAAAGGAGAAAAATATGGCAAAAAATGAAAAACATATAAATGGAACAACATCAATGTTCATATGAATAGTTATGCCAACTCCATTTGTTGTCGTTTTATCCCAATTTTGAACTTAATCTCATCTAATTATACTTAAAAGGATTCAATCGAAACAGAAAAAAAAATCAAAGGAAAAAAAAAAGACAGAAAATGAAATCAATAGTAGATGGAGCTACATCACTCGTATGAATAGTGATGTCGACTCCTTTTATTTATTTTTATTTCTAATAAAAAATGGTTTTCAGTTTTATAAAAACTTCATACAAATAAAAATAATTCATATAAAATATAAGAGGACACAAATTTAAAAGAAATAAAATTAATAATTTCAAGGTATCATCTAACTAAAAAAATATAAAAGATCAATCACTATGTAAAAAACTAAACTAAATCAAATTTCTTAAGAAATAAGAAAGAGGGTATAAACCAATATTTTTGATAACTAAAAAATCA
>Ga0307510_10006959_pt1 | contig 13483 bp, 11 predicted proteins | sample 12_EM_MG_FD_207224 | JGI IMG/M metagenome (GOLD analysis project Ga0307510, IMG submission 207224) | Populus trichocarpa ectomycorrhiza microbial communities from riparian zone in the Pacific Northwest, United States - 12_EM | ecosystem: Host-associated > Plants > Roots > Unclassified | place... | reverse complement strand
GAAACATTTATAATTTTAATAAATAAAATATTTCTGCAATTGTGAAGTGTTATAGATGATGAAACATCTTAAGGACAAAAGTCTTTTTTTTAATGAATTGCTTAACGAAAGTGTAGTTTACCTTGAATAATATAATGCTGGTGTGAGGTGGGTCGCGTCCCCGGGTTAGATTGTATGGACCAACGTGGACGGTAGGATCTTGGTTGTGGTCGTCATTGGGTGAAGGTGGGCCGTTGATATAGAAGTGGACGGTAGGATCTTGGTTGTGGTCGTCATTGGGAGAAGGTGGGCCGTCGATATAAAAGTGGACGGTCTTAGATTGGATTTAAAATAAATTGTGGGTTAATTAGCTGGCTTGGGTATTAATGCAAAGCAAAATTGTGGGTGGCTGGTAAATAGAAATTAGGCCCCAAAAACCAGAGGCTCTAATTGTTTTGCAACTTGGATTTTATTGGTTGAATCAAGAACTGATTTTTTTTCAACAAAGTTGTATTAAAAATGATATACCGACACCACCTTCTTCTTCTTCTAGTTCATTTTCACTTTCCATAAAAAAAGATTTAGATATTTTGACTTTTCATATATATATATATATGAAGTTAATTATATACTTTCAAGTTTAGTTTAAATAGTTATTTTAAGTTCAAATTTAGATATTTATACACTTAAAATAGATGTTGTGATTTATGTTGAATGTAAAGGGATGCTAATTTTCATGAAAATTAAAAAGAAAACCAAGAGAAACTCAAATTATTGTATTTGTGTGTAGCTTTCAAGATCGCATTAATATCTCAAATAATTAAATAATGTCATATATGTATACACACACAAACAATATTATTTATTTAATGTTTTATACATTAAAGACAATTGTTTGGAGTTGAGAGACACTCTGAAAGTCTTACCGACATAATAGAAATAAACATATGATTGGAGTTTCAGGTATAGCTATCAAATTTAGTTTGGGATTGATAGATCAAGTGGAGAAAATTAGAAATTTTTTTTTTAAAAAAAACAGCTCTTATATATATATATAAAAAAACTCTCATTATTTACGCTAGATTACCTGGTTTTTGGGTTAACTTAATAGATTGTGCGGCTTTTATTGGGTCAATTGCAAATATGAGTTTTTCATAATTCTAACCTAGTTGAGGCTATAGATTTTGGATTAATTTATCAATTAAATCGGGTTTAATAATTATAATTTCAAGATATAATAAATTTTTAAACAAAACTGAAACATATGTGTTTATATATATATATATACATATATATTAAAGTGTATCCATAATTAACCCGAGCATGGAGAAGGTCCTTTCACTTGCATTTTGCTGGTTTTAGTGGATAACATATTACAAAGAGAATCAACTTTGCCCATCACCACTTGATTAAAGAAAAAACTGTATCTCATTTGTGCTATACCAAGCAATTGTAATTAAAGTTATTAAATTCAATGATCTAATTCAAGATTCGGTTTAGAATTAGACGGGTCAGGATTAAATAACATAGTTTAAACTAAAACAATAACATTTCAAGATTTTTTTAAAAAAAATTAGAAAGTGTACTAAATTTTAATTAGGATCATGAGATGGTCTAACTATATCATCCTCAGATTCAACCAGATCAACCAAATTATTACTAATATTTAAGTTAATTCACACAAGAGTTCAAGACAATTCAAAATGAAACCTCATGAGCTTAATAGTTATGGTTGAAATCATGGCAAATCCAACTCAGCCGACCACCTCAAAGCTTTAAGCTTTTTATCTTTTTAATCTTGACGATTAAAGTAAACACGAGGTCATCACCTTGTTGCTAGAATAAAAAAAAAAATTACTTATCAAGATAAACTTGCCACGCATGTTCTCTCATTCACAGCTTTGAATCATAATCTACCCTCTGGAATTCAACTGCTACTAAACCTACTACTAATTATACCATTCCACTACAATTACAAAGTATTCAAGTGCATTTAAGACTAATACTTAATTAAGTTTTACCACAAGCGGATTCAAATGTTCAAAACCTTTGATTTCTTGTGACCCTCCCTAGTTCCTACACTTTATTACAACCAAACACAATTCAGTTACATGTAACAGAGTTAATACAGCAGGCCAGAAGGTCTTGATATGCTTGCTAATTCTACAATGAGAGCTCGAGATGTTAACTATGCCGCCCTATGAAGGCAGAAGAAGATGTTGGAGCTAAAGTGTGAAGATGGCATACAACACTGTGAAAGCAAGTTTACAATGGCTAGGCCATCTATGTGACCCACAGAGGCAGAGGTGCTCGAACCATTAGCGGCTGACCAGTAGCAGGATGATCAAGAGATAAGCTCTCTGCTTGAAGCTCATGGCTGTCGTATGTTCTTCCCTCCCACTAGCATACATCCTCTCTTGTAGGAATTCCAAGATACTGGCAATGCAAGCGAACTTGATGTGTTGTATGCGTAACAGAAAAAGAAGGCAATCTCTGCATTCAATTGAAGGCCTCTTGTGATTGCTTTTAATTGATATAAATGCTTAATTCTCTTCCAGTATAACACCATACCTTCCTTCTATCTGATTTTCAACAAATGGACTGGACTTCTTTCTCCACACAATCCTACATAACAAGCCCCTTGTATCTGTGCATCCATAAACAGGAAGAAAAACGCATTCATAGTACAAATCTATCTACTTCAAAAAGTAATTTCCTATTCATTTACAGCCAAGCTGGCATAAAAAAGCACAGGATTGCTTTATGCACTGTAGCAGCTTGATATTCAATTAGTTTTATCATAATGACATTCAACTTATCAATTAAAATTAAACATGCCACTTACCTATTTTTCAAGTGGAAATGCGTGTATATAAATCTTTAACAGCTGAGACAGTTTGGTCAACAGCTCTCTTGCATCTTCAATGCCGAATACTAGTACAGCAGATACATTGTCGTAAGAGATGGCTCAAATCCATCTGCCATTTAATGGCAGAGTTTTGACAATCCAACTGATACATGCTACCTGGTGGAAAGCATGGAATTAACAAGTACACTGGGCAATTGAAGCGGCTTATTTCCTGGAAAAACTAAGAAGATCCTGCACCAGGTATGTTGTCAATTGGGAAAGACCCAAATGGAAGCAGTCGGTTTTTCATAGAGCGGAACAGGTCACATAGGTATTGCAGCAGTCTCCATTAGCTTGGCTTCCAAGATGAGACTGAGCTATATTTACAATTTTAGTTGCGTATCGAATGAAAATGAAAGTTATTTCACCTATTCTGTGTACAATGCTCCAATACTTTCAAAAACCATGATTAGTGTTTCAAGAATTGTGTTCACAGAATAGTGAAATAGCTTTCACTTTCAGTCGATACATAACCTATAATTGACATGACGGTTCAAAATAATATCAGTAACCAAGGTAAATCTTTCTTCAAGGAATTTTCCATTATTCGCAGGCTAGCACAAACAGAAACTCAACCGTTCGTATTGCAAAGGAGAAATCAGATTGCATTCATCTCTACTTGCGAGGAAGACAAAGCCTACATGAAAGTAGCCAAAAACAAAATAAGGTGAAGGAGTGAGGAAAAATGTACGGTGAATTACTAGTTAATTGACTTCTTCAATTTCCCTTCAGAGAATCAAAAGTCAACAAAAACCCAGTTCATTCTTCGTTTCTCTGTAACCAAATACTTAGCATAATCAATAAAAGTTTCAATCTTTAAGCCTCAAGTCTCCACATCTTTTCCTTCTATTTCACTTATAAAACAAAATTCAGTACTTCTAACAAAAACCCATTTTATTTTTCCCTTCTAAGTCTCCCCAAAAATGACAAATTAAAACAATCAAACAACCTAAAGTTTCAATCTTCCTTGCAATTTCTCAGTAACCAAACAAAAACCACAAACAACAATCATAAATTATTATTTTTCTAAAATAGCCCAAAAGTACCTCATCTTTTAACATGTAAAGCAAGGTGGTTTCGCCAGCATTATCAAGGCCCAAGAACAAGATCTTGGCTTCGAACACTTCGGGAGAAACCAGAGAAAGTCCGTTGAAATCTGAAGAGAAAGTGGATTTATATAGAGACAAGTTGTGACTTTGCGTGTAGAAAATAATTGTGTAAACTACGTTTTGGTCCTAGAAGTTGCAAGGAGTTTCCACTCTCAAACCTATTGTTGAACTTCTTTCAGCTTTAGCTTTATACTGCTTAAAATTTCAATTTGACTGCTAATTGTTTGATGCTCATCTAAATCAAAGAGCATGAGAAAAAAGTTTACAGTTAATTAAATTAAGGTAAATAAATCATAAATCTTGAGTTAAAGTACTGGTAATATTATCATTGAATTAAATAAATTGTTATATATTTAGTTATTTTAATGTAGTAGTTTCAAGCTTATATAACAACTGAAGTTTTTTCTTTTATATAACAACAATTTTATTGTAAACGAAAATCCTCTAAAGCCACATTTTAAAATCTAATTTTAATAACAACTATGAAGTGTTATAGATGATGAAAATATCTTGAGGATCATGTTTTATTTTTTTTAATAATGTTTTTTTTTTTTTTGAATGAGTTGGTGCTTAATGAAATATAGATGGACAAATTTATAGCTTTGAGTACAGGAATTCCAACCATTTTTTTTTTAAATCAAATAATGTTATATATATATATATATATATATATATATATACCCCCCAGTTTCCGTCCCTTCCTTCTTTTTTTCCTTTAATTTTAACCACATAAAAACAAATTAAAGAGTGCAATTAATAAAACTAAAATAAACAAATAAATTTATCTATGAAATTCGCTAAAAATACTCATATATACTGCTACCACTAAAAAACCTTAAATAAATCTAAAAAACATACGCAGTATCTTACCTCCACGACACTCCTTCAGATATTGAGTTCATAGCCAAAGAGGAGAGGCACAACGGCTGCGACACAGACCGAGCAGAAAGAAGGAGAGATCCCCTCATTTTGAAACTTGAAAGGAAGAGAATTTGAGAGAGAAATCAAAATGCAGAGAGGTTTGTGATTTGTGAAGCTAAGTGGGAAGGGAAAACAGTGAAGAGACGTTTATATAGGATTGGGAGAGGGAAAGATCTGGGCAATGCTGCGTGCACATAGGGCTAGCTTCCGGGTGCAATACATCGAATAAATGCTCTTCTAGTCCTCTACGCAGCAACCATCATTCAAATTCTTGCCTAAAGAGGTCCATAGTGCGTGACAATAAGGCAATGAAAATGACCTGGCTCTGTGTCACTCAACTTGCTTGACGTTGATGGCTTGGCTCTGTGTATAAATGTTCTTTCCTTTACGAGCAAACGACAGATTCCCATGACCCATGTTATTTTTTTGCTTGTAATTAGATAGATTAACGCGTTAAGGAATAGTCATTAGTAGATAATTATGACAGAAGCCAAATCTAATTAACAAGGCACGCCCTCTTTCCCTAATTGCCTTTCCTTCCAAGAATACAATGAATGAAAAAGGTGACAAGTTAACTACACTTGTCTACGAGTTCATACTGCATCCAGCCACCGGAAGCAAGCTAGGCCTGCAAGTGGAGCCGACGCTGCTGAGATATTCCAGCGAGGTCTCTGGTCCAAACCCATCTTGTGAAAAACACCTTTTATATTCTAATCAGCCTTATCTGGAAAAGAACTTGAAGGCTTGTAGCTCCTTTGAGTTAGACCATGTATATTTTAATCAAACCACTTCTGAAAACGCAATTGTAGCAAAAGTTAGTAAAATCGAACTCAATAGATGATATAACTGAGTTCTCGAGCCCAGCGGTTGACGGGTTGAATATCAAATTAATTATGTCCTGTCAGATAAATTTTTATCCAATTTAATTTAAAATCTTGTCTAAAAAATCAAGTCGACAAATCATTAGATTGATTTACTGAGCCATCTTTGATACCACTTAGAGCTCATTTAGTATTATAATGATAATTTTTTTTAAATTACTTTTTATTTAAAATATTTATTTTAAAAAAATATATTTTTGATACTAATATATTAAAACGATTTAAAATTATTAAAAAAAAATTAATTTGAAATAATGTTTTTTAAAATTTTTATATTTTTTTTAAAATATTTTTAAAATACAAAAACAAACAGTATATCATAAAAGCAATATATATTTATTTAGTAAAATCTCGTAAGAAATACATACATCAATGAGTATTTCTATTTCCTTTTTTTTTATATATGAAATACATAATGAGTTTTTGAAAGCAAAAGACGCTGCCATGCTCATCTCTCTCTCTGGTTAATTTTAATATACCCGCATGATGTTTATGATAAATTCCGACTGCTCTTCATAATATTTAAATTGGACCAGATTGGGAATTAATTGACTCTAAGAATAGGTTAAAAATCTATTTCATCTTGCTCTTGTAGCTGGAATCCTTTTCAGGTTTGCATAAAAAAATATTATAAACCTTTGAACTTGCACAGTGTAATATTCTACCATATCCAAAGCCCACATAACGGTCCACTGTCTTTTAAAAACCCAGAGCACAAAAAACCGCCAACAGTTTTTTGTCAAACCCATCCTACAGTTCACCATCTTCTTATAAACACACACACACACACACACCCTTCCTTTCTTCTAACACAAACAAGCATCAAACCTTGGCCTTCACAAACAATCTTTTCCTACCCTTAGCTTGACCCTTTTTTGCCTATCAATGGCTGATGAAGCGGGAGCACCGAAAGACCGCAAGATCTTGGTGGCTGTTGATGAGAGTGAGGAGAGCATGCATGCTCTTTCATGGTGTCTCGAGAATGTTTTGTTCTGTAGCAATTGTAAGGATACACTAATCCTCCTCTATGCTATCCCCCCCAGGGCTGTCTACCCGACTTTTGATAACACAGGTAACATTCTAAGAGAGAATTCACAGCATTGATACATCTTATTTCTTCAGTCTCGATTCGTAAGAAACTCGTGTTTTTCATGTTTAATTTTCAGGATATGTGTTTTCTTCTGATTTCCTGGCCATGATGCTGAAGTATAACAATGACGTGGCTAGTTTTGTTACAGAGAAGGCTAAAAGAAAGTGTAAAGAACAAGTTCAAGATGTGAGTATATCATCAGCATGTTTTTATATAAAAAAAATCTCAAGTTAGCTCGTTAAATATGATGACATTTGGTGGGACCAGGTTAAGGTGGAGACGAGAATAGAGCATGGTGATCCGAGGGATGTGATTTGCGCGGTGGCTGAGAAGTTGCATGTTGATGTGGTGGTTATGGGCAGCCATGGCCATGGCTTGATCAAGAGGTTGGTCCCATTTAATTCTCTCCTTTTTTTTCTTTTTTTTAATTTCTGAGAATAAATTCTTAACTTGGGTTTTACCTTAGGGCATTTCTTGGAAGTGTGAGCAACCATTGTGTACAGAATGTGAAGTGTCCAGTTCTGATAGTGAAGAAGCCCAAGCCAGATTGTAGGAGTAAATGATACTCTATATATCACCTATCAGCCAGTATTCATGGATTTTATTTTATTCCTTCTATTTTTCTTTCGACTTTTCTCTCTTCATCTCTTCTCCTGTTGTATCTAGATGGGCCTGGTTGAAAAATGTAAGGGATTTTGCACATCCAGTGGGCCATAATAACCATTAGCAATGTGCAGATGCTAATTCTAGACCTAATCCAGTAATAATATTGGTACAGACCTCAGGGAAGATTTATGAAAAAAGAAGGGTAAGTGAACAAACAGAGAGAGAAAGGTAAAGAGCTTCTCAGCTGAGCATTTGTGGAACGTTCAAACTACTTTATGAATGTGATTATTAAAACACAACTCTCATTCATTCTCAAGGCTAAAAACGATCAGCCACGCAAGTTTTGCATGCATGCATTTCTCGACCCGTTCCTAGATGGAATCCTACAACTACGAATTATGAGGAGAAAAAAAATTACTAGCACTTGGAGCCAAGATGGATCTCTCCATGCCAAGTTGCTGGCAAGAGTGCTTCCTCATCACAGCTCATCCTGCGAAAGTGAAAAATGCAAAACTGATCAGTATAGTGACAAATAAGTGGCGTTGATTCGGTACAATGTCAGAGGAAAGAAAACCTACATGTACTTCTTCTTCGTCCTCACCGTCCTTGTCTTCTTTAGTTTCGGCATCGGAATCTTCTCCTTCCACATCATCAGTCTCATCCTCATCCTCGGCCTGAAAATAGAGGGATGTTGACTTAGTGCTAGAAAAACAGAGTAATAACATGAGTTAGCAAGCAGTTTGTATGCTTACATCAGAACCTGCGGCATCTTCATTGGTTTCCTGCAGTGATCAAAACACAAAAAGTCAGGAAAGAGTCATGAAATGTCAGAAAGAACGAAAGCAAGATGCAGCTTTCTAATGCAAAAGAGTACTCTTCTGAATGCCCCGCTTAACAAGAAGTCTAAAAACCACAGAAAACAGTAATTTAAGAGTTTTAACATACATAATGCATGATAAAACAGACGGAACAAAACATCTCAGAGCCCTTCATCCAACCCATCTAGAATAATTTCATTGAAGAAGAAAGGCCTGAATCTGAGCAGAAAAGCAACATACATCCTCCCCTAAATTACAAAATTTCCATAATTTCTTATGCAACACAAGACCAAGAAAGTACCTCCTCATCCGCTTTCTTCTTCTCTGCCTCTTCAAATGCTGCCTTCTCAGCCTGCAAAGTTCAATAATCTCAATCTACGTCAAGAGAGAAGGCACAACTTTGGATGGTTTAATGTAAATGGGAAAAAACCACATACATCTTTCTGCTTTCCCCATGTTTCTTCAGCCAGCTGCTTTGCATACTCAGGGTCATCACTGACCAAGACATTATCAAACAAGGTTCCAGATTTCACCTGATATAAAACAATGTCATCAGTAACTTGAGAACAATTAGAACTTGACAATACAAATGGTGAGAAAGTTACCTGCCACAATTCAATGCCAACATATCTCAAGTTTGGGTAAACATAAAGTTCTGGATCATCCTTGAAATCTGTGAAACATTCACATTTAATCAATATAATATAGCTGGAACTTGAGGAGCATTTAAATGACATCCAACAAGAGCCAAAACAAACCTGGGTTGTCAATCTTTGGTGCCTTCCACTTGCCCTGGTAGTTGGGGTTCTTAATTTTCTGGAACAAGAGCAGAGTTATAAATACATGGTCCCCGAAAATTGACATCAAAAGCTTTCAATTTAAAACAAAGACACAAACCTTTGGCTTCCACGGGCCATTGTACTCAGGATTGGGAATGGTTGGGGCAGTCCACTCACCATCTTCCTCATCATCCCAGTCCTCAGGCTATAACATCAAACCACTTAGATTAGAAACTTTTTTTCTCAGAAATCAAGGATCCAAAGCACATTGATTGGAATTGCAGGAACTTCAATAACTACCTTTTTGGCATCAGGATCTGGAAGTTCTTTGGGAATGTCATCATAACCCTGCAAAAATAAATGAAGAAAATAAATAATCAAACATAAACCACAAATGACCAAATCAAATATACATTTTCCAAACACTAACTGCAGCTTAACATAAGTTATGAGCAAAGCAAAATAATGATTCGCTACCTCTGGCTTCTTGTCTTCAGGATCAGGAATATACTCCTTGTCATCCCAGTCTTCAGGCTGCCATCCAGTGAAGATGTTATATAGTCATCAAAACCAAAAAGCCAACTCAAAAAAAAATAAAAATAGTGTGCTAAATAATTACTTTCTTGGCCTCAGGATCCTTGATTTGCTTCGGCGGGAGAAGATCCCAGTCAGTGTACAAACTGCCAGTTTGCTTCTCTACATTGTCAATAAGGATACTGTATGTAGCATCGGGACGGATGATAAATGTGTAGACATGAGAGAGTTGGTCAGTCTCACAGGGAACTTCCTTCTTGATCAACTGGTTTGTTTCATTGTAGTTAAGAATGGCATGAACTTTCTTGGTGCTGTGTCCACAGATATCTGGTCCAAACATGATACTGCAGCAAACCGTAAAATGCCAAATCAGTCAATTTAGACATACACAACAACAGCAACAACAACAACAACAACAAAAAGAAGCCTGTTGGATTACAATTGGAAATCGAGCTAACCTGTACGGGGTATCACCACCAAATTTCTTCTGGTCAACTTCACCACTGAGCAACTTCAGGTAGCCACCACCACAATCAAGCTTTTGCTCATGCTTGACGGAGAATTGGAAAACAAGTGTCTGATCCTTGTTGCTGAATTCAGGGAACTCAGCTGAAATAGCATAGAACCTGTAGTCTTCACTTGTTTGGATACCTGCATCAACATGTCAATATTAAAAAAATCAGCCAAACACTACATACTTTGAAACACCAAAATTCAACAGAACTAAAAAAAAATACCTTTGTCATTAGCGTCTCCGTTCCATTTTCCAGAAGTATGGTTCCAGACCCCGGCGGTGTTCTCATCTTTCTTCCAATCAGATACAACCCATCTATTCTCCCATCCATCTTCAGTTCCACACACAAAATCACAAAAACCACATTAGCAATCATAAAAATCACTCTAATCACACAATGCCAACACAAAATCAGAAACATACACAACAAACACAAGCTGATTACAATTCACCGATTATCCTAACAATTTAAAAGTTAAACTTCACCATTCCATATTCCCTTAAACCTCCCGATGCCGAAAACAATCAATGTCAATACATACGCCAAGAGACATCCAAAACAAGTCCGAAAACCACAACAGAATCTTTCCCTTCTTCATTATTTTTTTTCAAATTTCTAGCTCTAATTAAGCCACATCATCATCATAATCAGAATCAACTGCTAAACAAAACCACAACAACCTAGCAGATCTACACAAAATTATTCCATTTCTAACCTCGATTACACTTTAATTAACCATTGCCACTCCAAAACCACCAGATTCACACATTAATAAAAAACCATCAATCCTTCACTAATCAAATCGAGACCAAACAAGATCCGCATGCGTTCATGCATACGTAAATGCAAATGCATAGGGAAATACAGTAACCAAACACCGATCGTATCCAAATGCGAGGCAAAATCAACGATCTAGAAGAGATAACTGTATTAGATACGGTGACAGATACTGATACGTATAATTATACCTTCGAAGCGTTCTTCGAAGAAGACTTTAGCAGATGTGATCGCGAAGAGAGAAAAGAGAATCAGAGAGAGAGAGAGAGTTTTAGGGTTTCCCATTTCGACTGTTACAGTGAGAGTATGATTTCTGACCGTATATTTATGGTGGTGTTTTCGTAAATGTCATGCGTGGAGTGAGGCAGTTACGTGGACGAATAGGAGAGTGACATGTAGGATTTGGAGTGTCATTGGGGTGATGTGGGGGTGAGGGATTGGTAGGTTACAGCAAAGGTGGTGTGAGTTTTTGGTTAGTTGTTAGAGGTGAGTACGTGGCAGGTTGGGATTGGTGAATTGAGTTTAAGTGGGGCCGAGTGGGAGGGGTTTTGTGGTTTGGATTAAGGTGTGATTAATTATTAGATTATGCTTAATATGATTTAGTGAGGTTGCCATATAAACCATCCATTTGGATATTTAGGAAAGTTGATTAAGTTGTGATTAGTTTTCGAGTCAATTTTATATACTAAAATTAAATTAAATTTCTTAAGATAATATACCAAAACTAAATTAAAATATTCACAAAGAATTATCATATATTTTTAATAATAAAATCACAAAAAAAACTTCAAAAGTATAATTTTCCCCTAATTTTCTCACATATATAAAAAAATTCATTCTTCAGATTTTATTTTTAATTTAAACTTGAAAAAAATCTTTTTAATTTTAAAAATGAATAAAAAAGAGTGTACAGAATGTTAGTTTTTTTTTTATTAAGGAATTTAAGCATCTCGTAATCTTGAAACTTCACCTATGAAAATGTCAAGAATTGAAATAGGATCATGTTGAATCTAAATAAAACGTTTATGTTTCGTGAAATTCAAGGTTGTCTTGAAATTCAAACAAGGATCATTTCAAAGATAATCCAAGTGGCAGCAAGAGAGTGGTTCTCGTAGCATCAATTAGAGATTTAGTTTCCAAGAGCTTAAAAACAATTTTTGGTCAGCTTATGTGTAATCAATTTTTTTAAAAAAAATTCCAAACAATTTTAAAAACATATTTTTAAATCCACATCAACAATATAAAAGCAAGATTTTAATGTTGACATTGATATAACAATATAAATCCGCTTATAAATATCTATAAATAAATTTATTAATTCTATATTCAGATTATTTGGCAAGTTTTCAAGTAATTTTGTCAAAATTTGAATGAAACTTTATTAATTTTTTTCAAAACAATATAATCTTGAAAAAAATAAAAAAAATTGAGCTGAGTCAACTCATTAATTTTTAAATTAACTTGTTTAATAAATAAATAAACAGATTAAATCATAAATAAGATTGAGTTTAAAAAATACAAGACAAACCAAAGATGATGTACCAACTGCCAAATCCAATTTTTTCACATGTAATTTGTGAAAGTTATGACACATTTTTTTCATTACCATAAAATGCACCCAAAAAGGCAATGGCAGGCCATGAAAGCACATAAAACAGGCAAAAGATAACTTTGGCAGGCCATGAAATCTATGCAAATTTGTAAAAGTTGGTGGCCGGTTTGTCTATATTTTTTTTTATTAATATAAATATTCAGATCAACTTGCATGTATCTCGACTAATTTTAAAGGCTTTAAAGTTAACGATCATGTAAACTTTCAGTCGCCCTGAGATTTATAAGACTTAAACTAGTAATTTTTAGAAAATAAATTTAAAACATGATCAGTTAAATTATATCCCTCCTTAGAAATAAGTGTCTTACTTTATTTGCTGCCATGCTTGAATTGGAAGCCACTCAATGCTCATTGCATCGAGGGCAAAGAGTCAGCAATTCTGATTACAAAAATTTGCTGCTGAAGTTTCAAATGTTTATCAATAAAATTGTTTTTTTTTCTAGACCAAACCATATAAAATTTATTAAAATTATATAATGTTTTGATTATTAATGTCCAAAGGACATTAACATGTTTAGTTAAAGTAATATAAAATAAATTTTTTTTTAGACAAATTCTTGAAAAAAAAATACTAAAATCATGTTTATTAGAACAATGCACCGCACTAAAAGCATAAAATTAAAGCTTTTATGTGTTTGGTATTGCGGTAGCTGTTGTGGTTGTGGTTTGAAAAAAGTTGTTTTTATAAAAAGTACTTTTAGTTGAGGTTGGTTTGAAAAAATAGGTGTTTGGTTAAAACTGTGGTTGAAATTGAGGTTGAAAAAAAGTAGTTTAATGTGTTTGGTTAAAAATACTTTTTAAATTGAGATTAAAAAATAAATAAATAATATATATATATATATATTTTGATGGTTTTAAATTTAATTATTGTAGATTTAACTATTGCTATTACAACATGAAATAAATAATACTTATATCAAATATTTTTTATTATTTCATTAAACTATTTATAAT
>Ga0307510_10006958_pt1 | contig 13485 bp, 20 predicted proteins | sample 12_EM_MG_FD_207224 | JGI IMG/M metagenome (GOLD analysis project Ga0307510, IMG submission 207224) | Populus trichocarpa ectomycorrhiza microbial communities from riparian zone in the Pacific Northwest, United States - 12_EM | ecosystem: Host-associated > Plants > Roots > Unclassified | place... | reverse complement strand
TTGATAGAGTTGCTTCCTCCCCGACCCAACGGCATCAACGACAACTCCGATCTTGGTCCACTGGTTCAAAGCGGCATCCCACTGTACTCCATGTTCAGTTCACTCTGATGCTTGGATGGACCAGAGGTTCTACCTGGTGTGCTTCGACAGCATCTCCGTTCTTGACCATCTTTGTCTCTCCAGGTTTTCGGCCTATTGTCCTCGTTAGGAACGAACACTGGGGTTCAGAGGACCGCGAAGCACCCACCTGGAACGTTGAGAGCCTCGAGACCAGGAAGGTCAGACTTTTTCACATCACCGACTTGTTGAGAAGGCAAAGCTTGACTGGAAACCTGTTCATCGTAGAGCTTCAGGTCCGCCTCCGGTAACCAGCGTCCCTCCGCGACACTGAAGACTCGGACTACGTGATCGCTGCAACCGCTCACGATGTCTCCGTTAGGCAGGGAAGAAACCGCCCAGACGGAGACTGCAGGATGGATAATAGTTTGGATACAGTCGCCGTCTGTATATGCAGACCAGAATCAGAGTCACGAACGAGGAGAGGACTTGGAAAGAAACGCCCGCACCTCGCCAAACGCGTACGGATCGGTCTTCTCCACAAGAAACGATATCACCGTTTGGTAGAATGGAAAGTCCGTAGATGAAAGAAGTGTGTCCAGACAGGGAGTAAACAAGATCGCCTTCTAATGTCCAGACGTGTATCTCGCTGCGTCAATTAGTGGATTTGATGGAGGGATAGGTCTCAATGAACTTGCCTATCATTGGAACAAGACGCAAACCCGATATCAGTCACAAGGGCGATGCCACGGACCGCATCTTTGTGTCCAGTAAACGTCCTTACGGCCTTTTGTCGCTTCCATAGCTTGATCGTTTTGTCCGCAGAGCCTGTATTTCCGATATCAGTCGGGTGAGGGCAGGAAAAACACCGCTTATCTTGACCAGTGATGAACTCTTCCCCATCGATGGCCACAACGGTCAATACCGACTGAGCGTGCCCTTTTAAGTCGAACGCCAACTTGAAGTCCTTCCACACCTTAGCTGTGCTGTGGAGCTCGTATTAAGTAACTTGAACCGATGCCATCCTTCCAATGACGTACCTATCCCATGACCCGGAGATGATAGTCCCATCGGAGGCGGCATGCAAGGCGCAGACGTTGTGTTCGTGACCGATCAATGTATATACCGGCTCTTCTTGTGGGGAATCCAATCGATAGACGTTGATAATCATATCTTGACCAGCCGTGACCGCGTAGCCTAAATGCATCCCAGATCAATCAGAAAAACGTAAGAATACCTGCCTCCGCCTCGGTTTTCCGCCACAAGCATCTTAAACCGGACGGAAGGGCAACGGAGGAACGAGCAACGCACCTTTTGGAGCGTCCGGAGTCGGTGGTACGATCGTGACGGCGTTCACATACCCCGAACCAGGCTTGAAAGTCCTCTCCTGCTGAAACGGTGCGGACGGATTCGGTTTTTGCCACAGGATCGCGGTGGAATCTCGAGATGCGGAAAGTATCAGATCATCGGTGGGAGATGCGAGCGCGCGGACCTGTTTCGTCGGAGCGAGGGCAGCTGGTCAACGCGAGCAGAGGATGTGAAGAGGGAGACATACGTCTGAGGAGTGCAAAGCCAAAGATGCCGACAGTTTGTAAGGCATTGAGGATCGCGACGTTGAGAGATGGCGGGGACTCGTAAGCCTGGTCTTTACTTATCTGGAACCACGACTATAAAAACTTTCGTGCTCAATCTCATCCGGGAATGTGTGATTCTCAAGCTTCTGTCTACGATATTGGAGGATGTACACCACTCTAACGAGCCCCACGATCTTGGAAACACAAGCGAAAGCAGGGTAGATACGGAGGTGCGAAACTATGCCATGCACCATTACTTCATCTACTGCGAGGGCCCCAACTCGCCATCGCCAAACCACAGACAAGATCCAGCAACAATCGAGCGCGTCGAGGGTGTGAGGAGAGAAAACCGTCCTGGAATTTCTCCGCTGGTTGGAATCGCGTCGCTTTAGGGCAGGGTCAAGATAACTTGTCGTAAACAAGCTCGATGAGCGGTCCGGTGCTTTCCGATTTTCCTTGGAAAATTAAAAGCCATGCGGCTTCAGGCGCCCAGTTTTCTTTCATTCCTCTCAAGCTCACGCCGGACACGGCGGCGACCGTGTATTCCAAGCGACCTAGATTCTCACGTCCCGTATAATATCCAGCTATACCAACAACAATGAGTCGAGTCGCGAGCAGGACAGGGCGAGTGCCTTCACCTACCACTCTGCTTCCGTTGCTTTCCAAGTTCAGCAACGTTGCGGCGGGCCTATTCCCTGGTGTCTCCAAAGCTGCCCTCTACTTCATAGGCTTCCTCGTCCTCGTTAACCTCAATTCGTTCCCGTTTACCTGGCATTGTGAGTCGCCACCGTCACACTCGCCCCGGGCCCAACACGTGGGTGACTGAATTGTTTTGCGACACAGATAAGATATTTAGACACGTCTGGAGCATCAGAATAAGATTCCTGTTTTACAGGTTTAGTTTGTTTGGAAAGTCGAAGGAAACCAGGAAGAAGCTTGAGGGCGCGTGGCTGGAAAGGTTGGTTCCAATGGGCTCAGGTGCGAATTCATCGACTTCATGTCTTGAAAAGAAACGTCCCTGATCCGCTTACCTTAGAGCCCTGGGGATGCGGCACCGTTATAAAGAAGTTTGCGGGTCCCGACGAATCAGATTACAACCTGCACCTCAGCAACTCTTCCTACCCAAAGGTATCCCCGCGACGCGGTCGTTTCTCCTTATCCGTCACGTTTTCTGAACGAGCTTTCGTTCGGCAGGTTATCGACGAAGCCCGCATGATGGTTGCCACACTCATCTTTCCAAACTTCTACCGCTCTGGTGAGACTTCGTTCAATGTGGATTTCGATCATCGGCCATCGCTAATGCTGACCATGTGACACCCGGAAATAAATAGGTGGCTGGACAGCCCTGGGAGGAACTCACTTCTCTTTCTACCGCGAGATTCCGATATTTTCGAACTACGAAATTCGTACCAATGTCGCCTCTTGGGATGACAAGTGGGTGAGTATCCTGGGCGACCACTCTTATTCGTCGGCGTTGGTCTTGGCGTTGACTCACCGTTCTGACAGCTTTATATCATCCATCGCTTCGTGAGCCGTCCGAAAAATAGGAAGGGCCGGGCTGGGACCAAGGATAGAGAGAGCCAACCACGAGAACCATCCTCCAACTCTGTTCCGGTACCCATTTTACATACCCCCGCCGTCGGCACAAATACTCCATCCTCCAGCCAATCCGTGATCTCCCTGGCCGCCATGGAGGTCATCGCTGCCGCTAGGTCACGTTCCGAGGAACCAGATGGCACGACGCTCAACTGCGTCGCCATCTCCGAGACCTGCTTCAAGATCGGTCGTATCACCGTCCCCCCTTCGATTGCATTGGTCATGAACGGGATTACCCGACTCTCGACCGGCACCCCTTACTCTCACGAAAACCCTCCCCCGTATTGGAATAAGGTTAAGGAGTTGACGAGCGATCAGAAGGTTATCCGGGATTTCCTCAGTGGAGGCTGGCGCGAGGTTCCTCCTGCTGAGCGTTGGTGGGAGCAAGCTTTGACTGGTCCTATTGAGCAGACCAGGAAGACGAACTTAGAACTCCTTGACGGACTTCGCCGAAGCATGGAGGGTGCTAAGGCCGTGTACTAAACGATGCCATTCAGTCTATTATTTCTGAATGGTTACGCATTCAACGCATCGAGGGTATCTGTAATTAATACTCCTTCATGGACTTCCTTATCGGTCTTCAGAATTTCAGCAAAAACACATTTCCCATCGGGATGGTTGATTCGGTCAGAAATACAGTACAAGACGAGACAGCAGAACACGTTGATGTCCGTTGGCAACAAGAAAGAGACAGCGACAGCAGAAACGAGCAAGAAGACAGCGAGCACAGCACGGCATAGCACAGTCAATCAGAGCCCAGTCAATCACCCAGATCCATAGCATCTCCAAGAGAGATCTTCACTCGTTTCGCACGTCCGCTTTGGTCTTCGCGGCTCTTCCGCTTTTGCCTCGCGTCGATGTTGACGACCGGTTGAGTTTCCAGTTGGGTTTGGCTTCGACCACCGTTAGTGTTCACCTCACCAGTGCTTGTGACCCTATTGTGAAGTGTGAGTACCGTAAAACCATTGTCAGAGTCAACTGACGGTCTTTCGTCCGATCCATCCTGCAGGGAACACAATATTTGCGTCTTTAGGGTTCAGCAGACCGACAATAACAATTCGTCTAAACGTACCGAATTACCCAATCGCGCCAACCGCATCGCGATGTCCCGCTCGGGATCGAAATAGTCCTTGTATTTCTGCGACTTCTTAATTCCCACGACAAACTTGTACTTGGAGCCCGCCCCGGCACGCGGACGTCTTCGTTTGCCTGATACCGGCATTTGGGTCTCCACTAACCCCAGTTCGTCGGTAGCCGTTTCCACTTGCACGATGAATCCTCCACCGGAGGGTTACTAAACGCACTTTAGACCTGAAGAAGGGCTCACCCTCGGTTTGCAGCCGTCTGAACAGCTGCGTTGCAACTTCGGATGGGCATCCGATCCTCCTCGTGAATTCCAGATGATCGTTGAAGGACTTCATCTCTTCAGCAATCTTTATCGCACGCCTGTGTGCCTTGAGGTCAGCGAAACACCCACGAGTTGTAATCGATCCCACACCTAAAAATTGCAAAGTCCTTAAACTCCGAGATGAGGACTAGGTACTGATCGCGGATCACGATCAGGTTCCAGGTCTTGTCGGAGCGAATCCTACAATCGAAGCATCGGTAGCTGTCGGGGATGCGCTTGTCTCGTGCACCATGATATCTATAGGCGTATGTTTGTGCGATATCGGGAGAAGAAAGTTACTTCACAAACCCCATACACCTAGGAGAATATCATGAGGTCGATAGTTTATGACGCATCAGAAGTCCTTACCAAGTGTGATACCAGCGCCCACAGCGATCACACCAGCAGGAATCTGTGTCTTCGCGCTGCGGATCCCAGTTAGGTAGGGTAGAAAGTGCAAGAAGAGGCGTACATCAACTTCACAACAACACTCCAACCCACGATCCAGAACGACCGAGTCTACTTTCATTGACTGGTCCTCTGTGAACGATTCGATTGACTCCCCGCGAGGTAGACTCTGCCTCTGAGTCTCGAGGTCTGGAATCGGATGAGGTCACTCTCGACTCTAAGGGGAAGATAGACTAACCCAACATCTCCGACTCGATAATTTGGCTACTCGGAGGTAAACTGTCAAACATGTCTTTGAGAATCTGAGTTTCAACCCCATGGCTGACTCCTGCTAGGGCAGAAGCCTGGGTCATGAGGACTGTGCCTGACCCCTCCTTAGCTCCCTCGTCACCTATTGGTTGCGTCCGGGGTAGGGGCTGCGTCTTTTCGATTTCATGGGATGATAAAGCCTGGAAAAACGTCACAACGATCGGTTGTGATTGAAACAAGATACACACCAGTTCACGAACGTCCGTTACAAACCTCTCGACATGACCAGCATCAACGATTCTCTCCTTGGAGGTCGCTCTCTGGTTCGATCTGCCGACGGCCGTACTCGCATCCGTCGGGTTGGCAACGATATTTCCTTCATCATCCATAACACCTAGAGGTACTTCGAAATCGATCACCTCACTGGTGATCTCCGCGTCTGGCGAAGGATCCGCATCAAATACCACTTTCCGCTTCTCAGCATCCGTGATCTGCGCCTCAGTTTGTTTCCTACGGAGCTCGGACTCTTGAAGAGGCGTGAGGGAAGAGGGGGCTCCTGGCCCGCGAGCTGTGCCCAAATATTCTCCTTTGTTGTTGTCGGAATTCGGCAGGAAGGCGGTAATTGATGCGACTTGGATCTCGACGCTATCACGAGAGAATTCACAACATAGGGGATTGAAGAACGATTGTGCAGACTCACGAGTGCCAACCCGTCTCGAGTCTCCCGACATCCGTCCGCTCGGGGATCTCTGTCTTATCATGGGTTGTAAAATACCACCTATCTTTATCCGCGTCACCTTTCTTGAAATGGGGAGGCTCGTAATCATCTGGAGTATGATCGTAGTAAAACAATTTGAAAGCCGCAAAACGACGTTCTGCATCCAGAATCAGCGGCTGTTGGCCAGAAACAGGAAAAAAATTCCGAACTTGGAAGCTCGTCCATTTGATTTGCCGCGTGAATCAATCGTCTGGCAAGAGCCTAGGAGATAATAATTAACCAGGATCTAGATTTACGTTTTTTTCACGTACTCTAAGACTTTTCTTGACTTCTCCGAGCGTTGGAGGCCCGAGGGACTTGGTTGTGACATGATCGCGGTCATTGAGCGACATTCTCATGAGATCCCCTCCAAGACTCATCACCGGAACCTTGACGCCAGTGCCAGGGACCTCAAAATACTCAAGAAACTATTAATAGGGTCTGGCGTCGTGCCGTTCGACTCACACTAAAGTTGAATGTATATGATTCCACCACACTAGAGACGCATGTGAGTAGGAACCTGACTATATGCGGTGAAACCGAACTTATTCGGGTTATTGTTATCCTAACCGTAATCAACCGAGGACTCATAGCTGCTTGGGATTGATAACTCACAAGGTAGATCGCGAACACGAAACTTTTGAGGTACTCGCGTTCCAAGGCATCGAATATACCGCGTTCCTGGAGAGATGTCAGGAGAGTGAGAAATGGATCACGGGTCAGTACCAAGCAATTTAACAGCTGATCTGCTTCGTCTGTGAATCCCCGCTTAATGGTCATAATCGTGAAACTGCTGATGGCCTGCTTCGGGGTTGCCGGGGAAGAGAATGAACTGCTTTGTGAACGCTCATTGGACAAACCCGGAGCACTCGAAGAGGTCAGATGACCTTTAATGTACCGCTGGGTTAATGAGTACTTCGTGGGTTGGGGAGTAGGACGCACTTTCACTGAAGTTGTCTTCAGGAAGCAGGTCTCTACAGCACGCGTGAGACAAGGAGGATCCAGACCAACAAAATAGATCACCTTAAGTACATGATACACCCGAGCCCGGCTTGTAAGAGAGTCTGCACGGCCTGTAGACTCTGCTGCGCCGTGAGCGTTGCCTTGGTGGGAGATTTAGCATAGATCGAATCTTTTTCATCAGTTCATCAATATTCAATACCTGTAGGCGCGTTGTCGGTTTTATGGCTTGTGCTTGCATCTGTAGATACGAACCACCGTGAAGATGGGGGTTGTGGGGAGAAAGAGGTTAAGGAATGGGTTGGGGGTCCGACACCGAGATAGGTCGGAGTTTGAAAACTGTTGATCTCAACGGGAGCACATCGCGGTTCCACGTGACCACAAATTATTGGCAGCCAAAATCTTGTCGCCAAGTCCCTCGGAATGTCGACCAACTTTGACCGACGACGGATAAATGGCCCCGAGGAAAGTTTTTCGCCGGTATTTGTTGACGACGACAAGGATGAGGCAAGATGGCGTCCCGGAAGGCCTAGGCAGTCGAGGCAGCCTCACGATATACGACCGATCTGTGGGTCATCTGCGTCTTCAGGGTGTCTTAATAGTCTTACCGCCCCTTTAATTCGACAACCGTAGTTCTCCAACCCGGTTTGATAAGCCAAGCAAATGGCTCAGCCTATATTGAAACCGAGCGGACGAAGATTGCATGTGCAGTGTGCGTGCAAAGCGCAGTTGCCCTTCAGCTGAGACGACAGACTAAATGGCGCAGTGCAGATATGGTCCTCGCCAATCGAAAAGTGCAGGTTACAGTGAACGCGGCCGCCTGAACGTCCAAGTGAAGTTCGCCCCGTTTTCCTGTCACAAGCGCCGCGCACCGATACGAGTACGTCTCCTCGACTCATTCACACAATTACCTTCGTGATGCCCCGCGATCCAGGACGCGGAGGATCGCTCGATAGCAGTTCTCATCCACCAATCTCTCGTCTCAAGTATTCGCCTCGAACTGTTCCCCAAGTCCACCATCGACGTTTTCCTAACTATCATCGAGAACGACGGGATCGATTCCTGTGTGGCCACAGGAACTGTTGCAGCCAGCACAGCTCTTGCAGACGCGGGTATCGAGATGCTAGGTCTTGTCATGTCTTGCGCAGCAGTAAGCCCCGTCTCGAGCCCCGCTCACAGGCTTATATATCCCGTTTAAAATGCAGACATTGATGGGCGAAGAAATCTGGCTCGACCCCAATCACGAAGAGGCCACCGCGGGTGCAAGCACACTGGTATTGGCTTGTATGCCTGCTTTGAACCTAGTGACGAATGTCTGGCAAAATGGGACTATGTCTCCAGAGCAAGGACCTAAGGCCAGTTCCACATATCAATAGCGACGTTCCCTAAATTTTGAGACCAACAGTGCATGGCGGCTTGCCAGGAGCGATGTGCAACAATACATTCAATCGTCGCTCAGTCTCTCGCCACGAATTTTGTGCCTGAGTAGATCTTCTCCTGCGTGTGGATGCCAAGGAATTGCGCTCGATTGGCAAAAAGTACATGTGCGTTGTGTCGACCGCGATAAAAGTAAAAAGCCTCCCGTTCTACATTCCCCAGCAAACACGGCAGAAACTGGCACAGATATCGATAGCAACACGTAGTACCATACAATAGCAACAGGTCTACAGAGCGGGATAATATAGCTACCTACATAGATATGACAAAAAGGATGGACGACAAATAAGTTACCTCTCCACCTGTCTAAAAATTACGCAGAGTCAGGGTGAACAGTCGAAAGCGGGTCAGTGGGTTCCCCATATGATATCGCTAAACCCTCGATAATTTTCAGCCCCCCAAGGGGACCACTCCTGGGGTTTGTCTAGACGGGTGCAAGTCGGTGCCCTTGGATACGCCTGTACCAGGTCCCGTGTGCGCGGTCGGTGGGTGGTGGTGTGGTACCCTCCTAATGGCAGGTAATGGTCTCACCCAATACTTGATCAGCCCTCCTTTGTTCGCAGTCACCACAGCATTCAAAATAAATTTCACATCAGTCAAAAGCTCTGCGTCAAATGACTTGACAAGAACGGGCTGGACAACGGCCACTGCGTTTCGTGATGGGGATGGATGGTAGTGTGGAAGCGGTGGAAGTTTTCCGTCGGCGAGTCCATCAGGTGGGAGGTTCATGACTGAGTCACCTCTACGGCGGATGGCCAAGGAGAGGCTGGAGGTCATGGATAGCCTATGGTGGTGTGTTGCCTGGAATCATGTAAAATTAGCTGCAAAGTCAGAAGCGCCCGTGAACAGGACGAACCTTTGGCCTGTGGAGCGATCCGCTCGAGAAGTCCCACTGATACGCACGGTCAGCTACGGGGAGGTAGGAGTGAGGCCGTCACATGCCAAGATAAATTTATTATCCTCCCCAACACTTCCGAACCGGTAGGTTCTCCCATCACACCGTATCTCGTCGAATGCTAATCCGGAGACAAACGAGGAGTGTCCCTGACACCTTGCGACCACCCGCTGTTCCCAAGGGGAGTATATTGTTATCAGGTCATCTTGGCCACCGGTCTATTCGAAGGTGTGAATAAAAGACACATCCGGTTCTGGATGTGATCCTCACCAATATAAATCTGCCGTCAGGGGACCATGCAACAGCCGTCAGTGCACCAAAATACGAGGCGTAGCAGTCTACGAGTCTAGCGGGATGGATTAATGATTATTCCCAAGAGGGTTATAAGAGGAGTTACCGCTCTGCCATAGCGTCAATCACTCGTAAACAACCATCCTCGGCAATCGCCGCAACGTACTTTACGTCCGGTGAAAACACAAAGTCTAGTAGATGTCAGGGACATTTTCAGAAGCCCACCATGAACATCTAACCTACGACGCTCCGCTTAGACACTCTCCAGTGGCTCACGGGGTTCTTAGCCGATTTGTCCCGATCTGATTTTCCCGCACCGTTCACGACGAACACAGGGTGCCACGGAGGCAAAGTGACGAATATGTTGTCGAGCGGATTCCACTCTCCCTGCGATGAATTTGATAGAGATCCGCTACCGTTCGTGGAGGTCGGGGCGGAGGTGGAGGAGAGAGTCGGGTCCTGAGGAACAAAGGCCCCATCCTCCCGATCCCTGTCATACACGATGACAGTCCCATCTGCATGCGCCACGAGGAAGAGCGTCTGGGAGGAGGGTACCCAACGTATAGCTGTACACCGCGAACTAGAGATGCGGCCCTAAGATGGCCCAAATGGAGCGTTAAGAGCATCAACGACCGATCAGATCGAACGGAAGAACAGTTTGAGCCGGGCGACAAACCTGTTTATTCAGCCTGCAGTACCTGTTTGAGATTGGATCTGTTCGACGCGGGGGAATGTTACGACCGCACAGGAATTCATCATGGATGGATCGACGTACCAAACCAGACGATATCGCCAGTGTTGAATCCAACAACAATATCCATTCGGTCCGGAGAGGCCGTGGCAGGGTTGACATCGTGGCACGTTGGGTAAGCAGAGAAAAACAGCCGAACAAGAGGCTCCTACAGTCGGCCGGGACAGGGGTGACTTCTTAGTGATACCGAAGATATATAATAAGTCAAAATGCAGGCAGACCTTGACTTTACTCCCGGCTTCTATCCATATAAAGCTCTTGAGGTGATTATAAAACACGTAGGTAACCTCGCCCTGTCGAGACTGTAGGTGTTTCGCAAGTCCTTCTGTGGTCTGGACCCTGGAGACGAAAGTGGATGAGGTTGTACGGATGCTGTGTTTCGGGCGAGTACTGGCTTTCTTCTTGCCACCGGCGGTATTTGTGGGTGAATGAGTGGAGAAGATGGTGTTCGGGTGTTCGTGAGTGGGGGTGTTCGCAACCTCGGATACGGGAGGGCCCCCCGCAGAGAGATCTGGGGACACATTCCCGGCATCGTCCTGGGTATCACTGCTGGAGAGGCTGGCGCCGTCCTCACGCTCTCTGGCAGGAGGTTTGAGATAGTTGTCCTTGTCCTTGCCGGCGTCGTCGGTCTTGCTTTTCTCCTTCTTCGCGTCCTTTTCCTTCCCTCCGCCGAGAAGCTGAGCGAATGCTTGTGAACCGCTCGCCTTGTTGTGAGCGGGGTATTTGATGAGAACAGTTGATAGTTTCGTAGGGTATGATGCTGGCGGGACGTTGGTGTTGTTTACGTGGGGGTTTGTTGCGGAAGGCCTATGTTCCTCGATGACGGAGTACACTCCCTCAGGAGCGACGAACGCTGAGTCGTTCTCCATCTGGCGCAATCCTTCCTTCGTCGTCGTCTGGCACGAGATGTCGAGGAGGTGCCGGCGTCTGAGGAGTCGGGTCGGGTATTTGGACAGCTGGAGGAGATCAACTCAAAGCCGGATCTAATCCCCTTCATTCCTCTCTATTCTACTCCATCAACCGACATGCTCCGTCTCTCTTCCAAGTCCTGGGCGAAAAGTATTCCGAGGTTATCAGTCTGTTATCCTTGTTTTCTTTGTACCCTTAATTCCCGCTCATGTCTCTCGACACAGGCCAAGACGGCAAACTCCAGGTGGGAATCGACCTCGGCCGGACCTCCAGCCGCAGACGGTCGGCTCGATCTCAACAGGACAACCCTCCTCCGCACAACTCGTGAATTGTCACTCAAGACCCCTGGTATCAAGTGGACAGATGATGCTCCCACATCCACTTCGGACATTGGCGGAGGTCGCGAGACACGGAAGATGAACACATACCAAGCCATCCGAGATGCAATGAGCATAATCCTCACGAAAGACGACTCCGCCATTGTGTTCGGAGAAGATGTAGGTTTCGGCGGAGTGTTCAGGTGCACGCTCGGACTTGCCGAAGAGTTTGGCCGCGAACGGGTCTTTAATACTCCACTCACAGAGTACGTTGTATGCGCTCCTTCAATTCTTCGGAGCCTAATTTTCTTGTTTACCTTGTCTCTTCCTCCGCAGACAAGGCATAGCGGGTTTCGGTATCGGGTTTGCAGCGATGGGTCAAACGGCAATAGCTGAAATCCAATTCGCTGACTACATCTTCCCCGCATTCGACCAACTCGTAAGCGAGGCTGCGAAACTGCGCTACCGATCGGGAGGCGAGTTCAACGCTGGGGCGTTGACCGTCCGTACACCGACTATGACGGTCGGTCATGGAGGATTATATCATTCCCAAAGCCCGGAAGGATTCTTCATGGGCGCTTCTGGACTAAAGGTATACCTTCCTACTTTTGGTTGCGCAACCGTGCCTGACATGCCCACCATGGTAGATTGTAATTCCACGCTCACCGATCCAAGCCAAAGGACTCTTAATATCTTCGATTCGAGATCCGAACCCTGTGATATTTATGGAACCGAAGATTCTCTATCGTTCCGCAGTAGAGCAAGTGCCCATTGACGACTACTCGATCCCGCTCGGACAAGCAGAGACATTAATACCCGGATCCGACGTCACCCTCCTCACATGGGGTACGCCAATCTACCATTGCGAAACCGCAATTGGGTTTTTGAATGCCCCTCCCGAGGGACTGGCAAAACATGTTCCAGAGTCACTGCGAAAAGCGAAAATTGAACTCATCGACCTGAGAACCATCCTTCCTTGGGACGTAAAGACTATCGAGGAGAGCGTCAATCGAACGGGGAGGTTGGTCATCGTCCACGAGGCGGGCAAGACCGCGGGTGCCGGCGCGGAGATTGGAGCTGAGATCCAGAAGAGGTGCTTTCTGAGGCTTAAGGCGCCGGTGCAGAGGATCGCTGGATGGGAGTGAGTACCGACGTCCTATTTTATACGTCGTCCCAATTATTGGTGTTTGCTGACGCATTTGATGCATTTTTAGTGTCCCGAATGGTCTCGCATACGAGAAATTCCAAATCCCAGACCCTGTCAGGATTATGGACGCTCTAGTCGAATCTCTGTCATACTAACCTCCCACCCCGAGGAGTTTGGCGATACTCAACACTCTATAGTACCGGTCCTTACTTTGCCTTTCTAGGTTCTCCCCATTTCAGGCCCTCTGTCCCTGTATCGGTGCGGTGCTGCTCGTTTGACTTGCTTTTGGATCGGAGCTGACGGAGGAGGAAATGGAGGCGCCAGAAGTTAGGACATTCACGGATAAGTCCAGTCGCATTTGTAACATACCCTCAAGCATATAGCCCTAAGTAACCAAACACGATTGTTCATATAACAGATCATCGACGGGGCTGGGCAGTCAGGGTGAGGACGGAGGCCCCCATTTCCATCCGACAGGAACACTCACGGAACCGGTTAAGTCGGTGTTTTTGATCTGCCGGTTCGTGGGGGAACCTATCAATGGGCCCACCGACCTGTCCGACGATTGCAGCTTGATTCCTCGAAATGTGGCTGGCATTGCCACCGCCGTTTATGTGTGAATTGAACCCCATTTCCGGACTATGGTTCCTTGAGGTCGTGCTGTCGGAGGGGAGACATACCGCGCGATTTGTGATGGGGTCCTTCATGGACTCATGTGTGCATAAGCCTGGTGTCGTTTCCAACAGAGAT
>Ga0307510_10006957_pt1 | contig 13486 bp, 10 predicted proteins | sample 12_EM_MG_FD_207224 | JGI IMG/M metagenome (GOLD analysis project Ga0307510, IMG submission 207224) | Populus trichocarpa ectomycorrhiza microbial communities from riparian zone in the Pacific Northwest, United States - 12_EM | ecosystem: Host-associated > Plants > Roots > Unclassified | place... | reverse complement strand
CTAGAGCTATAAACTTGAGCACTAGCGGCATTCGGGAGAAGGCATGTCATGTACTATCGTATGAGGGAACCCGATAGTTCTATACGCACCTCAAGGTTCTTGAGGTTGGAAGCTCGGGGGGGGGGGTGCGCCCAAGAAAACTTGAGAGATTCTCCTATCTTTTATCCACTCTAGACGTCATTTTATGTGGCGAGGGGGGTTGCCTTCGTTGATAGTGAATGAACCCGACCTAAAAGTTTTGGTGCCACGATATTCCGTGGAATCTGAGGTCGATTAGGTAGGAGATAGTGCTGAAATATGGCAACTCGGGCTATTCGGTGTTTAAGTATTTCGCGATGTATGGTACCAGTGTTCCCCTCGCTGAAATAGGTCATATATTCGTGTTGTAGCTAAACCTGGGCCAACGACCCAACGTCTTCATTTTTTGCTCTTCTTGATGCCTTCCCGACCAAAAGCGAAAATATTCAGTCAAAGAACAAAAATAACTAAAAGAGTCACCGGTAGTTTGATTGCGGCACCCGGACGGCTATCAGCTGCCTTTATCAAGTTGCCACTCTGGTCACATTCCAACTAGGTGTGTATCTTGGTGAAGCTCGCCGGAATGAAGTATCAACCGAGCCGCATGTAAGAAAACCGTACAGCACTACGGTAGGCAAGGGACACACCCACAAACTCCAGAGGCTTCTGCGTACGGTGCAGATACGGTATCATATATTCAGGGCATAGCGGTTGGCACTGTGCGAGTGCTCGAGCGCTATTGTGTGTTGCCAAAGCAGCAGCTTTCCACGCAATTTTCGGGAAGTCGGTTTTAGGGGCCTGCAGAACATCCGAAGATAATTCGTGCACACCATTTAAGGAGCAGATTAACCCAGAGCTTGCATTTCGGAAGGTGCGCCGCCAGTTACTTTATGGGGTAATTTCTGAGGGCTAGCCCTAGGGAGAAGGGGAAAAATGGTTAGCGTAAATAAGCATGGCAATGTCATAAAAGTGTTGAGAATCTCATAACCTCTCACTCGGCTTGAATTGAGTCCAATCTCATCTTATTGGCTGTGTGGGGCTGTGTGGAGATCATCGCCCGGACATGGGTCATCCGCGACAAAACAAAAAGAGTAAGAGGTTTGAGATCACCAAGCGAAGCAGGACTTTCTTTACCATAGCTCTATCGACAGTATGAGCTGACCATCGATTTCCCTGTGGAAATGCTCCATATAAGTTAGCTCAATATATCTAGCACTCACGAGGGCAATTACGATAGCTACCTAGCAAATCCTAATTGAAGGGTCCCCACCGGAGGGAGGCGGGAGCTTATAGATCGGAAGGTAGCTTAAGATCGAAATTGTGCGACAATTTTTAGTAGGAGAAAAACAAGAAAGAGAAGTTAGAAAGAAAGAAACCGAAAAAGAAAGTACAGCTTCCACGGAGAAGAATCGGTAATCGGGAAACAAAGGGTTTGGGGGTACAGCAATCGACGCAGATCATCGGGGTTGAGAGGCTCCCCCCCAGCCGTTCATGGCGCTCGGTACTTAAGAACAGCGCTTGTTGTTGGGAGGCGGCTGCTGCATAGTTCTCGGTAAATGTGTGGTATTACTGTTTCGAAGTTTTGGACCTCCCGCTGGCGCGCTCGACAAATTGTTTACTTGTAGCAGATAGCATCAGCCAACAGTACCAATGCCCTCGAGATACACAGATGGGTTACCCGTGAGGGGAGATGGGAACCGGTAACCTTCGGGATGCTTTCCCTTCAGAGAGCCAATCTTGAGCTAGAATACCGAACATCATTTGAGGCAGGGGGCTATGCTTTCCATAACTTGCACTCGAGTATAGTACCTGCAGCATTGGCTGGGGACATCACTAGGTCCAAGGGAAGGCACACACCTCCAAATATACACCACTTATAATGTCGTAGGGTCTGCGAAACGGGCTGCCATCGCATCTATCAAAATTCTGATCCTCTGGGCAATTTTTGGTCGCATGCAATAGCAATCTATTTTACAAACGCCACATTTCGAGTAAGTTACTGTACCTGTATTCCAAGGGAAAACTGGGAGTGCTATAGGCGGATAACAGCACAAATTAGCTAAAAGCAAAGATACAAAGGGCCTTCATTCAACTCGAGAAACCGGTTCCGCTACTACCTTTTACGGGAAAGGGGAACCTTGACCCCTGGCCACCCCGGGTCGAGTCCGGGCCCTTATCTCAGGGAATTCCGGTATATAAGGTTCCCGCCTATTGAGAAAAAAACGCCGGCATGAGCACGACCGCAGCAATAGCACAGCAAATAATTGCCTCTTAAGCATAATGACCAATTCTGCATTCAGGGGGACTGTTATTTTCTCTTTCGTTTCAGCCCTCTAGGCTTTCTCTATGCACTTCTCTGCAGAAATACTTAGGGGGATTCCCTGTTAGGGAAGGAAAGATCCCAAAGTAAGGCCTAGCTATGCGGGAGTTGCTAGCACATACTCAGGGATGCTGCTTTGCGAGAAACCTAGAGAAACCTAACGATTCACGACAGAAGGAATAACATGCCATCGTTTCACCCTAGTGTAAGCCCAAAATCACTCTTCATGTGACCTCACTAGAATCATCCGATTTGGCGGAGCCGGGAACTTTTTGAAAAATATTACTACCCCAACAAGGCTTTGTTAGCCAGCAAATGCCCTAATGGAAGCAGTATCACCTCGTGGGAGAAATTGGGGACATCAGCTTCTGCAGCCGCCTCTCACCTAGCCTAACAGTGAGCTGGACTTGACATGAGCCCGCAAGATATTTAAGGAGAAAGGAGAGACCACATGAGTTAGGCTTTCGGGCCCAGGGAAAAGCTCTTAATATAGGTGTACTAGTACTGCCGATCCTTATATGCGAGGACAAAGTGCCAAAGGAAGGAAATGTCAGGGGCCGGTCTATATGAGGTGATTAGAATGTTATGTGCAGAAGATAGTGAAGCACCTGTGGTTGCTAGATGGCGTGGAACTAAACATTAATGGGTTGAATAAAGAGCAAATCTTGTACTGTAAAAGCTGGAATAATTGAACCTCACTCTAGGGCGTTAGAGTTGCCTCTCCTAGTAAGGCTTGCTGTATCTTTCTTTTCACCCGCCCCAGCGGAGGGCGGGAATCCAGTGTCCGGGGCGCCCCCCTCTTATCCAAAAGGGAATTTCGAACGTCTTAGCACGAGGTTCAATTATTCCGGTTACGGCACCTCAATGCTCCCGGGTTACGTACCTCCGCCGTCTGGCTTTCTTCTCTACCGTTTTTGTAGGATCCATTGAATTCCGTTCCTCCACGTTCATTATACTCATCTAGTTGCTTATGGCTGAGGGGATTTGGGGATATTGATAAAGATCCTGATGTGAAAACTGTCTTGTTGACTCACAAAACTAGGTAATAAATATCGTTCTAGTATATATTAGTCTAAAATGCACTCACATAGTATACATTTTGGTTTCCATATTACCCAGTGTCCCTGTAAACCGCCAGTAGGAAATGTGTGGAAAGACAGCATTAGGCAGTGAAGGGATCGGGGGAGGGGGGCAAGTGCCAGACAGCGGGTTTGCAGAAAGGGCACTTCACAAGCCATAAATTCCTGCCTACCCCATGAACTCCTGTAGCAACTTCCCCCAATAATGGGCCCTTGAGTCCTGAAGGCCAAATTTATAGCAGATCATACACCAATGTTGTTGCTTTGTTTTGAATTCACAGTATAATTCAGGAGATTTCATACTAGTAAAAGAGCACATTTTTAAAAACCGGCTAATCGCCGTACTCACTCAGCTCCGAGGAAGGGCAGAGGAACACGGTCCTTTTTAGCAGCAGTCTTTCAGTGTGGAGATATATCCAGCGGAATTTAGGAAATCGAGTTCTAAATGTTTGCAGGAAGTCACTCATTACAACGCCCTCCTCGTTAGGATGCGGGATCCAAGTTGAAGATCATCCGCAGGCCTTTGGGCAACTATCTTCTTTGGGTGGTATCTTCCCTTTCATTTTTCAAATGATCCGCTCTTGCTAACCTATAGGCCACAGAAGAGTATACTCCAGCTATCATGAGTTCCAGCCCCGTATACAGTGCGGGAAAAAGTCATCGTTGGTGGCCACTTTTACACCAAAATGGTGTTTTTTAGAGGGCTAGAACTTGACCACCTGGAAAATAAGTAATTCAATTCTTGGTAAAATAGTGGTTCTAGGTATTCCAATCGTGATATTCTAGTATTGGAGCATATGGCGCAATATTGGATGAACAATGGCAGTACAAAATTGGAAATTTCCAAAATATATATCTTTTTCTATAGGAGTCCGTACAAATTCTTTGTTCTCAACTCTAGTTTGAGGATATGGCATGCAGGTTGATGAGTGCTGCCCATAGAACAAAGGAATCGACCATAGAAATGCGAACCCAGGATTTACTAGATATTTAACTATCATACATATTGAAATTTCCTTTGTCTTAAGTGATTAGGAGGTAGGGGTGCAACTGGACATTTCGGGGACTGGATTTCGGTCGTTTTGGTGTGTTTTCAGCAGTACGGCGCCTTTAGAAAAGTTCGGGGACAAACACCAAAAAACACCAAATATGCTACATTTTATGCTACATTTTGAGATGCTTCAACACTAGAATACCCAATAACACTACAATTCTCTGAAATTTAAAAAATCATGTGCTATCTCAAATTCAATATATTGAGCTGGTAGAGCCTCTTGATAGTTCTAAGCTGTATGAACTTCTTGAAGTGGTGGTAGCCAGAGACCCGTGTTTCATGTATGATACTTAGTGCTTCAAATATGTAATTGGACCTCTTTGCACTATTTGGTGGCGAAACTGTCTCAACACTTGTTGAATTGTGAAGTATAAAGTAGGTATCTTGGCATTTATTTCTAACTACTAGCTAGAATACACAGCGTACCTCCTCTAAAAGGTTCGGAAAAATATGTAATTTTTTTACAAGGTACTCCAGATACAAGCTGTAACGTATCACACGGGGAAACCGCCCACGACCGGGAAACCGCCCACATGTGGCAACCATGGAAAACCAAATTTACCTTTGATTAACTCTGTTAATAATTGAGATACAACCTTGAAAATTAGTCAACAAGTACTTTTAAGTATGGAGAGTTTGAATATGTAATTATTATTTAATAATACAAAATTGGCTGTCTTGTATAATCATTTTAAGACTAATTATCTAAAATAAACCACTAATTGCACTAAGTAGTATAAAATCAAAATATTTACAAAGATTATCCTTTTTGATAAATAGAGGGATTGTATAAGTCTTACTTGATCTAAGTTATAAACTTTTTACATTAATTTATAGCTAGTTTTCATACTTATAATAACTAATAGCAAGTAGAAAACAGTACACAAATTCAATCAACTTGACACTATGATTTCTGCTTATTGAGTTGACTAATTGATCCAATTCCTTACCAGTTGCTTTGCACTTATTATTCAAACATACTCACCTGGTTTTAGGTTAAATAGAGAGGATCTCTATTTTCTGTACTTTAATTTTTATAAACAGTAAATAGTTATATAATAAGAGTTAAAGTATGTAAGAACTTAGAAAGCAAGTACCTAATAGGTGTAAAATATATTCTATTAGCTCGCTACTAGCATCAATAAGCATAAGACTTTATATGTTAGTCTTGCAGATTTGAGTAACTTCATGTAATTTTCCTATATTCTGCTTATCTTTAAAACTCAGTCAGCATATATAAGAAAATTCCCAAAGTTTGTTCAAATAATCTGATATTTTCAAATTATGCAGTCTATAGATTTTGAATATAGATTATAATGCCTGATTTATTAAATTAAATTTCTATATATATGTATACATATCTAGTATAAAGATGATTCATTACTAGTAGGTGTACAATAATTAGTTTATAATATATTGAATAACTAAATAACAGCTTAAATATAAGTTTTAAGCTATATTGTTTAGTTTCCACAATCACTACTGAGATTTGAGTAGTAATTCAAGAATATTGAAACCTTAAACCCCATAATTTCTTGTAAACTGAGTAGTATTGATATATAAAAGATATTAGTTATAAACATGTAGCAGATCAAGTAAATGTCTCTAATTGTATCTTACAAATGATATCTTATATTTTACTAGTACTATGAATACTATAAAAATACATTTTAGGCTGTTTGGCAGCTTTATTTGCAAATATTGTTCATAGTTTAGCTACTAAGATGCAAATCTCTATCTTGGATAAATATTAAGGCATTAAATGTTAAAAACATCTATGTTTAGCCTTAAACTTTATGTAGAAACTAAAATAATAATAATAAAGTATATTACAACAAACTACAGTTATTGGTTTACTTAATGACAAGATATCTCACTGTGAAGAGCATGAAACTTGTTGAGAGCTTTCAGCAGCTTATTAGTTACTGTAACACTGAAAGATAGTCATGAATTTGATTAAAAAACACCTGACTCGGAACATAAAAGCTTTATGCAATCTTTCTATAGGGCTACCGAAATACGCTTTGTAGCTGTTTTAATTTTATCCTACTTAGAGTATTGAGTGGTTTGTTAGGTGTAATTGGTCTTAAAATGATTTTTCTAGGAGCCCTGTTTCTTATTGTGAAATATTAATTACATATTTAGATTCTCTATACTTAAAAGTACTTGCAGATTAATTTTCAAGGTTGTATCTCAATTATTAACGGAGTTAATCAAAGGGAAACTTGGTTTTCCATGGTTGCCACATGTGGGCGGTTTCCCGGTCGTGGGCGGTTTCCCGGTGCGATACGTTAGTGTCAGTAAAATTACAAGCGTTGAAAAAGTGCCACCGCCGGCGTGTTTTGGCATTTGTCCCAAAACTTTTCTAATGGCACTATACCTAGGCCCGCCAACAATGACCCTTGTCCAAGAACTAATATAGCAGGCACACATGGAGGACTACCGCAGTGCGTTTATCTTTGTATCCCCATCACAGCCCATCACTTGGCGAATGAATTACGAGCCGGTCTCACCGCATGAACCCCCGCCTTCATTCACGAACCAAGTTGATAATTTTGACTCGGAACTACCTCCTAATCGTTAAATTCGACTATTCCTTAAAAAAAACCCCTATTCAATTAGATTAGCTCCTTTAGAGCCCACTCGATTCAAATCGCGCCTAACACCACTCGTTAGAGACGCTTGGAGACCTTTTTTTGGTCCTCTTGAGCGGGGGCTACTTTCTCTGAGGCTGTAACCCCGCCATAATTTGCCCGGCGGATGTCTACAGCACCCTGCATCGTCAGATGTTAAAGGCGCCGTGTAGTACTGCACTGATGATAAGTTCAAATAAAAAGGGGATTTTGAGGTTTGTCGAAGTCTGTTAAAGGCTCTCCGGGGTCCCCAATATTTGCGGTCGGCCTAAGGAATTTTCCTCACAAGCAGATTGGAATCAAGCCTGGGCACGGACTGGAGCCGGTTGTCGAAGGCTATATGTGGGGTTTCGCCCCGCCATCACTGCTCGTGCCAGGGTTTATTAGTGACCATTACCTCTCACTCATCTAAGGGTTCTAGTCGGTTGTGAAGAAAGAACGCGATACGAGGTGAAAAGCAGGAATCCATATGCCCCGGGTGAGAGCGTTAGCCCGAATGCGAAAGAGAGCAGTCAATCTCCTCCCTTCCTTAGTGCCATAGTTTCTTCCCTTCCATATATCCATATCATACCTGGGATATTTATAGGACTGCCAGCAGTACTGTACATCTATGACAGTTATGAAAGGATCTGATGATCTTATCTTAATTTACCGCGGTATTTCAATAGAATTGAAGCCTATGTTTTTCACCCGAGGCAAACGTGGGCTACTAGCAACCTCCCGGCTCTCTCCCTCTACAATCCAGCACAAGTAGTTTACTACCGTATCGGTATTATACTCGAGCATCTCCCAGCGCCAAAAACCAAGGGTCCGCCTCAGCCACAATATCGGTACGTATCGTACTTGTGCCAGGATCAGTTGCTGACGTTGACCCTCCAGCCCTTACCCCTCCCCCCTCCCGAGCCACGCGTTTCCAAATGCCCGTGGCAAAGCTTGGCTATTTCGTCATCTGGCGAGCTGGATTTTGTATCAAGGCTATTTCTATGCTAACTTCCAACCAGAAAGTATAATAGAAGGAGAAGGTCTTCGCTTATCGGCATCTTCTCAAAATCCCCAATCCTCAACCAAACCCGCAATACTCACAGCTAAAAAGCACCCACGGACCCCAGGCCCTTCTTCACCAAAATCGTGGAGGCAAGCTTTCCTGAATAGTGGAACCAGCTCAGTTTTACAGCCAGCACCTAATAATCACTAGCCAAGTCTGCTAATCGAGATGTCGGACGACCGACCTCCGACAGACAGGCGAACTCCCCCTCCAACCCCCCATCAGTCTTCACATGAAGGTGGTGCGGCTCATCAGTCCAACTACAATACTCCACCTCCAGCATATAGCCCACTACCTTCAATAGATTCAGTACCTGTCGGGCCTTTGGTTAGGCCTCATCACCCCAGCTCAACAGATGACCAATCAGAGTTTATCTCTGGGCTTGAAGGGGATCCGGCTTCCTCGCCCCCTCCGGCATCTCCAGAAATCTATGGGGAACTTGATATAGAACAGGACGAGATGGAGACGAGTGCAAAGATTGCTGGTTAGTTATCCCCTGGTTCAAGGCTCGTTTCCCCTTTTAATTTAATGGTTCCTGATTAACACTTACGCTTAGACGATGGCCGGATCAACATTAACATTAATCAAAGGACCTCAACTTTATCTTCACTTCTAGCTCCGGCAATGAGGGGGCAGTTGGCGTTGGCAGAGGAAGCAAAGGATCGTGCACGGCATGGAAAACCTACTGATTTGCCGGTTCCTGGTTTTGATATCCCTGAATTTGCCAAGAATGTGCCACCTCTAAATATACTCATACAAATAATTGGGAGCAGGGGGGATGTGCAGCCCTTTATTGCCCTGGGCCAGGTATTGAAAACTGAGTACAAACACAGGGTTAGGGTTGCTACACATCCGACATTCAAACAGTTCGTTGAGGAAAATGGCCTGGAGTTCTTCTCCCTAAGCGGTGATCCCTCAGAACTTGTAAGTTTAGGTCATACTTTCCCTACCTCACGCCCCATGAGCAACGTGTGACCTTGGATGAATTGGTGCTAATCAATATCAAGATGGCATTCATGGTGAAAAATCCTGGATTAATGCCTGGTTTTGACAGTCTGAGGAACGGGGATGTAACTAAGAGAAGGAAAGCAATGTGGGATGTGCTTGTAGGCGGTTGGAGAGCTTGTGAGTATCTCACATATAGCCCAACTCCAATTGAGATCATTGATAGCGTCAATAACTTCCATGGGTTCTTAGAGGCTGAAACTTGATATCTTAGGTATTGAACCCGGTGACGGGACTTCGTATTCCCTCGATTCTGCTTCTAGCGGAGCGAAACCCTTTGTGGCAGACGCCATAATTGCTAACCCTCCAAGCTTTGGGCATATTCATTGCGCTGAAAAGCTAGGAGTACCTTTGCATCTGATGTTTACGTACGTATTTGAAGAGGAAAAATAATAATCTTAATCACAATACACCATTCACTAACTTCTTCCCAGGATGCCTTGGTCGCCAACGACCGCTTTTCCTCACCCATTAGCAAATATCCAAAGTTCTAATGCCGAGGGCGTGGTAACAAATTTCCTTAGTTATATACTTGTTGAGATGATGACTTGGCAAGGGTTAGTCCCACCTTCTCTCCAAGAGTGATCACCGCTGATGACGAACAGTCTAGGTGATCTTGTAAACAAATTCCGTAGAAGGAAGTTGGGCTTAGATCCTATCAGCACTATGTGGGCTCCAGGGATGATCGCTAGACTTAAAGTCCCACATACATATTGCTGGTCTCCGGCTCTTATCCCCAAACCACTAGATTGGCCCCAACATATCTCCATCAGCGGTTTCTTTTTCCTCTCTTTGGCGTCATCGTATACGCCCCCACCAGACCTTGCCAACTTTCTGGCATCCGGCCCGCCCCCGGTTTACATCGGATTCGGGTCAATCGTGGTTGATGATCCCAATGCTTTAACAGACATGATATTCGCTGCTGTGCGCAAAACTGGGGTCCGCGCTCTAGTGTCCAAGGGGTGGGGGGGGCTTGGAGGTGACCAGTTGGATCTCCCGCCAGGGGTCATGATGTTGGGGAATTGCCCGCATGATTGGTTATTCCCACGCTGCTCGGCGGTTATTCACCACGGGGGAGCTGGCACCACTGCGGCCGGCGTAAGTTGTGGCAAACCCACCGTCATCATTCCATTCTTTGGTGACCAGCCATTTTGGGGGAGTATGGTAGCAAAGGCTGGTGCTGGGCCTGAGCCAACACCATTCAAGAAACTAACGGCGGACATACTGGCCGATAGTATATCGATGGCTATAAGTCCTCAAACACAAGAGCGAGCGGAGGGACTTGGTGCCAGAATCAGAGATGAAAAGGGCGCTGAAGTGGGAGCGAAGTCTTTCTTGAGTTTGCTGGGCGGACGGCCTGGTGAGGGAGGGGTCTACAGGTGTATGGTCGACAATACGAAGGTCGCAACCTGGAGAGTCAAAGCTACCGATGTTCCGCTGAGTTCCCACGTAGCCAGTATATTGGTGAAGAATGGGAAAATAGAGAATGGATGGAATGGCTTGAAACTCTGCAGGCACAGAGACTGGGATACAGATGCTAGTCCCTTGGAGCCAATAAGTGGCGCTACCGGTGCACTAATTGGCACCCTTGGCAGTGTTATGATGGGTCTTGGCGATTTCCCGAAGGGCGTCTTCAAACAATTCCGGAAAGCGAAGGCCCAGAATAGCTCTCATCCAGAGGAGATTCTTAGTCCACCAAGTAGTCTGTACTCTGGAAACGAAAAGGCCAGTAGAAGCGATATCTCCTTCACAGCTAGTTCTACCACTACAGCAGAAAACGGGAAAGATTCCGGTAGGGAGCTCACTTCCCCAAAACCGGGCGAGAGCGAGACAGGATTTATGAATCTCGATACTGCCGTTGGGGCAAGCAGGAGTGTTGGTACAATGGTGGAGGCTGGGTTGAAATGTAAGCCAACTAAGGCTCACAACAACGCTGAACTCGGGGTCATACTAACCAGAGGTATTCGTAGCACCTATGGATTTCACGCTTAGTCTTGCACAAGGCTTCCACAATGCCCCAAGGTTGTATGGCGATAAAACCGTGAGGCCTCTAGAGAAAGTAACGGGATTTCGTAGCGGCTTGAAGGCGGCAGGAAAGGGGCTGGGCCTTGGTCTCTACGATGGTGTTTCCGGTCTTGTCACCCAACCCCTTCAAGGGGCTAAGGAAGAGGGAGCCGCAGGCCTTTTTAAGGGATTTGGGAAGGGCCTCGGTGGAATTGTATTAAAAGGAGGAGCCGGTATTTTCCTTTGTCTTATTCAATCATTACTATGACTAAGACACTAACCTACTCTCGTGATAGCCTTCTGGGGAGTCCCCGCATATACGATGAAAGGCATCCATAGAGAGATACAGAAGCTCCAGGTATCGGACGTAGATAAATTCATCATCGGGTCGAGAATTGCTATTGCAGAGGCGGAATTCCAACAATCCAGTCCACAATTACAGCAGCAGACGATCGACAGGTGGCACGAACTAAGTCTCGACAAGTTTAAGAGGGTGAGTGACAAAAGAGCTAGCTCCGCCGGCTTTCTTTCTCGCTCCCAAAAATTGAAAGGTAAAGGAAGAGAATCACCGGAAGTCGAAACTGCCCCACAAAGCACTATCGGAAACTTTGACGACGAGGAGCTTGAAAAAGCCATCAAGGAGTCAGTCAAGATAACCTCAAACGGTGATTCTAGAGAAGATGAAATGGTTGAAAGAGCAATTCGTGCTAGCATCGCCGAGCTACAAGGGAGGAGCGTTTCTACGCATGAGGTGGTTGGTAGCAACTCTGAAGAATCCGAGGAGGAAGCCTATCAGAGGGCTATCAGAGCGTCGGCGGCTGAAGCAGAAAGAAGCAATGGAAAAAATGTTCCCAACGACTTAATTCTGGGAGAAGCATTGCGAAATAGTTCGTTAGAGGAAGATTCGGGCCATAATACTCAGATAGATACGCAGGATGAAGAACTGGAAAGAGCCCTTAGAGAGAGTGTAAGGGGTGAAAAGGCGCCGGCGAGGGAGTACTCCGATACACAAGACGACGCTGGCGACTCTGAATTACAAAGGGCAATCGAGGAAAGCAAGCAATTGGAGATCGAGAGAGAGTTGAGAAGGAAGGCAGAGGAGGAGGTTGTCATGGAGTATGTGAAGAAAGCCAGCCTAGAGGAGCAGGAATACGAGCGGAGAAATGAGCGGAGGAGTTGGGTAGATGAGGTGGGGCCCTCTACGCGCTAGTCCAGCGTGGGAGTAGGAACCAAGAAGGGACGAATATAGTTGGTTATACCTGGGTGAACTATCTTGATATCTGCTTCTATAGTATTATATCATCAGATTCTACTTGTATTTCTCTAATTTCGTGGGCACTCAAGTATTCTAATTTCTTGCCTCTTTCTTCTTATTTTCTCGATTATTAACTAATTCTACTCTCTTTTGGCCACTACATCTTCTGCAAGGGAGCGAGAGTTATCCTCTTAGGATAACATATCTTTTTAACCGTTATCGCACTAGACATGGAAACTGAGTTGGCAGCTCTGATTAGCAGAAATTTACCTGCCACAGGGGAATCGACAACCACCCCTGGGCGCGCCAGACACGCCACACCACAGCAGAACGTCTCAGATAACTGATACCCCCTCCCTCCCCTCTTACAATACAATAAATTCATACGCATTCTAAGAGCGTACCACTAATATCGCATAGTACTCGTACATCCAGCTCGGATGTTCGCCAGGCGGAGGAGGATGGCGCTTCCTTCCCACGTATCATACAGCCCGAGCGTGTCACAGCATTGCGAGACTCTCAAGCCGGAAGAATAGTTAAATCTCCACAGCCTATCGTAGTTGGCCAAGGCCCGCCTGTTCGTGCTACCCATCTCGCAGCGCCAGAAAATACCACACACCTAATCCCCCAAAATGCTCTACTGCGGCCTCCCGTTTTCCTGGCCATTTCGGAGAATTGTTTTTCTTTTTTTTTCTTTTTTTTCTACAGTACTGTTTCTCCACTTTTTTCCTCCACAACCTATGTGGATGACGGCAATAATGATAATTTAAATCCGCTATCATGACCGCCCACAAGTCCATAACTAATTTCCTAGCACACGATGTGGCAGCACGGTACTTTAAACTGCGGGTAGCGACATCAAGCATGATAGTGCAGAGCACCGTCCGTGCTCTACGACACTCTGAAACTGATATGGTGCGTTGTTAATTAGGCCCGCCCGCCCTACAAAACTGTCATTACAATGCCACGGAAAGCACATTTTGGCTGTGCCTATCTATCCTCCACCATACCCCCCTGAAATTACAGTAACATGCACATATATAAACAAGGTTTAACGAACAAAATAACTAAAT
>Ga0307510_10006955_pt1 | contig 13487 bp, 8 predicted proteins | sample 12_EM_MG_FD_207224 | JGI IMG/M metagenome (GOLD analysis project Ga0307510, IMG submission 207224) | Populus trichocarpa ectomycorrhiza microbial communities from riparian zone in the Pacific Northwest, United States - 12_EM | ecosystem: Host-associated > Plants > Roots > Unclassified | place... | reverse complement strand
AATTTTCTAGAATCTGATTCAGCGAGTCGAGAAGCTTGACCCAATGTCCTGCAACACATTCATCTAAAGCGTCAATGCATATGAATGTGTGACGTTTGGAAGAGGCAGTCTCTATCATGTTCACTATGTCGGAGAGTCGTGGCCCCCGCCCACCGATGGCATTTTTTTGGTCTTTGTATGCCCGTGTTATCTCCTCCGGGATCTCCTCGTGCCCACAAACAAGCTGTTTTAGTAGAGAGCCCAGCACGCTCACGGGGGACTGCCCCTTTTGCGCCGCAAAATCGAAATAAAAACATGCCACGGTCGCATTTTGTGTTCTAGCCCGATCACACAAATTGTCTATCACCAAGGAGCTACGATTGTCGCTTGTCAGCACTTGCCCTTTTCCTCCGATTCCCCGAAGCCCGTCTGTGTTACCTAATATAAGTTTTGCCAACGCCCGGATCTCCATAGCAAAACAAAACTGCGTTGTCGGGTTCCCTCCCTCGCTGCCGGCGTACCAGCGTCTAAAATCCTCGGTCTGTAAAAGCCATTCCCCAACGTTTTCGACTCGGCGGCTTTGGATGTCTTGGTGGCGGAACTTGGGATCTAGCGGGGATAGCCATGCTAGGGTACTAGATCGGCCATCGGTAACAGTAAGGTTGATATTAGTCGTGTTGAAAGAGCCAATATTATTACTGAGTGATTGAGACATTTTCAGTTCTTTGCTGTTGAGGATGTTGAAGATGGATGATGGAGTCTGCCGGCAACTGGAATTCCAAAGGGCTGAAGAAAAGAGGGGTTATTTTTGTGGAACCTCAAAGTTGTCTCAAGACCGATCCTTCGGGACTCGTGCCGGGGATACCCGGCTTATGGCTGCCGCGTTGGTAGCAGGGGATGCCACGGTTGTTTAAGCGCTATCTAGGGCAGCTCAAATTTTGCGCTGCGGTTAACGGACACTCTCGATCGCCTTCAGTGGAATCAGACAAAACGGTATCCACGGGTACTGGTACATCAAGCCCCATGAATGAGCCAACTGGAAAACACTCGTGACACCTAAATTAAAGCATCACCTCATAGTCCCTCGGGATCTGGAGAAAGACCGGAAGCCTCTTCTCACAACCGCATCCTAGGTTCTGAGAAGATAGGGACTATACCTTCTGATATTCATTATGACAGCCAAGTACAGTGTTCGGGTAGCGCAGCGAAGCATAGCGTCATGGTCGGTTGCTACATTTATCATGTTCTGCATTGCCCCGCGAATTATTAAGGTATAGGTATGTTAGAACTAAATACCGTGAGCAAGTTATTAATTTTTAAGGGTGGTTGCGCTGAGGAATAGGTATCGTAGCTCCATATGAGCTCATTAAAGATTTACTACCGAACCAACTGTGCAGAAGAAATTACTAACCAGAAGACCATCTCAGCATAATGTACCAGTACCTTACCTAGAGTATAAATAAATCAACTGTGATAGGCCCCGTGGATGAAAAAAACGCTTAACTCTGCTCTTCCCTATACTTCGTAATCCCATCTCCGGCCTTCCCTCTGCTAAGTTTAGGGTAGGACACCACGCAACAAGATAGAAGCACAGAACTGTAAATTATCGTAGACCTATCAGCAGCCGTTGGCAAGGCTAGTATAGAAAGAATTTAGGTTATCAATAAACATGTAAGAGGAGACATTTACATATAGTGTATCTAGGTGGAGGAGGGGGGAACTTAGTTTGGGCTTTTAGCTATCAACCTAACCCCTTTCATTAAGGATAAGACAGCTATTGATACAACCTGGCTCCTCCATAGAGGTGTCCTCCTGGGCACAATCCTCCGATGCAACCACAAATTCATATTGAACTCTTTTGTCTCAAAATCCTCTGACCTCTGCTGATTGGATATCTAAATCCACCTATTATAAGCAAACTTAATCCGTGCAGCACTTTCTGCAACGTGAACACCTGTCACCAAAGATACCGGTGTCTAGGATCAAATTCCCAAGTGCGAGGTAGGGTTTCTCGGGTATTTTACCCTACAAATGTAATTTACGATACGATTTTATTCTAGTAATAGTGATCTAGGTAGTAATTTACTTTGCGTTAAATCCCGGACATGGTAAACTACTACCTGTGTAGTATAGGGTTCATTGAGTGGAGGAGTCGGAAGAGTGTGAGAAACTTAACTTTCCACAGACTACATAGGTCGCTATTAGTGAGTAAGAGGAAGCAGTGAGGAACTTCTCGGATGGGAATAGCCAACCCGGGCAGGGAAAGCGAGGTAGGCGATCGATTTTAACCGGTCATTCTAGGTATTGTATCAGTTCTGAAACAGGATGCTACTAACTCGTAAAAGCGAGACAGGGAACCACCACGATATCCTCCGCTGGTTTACAATGGGGGCCTGAGCAGTGTTCGCAACGGGGCAGTCCGTCCGTCCTGGGCAAGGACGAGGACGGACGACATTTCGTCGTCCCGTCCCGTCTTTTCCTGAACTTGCCCGACAAGCAAGAGCCAAGGACCAGGACGGACGGCATTGTGTCGTCCCCCACCGTCCCACACCGTCCCCCGTCGTCCTCTGTCGTCCTCTGTCGTCCTCTGTCGTCCCCTGCCGTCCCCTGCCGTCCCCCGCCATCTTCCGCTGTTTTCCGCCGTCCCCCACCGTCCCCCACCGTCCCCCGCCGTCCCCGGCGGTCCTATGTAGTTACCTGCCGTCCCCTGGCAGAAGTTGTCTCAGGTCGTGGGGCTCGTCGTCCTTGCTAATGACGGCCGTCCTGGGAATTAAAGGACGAGGACGGACTACATTTTGCCGTCCCGTCTCGTCCGGGGGTCTTGGCAGTCCCCCCGCCGGGCCCTACGGGGGCCCCGGACGGCTGAGAACACTGGGCCTGAGGGAGTGGCAAACCAACTCCTAGAACGAAGACAGGTCGACGCTAGGAGGGCAGGGAAATACCACCAGAGGCCCACCTTAGTGGTACTGGGCATGGGAGATGGGGGAGTAGACAAATTACCACTATGAGGGGAAATGCCATATCCTACACTCCAGCTGAAGCCAACCTTACATCCTCGTGCGCAGGTTGGACGACTCATGAAGGGACAATATAAGGCTGCTATCATACGACGGAAAGAAGTTAGCTCATATCATACAGGACCTGTAACGCCGGTAGTAAGGTTATCCCTCATGCTGTCTCCCGCAGCCCTAGGATGTAGAGGTCGTGAAGTTTTCCTAAACCCCCTTCGTCATCTAGGTTTCAGGGACTGGTGGCTGCGGCACAAAACCTTCATCGCTTTCCCGGTATAGGAGATGCTTCTATCATCTTACGGATACCGATGGGCATATCGCGTATTAGGGGGCGTACAGGCGGCAAAAAGGGATAGAGATTCTAACCCTACTCTATCTGTTGAGCAATATTGGGGGAAGAAACCTTTGCAGTGCATTCTGGGGCCAAGCTGAGCCTGGGCGGGCCGGGGGGGGGCGGGGGGGAACAGCGGATGGGGAGCACTGCTCTCCAAAATTATACGCCGTACAGGCCATTTACATCTAATACCAGCCGTGAAGAGTTTAGATTCATAGATTTGTAAGCTTTTCAGGCGAGCCGGTACCCCTGGAATGCTAGTTAATTCCTTATACAAAAGACACCATACTGTATTAAGCCTTGTTGATAGGGACTAGAGAGAGTGGATAGCCTCCAATCTCATCTTCAAGCTCCCACCTGCCCGTAGAGTAGCGGCAGTGTGCATGATCTTCATTAAATAGGTTAACTATGCCTATGGTGAGAGAACTAATCACTATCAGACTTGGTCAATAGGGAACTTTTACATCGCTTTTCACTGACGGGAGAAGCACTTGCGCTTTATAGTATTTTTATTTTCTCTATATCCGGAGCGCCCTTGGGCTTACAGTTTAGAGGCGAGGGAAGAGGTGAAAGGAATTGTAGAAACAGTAAGGAAACCACAAATATGGAAACAATAAGTAATTAAAATGAAGATCTCTGGTCACGCCCGCAGAAACCGGGGCCGCAGCAGCACCATCACCCCTGCGTTGTCATACTGAGCAGCCCACCAGAGTGGTGTTCGGCCATTATTATCTTTTTTATCGGGGTTGACGTCGTTCCGTTCGAGTAGTATTTTCACAACTCCTTCGTGCCCGCTCACAGCAGCACAGCAAAGGGGTGTTTGGCCGCTGTTATTCGGCTTGTCGGGGTTAACGTCGTCGCGTTCGAGGAGTAGTTTCACCACCCCTTCGTGCCCGTTCTCGGCAGCGCAAGAGAGCGGTGTGTGGCCATCAGTCTCTGGTTTGTCGGGGCTGATGTCGGCTCGTTCGAGCAGCATTTTCACCACTCCCTCGTACCCCCTCCATGCAGCACAACAAAGTGGTGTTTGGCCCTCGTGATCCGGCTTGTCAGGGTTGACGTCGCCCTGTTCGAGCAGCATTTCCACCACTCCCTCATGCCCGTTCAAAGTGGCACCAAAGAGTGGTGTTCGGTGGTACCTATTTGGTTTGTCTGGGTTGACGTCGTCCCGTCCGAGCAAAACCTTTACCACTCCCTCGTGGCCACTCCAAGCTGCACAACAAAGTGGGGTTTGGCCGTCGTTGTCGGGCTTGTCTGGGCTGACGTCGTCCCGTTCAAGTAGCATTTGGACCACTGCCTCGTGCCCATTCTCAGCAGCGCAACAAAATGGCGTTTGACCGTCGTTATCTGGCCTGTCCGGGTTGACGTCGTCGCGTTCGAGTAGCATTTCCACTACTCTCTCGTGCCCTCCTAGAGCTGCCAACCAAAGGGGTGTTTGGCCGTTGCTGTCTGGCTTGTTCGGGTTGAGGTCATCGCGTCGGAGTAGTGCTTCCACTACACCCTCGTATCCTTTCCAGGCCGCAGAGGAAAGTGGTGTCCGGTCGTCTTTATCAGGTTTGTTGGGGTTGACGTCGTCCCGTCGGAGTAGCGCTCTCACCACTGCGGAATGCCCACCCCAAGCGGCACACCAGAGTGGTGTTTGGCCGCGGATATTTGGTTTATTGGGGTCGGTGTCCTCCCGTCCGAGTAGTGCTTTCACCACCCCCTCACGCCCCTCCCAAGCGGCATGGCAGAGCAGTGTTTGGCCCCTGTAATATGTTTGGTTGGGGTTGATGGCGTTACTTTCGAGTAGTGTTTCCACCACTCTCGTGTGCCCCTCCGAAACAGCACACCAGAGTGGTGTTTGGCCGTGCATATTTGGTTTGTCAGGGTTGACGCCGCCCCGTCCGAGCAGCATTTTCACCACTCCCTCATGTCCATCCCAGGCGGCGCAACAAAGCGGAGTTTGGCCGTATCTATCTGGCTTATCGGGGTTGACATCGTCTCGCCCGAGTAACGCTTTCACTACCCCCTCTTGCCCCTCCCGGGCAGCGCGGCAGAGTAGCGTTTGGCCTTCTTGATCTGGTTTTTCGGGGCCAAAGCCGTTCCATTCGAGTATTGCTTTCACTGCCCTCTCGTCCCCTTTCCGAGTAGCGTAATCGAGCGGTGTTTGGCTCCCGCGATTTGGTTTGTCAAGGTTGGCGTCATCCCTCCTGAGCAGCATTTTCACCACACCCCCATGTCCATTCTTAACAGCACAATCGAGCGGTGTTTGACCGTACCTATTTGGTTTACCGGGGCTGACGTCGTCCCGTTCGAGAAGCGCTTTCGCCACCCCCTCATGTCCATTCTGAGCTGCACAATAAAATGGCGTTTGATCGTACTGATCTGGTTTATCGGGATTGACGTCGTCCCGTTCGAGTAGCATTTTCACCACTCCCTCATGTCCATTCCAAGCAGCGCAATAGAGCGGTGTTTGGCCGTACCTATTTGGTTTGTCGGGGTTGACCTCGCCGCATCCGAGCAGCGCTTTCACTACCCACTCGTGCCCCTTCCGAGCAGCAAAATCAAGCGGTGTTTGACTGTATAGATCTGGTTTGTTGGGGTCGACGTCGTCCCGCTCGAGGAGCATTTTCACCACTCCTTCGTGCCCGTTCCCAGCGGCGCAGCAGAGCGGCGTTTGACCATACCTATCTGGTTTGTCCGGGTTGACGTTATCCCGTTCGAGCAGTATTTTCGCCACCCCCTCGTGCCCACCCAAAGCAGCCCAAACCAGAGGAGCATTACCCACGCAATCTCTTTGGTTGACATCACAACCTTCCACCTCCACTAAAATAGCCACCACCTCAACGATCCCGAGCATTGATGCACAGTGTAGACCGCTGAATAAGGAGGGTTTGTCAGCATCAGAAAAGTGCGAGTACGTCACTTGCGTGCTTAAGAGGATTTTCGCGGATATGTGATTATTGTAGTCGTCAAATAACTTCAGCGCAAGTAATTTTGCGCATTCTGAAAGGTCCCGCCTTGCATGGGTTCCCCAATAGAGAGAAGAATATTCGAGAAAGGGCATGTCCTGGAGATCGGGGGAGCGAGCGGTGGAGAGATCTTTGACTTGTTGGGAATTCAGATAGCTTAAGCAGGTTTCTGCAATGGTCGAGTGGGCTGTATCAAAAATGTCGGGTTGAGCCCGGAGGTACTCGTGGAGCGTAGCGTGAATTAACCGGACCGTGGAAGCCTCCTTGTCCACGACAACAAGTCCTTGACAGCAGGCTAGCACTGTCGCCATTGAAGGAATGTTGTCGCTGTTGATATTCGGCGACCCAGTTTCAATTGCCAGGGCATGGCACAATTCATCGGCCTTCAAAGGCCGCTCCGAGTGAGATATCCACACTAAAGTGGCCATACCAAGTCTTGCTTTCTCCCCCCCTTGTCCCTTTATCCGACCTAATGTTGCACCATAAGAACCTTCCAGCCCCAAGCCATCAGTCATAGCGCCGAGCCTTTGCCGCCTGCGGTGGATTGTGGGTTCTTGCAAGATCGCATCGATGTTCAGCGAAACTAGCAGGAATCTAAATATGCATCTGTCAGTGGGGATCTTGAGGCAGACTCCATGGGATTGTTGCTTAACCTACATTTCAGAAACATCTGCGGGAATTTTTTTTAGGATGTCCGCCTCCAGACTACTGTTCATCGCATCGCGGGTTGTGTCTTCGTACAGCCTACTACGAAGGTATGTAACGATATCATCTCTCTTGGGACTTACGGATACACTCGCTACTCTCCCTTTAAGACACCTCTCGATCTCAGGCAGAATGTGTGGTCTCCCAGTCACAAATATCCGAGCGCCCGGAGCCTTTTCAATAATCTGGTTTAGCGAGCCGAGAAGCTTGACCAAATGCCCTGCCACACACTCATCTAAAGCGTCAATGCATATGAATGTGTGGCGTTTGGAAGAGGCAGTATGTATCATTTTCACAATATCGGAGAGACGTGGTCCCCGGCCACCAATGGCATTTTTTTGGTCCTCGTATGCTCGTGATATCTCCTCCGGGATCTCCCCCTGCCCACAAACAAGCTGTTTCAGCAGAGATCCCAGCACGCTCGTGGGGGACTGCTCGTTTTGCGCGGCGAAATCGAAATAAAAACATGCCACGGTCGCATCCTGTGCTCTAGCCCGATCACACAAATTGTCTATTACCAAGGAGCTAGTATCGTCACTTGTCAGCACTTGCCTTTTTTCTCCCACTCTTTAGGGTTCGTTCTCGCTACCTAATATAGGTTTTGCCAACCCCCGGATCTCCATAGCAAAACAAAACTGCGTTATTGGGTTTACCTCCCTCGCTCCTGGCGTACCAGCTTCTGAACTCCTCGGTTTCTAAAAGCCATTCCCCAACGCTTTCGACTCGGCGGCTTTGGATGTCCTGATGGCGGAACCTGGGATCTAGTTGGGATAGCCAAGCCAGGATATTAGGTCGGTCATCGGCAATGCTATAGTTAATATTAGTCGCGTTAAAAGAGTTGTAATTATTGCTGAATGATTGCGACATTTTTAGTTCTTTGCTGCTTAGGGTGTAGGCGGTGGATGAGAGTTAATCGAAAATCGAAATTCCTGAAGACTGAAGGAAAGCGGTGTCTTTGGTGGAACTTCATGGATGCCTCAAGACCTTCCGGTCTGTTAATACTTGTAGAACTGGCGGGCAAAGCGGCATGAGTTTTCGTGCAACACAGCCATCGCCAAAAAAAATGTCAGCCCAACACTCAGAAGGCCAGAATCCAACACGATGCCAGCAACACAACATTCTAGCACATGCCAAAGCAAGGATACCGGGAAGGCTGCAGAGGCCTTGCTCCACCTTGTAACCGTGCCAAGGTTGTGACTCCGTCACAACCCCCGATTGCTCGCCTGAGCAATCTTGGGCACGTCTGGAACGTGCCTCTCTCAGCTCAACGAAAGATCTCAGCTCAACAGAAGATTCCCGCAAAATCCAGACCAGAGTCCCACCAAATGAAAATAAAAGTTGTTAAAGAAAGGGAAAAAAAAGGAAGCCTCGTTTGCAAAGACTTAAAACAGGGTATGAGAAAGCCAGAACGACATTTAAAGCATCAGAGAATGTTTGGTTGTGGTTTGGAATTCTTAAATTCGCATACAAATTGAAACTTGCGTTGAGCTGAGATCTTTCGTTGAGCTGAGAGGCACGTTCCAGACGTGCCCATGATTGCTCAGGCGAGCAATCGGGGGTTGGTCGCAACCTTGGCACGGTTATACCTAGCACCCCAGGTGGATAAAGGGTGGTTTTAAGTGCGAGTCTAGTTCTGCAAAGCAAGTGTTGTAGATAGCAACCTAAGTTACCCTGCAGATACTATCAACTGGTATGGAAGCGGTGGACCTTGGGTTCCACAATCCTAGCCCAACTCCAATTTGTATATTACTAGCAGCTCTACGAGTATTGCCTGAGCCTCTGTCTGCCCTTACATCAACCGAAACTGGGAACCCATAATCGAACGATAGCCAAGTCAGCATTTTTGATAAAAGTATTGCAAAGGCAAAGTTCCTCGCATTCCTTCTAACCACCGGGAACTGTGGTGTGTACTACTACAGCCTCGTTCGAAAAGTTCTCGCACTCATTATTACAGAAAGCCCGAAGATAATAAAATTGTTAAAAATAAAAAAAAGTTCTTGCACCCTAGCTGGCCGTGGCAAATTTTTATGCTACACGTAGATTTATTATAGCCCTTGGTGTCACAGTACCATTATGGGTGCAAGAACTTTTGGAACGAGGCTGTAAGTTACGATCTGAGCTTCGAAAAGGGAGTCTAGCTTCTTGGCCGGGATGGTGAGCTCTAAGAGAGACTTGACATGAGTACGCAGGGGCCCTGTTCAAGGGGCTGGTAGAGGCATGGTGGTAGTGGTTGGTGCTTTGTGAGCTTTATTTCGGATGTGGAGATTTTTGTGTCGATGGTTGCACTGCCGAAAAACTCATGCACTTTCGTACCCAGGTGTCTCCCAACCTGTGCCGCCTGTACCCCGCGTGTGGCTACCGCATTGGTATCCTGGCTGGAAATTCTACACTTATTTAAGCCTCGCCCTTCAGCTCAGCTCAAATCTTGCCCGTGATGAACAGAGACACTTGATCGCTTGTAGTGGAACCGACAGCTCGACATATGTATTTACAAGCGCATCATGCCTGATGAATGAATCAATCGAAAAACACACACGCAATCACGCTTATAGTATCATAAAATAGGTCCTTGTGATATCGATACAGACCGAAAAAATATTCCCGCAACCCCCCACCAGGGTCTGTGAAGATAAGGCCATAGTCTCCGATATTCATCGTAACCGCCAAATGGATTTAGTAACCACACGGCCCAGCGCCGTGTAGCATCGTGGGAGTTTACTACATTTACCATGACCTTCTCCGTCTTTCTAGTGATCTGGGGGTAAGTTTGCCCAAACCAAATGCCGTTCGACAGATAAACTAAGTGGTAATTTGGAAGGTATCATAACTTAGGTCGGTATGCTGAGGAATAGTCTCCTACCAGAACCTAGGATAATTCAGGATCTAAGATCACCACCAGTTAGCTAACCGAGACAGATGAGTATCCGGCGAGCCCTGAAGTAAATAACCATGCTCGAGTACTTCGTGTACTCGAATACGGTAGCCTAAAACATGAACAGAACTGCAGCCACTGGGTCAAAGTCTCGGTGAAACGAAATGTGGCTTTCCGAAAATAGTGGCGCAGGGGCATTGCGCAATGGGTCTGTGTGGGATAATCTGGAGGGCGCGGCATGTTCCAGCCACAAAGAGAAACTGTGTTTCACCAAGCCTATTACTAGCGCCTACATCTCGCGGCTAGCAGCAATCTCAATGCTCGCGATATGGTAGAGCCTCTCCATTTCGGTTGTTTAAAGCAAGTCTTGTATGGTTCCAGTCGCGATAAACCTGTACTTGCTGCCATTGCTCAGCCTAATTACCAAGCAGGTTTCTGACATTTTTTTCTAATTGTTTTTGCAATTTTGCTAGTCATTCCCTGTTTCTTAGGCGCCTCCTCCCTAGGGAGCCCAGAAACTTACAAAACTCATCTATAATAGCAAAAATGTGAAGCCAATTTTCCAAAGCCGGCAAGTGTATTAAGGAAATAACTGACAAGATAGAATAGAGACGCATGAATGTGAAAGTAGTTGCGAGCAAAGAACATCAAATGATCGCATCCCCTTGTTGGCAAATAGCATTGTTCTACTACCGGACGCGTTGGTGAGGCTGTCGCTAAGTTATCCTTGTCGCTGGACATTGTTGCCACTGATACGGTACGGTATCTCTAGAGGCGACAATGGGGGCGCTTCAAGTTGGATAGGGGGGTCGGTGGGACAATGAAGAATAGCGGAATAAAGAACACGAGCTGCAGGGAGCTTGGTGATCTCGTGGTCGGAAGAGATGGGGGATTGTATGCGCCGGAGGTCTACAGGCCCTCCCCGGTGGGCTGTAACCCCGCGCTTAGCGAGCAACCCGCTATAGCTTTTTCCCAAGACCTCCGAGACGCGTCTTTGAGGGTGAATGATCCCCTGTGTGCTTTGCCCAATTGGCAATGGGTTCTTCCAACCCGACATACGAAGTACGATGCAAAAAAAACCCACAGATTATTACAGTAGACTGAATTGGAGCTAGTGCGGTGTTTCACAGCTAAAATTTATGTCATAGCCTATTATTGCCTACATTTTGCCGGGGGCCATTACGGTACTTGACAGGGTTCCGAGTAGTCGGTGGAAGACTAGACTAGAGTAGCTAGTCCGGTCGGAAGTCAAGTCTAGTCTAATGGTGTAAATTAGACCGACTGGACGGACGTGGTTATTGAAACCGACTTGACCAGGACCAGTCCAACCATGCCCGCCAAGCAATAGGATAAGCTATTTTTATCACAATATATTATGTTCAAATAAAGCTTTTCTTAATAAAACTTATTGTTTCCATGGATTATACGGTGGAGATAGTGCCTTGCTTTGATTAGGGGTGGCCAAAATAGGTTCTCAAGTATCGAACTGTTTTGGTGCATTAAGTGAGTGATATTACATGACCAACTGCCACAATATGGGTATTCGATGCCACTTATCCATTGGGTAATTCCATTTCCACCACATGCTATCCTCTCCAGGATTTTCTATCAACCTGTATCAAGGGCCTGTTGATTTATACCATGGCAAGCGGCTTTAATGCAACTATAGCTATATATCTATTCTTTGCGAGTGTTTGCCTGGGTGTCATTCTGACTCTCATACGATCTTTTATAAAGGCTGGTCTGGGACCAGTCCAAACCGGACCGGACCACCCAAGTTAGTCGGGTCCACTCATCGACATCAACCAGGACTGGCCAGTCTGGTCCTGCCTCCAAGACTTGACTGGTCGGACTATTAAGAACCCTGGTACTTGAGGTATCCAGACAAAACGCCCCAACTTTAAACTCAAGGCTCATTCTTTTTCAGTTCATATTTCTAGAAATTAAAATCCCGGATTTAATGCAGCAGGTGTAATAATATTATAATACCATAAATGTAAGGACCCCCTTCCCTTGTAGATTATAGTCTCTAACTTAGGGAAGATCGCAACAGGGCTCCGCTGCCTTCTGAATTTTGGCTTTCCACCCCTGACCCTCGGCCGTACATATCATAGTTAAGGTTGCGGGAGACCAGCACTGCTGCCCTTATTGATATGATATATGATATGCAGTGCCAGTAATTTGGGACGCGGTAGGTGGCTCTCCTCGGGATGCTCTTTGGGATGATTGATGGGGATGCTCCAAATCGTGTGCTCGTGTTTTGACGGGAGGAGAGGTTCTGGTGTATATTCTCTATGGAGGTTACTATGATAGCTACGGTTCACCTTAAGTAGTGAAAACTCTGCTCGTACATGTGATACCCCTATGCCTCCGCATAAGTTATGCCCTACCGTAAAACCTTGAATAATTGGACGGTGTGCTAGGTCGTCCAGAATTCCCGGCTCTGGAAAGTGGAGGGGAACAAGGCAAAAATACTACCCCTTTCCCCCCGGGGCAGAAAAAGAAATAAAGATTTCTCGGTCTTACTGAGAGAGGAAAGTCCAACGACACAGCACACCGTCCAATTATTCAAGTTTTTACGGTATACATCCGCTCTTGCCCTAGAACGTTCCCTTGTCCACACTTCAGTGTTCCTCTATCCATGTGAGAGCTTCCTTTTACCTCCGCTATATCTGCTTCCAACACAGTGCTCCATTACCGGGATTATTATGCCATCAGTAGTTACATCCCAAAAACCCCACGGAGGGTGTGGGTTTCTGGCGCCCACACCGGAATTCCATAGCTCTCCGGATGCAGTCTTTGGGCCTTTATTCTTCCGTCTTAAACAATTCGGGTGTTCGAACCAGTGCTCGGTTCACAAGTGTTTCCGAGCTCCGCCATGTAATGAGTCACCACTCCCTTGCCGGTTAGAAATTTGATGCCTACTGATCCCAAATAAGACATCATAGGTACTGAAACGATAACTTCCGTCCGGGCAGATACTATCTTCCAGTGGGTGATACGAACCTAAGAGTAAACTGAAGAACAAACCGACGGAGGAAAACATGGAAATGATATCACGATCTAGAAACCAAACAGTACCAAGGTGGGCAATCGCCGCTCACACACTGAGTAGAGTTAAGGAAACCAAAGACAATGAAAAAAACCCGGTGGAGAAAAGAAAAATCTCTATCGACCAAACACAAGGTCCGCGTTTCCTGTTTTCGTCGTTGTTCCTTTGTCCGTTCTCCCTTGTGTTCCTGTGACCGTTGCCTCCTCCACTTCCACCAAACCCTACGATCCTTGCCTTCTGTTACTAATCCCTGCCCCCTTGCTCCGCCCGTCTAACACCTAGCTATGTAAACTTTGAGCTATGAACGTAAAATACAGGAAACATTTTCGTAATATCGGTAGGCTTACTTCGAACCCCACAGTACTAAAGTTGTTGAAGGCTATTGTGTTGAACATGGATCGTTCTGGACTGCTCATCATTTGCATATATTCCCATGCGCGTTGGATTAGGAACGTTGTCACCGCGATCTGTTACACACTAAGGGGCTGTTTGGCAGGCTGTTGTTTGAAAAATTCTTGATTTCAAAACGTGTTTTGGGCCAAATCATGTGTTATAACAACGATCGAGTTTGGCAGGGCATTGT
>Ga0307510_10006954_pt1 | contig 13488 bp, 20 predicted proteins | sample 12_EM_MG_FD_207224 | JGI IMG/M metagenome (GOLD analysis project Ga0307510, IMG submission 207224) | Populus trichocarpa ectomycorrhiza microbial communities from riparian zone in the Pacific Northwest, United States - 12_EM | ecosystem: Host-associated > Plants > Roots > Unclassified | place... | reverse complement strand
CACCCCTTCTCCTCCCACCTTCCCCTCTCCAACTCTATGTCTTACGACGTCGCGGCAGACGGTCGTATGACCGCTCTCTAGTAGCATCAGGCAGCGTTCATCAACACCATCATCATTATCAACCACCTAAAGCTTACTCACACTACGCGACGGCGAACGAGGCGCGACGACGTAGCGCGAACTACGCCTGGGAGCGCCGATATCGTCCTCCTCCGAGCTCTCATCCACATACGGCACACCACCGACCCCATTCATCCCCGTCGTCGTCTGTGGCGAGCGATCCCCACGTCCGCCGTGCGGCTGACGCGCCCTACTATCGCCCCCCACGCACGGGCTGGAAGGAGGCTGAGTTGGACCGCGTCAATCACGTCTCTGGGCTCGGGAGAGCAGTACAGCTCGTCGGACTCTTTATTGCTGTCGCCATCGTCGGCACCCTAGGGAAGAATTGAGCCCAAGCAGAGAGAGATGCCCACGTCATTCCCTCACACACAGATTAATTACAACGGAGCACTAGAGCGGCATCTTCAAACACCTTTTTTTGTGTACTTGTACCCACTGTTAATTTAGTTCCACTGCTGTCCCGAGCGTATCCTGCTTTTCTTTTTCTCTTTCCCGCGCCATCCTACCCTTGCCGCGTGCAAGCGTAACCTCATTCCAATCCTTCCTTGCTTCCGCGAGCACACCTAGTTTCCCATCATAGAACTGTTCAAACCGTGTAATCTCTTGGGAAAACGTCTCGGGTTGTTCAGAGAGAACACGTCGCACGCCTGCGAAAAACGCGTCGAGCACGGCGAGGTTGTGCAACGCGATGAGCGTGTGGGCGGACATTTCGTGAGTGTGCAGAAGATGGTGCACATATGCGCGCGTGTAAGGCACGGGCGCGTGCATTGGGGTTGCTTCGTCGACTCGGCTGAGTTTCAGGGGCTCGCCAGAAGGCCGCGAGGGGGCACAAGCCATGCAGGTACACGAGGGCCGTTTGTCACCCTCTTCTGCGGCACAACTCCGCAACGCATCGGCAAAAGGTGAAAAATCATGGGAATACCGTTTGTCATAGAAGTTGTGCCCAATCTCGCGGGGGGATGCGCCGGGTACACCCGCAGGGGTTGGGAAAGCAAAGTCGAGGGCCACGCCGAGGTCGGCGGCACGTTGCGCCCAGTGAGCGTCAAAGAGGTCGATGCCGATGTCCCGGATGAGCGCGAGGATCTCGTGCGGAGAGCCCGCAGAGTGTACGACGCGTGGTTTGGTGGGAGAGAGTGGCTCGAGGGACGTGCGGATCAAAGATATAATCTGCGCGATCACGGAGGGTCCAGGTGGCGTGGAGAAGAGATCGATCGGTGACACGAGTCCGTTCTTTATTTTGGTATCAGTAGTGTCAGGACCGTTCGGAGAAAGAGACTTGTGCAAGGGTGCGAGATCAAAGGTGTAGCCTGCCACGCCTTGATCGAGGTTGTCCAAAGGTTTGATTGCTTCTGCCTCCTTATCGGAGAGAGGCTCCAGTAGAGATCGGGAAAACGATTGCCTCGCGGCGGGTGCGACACCGCCAGCCATATGAACCAGGACATTGAGAGGGTGGGAGGCGCGGCCGGGGGAAACGTGTCGGTCTGGGAGAGGTCGAAGGATGTTTGCCAACCAGGATGCGGAGCGCTCGATGCTCTTGGTCATGCGCTTTTGCGAGTGCGGGCCGGGGGTGAAAGGAGTATCGGAGAGTGCCACGAGGACGTCAGGTTGTGCGGCCAAGACATAATCCCTCCATTGGTTCGGTGTCACCTACGGAGAAAAAGAAGGATGGTGAGCCGCGCGAGAACAAAAGAATGGGTGACATTAAGGAGTGATGTCGACCTTGCGTACGCCGCGCAAACAGAGAGCGGAGACAAAGTCATTACCATTCGTGGGCATGTCTCTATCGTCCGCGGGGTCCCTGAGTGACATGGAGAGGATGTGCTGCTTTGAGCGGAAACCAAGGCATGCGTGGAACGGAAATGGGCCGGGGTGAAGGGTCGGAAGCGGGGTGGAGAGTTCCAAGCTGCCAGTTGGCGGATTGAGATGACCCGATACGAGTCTGTAGCCTGAGAGTAAAGCAACACTCACTCACAAAGACTCAAAGGGCACGTGTACCCATCTGATGGCGTCCGAATGCGCGGTGTGATCACCGGACAGGTGTGGAACGACGCCCCGCGATGTGGACGTTATGAGGCCGGGCGTGGGCAGCTCGATGGAGGTGTTCTCTGGCAGGCGAGAAAGCGCTACGGTTCCCAGCCGCGGGGAAAAGGTGGAGGGCGTAGATTGAATATGAAACCGAAGAGTGGAGAGTTGGATGTTTAGGGACATAATAAGCTAAGGACACTCCACCTTGAGCACCTTCACCTTTCGATCTTTTCTCTCAACGGTCATGTGATCAAACACAAGGCCTCCCCTTAGCCGCCGAGGACATTTCGCATAGAAAACTCGGTCTCGATCAGAAATACTATTACACATTTTCTAGAATCACCACAAGACTTGCTACATAGACCCCCACGCTGCAGCCGTCCTGGTCTCGACCTCACTGGAACGCTCCCCATCCTTGTGCCTTCTTCGGCGCCTTCTTCCCATCCTTGCCAAGCACCCCACCGATGCTAATGCCGCAGGAAGCTACGCTACGAGAAGCCATCCTTCGTCCTTGACAGCTTGTCTCTCGCCAACTACATTCCCAAACGTCCCATCAGACATGGAAAATCTCAATCTCGGGGGGAAATGTCTTTGCCATCCATCAATCCCTTACTCGAATCTGGCCTAGATATTGTAGAAATGGGATCACAGGGCTGTCAATTGCAGGGACGTCTCTGTCCGCTGATGTTTGACATTGCTTATTTTTTGGAGCTGCACTTGCCATATCTTCTTGCGCACGTAGGTCGCATCAAATTAAAAAAAAACGATCCCCGCGTTCGCTGCGGGGTCAAACCATGTGCTACAATGCAATGCATCCGAGCTCATGCGGTTCGACACCTCCCCAAATTATGACTGGCCGTGATGAGCCTCGCTTTGTGAGCGAGCGGGAGCCATCTCATCGACGGGCAGGTACGACCCACAGACAACCCGAGATGGCCATACAGCGACACATTCGTCCACAAGGCAACGGAACTTACACGGCCGCGCGAAAACAAAAGGCCTGCCCTGGTAATCCATCCACAAGCGGCCTCGTTCCCTGGACAGGGTGCGGACCTCGAAGATAGATCGTGCCCGGCCTCCCCCTAAACTCGACTGCGGTGGCGGCGCTCGCCGAGCCCGGTCGGGGACGAGAGCGGACGGCGCAACTAGGGGTGCCTCCAGAAGTCCTCCAGATCAACGGTGGAGCACGTTGCCGTGCAGTATAACGGTATGATACATGTGCACGTACGTCAGTAGATGTAGACGTGGGTGTTGATGTGCACTAAATGAGGATTGTAGACGAAGATGTACTACTTCCCGACATCCGTCCAACCGAAACAGGTCGCGATGATTACGGCGCGGGGTCTCTAGAATAAGAACTTATACAGAGCAATGCAGTAACGGTACTATATGATACTGTATACCACCGTGTACCCAGTGATATAGATGTCAATGAGAGTTGCTTTCCCGACGACCGTGCGTCATGTACGCCCGCGGACTAAAAGCACCGACGGTAAAGCGCTAGAAGCGGGGTGGACAATGGCTACCAATGGTGACATCTCATCCTATCAGCTTTGTTGTCCTCCCCCCCTTCTTCCACGTGAATTTTACGGCACCGTTGTCCTTCTTTTACGATAGGTCCACTACGCCGCGGAATTTGTTTGCAGCGCGGCTTCCCCTGCCTGTCCAAGGCGGCTTCGTTTTGTCTGCGTACCCTCTCATCAGCGGCACGTAGGGGTCCTCTGGCCTCATCCCCCGAGTTTAGTCCGACCATCAATGGATCATGACGTGGTGGGCGTACAACGCCGACCGCTGCGGGGCAGGTAAGATCAGCCAAAGCCAAGGCATCCTATTACAGCTACCAGTCCATTGCCAAGTCGAGTCGTCATGTCATCAACTTGATCTTATCTTGCTCTCATGCGGTACTTTGTAGGCTCTCAGTCTCACGCCCCCTTCGTCATATAGATTATGCCGTCATGTGGTACAAGGTATACCTCATATGGCACGTACAGTACACCTTTATCCGTCGATGTATCATATCTCATGAATCAAGCCAATTATGAGTTGCCCTGTGAGCTTGCCACACTCGCCACGTCTTCGTCCATGGACTCGTTCTCACCACTGTCGGATTCGGCCCGGCTATCTCTGTCTGAATCATCCTGTGCCCGTGCCGCAGCGAACCTTGATAATGCACCGCCACCGCCACCGCCACCATTGCCAGCATTGCCGGCACCGCTGCCGGCACCTCCGGACTTCCTAGAGGCCGCCCATGCGTGAGCCATTTGAAGGAACTTGAATGAAGTCGGGTTCGCCTCGCGCTCGTCGTCTGCAAAGATGTAGTCGTAATCTGACGCGTCGCAATTGCGTTAGTGTTCGATGTCTCTAAGTGTGAAGGTAGTACAAACCTTCCACAAGCTGCCCGGTCTCTTCGTCGACGTAGCGCCGCTTGCCCTGCACAGGCATCATGCCTTCCACCTTGGCGATATCGTCTGCCGAGCCGTGCTGCTCCTCGAAGGACTTCCAAACTTGTAACAATGCGACGCGCTGCCAGACAAACGCCCCAGGTTTGATCAGAGACCAAGGTTCTTTCCTTCAGGGAGAAAGATCACCCTGCTTACCTCGTTCTTTAGACCCTTATTCTTGAGGTCCTTGTAGCCCTTTTGGAATACCTGACGCGCTAGCTCCAAGTCGCCCTCAACCATCTTCGGTTCATTCTCCTCGTCTCCCTCATCCTCATCCTCGTCCTCACGCTCATCCCGAGGCAGCTGGATCGGCTGTGCTTCGAACGTTGCATACGCGACCCAGACCTTCCAGTGCCCGCTTGACGCAGCGAGGCGTTCGTACAATGCACGCGCCCGCGCGCGTTCACCCTCCTCGACCTCAAAATCGATGTAAGCCTTCCAGAGAAGCTCTGGCATCGAGAGCGGAGTCTGAGAGACGCCGAGCTCGAAAATACCCCTTGCGCGGTTGTAGTCCGCCAGCTGCGTCTCGAGCTCCGCATATTTGATCCATGCTGCGGAGTTGGTAGGATCGAACTGTGGGAGGATGGGCACGGGCGTCAATAGACCTGAAAAGACGACGAAGATGAAAACGGGGTGGCGCGCCTCGAGGTACTTCTCGTAGAGGGTTCGAACGCGATCAAATTCTCGGAGCTAGAGGGAAAGCCGGTGGGTCAGTGTCACGGGATGAGACAGCAGACGGAGTTTCCATACATCGAATTCCAGCTGGATGTAACCCTTGAACAAAGCTTCCTTGGGGCACATTCCGATGGCCGTGCCAAGAACTTTTCGCGCGGCAGGCAAGTCGAGTCGCCGGACCTCAAATCGCGCATACATTAACCATAACTTAGCAAATGTAAATTGTTTATGTGGCACGAGTCGCATGGCTGTCTGGTATATCTCCCTCGTCCGAGAAAAGTCCTAGAAGGGGCATCAGTACAGCAATGCAGGAAAGAGGGTTGGGCTAGCAACAGACTTTTGTCTCAATTTCCTCGAACAGTGCATAATCGAGCCATAAGAAGATATACCGCCGCCAGTGGCGCTTCTCGTTTCCTGGAGGCACTTGTGCAACGGCTCGCTCGTACACTTCACGTATGTGGGCCACAGCCTGTTCTTCCTCCTCCGCGGTAGCGCCTTCTTCTCGTAATTGTCTGTAGGCACCCTCTTCGAGACGAGCGTAATCGAACCAAACATCATAATTTCGACCGTCATGTGAAAGTTCTTCTTCATACTGGATCCGACGCTTTCCAAGCACCGTGGACTCCAGTGCTGTACGCGTGCCATGCTGCTTTTCGAATTTTGTGTATACCGCATACAAATTGACCGATTTTGAGCGTGGGAGACGCTCCAATGCGAACTGTAAACACGCGCTTAGAGAAAAAAAAGGGTGTAGGGATGGGATTAGGAAGAAAACAAAACACTACCTTGTAAATCACCCTCGCACGCTCATATTCTTTCAGGCGCGTCTCCATCTTGGCAAAAGCACCAAAAACTGCCTGCGCCTTGTCCACCTGCTCTTCCTCATCGCCGAAGAACTCGAGCGCCGTCTGGAACACATCGCGCGCCTTGTCAACTTTACCACGTTCTTCTTCAAATTTCCCCCATTTGACCCACACACGAGGTTCAGGTCGGACGCCGACCCAGCGCTCGTAAATAGCGCTAGCACGGTCCAGCTCGTTGTAACGGGTCTCGAGTTTGATGTAGGCTTGCCATGCCTTGTCATCCGGCTCCCACGCCATCCATCGCTCAAAGACCTGCCGAGCACCCGCAATGTTTTGGAGAAGCTCTTCTAGATAAACGTATTTGTACCAGAGCTGGTCTACGCGGGGGAGGAGTGTGACGGCGCGATCGAAAAGGTTACGCGAATGTTGAACATTGCGAGACTTGAGCTCTGTTTCGGTGTAGGTGAGCCAGAGGGGCACACTCCGGGAATCCACGTCAAGAGCGCGTTCAAAGACTGAGCGAGCGCGTGCAAACTCGTTCTGCGAGGCTTCCCAGCTGGCGTACTGTAACCATTCCTTTCTACGATAGGTAAGGGTGTTGGCGGAATGGAAAGAAGGGAAGAGCTAGGACTGACATGCTCCCTCGAGTGCGACGAATGCGCTCTTCGAATTCTTTACGTTTACGCCCGCGATACTCATGGAGTTCTTCGAAGTCTTCGACGCGTTGTCTCGGCGCGCGGAATTGAGACTCTTGTCTTTCTTGGGCCTAAAGATGAGGGGTGAGGGGGGTTGTAGCGGGAGATGTAGTACCCATACTTCTCTAAGTAGTTGTTCGGCAGTGATCTAAGGGGAACGATGAGGAGAAATTTCTGGAAAAAGAGAGATGGTTAAACAGACTTGGATGGCAGCAGGTGCCCTATTTTTGACGCTGTGGAGCAGATTAAGGGACGATCGATTGGAAGATAAAAGGGGAAGGAAAACTCACCGAGGTACACGACCTTCTTGCATTATCGGTTGAGCGTAGAGAGCGTGTAGGGGAAGGCGGGCTGGGGACGGCGGCAGGCAGGCAGGACAGTCAGGGCCCAACAGACGCCAAACCTTTCTCTAGAAAACACGAACTCCCCTCGGCGCTCATTCCGGCTTACCTCCGTCGAGCCCGGAGCACCGGAGTCCGATATAGTATCTGCGAACCAATTCCCTTTATTGACCTGAGGGACTAATGCTATTGTGTCCTGTTTGGCCTTCTTGTGGTATTTAGGCCAACGTGCGCTCCCATTTAAACGACTCCTCTGACGAGACTACCTCCCTTGCTGATGTGTTTTATCCGTAACAGCAACAGCCTTTGCCAGTCCGTCTTCCAGTCCCAATAACAATCGCTCTCAGAGCGTTAGTGGACAAGTCGACACTGACTTTTGTCCCAGGCGATCTATCTCTGTCTAACTCCTCCAAATTTTTGCACTCACAATGGTGAGTCCATCTCCCCCCCTCCTCACCTTCCCTCCCCCATCTGTCTCCCTCTTTCTTACCTCCTCCTTCCCTGCCTTCCTGCTGTTTAGGTTCTAATTAGTGACAAAAAATACGCTTGGTATGTCTGTTGATCACATTTCTCCTATCCATCCCCCCGTGTTTTCTCGTTTTCTCATACCTGATCGACCTATAGTGAAGCCTGTATCAAGGGCCATCGTTCCTCTGCCTGCAAACATACAGATCGCCCTCTTTTTGAGATCAAGAAGAAGGGCCGTCCTATAACCCAATGCGAGCACTGTCGTGAGCTCCGAAAGACAAAGCAAGTCCACGTCAAGTGCATGTGCGAAACCAAAGAACACCCTCTGGATAAGGAGCCTGCCCTTGGTCGTAAGAAAGGTGAGCTAACCTTCGGATTCGATCCGTCACGGAAGAATTAATCTGTAAGGGACTACCCCCACACTCCAGGTAGTTTGGCCAGGGTTTTAGCGAGCGCCGCGTTCCCCGATGGATTGCCTCAATTCCTCGGGGCGTCGGTTGCCACGCATTCGACTGACTTGACCTCTTCAATAGATCTGACAAGTGAGTATCTCTTCAGGGATGCCCCCCTTTTTTCTTTCTTATTTTTATCGGACTCATATATGCTCTCTCGCAGCCCGTGTTTGCCGCTGTAAGGATGGTTCAGATTGCCACTGTTCAACTGCCAAGAAATCTAGTCGCCCCAAAGCCAAAGACCATGGAGCACCTCCACCGATCTCACCGACGAGCGCTACGATAGCCCCTGTGCCGGTCAGCCTTCATGCGCTGCGACCCGTTCTTCCTCGTCCTCACCCACAACTAACTTCAAACGAACACGTTGCATCGCACCCTCATCCCCACAATCACCGTTTCTCCCACGGATCCACATTTTTCAGCCCTTATGGTCGCGCCTGGGAGGGGTATCTCTATTCTTCCGAGGAAGGACATGTGGACAGCCTCTCCGAGAATGGCCTGGCGCATCAGCCATTAGATCTTGTGGCGTGGTCCAGTGACAGTTCGGGGCATTCACTTTCTCAGAAGACGTTCCCTCCTTCGTCTTTTCCGGATTTACAGGATGAGTTGGACTCGCCAGAAATTCCAGCCGGGTTCCGGGGCTTCTGCACCTGCGGTGAAACGTGTACCTGCCTGTCTTGCTTACAGCACAGAGGCCCGATCGCTTGGTCCAGTCGGGAGGCTTGTTCCAATCCGGCTTCGTGTAATGGATGCATGCGTCCCTCCGAGGTTCCTCCTCCTCACCCTGCTCCGACGCCGCCGACGACACCCCAAGATGGACGGATACCCCAACAGTTTGAACCGTTAGAAGAGTGGATCAAGAATCTCCCGATGATCCCCCCGTCGTTCGACGATGGCTCGAAACAGGAGATGGCAGATCATTCGATGTTCGACCTTCCCCGGATCGTCGAACCGATGCCGATAACGCTCGACAGTTTACCCGATGTGTTCCACGAGCCCACGTCGCAGTGCATCTGCGCCGGCGATCAGAGGATGAATGTTGGCGACTATTGCGACAGGTGTCAGCGTCGCTGTGACGATCATGAATTAGGAGGTGATTTACTAGCAATCACTTTTGCCTCTGATCGCATACAACGTTGCATTCCCTTTGATGTTCCCATGCTCTCCGTCCCCCCACCGAGGAGTAGAGCTTCCTCCACTTCCTCAGTCGCGAGCGACCTTTCCAGCCACTACCCATCCTCGATAGACGACCCGAACGGTGTCTCCGCAGGCTCGCTCATCCCCCCTTCCTTGTCCCGTGTGCGTCGTATGGCTTCAGACATCACATCGTCTCTGGTAACAGATGACGTAGGACCTCCTTATTCGTTGTCTTACCATTCGTCCGCCCCGGACCTTGCGCATACATCGTCGGACTCGTATGACGCTTCTTACCCTGGATCCATATCTATGTTATTCTGATCATATCATCTCTTCATTACCATTCTTGTGACGTGTGCTACATTACAGTACCTGGGTTTCTGGGCACGGCATGTTCCGCGCACTTGGCTGTATGATTACTACGTAGTTGCAACATAATACATGCATTTAGCCTCTTATCTCAATATTAATGTGCTTCGAGCTCGCTGCGTGTCCAGATCGTTGCAACATTCGGATCTGGGGACCAGGTTTCGTACTCGTATAATTCACGGTAGTACTACAGTAGTCGTTTCTAACTCTAAAAGCATGATCCCAAACATGTCACAGGCCCCCATAACGCTCCATAAACTTGCGATGGAACCGCTCCAATGCACTGACGTATTCCTCTACGCCCGGGCAGAGGCACGTAAGTCGATAGTGGTACTGACCCTCTTTCTGCCCAAATCCGCTCCCAGGTACAACGCAGATGCCGGTCTCGTCCAGCAGCTCGAGCGCGTAAAACGTATCGGGCTGCTTTCCCGCCTTGCGTGCGGCCTCGATCGCGGCGGTGGGCAGGCGAATGCGTGGGTACAGATAGAGCGCGCCAGGCGAGTTGACGCAGGATACGCCCTCGAGCGTATTGAGGCGCGCTGCCATCGTCTTGGTGCGCTGCGCGAGCGCGGCATGCGTCGCGTCCGTCTCGGACTTCCAGAGCGCGTAGCTGGCGTCGCCGGGGCGTGGTGGGCGGACCATGCAGTCGACACCGACCTGGCCGCCGAGTGGCGGGCAGAGGCCGACGGAGACCATCTTGTACAGGAGCGCGAGGATGTCGTCGGACACGTTGGTGCACTCGAAGTAGCCGCCGCGCCTGCCGCACTCGCCCGTGACGCCCTTGGAGATGGAGTGGAAGGAGAAGAGGGGGACGTGCGAGTCGAGCGCGCGGACGACCTTTTTGAACGAGGTGAAGGGGTGCGTCGAGCGCGCGTGCAGGTTCGACTGGTAGACTTCGTCCGCGAGCAGGACGAGGTCGTGTTGCTCGCAGAGACGGACGAGGCGCTGCATCGTCGGCTCGTCGAGCAGTGCGCCCGTGGGGTTGCCCGGGTTGATGATCACGAGCGCCTTGGGCTCGATCCCGTCCTCGACCGCCTTGCGGATCGCGGCTTCGATGTCCGGCGCGGACGTCGCCCAGTCCGCCTCTTCGTCGAGGTGGTAGGGGATCCCGACGCCCTTGTGCGCCGCGAGCGTCGCCGTGTACAGCGGGTACTGCGGGATCGGAATGAGGATGCCGGACTTGGGGCTCGAGATGAGCGCCGAGATGAGCAACGTCACACCCGCGGAGGCGCCAGCGGTCAGGAAGACGTGGTTTGGGTCCGAGGGGTAGCCGTCTCGTTCTGAAAAAGAGAAAGAAAAAAAACACGCGGGGAGATGAGTTCTGGGCTCGGAAATGGGGAAGGGGGGAATCGCGGATCCCCTTTGATGGCGGATGGGATGGGAGAGAGTGGGAGGGGGATTTTGGGTTGGGGATTTGGTAGTAGCGCTGGGAGGGATTACAGCAAGGGGTGACGAGAGACTGACCTTCGATGAACCTCGCGACGTTCTTCCGGATGAACAAGACACCTTGACTGTGCGAGTAAGCTCCGATGGATCCAATCTCGCTTTGGAGCTCCTTGGCTCGGGCGATAACATCTTCGGGGAACGCATCTCTTGCCAGCTCAGCGAGTGCAGGCCACTCCAGCAATGCCGCCACCTATTGCCCACAACGTCCCATCGCCAGCACGAACAACAGCACCCCCCACCCCCAAAGTTAGATTCCCGCGAAAAACGGTGTCAGGCAGAAAAAAGTGAGTGCGCGATCGGAGCGCCAGAAAACGGATTGCGGTCCCCACCTGGCGGTTAAAGGTGATTGGAGGCTGATCGAGTCCAGTCTGCTGCGGGTTCCCAATGTTCGACGAGATGACCTTGTCGAACGGTAGGTCCTTCGCACCCCCTTTGAGTCGCACGCGGTATTCCTCGGCTTTGATGGCCAGCTCGCCGCGCACGGCATACTGTACGTTGAGTATGGAAGGGTTTAACGCTTCGACTGTGAGTCCACGCATAGCGCTTCCTTGACTAGTGCTGCTACTCCTAATGCTGAGAGAAAGGCAGTGAAGAGAAAATTTTACGATACCGCGAGGCACGGAGAGCCCAGATATGCTCTGGAACATGGGCACGGCACGAAATACACTGTTGTGGAAAAAATCCGGCTGACAACGTCACGGCGAAGCCGCATGACTCCTACCTCGGCTCGTGCGAGGCGTTTGATAAGGGCAGGTACACTCTATCGACGATGCTGAGATACGATGGTGATCACAGATCATCCTACGTATGTTGCTTAGACGATGGAAATGCCAGCGGGTTTCAATGTCATAGTAATGTCCGAGGATGTAAAGCCATGACGATTGAACAATTTCGTGCTCCATCCTCCTTCACAGCCACCCAGCGACCTAGTCGCGGCTCCTGACCAACCCCTGCTACCAACAGAATTGGTCCCGACTTTTTCATCGATGCTCCGCTTGCATTAAGGGGTGCATCTGTCCCGGTCTGCATCCACGCCCACGAAGCTCCATCCAATGAACCCTTCCCAGGCGATACAAATTGCAATGAGTTGATGACACCTGGGACAGGGAAACTCCCCATGGGGGAAAAGGACTTCATCTTCGGATCCACCTTCCAAAGACGAATCTGACCATCCCACGACCCTAGACGCATATGTGTTAAGGTTCGCTCACCACGACGAATCCGAACGCACGCTTACCGGAAGCAAAGAGGTCTGAGTAACGCAACGTCCCCAGAGCTGTTATCCACCGTGGCGTACGAATAAGGCCCGCAGCTTCCGAAACTGTTTCAGTAAAACCATGGGCGACCGCCTGCGTAAAGATGGGCTTCTTCCTCTGAGTCGTCCATAAGCATATTGAACTGAAGGAAGGCGTCAGCTGTCGACCGACATTTGTCCGTGATGGCGATGGAACTCACCCGCTGTTGCCACCACTAAGGAAAGTGGACTCATCGATCATGGCAACGCAATCGAGACTTCCTTCAATGTACTTTTTCTCCGACCGACCTTCTTTCTTCCCATCGCCCCGGTCGTCCTCGTCGACATCCGCGAATCCGCCACCCTCTAATAGCTCCCTTACCGAGCTTCGACCGCCTCCGCGAAACACGAGTTGGGTTTCGTCCACGATCTTCCAAAAGCGGACCGTTTTGTCCCTCCCGCCGACGCTGACCGCAGTTTCTGAGCGCAATGCATCAAGGTCGAGAATGCAATCTTGATGGCCAAATAGCGTTTCCACATATCCCATTACAGATAAGTCAAATAATTTTATCGTGCGGTCGTAGGACGCCGTGTATAATTGCTGCGTTCCCTTCCGGAACGCTATAGACTAATCCGTAAAAGGGTATGACGCATGAAAGGACTGCGGACGTTGGACGAGATGGTACACGCACGGATATGGTGTCCCGATGTCCACCCAAACCTCTAACCCATTCACCTTTCTCGGCATCCCACACGCCTACCCTGCGATCCTTGCCCGCACTGGCAAGGTACCTCCCGTCATCACTTAGGGCAAGGGTGAGGACCTCGTCGCTGTGCCCGGGGGCTTCTGCGGTTGTCGCCTTTTCCTTGCCCTTGCCGCCTCCGGGCCGTAGTTTGGGAAAGGTGGCAAGCCTGGAACCAGTGCGCAAGTCCCATTTGATGATAGAACCCTCTTTTCCAGACGTGAAAAGGAAGCGCGCATCGCTAGAAGCAACGGCAGAGGTGACGGAAAATCTGTGACCCCGTGTCCGAAGTGTGGGTGGAGGTCGCGAAATGTCAAACTACAAGGGATGGGGAGTCGGTGCATGCACATACATGTAGTTATCATAAGCTACGAAAGGTACTCACAGAATCTGCCACAAATAAATGTAACTTGGCCCCATGTTCGAGAACATCCTGCTTGAGGCGAGCAGATATTAATTCCCTGTCGATTTCCGCTGCATCTACCTCACCATCCGCTGAGAACGTAGAGTGATGAACGCCAGGACTGTAAGAGCCGGGA
>Ga0307510_10006953_pt1 | contig 13489 bp, 5 predicted proteins | sample 12_EM_MG_FD_207224 | JGI IMG/M metagenome (GOLD analysis project Ga0307510, IMG submission 207224) | Populus trichocarpa ectomycorrhiza microbial communities from riparian zone in the Pacific Northwest, United States - 12_EM | ecosystem: Host-associated > Plants > Roots > Unclassified | place... | reverse complement strand
AATGAACGAAAGAAAGAAACAGTGTCAAACAAGGAACCACAAGACAAGCATGCAAAGATCAAAGTTTCATCTGCAGACGCAATGATCTGAGAGCATTCAATTATTTGCAGCACATGCATGATAAAATAAAACATAATAATTTACAGTTGCTTGAGCCCCCCGAGCATACAATACAAGCCACCACTGAGGCATACTCTTACAAGAATCGCGTAATTGAACATGCTCAAATTTACATCCATTTCAAGAGATTTCAGCTGGCTTGCTTGTACAGGTTGGGAGCTAAAGGGCACGAAACGTCATGACGAAGGAGATTAGAGAAAACTGATATGTAGACCCATAACAAGAGCCCACTAATAAACAATTTAATGGAGTGGATACCTATTTAGCATACAAAAATGCTCTTACCAAGCTGCAGCGAAAAAATCATGACGACATTTGAACATCACTTTTCTCCGACTGACAAATTTGGTTCATTTATCTCAGATTTCAGGCGGTCAGGTTTCAATCTTTCTTATAGACCAGTGTTGGGTAATCTGGACTCCACATGTTATTCTTGACATATTCTTCAATTTCCTCCTGTTAAAATCATGTGAGTGTCAAATAAAAGCCCCCCAGAATTGGCCTCGCACGAGAAAGGAAAAAAATCAGGAGCCACCATGCAGTCCATATCACCAAAAGATCAGCAGAGCTGATGACAAAAGCTTTCTCCAAAGATATTTAGGTTCAGTTTCTTTAGTATCAAATTAGGGTGGAATGAGTTGCCCAGGAATTCTCAACTGCTTGTGGCAGCCAAGATGAAAACAGAATTAAGCTTCCAAAATGCATCCGTTACAAATTAATCATTCTGACTTTCTCATATAGACTACAACACACCTACACTCATTTCAAAGACAAGTTGACCTTTCACTCATTCACATTCCACTGCAGATATTGGGAATAAGTGTGAAAATATGATTAAATACTTCAGTAACCAATCAGAAACTAATGTTGTGCTGTATATCAGACATCCATGCCATTTCGATATTCAGAAACAACTAAGCCTCAATCCCAAACTAGTTGGGGTTGGCTGTATGGATCTTTCTGTGCCATTCACGTGCAAAAATTAATATGGCTACCAGACTTAAGTCCCAAAATACAGTTTAGGTAACACACACACACATTCTGAATTTAATAACTAGATCATCCATATGGATGTAAACGAGATGATCAATTTTGAATTCAAGTATCACGCTAATGCTAAAATAAAAGGTTTTCAAACAAATAGCAAGCGCACCTGGCTGAGTTTTCGGAGCTCTCTAGCGTCCATTTCACGGTATCCTTCTGCAAGATCCTCTTCTATGGCTTCCTTCACCACAGCTGCAGCTACTTCCTTTGTTATATCTCGTATTCTGCAAATATGTATGAAGCTATGAAGTCAAGAACATGCATAACACCTTTTGATTGCGAAGCTTTTTCAGCTCACTGAATAGAAAATTGAAGAGATAAAAGAGCCTGATTATGTACCTAGATGTCGAAGGGTATATGATCCCTTTTAGAACCTCCTCTTCTGTCATATACGCAGCTAAGCTGTAATTTCCAACTTGCAGTTAGATAGTCAATAGCAAAACTTTATTGCCAAAAAATGAAGCATCTTTTTTTTATTGATTCTTAAAATACAAACAACAGTTACATTATTAAACGGAAAAACCAGAGCCCAATGCTTTGTTAAAAAGATGGCTTTATAAATCTCCCCAGCTGCTTCATTAATTTGCTTTCCTGGTTATATCATGGTTTATCTAAATCCATTGAAAATCCATCACCACCAGATTTAATTGAAAATATTTATAAATTCTTGAACTGTCTTGGATGATGAACTACTAGTAATTTCACAATTTGTAGATAATGCTTCAGTCGACCTAATTCAGAAAAGACATGTAAGAAATACCATTCAGCTGCAGCCTGTAGCATGCCATCAGAGATGATCCTAGACCCAGAAAGTAGAGTCCCAAGTCCGATTCTGCATGGATAAATGCATCAAGTGGTTATAAAAAAAAAATTGGAATAAGCATGACTATATTAATTTCCCTTGATAAAGTTTAACTGGGAAAACTGACCCTGGAAAGAGATACATGTTGTTTCCCTGGTTGCAGTGGCCAATATGACCATTTCCTGCAGCAGCAAAAGGTTAAAAAAACTCTTCCAAACATGTTAATAATTTTCAAGTAAACTCTGTGATGGAGTATAAACATGCTTCACATGTCGAAGGAAGAACTATCCATCTCAAGTTGAAATATAGCAAAGAGATTGCTTTCAAGCACGAGAATAAATCACAAAGCGTTGGTGCTTCATTAATTTGAAGAGCCATTTATTCAAGATCGGATTAAGACATTTATGCCGCAATGCATACCAAGATCCACATCTTTGAATGGACTTCCACTAGCAAAAATAATATTGTCACCCACAATGGAAAACGCTTCTTCAGGAGTGCATTCAGCTGTACAACACAGGGAGGACAAAGGAAGAGAAAGAAAGACAGAAAGAAGAAACATGCATTAGGTCAATTTCAGAAATGGCACAAATAACCAGGCCTTCTTTCTTACCAATAGCAAACAAACAAAAAAGGGAAATTTGTACCATTTTTTGTGGGATTTGACATGGCAAAGATGGCTGGTCTAGTCGAAGTCGAACCTTTGAGGGCTTCTAATACCTACAAGTATCCACAACATCCAGTTTACATTAACAGTAGTTTATCACTTGTATAATCCTTTATATATGAGAAAAAAATCTCAAACTAAATTCCCATTTAACGGATCATGCATGTACAATAAGATTTTGTTTCAATTATCACTATATTAGACAGGCTTCCTACCTCCTTCGAAAACAAACCCCCAACTGCAGATAATCCAAGAAGCACATCAGGCTTCACTTCTCGCACCTAGTTACGAAAGATTAACCAAGATGAGTACAGCGATCACAAGCGATAATCTTTTAAAAAGTAAGGTAGCTTTGTCCAAAATGATTCCGCCAAGCCATAGCTGCATGTACAACATTAACTATCAAGAGAGTGTTCTACGCACCACTTCTGCAAGACTTGCACCTTCCCTTAATCCTTGACGACTAGCTTCTTCGACCTTCCTTGCAAATGGCAGAGCTTCCAGATCAATATTTTCACGTTCCTCTGTAATAAGTCCCTGGGAATAAACAGCAACAAATTCAATTATCATGTCTATCATGGAAAAGGGCCTCTGAATTATGAATAACAAGCTAACATCAAGAAGGTTGATCCAACTTGAACATTATTAAAATTCTAAGCGGAACTACAATAAGCAAAGGAGATCCTAGAAGCCTCCATGAGATTTTCTAGATCAATCACAGTAGTTTTACAATACCTTGCCAACACAGAAAGCAGATTCATTATTAGAATTCTAGGCCAATAAGTAACATCTCTCACCTTAGCATCAACTACCCAGAACTGTCTTCCTGCACTTTCAAAAGCAGATTCATTATTTCCAAGCATTCTAGCCATGGTTTTCCTGGCAGCATTGAGAACCCCTATTCCTGCACTGCAGATGAACAAAAATTATGCAAACAAGCCTTAGTATATTGTGTACCATACAAGCAAGTGCCTAGTGCCAGTTCACAAATTCAACCACTATCATTTTATTTGGCCTGATCCCTTTAACTGAATTGCCCAGCTTCAGCCAAGTCTCAAAGAGCATAACAAGTTCACAACATCTTAACTATCCGAATCAACTTTGAGTTTAATTTCCCTCATTCAAGGATAATTCTAACTCCTAGTCTATGCTGGTTACACTTTACATATCTCGATTTTTTTTTATTGCAAAGAAGAGGAAGGCAGTTTTTAAGGATCTATGCTCATACAACAAATCAATGGAGTGCAAATTATGAAAATCAGATTACCATTAAAAACAATCTAGACTTTCTGGGTGTAAATCAAGTATTAAAATGATAAAAACATTGAACATTTCATCTCCAGTCTACCCCAAAGAATTTTATACTTGTGCATTGACAAGGAAGGACAAACATTACCTTCCAGCACCAGCAACAACAATCTTTTGCTTGGGGAAATCAATCATTGGCCTTCCTTGTGCTCTTACAGCTCCTAAAAGACCAGCTATAGCAACCCCTGCCGTTCCCTGTGCCATGCATTGGAATTAAATCATGCAAGCGGATCAAATGTTGAATTGTTGAAACTATGAAAATTTGTATGTGTATAAAATACAACATTTGATTCATTAATTCTGCAAACCATTCATTCATGACAATTCAATCAACAAAATAAAAATTCAATAAAGGTAACGTGCAAATTTACAAGCACTGGTGACAAAATAAAGGCAAAAAGGGTCAACCCATGCATTGAACAAGTATGATACAGACAAGGGAAACAAGCACTCAAACCATAGTCATGGAAGAACATGCATGTTCTTTCAGTGGACTTAGTGTTGCAAACTCATTGGGCAATCATCACAACCATCTTTATGGGGTTTTGTCATGAAGGTAAACAAAGGGAATGGGTGGTGCTATAGTTGTTCCATTTTTCAGTTGAATTTTAGGAAGGGGGGATTGTTAAGGAGAGTAACAGTTAATCCCAAAAGCCTTGTATGAAGGCAGGGTGGTTAGGCTTTCCAAGGAGGGAAAAGAAAGGTTTTTTTTTTTTGGCATTCTCTCTCTTCCTCGAGCTTATAATCCATTTTCTTCACTTTTACTTGCACCTTGCTATTGGGATCCACTAATGCAAGCCATTTAACATTTGCTTTAATTTCAAATAAAAAAATAACTTAATCATCTTCTAAGCTCCTTCCCAAACATTCTAAAAATTCACTTTCATGCTCTTCACAAATACTAAAATGATAATTACCTTTGCAATTATCTACCTTGATGTTTAATGTCATGCAAATTTTTTATTAAGGGAATAAAAACTTTGCAGATTATAATTATTTCCTATAGCCCTTTTTATTTTCGAACTCAATTTTCTTGCTGAAGAGCAAAAATAGGCTCTTTGGTTTGGAGAGCAGGACCTACTGTGTGTTATTACTTTCTTGCATATGTGCCTCTCATCAAATCCTATGCTCTTTCTATTTGATCTATTTCTTACTTCCAAATTACCATTAACCTAAAACATTCTCAATTAATAACTTAGGGCCTTCATATAGACTGGGGGTTCCAAGGCAGCAAAATTGACGTATATATTTCCTATATTAGCAAAGACCAACCAAACATGTAGTGTTGCTTTCTACATCAGCAAAGATAAACCATCAACAAGCAACAACATCAAGCCTATAACCTAAAAGTGCAATGTAACTGTACATTCACATCACCCCCTGCAATACACTTTAGGAGAACAATAAGGTGCTATATTATTAAATCACATACTTAATTACCTGGACATCATCATTGAACATTCTGTAGGCATTCCTATATCGCTGCAACAACTTGAATGCCCACTTACTCTGGAAATCTTCAAACTGAATTATCATAGTGCATTAGTAGTTCACAAAAATCATGATGAGAGAGAGAGAGAGAGAGAGAGAATCTATCAGTGTCTGACTAGATTAATTGTAAATAAAAAAATTGACGTTACCTGCACAATCACATGTGGCCAGCGAGTAAACACTGCCTCCATGAATTCATCAATGACTGCAATGTACTCATCACCGTCAAGACGGTGTTCTTGCAATCCCAGATCTATTCACAAAGAATAATACAAGTGTCCCCTTGTCATTGAAACAAATTAAACATATCTAACAAATTCTAATAACTGTAGTGATAATACGTGTGACAATGTCACAATTGGTGAACAGCTCTTTTTATAAATAAAGATGCTATTTCTTGTGATGTCCTAAAAGATTTCAAAATTATCAGATAGAGAAATTCACTTACACAAGGGGTCATTGAGCAATTTCTCATTGTTAGTTCCAACATCAATCATGACAGGAAGCACCTAGTACAAGCAAAACCACAGCAAAGTTTAATAAAAAAAAATTGCCTAATTCACTCAGGTAAAAGGTTAGAGATGAAATTAAGTATGACCGAGTCTAGACATGGTCAAGTAAAAAATGACCAGAATAATTATACACCTCAAGAATTCATTAGCAGACAAGTATGAACCTATAAGAAAAGAAATCATGCAATATTTCACTTTGTATTGAGACACTAGAATTTAATGATTGTAAATATAATTCATTGAAATTCCATCCAGTAAAACAGAAGAATTATAAATCTCCAAAATAAAAGATAGGAATAATGCAAATAGAGGCATTGCAAATTAACTTGAAGACGCACTTGCTCTCAAATTTCATAAATTTTGCATGATCAAGGTAGAAGTGTCTATAAGCAGTCAGAACGTTTTCAGGAAAAACAAAAGCGAAGAAGAAATTGGAAGAAAAGGAAAAAAAAATGCAATCAAGTCATCATGGTGAATATAATATTAGGTCCTAAAGAAATTAAATACAGCATAATATAAATCCAAATGCCACAAGGTAGTGATACACAATATCTATAGTATAAATGCTTTGTGCCACATTTCTCAGATTATTTATTCCTGATACATGGATGATTACTAGAAATTGAAGAATTGACACTGCATGCAGTGATGAAAACTTGCATCATCCATTTGGCACAACTTCTGGTCAAAGATTTGCCATGTCATACAAGTGCCATCTTTACTTTGATAACTATGTGCAAGAACCTTCTGTTTCAGACTCCTCACCCATAAAGACAGTTTATTAGAAGGTGGGCACAAATCAAAAGGTATCAGGTTGGTATTGGGAACACAACCGATACATGGACACCACTTCCCATCCGACTTGCATGTGTTAAACATATTTATTGCTTTTTTGGAACATTTATCATATAAACAGGCAAAAAAAATGTTTATTCAATAGAGACAACATGTAAAACAAGAATATACCCTTTGAGGATTTATCCCTGCAGCAGCGACATACAGATCTAGCTTTCCAATAGCAATACCAATTCCTTGAACTCCAAGATCTCCAAGACCCAATATCCTGCTTCCATCCGTAACAACAATCATGTCAACCTGTAGTCATCAAGAGAGAGAAAACAAGAATAGTAATTAAAATCCGCAATTGATGTTCTAAAGTCTAAGATCCTTGCATATACTTCATCAAACTATCCTAAAGGCCCTGGCATGACAATCAAGCAATTATAACATAATCCTTTCTTTTTTGTTTCTCTTCCCTCTGCCACTCTCTTAGTTTTGTCATCCTATGGAATAATAATTCAAGAAACAAAGAAAACAAAGGAGTCCTATGTTAAGCACAACTGATAAATGCAATATACCTGCTCGGCTGGCCAGTTATACACCATGGACATCATTTCTCCACGGTCTTCAGCACTGAAATACATTCCCCTTGGTCTTCTAAACAAACCACTGTAATTTTGGCAAGCAAGACCAACAGTTGGGGTATAGACTATGGGTGCATATTCCTCGATATTGGCAATTAGAACCTGTCAAATTAAGAAATAGAGTTATGACCTCGCATGTCATTGACTGGATAAAGAAGCCTATGAGGTTAGTGTGCATGATGTCATCAGCTGCCCCAAACAGTTTAATGCACAAGCTATTATTCAACAGTCATCCTCTCATTACATGCAAGAAGAATACACAAAAATTTATCGTATCTGACAGTGCATATCAGAGAATTGTTTTCCAGTACACATCCTAATCAATTACAAAGATGGAGGGTGAGACCAACTGATACTCAACAAATAAACAGGCCTCTTGAACCAAGGTTGTCAACCAACTAACGTTATAATGGGATGTCTCACTGTGTGCAAACCAGTGACCAGAGGAACAACAAAGAAAGGAAAGCAGAAAAATATAAAGATGGGGAGCAGGGGAACTTTTACAGAAGCGGAAGGGATATATTACCCCAGTTTTTCAGCAAACTGAAAACAAATATGTGCACATCCAACCTTTTACGATAAATCTCCCTTTTTTTCCCTCTAATAAGCATTATTAGCAGGGCTTATAGCTAGTTATCAACCAATCACCATGAACTGACCATAAAAAGGACTTTGTCATGAAATTTCCACTGCTCGTATAACTCATAGTCAGTGTGACATGAACAGAAGTCAGGTTTCCACAACGGAACAGAAAGCAGGAAATGCCACTTATGTCTATAATCAAACATTGAACATTCATAGCTATTGAAAACTCATAGTCCAAAGAATATAGCAGATAAATGGACTAAAACAGCAGAAATTCAATCCATAGTAAAGAAAACTCCTGCACACTTTATTTATGAAAATAAAATTTCGAAAATCAAATAACTTCACTGAAACCATTTCAAATTACAAACTATAATAACTTGAAGGTAAAATTAGAGAAAAAGTAAAATAACCTTAAAGTACATAGTTTCATTTCTATCATGTAATCGATTAAGTATCCGCCACTTGGCCAGCGCATTTGGATCAGATGGTCCGTCTCTTGCTTGCACTTCAAGCCTCTTCAAGTCAACCACTGTGATTTATCAAAACAAATCTACATTTTCATAATTAACTAAGAATAATAATACTGATAATAATCCAAATACACATTTCACTTAAATAAATCAATTAACAAAAAAAACTTAGAGCAGCTAAAATTAGACAGGAAAACATACTGAAGCGTTGAATTTGCTGTTCAGAAGACATAACATTGGGAGGAAGAAGTCCCCGTATATCAAGACGGTCGCGTTCCGTCATAGAAAACGCTGTCCCCTATTTAATTTCATAAAATTAAAAACAAAAGGTTACAAAAATTCAAATTGGAAAGAGAAGGAAGGGTGAATAATGATAATTGAATGAGACCTTGTTGAACCATGGATCGTGTAGAATATCAAGGCTCCGTTTATGAACAATGGTAGGACGGTGACCCTCCAATGTAGTGAAAGATCTAGTAGCCTGCATCAGAGCCGCCGGATTCGTCATTCTTTGTTTGAGCCGTTTAATCAGAGACGACGACGCTCTGATCTGATTGGAAAAATTCGGCATTCTTCCTTTGTGAAGATTGACGATTAGCTAAAAGAGACAATGAAGAGAAAACAATAGTATTACTTGAAATAAACCCTAATTCAAGTAGTGCTAAAGGTAGGGAGTAGCTGGGAGAGAAAGGGTCCGCGTTCTCGTTTTTCTCGTGTTGTTAATAAATTTAGTTGGTTGCAGCCAAAATCGCAAGATTTTACGAGCAGGGTTTTGGGCATAGTTATTAAACGTGGTGTGACCTAACTGGCTAGATCATGTGTCTATTTGAAAAAAATAAAAATAAAAAACACTGTTATAAATCAGTCGAGTATTTTTTTAATCTCTAGGCCCAAAAAAAAATACAAATCTTTTCCACTAATTCACTTTAATAAAAAGTAAAAAAAAAACAGTATTTTAACAAAAACAATAAATTAAGAAATGCTTCATCACATTTTGAAAAAAGCAACCGAGCAACGTGGCAAAGTAATTAATTGATTAGCAAGCTAATTTTTGTATACTTATAGCACAAGTTTGATTTGCAATTCACCATTCATCTACATTTAAAGTTAACAAGTAAGATCGTCTCAAAGTAAATAATTTTAAATTACCTTAAATATAAAAATAATAATGTATCTAGAAGCAAAATGATACGATCATTTCTTGTAGATGCTCAGTCAAAATTATATTATACGTTTCTAAACAACTTCATATCATTAGTAAATATGTTTTGTAATATTAGATTTCCATACGTAAATTTATCAAAGACATAGAAATTTAGATATGGCATTCATATGTTTGTCCATTAAATTGGCATTATATTAAAATCGATGATTTAACCAAAATCTCTTCGTATAAAAATGTTTATTTAGTTGTGCATCCTATTGTTTATTGATAATGGCAATGAAAGGATGCACCTTAGCATTTTTCCTATGAAACATCCTTAGCATTTTATCTTTTGCACAATGAATAGCCTTGCACAAATATTTCATTAAAGGTATATCATCATTGTCAACTATTTATAGAAATTGAACTTAAGGTTTAACTCAAAACATGAAGTTTAACAAACCATCAATAATTTGTTTCCTTTTTTTTTTGTTTTTTTGGCATAAACAGAGGAGACTCATCTCTTAGATGTCGCTGTATCTCTCAAATCATATTTGTATACAAAAATATTTTACAATGCAATGAAATTAATAGCAAAGCAAGTAAAATCTGGACAAAGTATTTCTTTCCCTCCAATGAACTTTCTCATTAAATACAATGGATAACAATGATTATGGATATACTCTGTGATATCAGAAGCATGATTAGTAACAGAACAAACTAGCTACAATTTACCAATGTCTTAAAGTATGAGGTTAATGCAAAGAGCAATACAAGGAAATCAAAATATTAAAAGAAATTCTTCCATCAATAACTTGCAAACAACAACATAATTAGAAGCATTGTTAGCACTATATGCATAATGTTCTGAAACCCAATGTATAAAACCACTTATCTAAATAACGTATACAATAACCCAACAGATTTTAAGACCTTTAATGCATCTACATATTTAAAAAAATATTGTACCCTTGAGACAATAAACTAAAAAGATAATTAAAGTCCTTTGTTTTGATATGTCCACCCATCATCCATCAATGTGCAGCCAATCTTCTTTCAAGTTTCTTAATAGCTCTTCATATAAATCTTAACTCCTTCAATTATGATACAATCCAAACTATAATAAAAGATCCATTGAAGTTCCTGGTGGGCCAATTATAAGATCAAGTGCAAAGAAGCTCAAAAAAACATTCAATGGGCTTATTACAGTATTTGAGTCAAGATATATTTCAAGAAGGCTGCATATTCAACAAGTGATGATCAGACTGTAGTCAATTCAATCTATACACAATAAGGGTTTAATCCATTTACTTTATAGGCTTAATTAATTTTAAGAATTATAAGCTTATTTATTTTCATGTGTTTTATGGATTCCAAGCTATGTGAGGATTTCTTATTATGTGTGGAAAAATAGAAGACTAAAGAAGAATTAATCGCAAGAATTTTCCTTATTTGTTTTGGATTCTAAAGGGGTGGCTCTCCATGTATTTTGGCCAAAGATCATTTTCAAGTGAGGATTTCATTCAACAATTATTTTTATTATTCCTGACATGTGAAAACTTAGCATTAATTTTCAAAATTGTTATTTTTATTATTTCTCTTGTTTGGGCCTTATTTAAGATACTTTAGCCCTTATTTTAATTTAGTTTGATGTTATCACATTAGGTCAACTAGACTTTACTTTATTTCATGTATAAATGTTATTTTATTGGACATTATTTTTTTCAAGCTGAATAATACACTATTGTTGCATATCTTGCGTGTTTTATGAGAGAATTCTCTTCTCTTGGTTATTCATTGAGCTACTTTTTAATGTTTTTCATACTACTTATTTGTGTCTCTTCATAGTCATTAGATGGGGGTTTAATTTCTATATTCTTGATGATGATGTGGAGTAACAAAGAGATAACATATTTCATATTAGATGTCATATAAGCAACAAAACATGCAATATAATTACTGATAATGAGAATTGTGCTAATGTTGTTAATGCTATACTTGTTAGAAAATTGAGTGAAAAATACTATTAAGCATGAAAGACCTTATAGACTTTAATTGCTGGATGAATATGGTGAAGTAAGAGTTACTAAATATGTTTTGATTTCTTTTCTATTGGAAAGAATAAGGATAATATTTTTTGTGACGTGGTTATTATGCATGCTACATATCTATTGTTAGGGTATCTTTGACAATTTGATAGGAAGACAAGGCATAATAGGGTGAAAAATATATATTTCCTTGAAAAGAAAGGGAAGACTTTTGCGCTTATATTATTGTTACCTAGACATGTTTATAAAGATTAATTGAAATTGAAAAAAAATATAAAACTAAAAGTTCAGAATAACCATAATGAATAAAATTATGAAGACAAAATGTATTTTTTCAAAGACTTTTTTTATTCATGTAGTTTTTTTGTTAGAAAGTATAAGGATAATGTTTTTCTGTGATGTGGTTCTTATGCATGCTACATATCTATTATTGGGGTATCCTTAACAATTTGACGAGAAGACAAGGCATGATGGGTTTAATAACATATATTTTTTTTAAAAGGAAGGGAAGATTTTTGCGCTTGTACTATTATTACCTAGACATGCTTATAAAGATTAATTAAAGTTGAAAAAAAGATAAAACTAAAAGTTCAGAACAACCATAATGAATAAAATTATGGAGAAAAAATGTATTTGTTAAAAGACTTTTTTTATTCATGTAGTTTTTTGTTCTTTTTTTTAAAAAAAAGCATAGTTCATTGAATAAAAGGTAAAGATAATTAAAAAAAAAAGTATCGGAGATAACTAAAATGAATTGAACTTCAATATCTTAGAATATTAATGACTACAAACATTTAAAAAAAATTTCATTGCAGGTTCACATGTAATAATCAAATAAAATGTTGCCAACATTTATGTCATTATAATTAGTTTTGATTAAACTTTAAAAAAGTTTAAAAAAAATCACGAAGAATTGTAAAAAACAACACTTGCTAATATTATAAGAAAACAGTATAATATTATTCGAAAAAAAATCAAAATTAAACAGTATTTAATGGAATAATACCCTAAATATAAATTTTAATTATTTTATTTTAAAGGATTTAAGTTTAAATTCAAGAAAAAAAATAAAACAGAACGGAACCTGAAAACCCATCATGGGTTGATATTGGGCCTCGAAAGCAGACTTGAAAATTGGATTGGGTCCAAACTTGGATTTATAAGATATAAGATCAGGAACTCGCCATGCAGGAATCCGACTAGAAAGCAAAGAATGAGATTTATCTATAAAAAATTTACTTCACAGGAAAGGAATGAGTCCCTCTTATGCCCACTTGCCCACCCTCCGAGCAAGAAGACGCGTCCTTCCTCTCTCTTTTTTCTTTGTTTTTTAAGTGGTTAAGAATATAACAGCGGTTGTTTTCGGGTGGCTGAGAATATTTGTAATTTAAAATGTTTTTTTTAATATATTAAAATAATATATTTTTTATTTTTTAAAAATTATTTTTAATAATAAAACGCATCGTTGAATCTTTGACCTGGAAGGGTTGTACTTGTACAGTTGTACCTAGCTGAGGTGAACTACATCAGCCACAATCAATAAAGTGAAGGCAGTTGGCTGATTTCTGCTCTAACCGTCACTTCAATAAACATAATCAACAGGCAAATTATTTCGCATTTTCTATGGCTGAATGACAAAATTAATACGCAACCCTCAGGCTAATGACTTCATGATTTGAATTAATTATTTGCTTGCCTCGGAGTTTTGATGCATGAGGTTCAAGACAAAAAAATAGTGTTTATTTAATTAAACTCTTTTCAAGGTTTCTGGGTGACGGCTTTGCGAGGATTCCCTGGTTTCATCCAAGAACAAGCCGCAATCATCGTTACTTTGGCATTCATTGGATAATCACAGTCTATAATTTCAGGCA
>Ga0307510_10006952_pt1 | contig 13491 bp, 16 predicted proteins | sample 12_EM_MG_FD_207224 | JGI IMG/M metagenome (GOLD analysis project Ga0307510, IMG submission 207224) | Populus trichocarpa ectomycorrhiza microbial communities from riparian zone in the Pacific Northwest, United States - 12_EM | ecosystem: Host-associated > Plants > Roots > Unclassified | place... | reverse complement strand
TATTACCATGGGAACGCCTTAGTTGTCGTGGCAGACAATACCCTTAGGAGGGGAGTAACATCCCTTTTTCATGACCAATTAACCGCTGGCCACCCTGGAATTTCAAAAACACTCCAATTAATTTCGCTGTACTACTGGTGGCCCAACATGAAAGCCTTCATAACCGAGTACATCCGAGGATGCGCAACCTGTCAAATGAACAAAGTGAACACTCATCCTAGCCATCCCCCCTTGTTGCCAATAACTCCAGTTGAAAACGCTCGTCCTTTTGAGACTATTGCTATGGATTTCATCACAAAACTACTGCCCTCTGGAGGCTACAACACCATCCTGACGATCACAGACACTGATTGTACCAAGGCCTCTATGTTCTTGCCTTGCAAAGAGACTATTGACTCTGAAGGAGTCGCGCAATTATACCTGACACACGTCCTACCACACTATGGCCTACCCAAGAAGATAATCTCAGACCGAGATCCCTGATTCACCTTACGCTTTGGAAAGGAGCTATGCCGCCTCCTAGACATCCACCAAAATATCAGCACAGCCTACCACCCCCAGACAGATGGTGCAAGTGAACGAGCAAACCAATCTCTCGAACAGTATCTCAGGATGTTCTGCAGAACACAACAGAACAACTGGCACGCCTGGCTACCTATAGCCCAGTATACAAAGAACTCATGGCCGTCCGCCACTACAAAGAAAGCCCCATTCGACCTCCTTGTTGGATATACTCCACGCGTACATCAGCCCACCAGATCAACCGACATTCCCACTCTAGAGAAACGCCTTACCAATATCAAAGAAGCCAGAGAAGCCGCCCAAGAGGCCCAACGTAAAGCGCAAGACAGCTGGATAAAGCAGAAACCAAGATACAAACCATTCGCAATTGGAGACAGAGTCTGGCTAGAAGGAACCAATTTGAATTTACCAGCAAACGTCACTCCGAAGTTATCACCAAGGCGATACGGACCCTTTCGGGTAGTCGCCATCATATCAAACGCCGCATTCAAAATAGAACTGCCAAGTCATTGGAAGATCCACAACGTCTTCCACGCATCATTACTAACGCCATACCGAGAAACAGAAGCACACGGCCCAAACTGGATAGAACCGCCACCTGACATCATAGAAGGAGAACCAGAATGGGAGGTAGAACAAATCCTCCAATCAAGACGCTTTGGGCGAAACAAAAAGAAGCAATACCTTGTCCGTTGGAAAGGATACTCGCCCTCTCATGACTCATGGGTCAATGAATCAGACCTGAACGCCACAGACCTTGTTACAGACTTCTACGCCAGCCATCCCGCAGCCATTCGTTCTTGCATAAAAACCATGAAAACAGCAGAAGAATATTCCCCATCATGCCCCGCCGACCAGATCACTCCCATCCCTCCAAGCAGTCTTTCTTCTTCTTCTGCTCGCTCTTCGGAGACCCCACTATCTTCCCCAATCCATACCGGTTCAAAGAGTTCATACCAACAGCTAGAAAGCCAGGATCGCTACAGAGAGCTATCCATATCACCTTTGAACACTCCCTCCTCCACTCCAGCTCGTGCAAGGAACACTACTGCCCCTACCACCGCCAATAGATGGCACAGCATCCGAACCTACCTAACCAAGGATTCCCCACGTCCACTATCTTCACCCTTGGAACAGACAATGGAGTTATCCTCATCAGAGTACACACAGAAGCCGACGATCTACACCTATTCGCCGCCTTTATCAGACGTGACGACTTCACCATCAGACTACACTGGACCAACTGGGAGCCAGGACAGGAAGAGACCGTCATCAACCACAATGGAATTGATGTCCCAGTTGACAGCGAAGAACCAATTATTAGCGCCTCAATCAGACATCAGCGCTACTACCACGCTGGACCCCCATTCCACTTCCAACCCCCTACAGAAACACACACAGAACCAGAGTCACCAGGACACCCGCCCTTATATACGACCAACCCAGACGCCCCATCAGAGGAACCAAGTCCTCTCAACCCCGCCGCCAGTACTACCGGACTTTATCCTGGAAGCGAACAACATGCAGAGACAGAAACAGAACCAGAAGAAGAAGATGAAAACAGCGACACTACCAGTCAATACACTGATGCCGGACTACTCCACCGGGACGTCCTCCTTGCTATCGCGGAAGCAGAAAACACAGAACCTTAAGATGGAACTCAAGAAAGAAATCCTCAAGTTAGTTGTCAAGGATTTCATTGCTATGGACAACAAGTGGAAGCGCAACTCAGGACGCTTCGAGACACGGACACTAGCCATCTACTTCAGGAAGCTCAACAAAGACACGGCTCTCTATCTACTCAGGATACACCCCCAGCTCTACTTCACGATGACCAACCTGCTAAAAGGCAGAGGACTCACGCTACCTAATCCCAGTCAGGCCAAGTGGGCACGCCTCTCACTTAACTACCACAAGGAACTCAGGGCTCAGCTAGCCAAGGCACGTAATCGTGTGGAAACGATTCCCTTAGGAGGGGCCTCATGTTATGATCCACCCCAATTTTTCTCATCCTCATCGGACCCCCTCCTCGTCACTCTATCCACGCCCAAGAGACCACTACCATTGAACCCACCGTCCCTACCAGAATTGCCGCCGCTACCACCCAGTGAACCATCTAAACCATCAACGCCCATTGATCAACCCCCAGTCGAGCTCCTTGTCCCTATTCCCTGGAACATCCATCGTCGGGAATACTCCTCAATGGAAGAGTACCAAGAGCCATCCCCAGTGTCGAACCCACTGGAAGATCCAGACAGTCCTATGGAGGACGCGCCACCTTTAGAGCCACAACCAGTCACTTGCTATGAACCTGACGTCCCTGGAGGACAGACACATACCCTGTCTCCAGAAGAGTCCCCCATTGAACCCTGGGAAGCATACCTCACTCAACCCAGTAGTCCTGTGTCCCACAAGCATTCCCTGTCACCCACAAGTCCCTCTTCAGCACCCATACGCCAACGTACCAGCAGAGAAGGCAGTTACCAGTCAATCACCCCTTCTGCTTCATCGCCCATAGCTGGCACCTCGCCCCAGAGTCAGGGCTACCAGTCAACCTCCCCCGGAGGATCCGCAGACAATCCCTCATCCACGCAGAGCTCCGCAGACGACGCGGATAGCAATATGGCCCTTAATTGGGTCACCATCAATATGGACTACCTTAAAGGGTAGTTGCTTACACTAGACGCCCATTAGACCAGAACGGGCACACGGAGATCAGATCTCCTCGGATCAACCTCAAACCTCGTGGTCATCATCGCATCATGACGACGCTTCTCTTCTTGGAATGACCCGCCGCCATTGTTCCCCGGTTAAGGATAGATTAGGCAATTCCCTGATCCTTCATTCACTCTCGCTCATTCTCTATTGTTCGACTCATACAGACCGCAGCACTTGTCCGCGGAGTACCATACGATACAGACAGCCCCCTCTTGACTAGAAGTACCTACCTTAGTGACCATGGCCCGTGCACGGCCGTACCTGTATATAAGCGCCCCGTATTTTGATAGTCAAGCCCTAAGCTTGACTTGATTCTCAATATCAACGTTCTTGAAAGCTCCCCAAGTGCCTCCCCTTTCCCTCATCTCTTATATAAGCCTCTCAGAGTCGTCTCTAGCAACACTAGAGACTTCTACCTCTTCAGATACTTGCCACCAGTTCACCTCTTAGTACAAGTCGTACTATCAAGGCCCGTTGAAGCCTTAACAGGTGGAAAGGTATGTGTATTGTATTTGTGGTATGTATGGATGCTAACAAACTCATAGTCAGGATGGTTTACCGCTGACAATGCAACCAACAACGATACAGCCCTCAAGGAGTTGAAGGATCACATAGATCCTGGTGGAGACTGCTGGGACCCTGTCCAGCATCGAGTTCGGTGTGCAATACCTTTTTTTTCATGTTTGCCAACTCATTCGTACTGTAGTTGCATGGAGCATTCCATAAATCTTGCAGTGGGCCATTTCCTTTCCCATGTCACTCCTGTGCACACCGCAAGTGCTGCAAAAGATAACGACAACGATGACTCAGTGGAAGACGCTGCACCCTCTGATGACTCCAGTGCCATCATATCAAATTCACTTCGCAAGTTGTTGACTCTTATCAAACAGGTGTGTCTAGTTTGTCACATTTTTTGTAGCCGCTAATCTATTTTTCAGATACGAAAATTGCCCCAAGCTTGTGCTTTCTTCAAGCGAATGTGTTGCAAGGTCAAGGCCCCAGAGCTTGAGCTCATCCTGTATGTACGAACTCGATGGTCATTGATGTTTGACTGTCTGGATCGGGCAATCGCTCTCCAAATGGTGCGTACATACAGAGCATGGCAAGACTGTACTAATTTGCTTACAGGCAGTAACACGCTTCGCACAACTGGCAGACGATAGCGAAGAGGTCCCCCCTCTATGCAACAAGAAGTATTCCTGGTGGCGACTGTCAAAGCTTGAGTGGGATGGGTTGAAGCTCTTGCATGAAGTGCTGAAGGTAAGTTATCACGTCTGCATTCTGCATGCTGATACTGAGTCACTGACCATTGACAACAGGAGCCGGCAACGGCACAGCAATCTTTCTCCAAATCTCAGGACGCTGTCGCCTGGTGAACGATCCTGGTCCTTGAATTCCTGCAACAGACATGGGTTAACACAGCCAGCATGCCAAAGTTTGCTGAGCTCCAGGATGCGATTCACAGCAGTTTGGAGAACATGAACAAGTGGTATCAGAAAACCAACGACACCAATGCATATTTCATCTGCCTGGGTCAGTGCTCTCAACAAATTGACAAGTGATCTCTCATGTCTGCTTTCAGCCCTCAATCCCAACTGGAAGGTCGCTTATATGGAAGAAGAGTGGGACAAAGTATTTTATGATGCTGGTTGAAGGCAACTGGTAAAAGTGGTGCGTTGATTGGTTCTTGATAGCCCAAGTCCCCACTAACAAGCCCTAGTTTGACTGCTATGCTGTGTGCTTCCCTGGTGCCACTAGTTCAACAGAAACTGCATCACCTACTGTGCATAATGACAAAACCCATGCAAGTTATGGGTTTTCTTGGATGCGTCATGCTGTTGAAGCACAGACAGCTGCTGACCGCTCAAAGGTAGGGGGTTGTGATGAACTCAAGTTGTATCTGAAGGTGCGGCTGGAGAAAACATCCGATGTCATTGGCTGGTGGGGTGTAAGTTCATCCTTTTTACCACGGAATGTAGTACTGATACATCACAGAAACATTCAGGACAGTACCCTGTGCTTGCGCGAATGGCCCGGGACTACTTAGCAATTCAGGGCTCATCTACGCCCTCTGAACACATGTTCTCAAACGCTTCTCTCACCGATACTCAGCAGCGCAACTGGCTAACACCAGACGTGTTCGAGGCATTGCAGGTTCTCAAGAGTGCTTACCATCATGGGCATATGAGTGCCCCAGCTGAGGCAGAGGAGTATTATCACTCGATTACAAGTGTCCTGGGAGATCCGGATGGTGACGCAGAATGCCTGGCAAGTTCATTTTTGTAGAACATTGTTACATATACTGTGTAGGGACTTGTACACACAATAAAGCCGTTGCTTGATCACCATCGCCATTCGCCACACTTGCACCATGCTTCCTTTTCACCCCTTCTCATCAAGCCCCCTTCACCACCATCCAGCAATCCCTTCGCTCCAATGCACCGCCTCAAGGCCTTTGTGCTCGCTCCCAGTCTTAGTTTTCCCCACTTAACTCATGCGCAGGACTTGTCGTCTTGCCCCACCCCACTCCCCTGCCCAGGCTGCTTGCACCTTTGCTTTGTTTTAACTCATGCGCGGCCCTCATCATCTTGCTTCACCCTCAAGGCCTTTGTGCTCACTCCCAGTCTCGGTTTGCTCCATTTAGCTCACGCGTGGGACTTATCATCTTGCTTCACCCCACTCCCCTGCCCCCTCTCTCCCTCTCGCACCTTCGCTTTGTTTTAACTCACGCACGGGCCTCATCAACTTGCTTCACCCACTCCCCTGCCCCCTCTCCCTCTCACGCCCTCGCTTTGTCTCACCTTTCAGTCTGGTTCAGGTCCAAACCCTCCCTGAACCTGAACCGGACCTTAGGTCTGGTTCTCAGGTCTGGTTCTCTTGAGGTCCGGTTCAGGGTTCAGGAATATCTGTGAACCGGACCCAAAGTCCGGTTCCAGGTTCAGGGAAATCCCCCTCTGAACCGGACTTAACCGGACCACGGCATCCCTACTTTTCATGTGCTTTTCTGTTACTTTTATACAATGAATCTACTTTTTGTGTGCAACAACTCTACTTTTATTGCTTCCTTTTACTTGGACTGGACAAGACTACTTGTGAAATGGGCTGTACTTCTCACACCTCTGTCAATGAGAGCACACAGATAACGGAAAAAATGTGGTTGTAATTCTTCACCAAGTAACATGGAATATGTGCTGACTTAAACAAGATGATCTAAGTGCATGATCAGACTCGATATGCAACAACAAAGGAGGGCTGGGCCTGGGGAAGATGGAAAATGAGGCATAAGTTCAAGACATTCAAGATATGATTTGCAATCTAGCAATGGTATTAGTATATGTTTAGCAGAAAACAGGGGGAACGGACTAGAAATCTGTGTCAGATGACGCAGCTTGGTGCTGGTGTCCAGAGCCCCAAGCTTTCTTGTCCAACTGTTTGGCTTCTTCCTTGCACTTCTTCAAGGTGATGTGCTTATGCTGGCAAATAATGTCAACAGAGTTTTGAATCTCTCCTTCAAGGACAGAAAGCTTCTCTGGCCCAAGGACTAAGACATCATGCATGTGCAAGTCACTTATCCCATCCCAGTGGTCTTTGCTAAAGTTGGTTGCCTTCATAAATTTGCCATCTTGGCCCTTCACTTTGGTGATGCTACTGCCCTTGGTTGACCTGGTGTTCTCATGGCTCTCCTTGGTGACATATCCCTTGGCCCAGAGCCAGAGAGCATGATGCACCTATATATCATGAGTATATTGAGTTCCATATGCAACAAGAAACCAACTGAGGTAGCACTGAAGACAAGTGCAGCGTAGGGGAATTCGTTGAATTCGACAAAAGCTGGGACCTCAATGGCGCCATCAAAGTTGATCCAGAACTGTGCCACAGTCTGGACCACCAGAGGGCCACAATAGCGACCACTTTGTTTGACCTGTATTACTGTCAGTGGATATGTGGGTCTAGGGATTGTCGCTTTGCATACCACTGTCACTCCATCCTCTATTACCTCCCCCATCCTGAGATACATGTAGCAGCAATCATCAAGTAGGTCTTCTGCAGCTTTCCGCTGCTCTCCATAAGTTTTTAGATCCTCCGATAATGTTACAGCTCCTTCGATTTATCAAGTATTTATGCAGTTAAGTACCACTTAACGACGCGCATTTGCTTATATCAGCTCTCCTTCCTTATTAGTATGATACCCGGTCCGCGTTACCGCTTTCCCGCATTCTCAGACTTACCTGTTATCTAGATACATAGCAGCTATCACTTAACGCGTACTAATTACATTACAGCCACAGTACCTTCCTATTCCGACCACTACTCCCACGCATTACATCAGCCATACTGTACAAGTCACTTCGACTCATTCAGAGTCATACCTCTTGGTATATCTCTAACGCGTGAAGCAGTTCTCCACTGCGGACTGTAATCTCTTTTGCATATGATAGTTTACCTTAGTAACTACTTACTCATCCATTACCAAGGCTTGCTGCGCATTCCTTGACTCGTTAGATAGATGACTAGGTAGCTCATGTATATAAGACCTCCTGAAGAGCCTCCAACTCTCCAGACTTGGTCTCTTCGACAATACAGGACCATAAGCTCCTTAGAGCGTTCACTCCCATTCCCATCCCTCTAAGTAATCCTCTCGCACTCTAAGTCAAGCATCTAGAGTCTGCTATACTATCTAAGTTAGTCTTAACTTAGCTTTGCACTAAACATAACTGTGCGACCTTTATAACTAAAGGTAGACTCTAAACCCTTACCCGTAAGTACTTGTCACAGTCCTTACAAATACGCAGAGTCCATGCGTAACAGATAAACTCATGAAGTCGCCAACCACAGTGAGTCCATTTGAACCGACCAAGCTTCACCACTTGATAACCCTCTGGTTGGACTGAGAATAGTGAGCAGATATAGTTGATAAGAGCCTCATAAATCGACATACCACAGTCTGAACAGCACTGCCCTTCTTGACGATGTGTTTTATTTTCTTCTGGGCACTTCCTTTGTAAACCACATTCCAAATTCCTTGTAGCACTTTACACATCTCCTCTGGGTTGAGGGCCCAGACGTCCTTTTGTATGGAACCAACATATTGGAGAAACATTGGGACAAATATTATCGCCCACTTCCCATTTTCAAGCGCACCATTGGGGAGTTGCTGATTGCCTTGTTGCTTGGAGGCTTTTTTCTCTTGGACAGGGGCTATGATCCTGCAACGTATAGTGAGGCTCTCCTATGGTAGTGAGACACAAATCAGTAACAAGATATTGCAAACTTGAATATTTGCTGAGGACTCACCTTGCTCATCTGTGCGGCAACGGATGGCTTTACAGGGCTGGAAGCAGCATCAGCCTGCTCCAATGTATTGTCCTCCTCCTTGCCCAGCCCTTTGTACTGATTGGATACCATGTCCTCCTTGTCAGCATCACCATTGGATTCGAGATCCTTGGCCTGACGTTTTGAACCAAGTGCCAGTTTTTTCCTGAGGACCTCGGTTGTTGAGTCGATGACAATGGCACAAGAGGTGGTAGACTTGGTGGTGGCTGAGGCAGGAGTGGCAATTTTCATGGGGTTCGAATTGGCCTTTGAGGATGTAGAGTGGCTAAAGCCTGCAGCAGATAGCTTTTGCTTCTTCAATAGTGGCGATAGGAGTGCTTGAACCCATTCCTCAATATTATTTGTTATGCCCTTCTTTGTGGTAGGTGTCTTGAAGCTGCGGTTGTGAAAAAATAGTGAGGTCACGTTGATGACAAGGTGGGAAAACATGACTGAACTTACGTTTGATTGCGGCTCACATTGCCCTGAATGATTTTCATAATTAGCGCACATCATCATCAAAGGAAGAATCACCCACTGTAAGTCTGATTTCCGAATTTGGCACCTCCTTGCGGATCACCTTGATATCATCTTGTAACTTCGACACAGTTGCCTTTTGCCCCCTTTTGCCCCTGCCTTTGTCTTTGTCCCCTTCACCAGTGTTGGCTCCATGACCTCCATGTCGATGCTGGACTCTCCATCACCTGTGGTACTGTCAAGATCTTGATGCTGATCATTATCAAGGTCCTCCAAGTCGCCATAGCCACTTGGCGTGGCTAGGATCTGGGGTTCTTTCTGTTTCTTTGTCATATTCTGGTACAGGGCCTCATCTGCATGATCACGATGTCAATCAAGGCTGAGAGTAGCGGTACCAGTGTGATGAACACTACCTGTCGCTGTTGTCTTGGCCCCACCCTGGAAGATTGCATTGAGTGCTGTTGCCTTTCTGCTGGCTTGGGGATCTCAAACACAATCAATATCAATATGATGTCGCGATTTCTAACCCTGCTCACCAACACTCAAGTCGTTCAGCTGGGGATGAACACGTCTTGGTTTGGGTCAGGAGGATTTTATGTATTCTTGGGTGTGTAACTCTGCATTGACAGAATTGAGAAGTTTCTTTTTGACAATGTTTCGCTGGCAAGCTTCTCATTGATCAGGACATGTCTTGGGGAAGGGTGTCATGCCAGCCATGATGTACAAATGATCATCGCTGCCAGTTCCAAGCACCCACCCATAGCACCATCTACATTGTCCACCTCAATCGTCTTGTCGGCTGCCTGAGTAGATTCTACTCATATAATTATAATTTAGGCATATTCAAATGACTTGGTAAGTTCATGCTATTTACCATCCTTGGTTTCCGAATTTCCATTGAACCTGTTGAGTCTGCCACAGTCACCAATATTAGAATTCATCATTGGCTCTCCCAAGCTTCTGCCAGTAGTAGGAAGGGTGTCATTTACAGACACTTCTGCCATAGCAGTGCGTTGTTCTGTGGAGATACAATCAGCCTACCAATTGCCAGTAAGACTACCAAAGGACTTAGTCACCCAGAACTTTGCCGTTCTGGTAGCAGGGGTGCGACAAGCAAGCGGCTTTGTCCTGCTTCAGACACATGTCTTCAAGCTCTGCCAACCTGGAGGCGACCGCTCTTTCAACAGCAGCATCAAATCCTTCTGAAGCGCTGGGTTCCTTGGTCGCCTTGAGGCTCCTCTTTCCGCTGGTTTTCTTTTTCGGCTTTGTCTTGGCTGCCCCAGTGGCATTGGCTTTCTTCTGTGTCAAGGGCTGGGTAGCTTCTGGGTCTTTACCTTCATCATTTGGCAACACCACACAGGTTTTTCCTCCAGAAGGCTGCTTCGAGCCGGGGTCATCTTTGAGGATGCCACCAGTGCGGAACCACTCAACGACTTTGGCCATTCTGTCTTTATTCCCTGGCCTTGTGGACATCCTTCTGGTGGGCTCATTAGCAGTGGACATGGTGACGACGGTAGGTTCAACTTTGAAGCATTTTGAGTTGGAGTTGAGTTTGAAGCTCCAAGCTTTTTTGATGTGCCCATGTTTCTATAGGTACTTTTCTTTTTGAAATTTATTGGCACTGTTTTTTTGCTAAGTTGATTTCGTGCTTACAAGGACTCTACCTTTCAGGCTTAACTTGCAACTCTTCAATGTCACATTCAGTTTCCCACATGTCGCTGAGCTGGGAAGAAGAAGTTAGACTCATCAACTTGTACATTCCTTGTACGTTCCCAGGCTGTGCAAGACTCTTTCACTCCAATTCAGGCCTCACAAGGCACCGACACTGTATCCACCCAAATTGGGTTTCTGAAGACAAAGAAGGTCAGTACTGACTCAGAGCACCTCTAGAGTGTTCTAAGGCCATAAACCTGCACTAATAATGCCTCTAGATCCTCTCCCAAAACTTTATACAACCTATTTGGATGATGTAGATCCAGAAGACTGTCCAAGCATAGCAGCGGACAGTAACAGCGATGAAGCCAGACAGCGTGAGTCAGAATTGCCTGAATCCACATTGTCAGGGAGAGTATTGGCGCTCTCAGAGGCCTCCCTCTGCCCTGTGCCATCGCACTGCTCCCTCATTTTCAAGAGCGTTCTCTGCCTCTTGCAGTGGCTTGTGTGGCCATGCGCTCTTCTTCCTGCACCTCCATTCTGAATAAAAACTCAACTTCTGTTTCTGAAGGTTCTCAACATTTGGGTGCTTCAAGTCCTTCTCCTTGGGACTTGGTAGTATCAGGTGGTGCATGCAAGGCAGATCCTGATGTAATGGACACCTCAGATTCTTCCTCAGACATGTGGGAACAATGCCAAGCGTGCTCGGATTTCACAATCAACTTGGATTTCACCTTGCCACCCCCAGTAGTGACAGGGAACCGGACACAGAACTTCTTCACTTTGAAGAACCCAAATCTAAATCACGGGGCTCATCTGAGAATCAATGGTAAAAGTCTTTTCATTCTCAATATTTACATTGCTAATTTTGTCGACCAGGAATGCCTTGTAAACAAGATGGCAGTTATCTGATGCCTGGAGAGCAACTTTGCCCGCCGTCACTACCAGACGCAGACCCAACTGACTGGGGAGCTTTCAAGAGCAAGGAGGGGTTCAAACTAGCAGAGCTGGTATACTGTAAGGCCCGCATGTCCACAGGGAGCATTGATAAACTCTTTGAGATAAGTTCTGGCAAGCAGGTCCCATTCTCGAATCACACAGAGCTCTATGCAGCAATTGATAGCTTAACTGTTGGGGGGGTCCCATGGCAAAGTTTCTTGGTTCAATACACTGGTGTACAAAGCAAGAACAGTGGTGTGCGTTGACCAAAGTGGATGTCAGACACCCACGAGATCTTCTACTGTGATCCCAGGCTTGTCATTCACAAAATGCTTGCAAACCCAGACTTTAAGGATGGTATGGACTTTGCCCCATACCGTGCCTTTGATAAAGATGGCGTTCGTATGTATCAGCACCTGATGGGTGGGAATTGGGCATGGGAACAAGTGGTGTGTTTCCTACTTCTCTGAGCTTTCGGCTGAATGTTTCAACTCTCACCCCTTTGAATCTAGGATGCAATTGCTTAGGACCCAACGACACATGGAGCGATGTTTGTTCCAATAATTCTGGGAAGTGACAAGATGACAGTATCAGTAGTGACAGGCCATACAGAAGCCTATCCAGTGTACTTATCCATTGGGAACCTTCAAAACAACCTCTGCAGGTCTCATTGTGGTGGTGTCGTAGTTATCGCATTCCTTGCCATAGCAAAATGTAAGTGCGCTCTCCTATGTTCTTATGCATGTCAGACTATTCAGTCAATGCCTCAGCTGAATCCCCTGCCAGGAGCCATCCCACCTTGCCCCCATCCTGTTACTCGCCTTGTGGAGTGGAAAACATATTCACCACCAACACCACTATCGACCCACTTACCCTTTGAGAGATCGCTACTGGTCTTATCCAAACAGTCAAAAACTGTGAAGAAATCCATCACTTCACAGTCCTTGGGTTCAAGGACAAAATCAAGAGACTGGAATCAACTATCAAGGGGTACGCCAAGACATACAAGCAAGCCCCTGATGGCTATGTCCATAACACCATGTACCTAGACCTCAAGATCCCTATCAGGGAAGGAGCTTATGCAAAAGCCTACTGGGTCACCCCAGCTCACAATGGATACATTCAAGCCTACAGCCAGGAGCATGGACTGTCGGGAACTTACTACTTTTATGGGTAGTGAGACTTGACGACGGTGCGGAGTTGAAGGTGACTGATCCAAAGGAGCAGCAAGGAGACATTGAGGAGGAAGAGGCAGAAGATGAGGAGAGGCAGGACGGAGTAGACTGTAGAAGACAAGGGGCGAGCTGCTGATGATGAGGGAGCTTTGAAAGGCTCCAGTGTGGGGATTGACAAGAGAACAGTCTAAGGACTGTTCACCTAAATTCGTAGGTCTTATATACTAATACAGGGTGGTCTGTGCGCAGTTTAGGGTAGGTACAATTACAGGTAATGGGGGACTGCGCAGTCGATGCACAGTAACTGCGGATTACATTATACATCTTGATTAGGGTCTAGCCCTAATGAGTCGTGTCTTCGTTGATTGAGTCGCGTCACGTGTTCGTTGATTGTTTAGTGGACGCATCTTGTTGATCGTTCCCACGATCTGCCATGTGTTGATCAACGGATTAGACGCGCATCCAAAGCGCGTCTTGTCATGTGACATTGTTGATGACCAGTTCCTTGATAGGTCATGTGTTATCTTCCCAGGGTCACAGGGTCGTAGGTTCCCAGGGTCACGTGCTGATAAGTCACGTGATGTACGAGTGGCGAAGGGGTCACGTGATGAGTCACGTGTAGGGTCATGTGATATGTTCCCACGGTCACGTGGTCTTGGAGTTACGGGTTTGTAGCTGAGACTGGGGGGCGCGA
>Ga0307510_10006950_pt1 | contig 13495 bp, 15 predicted proteins | sample 12_EM_MG_FD_207224 | JGI IMG/M metagenome (GOLD analysis project Ga0307510, IMG submission 207224) | Populus trichocarpa ectomycorrhiza microbial communities from riparian zone in the Pacific Northwest, United States - 12_EM | ecosystem: Host-associated > Plants > Roots > Unclassified | place... | reverse complement strand
GGCTCAAAAGAAAATGTATACAGAGTGGCGGAACTGTGCTAAAGATCAGATGATTGTAAGGGGCTGTGCGCCAGGAGGGCGAATGGGGAGAAATTGCCCAGACGCCGACTTTGCGCCCATATGCACAGGCTGGAGGACCTTGCGTCATGCCTGCGATGTCATCGTGTCCGCAGTCGCAGCCAATGATATGAATGGTCCAAATGCTCCCCAAGCCCATGTCCCAGCAGGCGGAAAACTCGGAGAGATAGCCCCGGGTACCCATGGTCCAAACGTCCCTGCTGCACGAGTCAACGTACCTGGTGCCGGACAACGCCAACAGGCCCCCCTTGTTACGGCTGGTCCAAAGGGCCCGGCAGCAGGACAACTCGGTCTGGCTCCTCCAGGTGGGGCTGGTCCAAATGTACCGGCTGTAGAAGCCAACATCCCGGCTGCCGGACAACGAAGACAGACTCCTCCGGGTTAGGGTCGTCCAAAGGTCGGTGCTGGCAGACAACTCGAACAGGCTCCCCCAGGTGCGGCTGTTCCAAATGTCCCTGCTGCACAGGTGAACATCCCGGTTGCCAGACAACCAGGACCTGGTGCCCAGAGTGGCTCTGTTCCAAACGTCGCTGCGGCACAAGTCAAGGTCCCTGGAGGTGGACAACTACTGTTAGGTGGTAGCTTCGGCGTGAGGTATTCCGACAGCTAAGACTTGAATGGATTTATATCGGAGAACTCACTAAGAAGACGCGAGCAATGTAGGATAGATATAATGGGATACTTCGGGATAGATTGTCGAAGTATGTGTAACGATGAGATAAAAACTTATTATCTTGATAACATCTCTTCTCCGTGCTTGTTGGGTCTAATAGCTGCGAAGATGCTTTGATATTAATATTCCGCATCTGAGCAATCGCGGTATACATGCTAAGTCTATACTAACTAAGTATCTTGCCCGCAACTCTGCGAACTTCATCTGAGTTCGAACACTCGTTGACCCTGAAAACTCTCTACCACACCTTTTGCTCCCATGGCCAACTTATCGGTCTGCGCTTCTGTTATTCCTGAGGGTGGGGAGACCACGTTGTTAGGCGCACGGACTCCCCGTAAGGATTTATGGGGTAAAGTTACCCTACCTTGACACACACGAACTTGGAAGGAAAAAGATAACACCCTCCAGCTGGGGTATTGGGACGGCGTGTCATCACTGGCCGCCTGGGTTGTTGCGTCCCAACACCAAAGACCCCAATCAATGGAACACATCTTATAACACCGTATACGTCGCGGCCGTCAGTCCGACCGGATCCTGTTGGCAGGATATATGAGGGGAGACCCTCGGGCACCTTATGCAAGTGGAGGCAGGTGTATCGGACCACGGCGCATAAGGTTACAGACACTTGAACACAGGATGTCGGAAGGGTGGGTCGAAGGTAATGGGACGGTTTGCATGAAAGTTAGTCCCCTCGTATCTACAAAGTCGTGTAGAGTATGAAGGCGGTAACTATGCCCAGTAAGTGGATCGGGTGCATCCACAGAGGACAAGTTGGTAAAAGATGGAGTCCGAGGGAAAATGCCTATAGGTACGATCCCGCGGACAAGTCGTGTAATTCCGGAAGACCAGAATACGAGATGCAGTTGTATACCGAATTCTCGACAGAACCAACCAAAGAAGAATGGCCATCTTCTGTCCAGCATGTTAGACTACCTTCGACGAGCACGAGGGCAAGATAATTCGTAACCATTGTTGTCAACGGATAAACGGATGAGCTGACAGCTGACGTGGTCTCAACACCATCAGGAATAATGGAAGCGCAGACCGATAAGTTGGCTATGGGAGGAAGAGGTATGGGAGAGAGTTTTCAGGGTCTACGAGTGTTCCCACTCAGGTGAAGTTTGCAGAGTTGCGGGCAAGGTACTTAGTTAGTATAGAGTTAGCATGTATACCGCGATTGCTCAGACGCGGAATGCAAATATCGAAGCATCTTCGCTGCTATTAAAAAGAACATGCACGGAGAAGAGATCTTATCAATATAATAAGTTATCTACACTTTTATATCGTTACCAATACTTCAACGCTCTATGCCTAAGTGAATCATTATATCTAGCCTACATGACTCGTGTCTTCTTAACGAGTTCTCCGATATAATTACGATTAAGGTTCTAGCGGTCGGAATACCTCACGCCGAAGCTACCACCTAACAGTATATTGATACTTCTCATCGTTACCGAGACGAATGTTTGGCACAGACACTGATAGTCCCAAACCCAAAAAACCTTTCGAACCAAGACCATTGAGGACTATCTCGATAGACGCAGTCCTCACCCCTATACCCGAGTTAGGGACTCAAGAGCCCTACAACGAATCTTATTTCTGATGGACAAATCCAGAAAATACCGTTACCCTCGAAGACATAGCTGCACTATACCAATACCAGTACGGCAGCAACTTTATCCACAAGACACCCACGGAGAAGACGAACTCCTCTTGGTACACCCTGTACCCGGAAACCGATCAACGCTCAAGTCAGCATTTTGAGATACCGGTAGTCTGGGGAGGAAACAAAAGATAAGTTTTCCTTATTGAAACCACAGAGATGTCTTCTGACCCCAAAGCGCCTGTGGCCATGGAATGGCAAGAAGGAGAAGCACCAGACGCGGGGGATCAACGCTCCTCCGTCCAAGCCCCGAGTGTGGAAACCACCGTCACCCACCCAGCCCGAACACATTTGGCAGACCGAAGACCACGCTCTCCTGTCGGATTAGGCTTCCTAGACAAATATGGGAAGGGGCGACGACCAGGAGGTCGCAGAACGCCTGAACCCCGCGAATCCCTCATGGCCGTTTTGATCCGAAGATTAGATCAGATCCTCGGCCCATTTGACGCAAAGCTCACCGTCAGTCAAGGTAGGCACCGTCTTGCATTCAGCTCCCTCCTGACCAAGATCTTATTAATGGCCCAAGAACTGGTAACTGTAAAAAATCAGTTGAAATCAGGGGTCCAGATAGTGGGTCGAGAACTTACCCGAATAGACGAACAAGTTCAGCTTTTGGACTTGGAATCTCAGAAGGTCCAAGAGAACTTCGCAACCCAAGTCGCCGAACGACATGGTGAGACAGATGAGCGATAGACCAGACATGGGGCTGTCACCTCTCACGTCCACGAAGCAGTACAAGGAACTGGCGAACAGTCCATGCATCGGGACATACTCCTCGACCAAGAGATTGTTCGAATAAACGAACAACATAAATGGGAGCTGGAAAATCACCAGATGAGCATTAATCTCGTAAGGCATGAGCTGCAACGACAACAGGAGTCTAGAGAAGCGCAAGATTGTGAGATCGCGGTCCTTAAGGCCCTGGTGGAACAGTTGCTGGGACAGATGAAGAGAAAAGGCAAGGTGTCGGATCCGACACCAGAGGCTTCAGGGGCGGGTGGTGGAAGACCACCACCACCACCACGACACGGAGCGACAGGAGCTCCAGGGGGAGGAGGGGGAGGAGACCCCGATGATGAAGGACAAGGATCTGGAAGGAAGCCAGATGAGAATAGAAGAGGAAGAAGGGGCGAGAGACCCGCACCCCAGCCAGAGGAAGAGGAGTACGACGTCGAGAATGATGAACAGTTTAACCTGTTCTCTCGAGTCATGGCCAACGCCTTGGGACAATGAACAAGAATCCCAGCGGAACCCCTTGCCATGTTTAGAAATGAGAAACACCAAGATATACGTATTTGGCTATTAACATGTACGGAATATTTTGGTCGAAACAATTGGCAGTGGGAAAACGAGGCACAATGAATCCGATACGCCATAAGCCGAATGGATAGAAAGGAAGTCGCACCGTTTGCGTTAACCTACCGAAGTCAAATGACCGGAGAAATAGGTTATACGAGACAAGGAGGATACGAGTTCTGACCCGTCTTTGCAGAACAAGCCCTGTAAGGCTTCGGACCCACCTATGAAGCGGAAAAATCACTAAGAGAAATGGGATCGGTCAAATATCGTGGTGATGTTGCCAAATTCTTGATGGAAAAGGAAAATCTCAACATCCATGCAAGAGTCGCCGGGATAGCCTGGAGAAAAATGACTGAAGACGAACTTCCCGTAGAAGCATTGCGACGGCTCTCACATAGAGAATATGTCGACGATGGGGAATGGTTGGAAGCAGTCAGGACCGTAACCCGAGCGGAGGAAGATTTCAAGGAAAGAAAAGATCTTCGAGGAGGCGAGAAAAGAAAGTTCGAGGATTCGAAGCCAACGGTCACCGCAAAGCGTGTAAAAAGGCAGTACACAGCTAAGGAAAAGGGTGACTACCAGAAGAGAAAGGCTGGGGAGAGAAAGGTGAAAAAGGAAGGGTCGGTGGCACCAGCGGGGGAGGTCAAACTCAAGGTGGGGGCAGAAGCCGACCAGGGCATCGATCAGAAGGTTGTCGATAAAGGGAAATGCGACGACGAATGGACGCGATACGGAATCAAAAACCATACTTGGAAATAGAGTCGAAAACAGATACAAGTACCGGCTATATATCAAGGGCAATCAAAGCCCAAACGACAGTCTGCATTCGCGCCAAAACAACCCCCCCAGGTAGCAACTGTGGCCGTTGATGGCCAGGGAGAAAGCTCACGACGAGCGGTCCCGAGGCCCCCAGCTTGGGCTTTTGAAGATGACGACATCTTGTAAAGAGTCATCCAGGTACCGACAACCACGGTGATCGGGTAGTGAGGTTGCCGCCTCGAATCGAAAAACCTGCGGCGTAGTCGGTGACGATATCCCACCGGAAGGCAAAAGACCAAAGGATAGCGGTTGCCATTTTACGTCCAAAACTGGATAGTCCGTGCTCACCACGGGAGCCATAAAAAATTACAAGGGAAGAAAGCGGTCGACGAGACTAAAAAGGGAAAAAGAAGATTACCATTCGTCGGAACGGAACTTGAGTTGCACGACACGCGTGAGGAGGGTCGAAATCCAGGGCAACCTGACTTTCTTTCCGAGTAAAAAAGCCGGGCAAATAGAAGCTGGGGGCGTCTCTATTGGGTACAAGGTTCATGCCCGACGAATGGTCTCCGAGGGGGTCTCGGGCGTGAGACCAAACTCGAAGGCGGAGGTACGGTGGACTCGTCGCAGAGGACAGTCTCAGATGAGGGCTAAGTCGACGATAAAGGACCGGGCATCCTAGTCGCGAACTCAAGAGGTACTCTAGTGAACCACCACTCCTGTAATATGGGAACTCCTCCGCAGGAGGTAAAGACAGCTAGTAGTGGGCTGCCCGATATCAAAATATGAGACACTTATTGTAAAGGTTTGTCTGAGGAGGCTCTAAGAGCTGAAACTGCGCAGGCGCGGTAACAAACCCCCACACTATTGGTAACCCCGACGATAAAAAGATTTCATCATGAATCGAGCGAAAGGTCTAGACCCATTAAATGAGCAAAGCATTACGCCTGCCCTGAGGGGAAGGCATTTATTGAAATCACAGGACGAAAACACGCGATAAACGTGCTCCTAGATTCTGGTTCAAACATCTTTCTCATGAACCAGGATACTTCACGACGGTTTGAAATCCCGACCGAAACTAGGGATTCACCGTTAAAAATTACCACCTTCGATGGTGAAACCGCGCCTACTGGAGGAATATTCTATACCTATCATATTCTCCGGGAAATCGGTGCCAATGGCCACCGAAGTATGATATCCTGCGAAATCGCGAAGGCAGGAAGGTATGACATAATCATACCCTTTGGGTGGTGGCATAATGAGCACCCCCTTAAAAATATTGCGGACCCACGTAAATGGGCTTTTGAAGAAGAAAAATGCCACTCTCATATAGAAGATGAGGCGGTGGCAGATATGTTAGAATGGGATGAAACTGTGGCTTAAGATGAGGAAACACAGTATGCGGGACGGATAGAACGAGAGGAAGAAGGGGGAGTCCAGTTGGAAATGCTGCCAAAACGGGTATTGGCAGTATAAGGAGCTTTTTGAAGAGAAAAAAGCAAAAATGTTGGCGCCTCGAAGGACTTTCGATCACGCCATCAACCTTAAAGAGGGGGCCGAACCCGCATGGGGGCTGATTTACCCAATGTCGGCACACCAGTTGAATGAGCTGGATAAGTACCTCAAGAAAATGATGGCTGAGGGAAAAATAGCTGACAGCGAATCCCCTTACGGCGCTCCAATCCTTTTTGTTCCGAAACCTGATGGAAGTCTACGGCTATGCGTAGATTATAGGAACCTCAACAAATTGACGATCCTGAATAAATATCCCCTACAACTGATGGATGAACTCCGAGACCGCGTTGCGGGAGCAAAAGTGTTCACGAAACACGACCTAAAACATGGATATCATTTTATTCGAATGAGGAAAGGCCACGAACACAAGACTGCTTTTCGTACATGATGCGGATAGTACCAATACAAGGTCATGCCTTTCGGGCTCGTAAACGCACCCGCAACCTTTCAGACAATAATGCAAAAGATCCTGAGAGAATTCTTGGACCACGGAGTAGTTGTTTACCTAGACGACATCCTAATATACTCTGACAATATGGACGACGAGATCAAACTAGTCCAACAAGTCCTTGACCGGCTCGAACAACACGACCTAGCAGTTTCGTTAAAAATGTCGGTGTTCCACCAAGAGGAAGTTGAATTCCTAGGATATATTGTCAAGACAACCGGAGTCACCATGAGTGATAGAAAAGTGAAAAGCCTTCAAAATTGGGCACACCCAAGGTCGGTTAAAGATGTTCAAATCTTCATTGGATTCGCAAATTTTTATCGTCGATTCATCAAGGATTTTTCAAAAGTTTGCAAGCCAATAACCCAAACGTTAAAAGGAAACCCAAAGGATTTTCACAGGGGAAGAGAACAGGAAGAGGCGTTTGAGGAGTTAAAAAGGAGGTTTACGACGGTACCAATTCTATCGCACTTTGACCTAGGAAGGAAAACTGTAGTTGAGACGGACGCAAGCGACTTTGCGCTTGGATGTGTATTGTCTCAATACCAAGGCAGAAGGCTTCACCCAGTAGCTTTCCATTCTCGAAAGTTGAACAGCGCGGAAAGAAATTACGAGATACATGACAAGGAATTACTCGCAATAATGGAAGCGTTCAAAGAATGGAAAAGATACCTCTGGGGGGAAGAAGAGTCTGTGACGGTATACACCGACCACGAAAATCTGCAGTCCTTCTTAACCAAAAAGGTCTGGAACCAACGACAAATCCGATGGGCACAGGAATTGACCAACTACAAGTTCAAAATAGTCTACCGTCTGGGAAGCCGAGGTCGCAAGCCCGACGGATTAAGCAGACGGCTGGAGTACCGTCCTGAGGAGGGAGCTCGTCACAGTGAACAGTCAATTCCGAAATCTGAACATTTTCCAATTTCCCTAATTGTCAAAAACGAAGCGCGGTAACAGCTCTCATCCCAGAAACACGCGAAGCTGGAAATCTCAGAATTATGAGGATCTCGGACAAGGCTATAATCCCGACGAAAGGATCACGATTTGCGGCAGGTCATGACATCTACGCCCTGACAGACGGCCTGGTACCAGCAAAAGGACAGACAATGGTAGAAACGGGTATTGCGATACGATTGCTGGAAGGAACCTACGGAAGGCTAGCCGCCAGAAGTGGTATAGCTAGCAAGATGGGAATAGCAGTGGGCGGTGGTGTAATACATGCGGATTACACAGGAGAGGTTAAGGTCATACTTCGTAATCCTGGCGAGGCAGACTGCGTATTCAAGGCAGGAGATCGAATAGCGCAACTTATAATAGAAAAGGTTGCCAACGCCGACGCCATGGAGGTAGACGACCTAGAAACAACTGAGCGAGGAAAAATGGGTTTTGGATCAAGCGATCTAAACCCTAAGCGATCCATCAAGGCTAAAGAAGAAGAAGTCAAAATATGTTTCCTTCACACAGACACAAGCAAAAACGAATTCTTTAGTGCAGCTGATATCGGCTATCACGCTCGGTTTATGAAAGAAAGAGAAATGTTATCAAGCATTCACGTTAATGCAGCCCTGATGCAGACAATGAACAATTCATTTCTGGACAAAATTAGAGTGGCTGGCAAGGAGGATGAGAAGTGGCAGAACTAAGGCCGTGAACTGATTAGGGTAAGAGAAGGCGGAAAAAAGATGCAGGATGAATGGATAGAAAAGGACGGGTTACAATATTACACAAATTGTTTGTCCCTGCCAGAGAACGAAGCCCTTCAAACCGAGATAGGCCAAGGTTGTCACGACTCATTAGTAGCGGGGCACTTCGGACATGAAAAAACGATTGAGATAGTAACAAGGGACTTTTACTGGAAAGGACTCGCAGATTGGATCAGAGATTATGTACACGATCCTGCGACGAATATCAACACAGTAAATCCCCACGGCATGCCAAGTACGGATTACTTCAACCCTTAGAAGTACCGTATGCCGCCTGGTCCTCCATATCGACCGACTTCATTACCCAACTACCGGAATCGCAGGGTTAGACGCAGATCATGGTAGTAGTAGACCGGTTCACCAACATGGCTCATGTTATCGGCCTCCAGGAAAATGCGACCGCAAAAGAGGTTGGGGACACCTTCCTTCGGGAAGTCTGGAAACTTCACGGATTACCGACCGAGCTCATATCGGACATTGAGGCGAAGTTTTCCAGCGAATTCTGGGAATCATTGTGCAAAATGCTAGGGGTTAAACGACGCATGTCAACTGCTTACCACCCTCAGACTGGCGGACAAACGGAATGGACCAACCAAGTGCTGGAAGGTTACTTACGAACATTTGTCACCTACGATCAGAACGACTAGGACCAACTGTTGCCGTTAGCAGAACACGCCTACAACAACTCAGCTACCAACGGACACAAGATGACCCCTTTCTTGGCCAACTACGGTTTTCACCCACAGACGGAGTGGACGAAAGAGAGAGAAGCTCATAACCCCCGGGCGACAATGTATGCTCACTGGATGCAGGACATACATCAACAGGCGAAACAAAACCTAGAAAATACACGTGAATCAATGAAAGAATATTATGACCGAACAGCGACGGAACAACCGAGCATCGAGGTCGGCGACTTGGTAATGTTGAATGCGAAGAACATAAGTACCAAACGACCATCGAAGAAGCTGGGTGCAAAACTGTATGGCCCTTTCAAAGTGTTAGAGAAGAAGGGGAGCATGGCAACAAGCTAGAAATATGGCCGCGGTGGAAAATTCACCCTGTGTTTCACGTTTCGCTGTTGGAACCCTACCGAGCCACGAAGCGAACAAATCGCGAACAACCCCAACGAGACCCCGCCGAGATCGAGGGAGATTTAGAGTGGAAGGTAGAAAGGATTGTCATGAGCGAGATCATTTCCTACACGGGAAAGGTTCGAGGAAGGATTAAAACAATGAAAGAGCTTCGGTATTTTGTAAAATGGAAAGGGTGCGCGGAGGACGAGAATGCTTGGGAACCACGCGAAGGTATAAAGAATGCGCAGGAAGAGGAGGAAAGGTTTCATAGAGAAAACCAGGAGATGCCGGGCCCGAGAGAGGTCGAGTGACATAAGAAAGGTTTTCCATCAGTGGACAAGTAAACGCGGGTGGTTTTTACCCCTACAATATAGAGCTTGAGATGGAAGATAGATTGTATAATAGCCATAGAGTATTCGGTACGAACACTTCGAAGAGGGGAGCTCGTGTTAGGCGCACGGACTCCCCGCAAGGATTCACAGTGCAAAGTTACCCTACCTTGGGGCACACGAACTTCGAAGGAACAAGATAACAGCCCCTCCAGCCCCGGCGTTGGGACGGCGCGTCATCACTGGCCGCGTGGGTAGTGGAGTCCCAACACCAAAGACCACCATCAATGGACCCATCTTATAACACCGTATACGTCGCTGCCGTCCTTCCGACCGGATCCTGTTTGCAGGGTATATGAGGGGAGTCCTTCGGGAACCTTATGCAAGTGGAAGCAAGTGAATCGGACGATGGCGCACAAGGTTACAGACGCTTGAAGACAGACAGTCGGAAGGTTGGGTTGAAGGTAACAGGACCTTTTGGACGCAAGTTAGTCCCCGCGTACCCTCAAAGTCGGGATGAGTATGAAGGAGGTAACTATGCCCAGTAAGTGGATCGGGTCCATGCACAGAGGACACGTTGGTAAAAGATGGAGTCCGAGGGAAAACGCCTATAGTTACGATCTCGAGGCCAAGTCGTGTAATGCCGCAAGACCAGAATACGACATGCAGTTGCAGGTTGATTTCTCAATGGAACCAAGGAAAGAACATTGGCCATCTTCTGTCCAGCGAGTTAGACTACCCTCGGTGAGCATGAGGGCAAGATAATTCATAACCATCGTTGTCAACAGATAAGCAGATGAGCTGACACCTGACGTGGTTTCCACACTATCAGGAACAATGAAAGCGCAGACCGATAAGTTGGCCTTGGGAGCAAAAGGTGTGGTAGAGTGTTGTCAGGGTCGACGAGTGTTTGCACTCAGGTGAAGTTTGCAGCATTGTGAGTAAAATACTTACTTAGTATAGAGTTAGCTTGTATACCGCGATTGCTCAGACGCGGAATATCAATATCGAAGCATCTTCGCTGCTATTAGACACCAAAAGCACCGAGAACAGATCTTATCAATATAATAAGTTGTCTACACTTTTATATCGTTACCAATACTTCCACGATCTATGCCAAAGTGAATCGTTATATCTAGCCTACATTACTCGTCTCTTCTTAACGAGTTCTGCGATATAATCACGATTAAGGTCCTAGCTGTCGGAATACCTCACGCCAAAGCTACCACCTAACACTTTGTGGATGCACCCGATCCACTTCCTGGGCATAGTTACCTCCTTCATACTCTACACGTCCTTGTACGTACGAGGAGACTATCTGTGGTGCACAACGCCCCCTACTTTCGACCCAATCTTCCAACTGTGTGTCTTCAAGTGTCTGTACCTCTATGCGCTGTGGTCAGATTCACCTGCTTCCACTCGCACAGGGTGCCCGAGGGTCTCCCCTCATATACCCTGCCAACAGGATGCGGTAGCGAGGACGGCCGCGACCTATATGGTGTTATAAGATGTGTTCCATCGACAGTGGTCTTTGGTGTTGCGATGCAACTACCCAGGGGGCCAATGATGACGAGCCGTCCCAACCCCGGGGCTGGAGGCGGGTGTTATCTTTTTCCTTCGAAATTGGTGCGTGTCAGGGTAGGGTAACTCTGCCATGTTAATCCTTGTGGGGAGTCCCTAGGCCTAATAACATCTCCAGGTGTGTCAGGGTCTCAATCCCCATGTCGTGAATTGCTGCTACGCCAGCCGCGTGGATGTCTGACCGGAGAATCATCCCTCCCTGAGCTGTTCCCACCCTCCGCTTCCCCGCTGTCTGTGTCCTTGTCCTAGACGTTGGATTAGCTAAGCTTATCAAGGAAAAGCAAAGAAAACTTACTTAGTCAACTTGCATAATGGCTCTACCACCGCGATTAGGAGTGACACCCACTTGTCAGCTAGTAGCTGCGGCGTGAGGTATTTCGACAGCGAGGACCTGGATCGTTTTAGATAGGAGAACTAGTTAAGAACACACGAGAAATGTAGGCTAGATATAATGGTGTACTTTGGGATAAATCGTCGAAGTATTGGTAACCATAAAGTACAAATTGATTATATTGATAAGATCTCTTCTCAGCGCTTGTTGTGTCTAATGGCATCGAAGATGCTTCGATACTCATATTCCGCGTCTGAGCAATCGCAGTATACATACGAACTCTATACTAACCAAGTATCTTGCTAACATTTCTGCGAACTGCACCTCAGTGCGAACACCCCTAGACCTTGAAAACTCTCCACCAGATCTTTTGCACCCATGGCCAACTTATCGGTTTGCACTTCTGTTATTCCTGATGGTGTGGAAACCACGTCAGGTGTCCGGTCATCCGTTTATCCGTTAACTACAATGGTTACGAATTATCTTGCCCCGTGTTCTCCGCCTGTAGTCTAACTCACTGGACAGAAGAGGGCCAATCTTCTTTCGTTGGTTCCGTCACGAATTCGACCTGCAACCGCATATCATATTCTGGTCTTCCGGCATTACACGACTTGTCCTCGGGATCTTACCTGTGGGATTTTTCCCTCAGACTCCATTGTGTGCCAACCAGTCCCTTGTGGATGCACCCACTCCACTTACTGGGCATAGTTACCTCCTTCATACTCGACACATCTTTGTAGGTACCAGTGGACTAACTTTTGTGCGAAATGTCCCGTTACCTTCGACCCCCTCCATTGACTGTCAGTCTTCAAGTGTCTGTAACCTTATGCACCGTCATCCGATTCACCAGCCTCCACCTGCATCACGTGCTCGAAGCCCTCCCCTCATATATCCGGCGAACAGTATCTGGTCGGACGGACGGCCGCGACGCATACCCGTGTTCTAAGATATGTTCCACCGATAGTGGTCTTTGGTGTTGGGACGCGACTATGCACGCGTCCTGTGATGCCGCCCTGTCGCAACGCCCGGGCCGGAGGGGGGTGTTATCTTTTTTCCCTTCGAGGTTTCTGCATGATAAGGGAGGGTAACCTTGCCCAGTAAATCCTTACGGGGAGTCCTTGCGCCTAACACCACTCCGGACGTCACACGCTCATTGTTGCGGTGACTGCGATTGACATTGTCTTCGTCCTGGCTGCCGCTGCTGTCGTTGAGACTCTCGTCGTGGTCACCATCGTCGTCATCCCGGTTTCCGATGTCATCCCACTGCCCACAACTGTCCCAGTGCTTACGATCGAACAATGGATGTCCACCGGAGGCACGCGCCGGGGTTTCATCTCGGCCCTCTCCCTGATCCTGTCGTGACTCCAGTATCAGGGGATCAAGAGGAGCCTTGCCAGGGTTAGCGAGCCTCCTCACCTAGATGTCACCCTCTGTATATATCAATATGAGCTCCCAGAGGGGGAGAGGGGCTGTGGGTCACTCACATAATGCGCTGGAACCAACCCCAGTTGCACCAATCAGATATCGGGGATATTGGATGTGGTCCTCTACTTGTTGTCACTTGAGTACTCAGAGTAGGGATTGCAAGTTCGGCAATGCTAAGACTTGGCACGCAATCCCTCCGCCTGAGTCTTCATCATACCAGGGGTAGTTCAAGCAGGGATACCCAGCGTTCGTGGCGCCTCTTCGACGAATATTGTGGACCCTGATGGGCCTTTGGCGTGCGAAACTGAGTACAGAGTCCATTTGAGTGCCTGTCAGACTTGTAGGGTTTCCCCCGAGCACCGTGATGTATGCTTTGACTTGTTCGCGCCATCCCTTGTACGCAGCTGTTCGCTCGAGACAGCCTGATAGTACGCAGGTGCAACCCGTCAGAGGTGCGCTCACCTGGGTCAGGTCACTGCTTGACTTCATCATGATGGCTCAATACCGAAGTCACACACCTGAGAGTATATCTTATATGGAAGAATATGCGCCGCAGTTCCACGAGACGAAGGACATCTTCTTGGAGTTTCGCATATCCAAACGGACTCAAGA
>Ga0307510_10006949_pt1 | contig 13498 bp, 4 predicted proteins | sample 12_EM_MG_FD_207224 | JGI IMG/M metagenome (GOLD analysis project Ga0307510, IMG submission 207224) | Populus trichocarpa ectomycorrhiza microbial communities from riparian zone in the Pacific Northwest, United States - 12_EM | ecosystem: Host-associated > Plants > Roots > Unclassified | place... | reverse complement strand
TAATAAACACTCAAAAAATCTAATTAAATCCCTTTTTTTTACCTCAAAATACCCTTGAATATGTAAGAAAATAAAAAATCAAATAGAATAAAAAAATTCTGAGTCCTGATCTTTTTTTTTTTTTTTTGCAAGATAAAAGTTGTATAACACCTCATTAATATTGTTTTGGTCAAGAAAAATTCAATGACACAAATATCAAATTTTTTTAGTGTTGAAATATGACCAACCAATCACTTTATCTCTTTTTTCTTATTTTTCAATAACTTTCTTTCTCCTCTATTAAAATTCAGAAACTAAAATATAAAAAAACTAAAATATAAAATAAATGAAGTTTGGAACCTAAATGTAAAAACCTGAACTTAAAACTAAAACTAAAGGAACCAAGAATAAGTTAACATAAAACTTTTGGAGGAAAATGAACCTTTTACATTAATCTAAAAAAATCCCCAGTAGTTTTGTGTTTTTTATCCTTCTTTCTTTAATTTTCTAACACTGCAATCAAAATCGTATTTCATGAACTTGACCCATAACTCAATTATGAAGATTTGCCAAACACATTGAGTTGTTAAGAAAATGCAAGGAGAAGAAAATATCAATACATAAAATATCACGGACATTACATCAACATATAAATATCAAATATAATAATAATAAAAATATCATATGAAGGATATGATTGAAAAAAAATAAAGTTTAGTAACTAAAATGAGAAATTAAAAACAAATAAACATTGAAAGAGGGCGTTCATAATGATGAATAATAAAAGACTAAACCATTTAGTTTACTGATATTAATTAGTCTTTTCACCCACGCTAATCGCATGTAGAATTTCAAGTTAATTTTGAACATAATAAACGAATTGTGTTAATTTTGTGGAAGCATTTTAAAATTTCATAATTTTTTTAATTAAAAAATGCAAAGATGTTGTTTATAGCGCATGTAAGATTTCAAGTCAGTTTCCAACATAAAAATAATAATTACATTATAGATATGTTTTCATGTATCATAATATTTTTTTAATTGAGAAATAAAAAGATGTTATTCATGCTCTATAAAATAAACTAAAAAATATATGAACCGATAAATAAATAAAAAGTCACCAACACTAATTAACTATTAAAGTGGAAAGCTAACTTCATGGTAGAAATAAAATATAAATGTACATACAAATATTTTACATTAACTATTCTTTTTATTTTAAATGTTTTCCTTCATTTTATCTTAATGGCTAAATGATGTTGCTAATAACTAAAGATTTCCTTTAAAAAAAAACTTTATACAAATAAGATTAAAAAAAAATTGATACAAATTAAACTAATCTCTTCGAAGTATCATGCAACTAGAAAAATATAAAAAAGATAATCACTATCTAAAAAATAAAATTTATTAAATTTATTTAAGAAATAAGAGAGAAAACATAATTCAATATCCAAATAGAAACAATTACTGAAAATGGTTAAAAAGTAAAAACAGAAAAATAGACTAGGTATTGATGGGTTAAGGCAGCACACTCGACCTTAATAAAAAAAATATCTAGTAACACACGTGCCCAGGTTTTTTTTCATCAAGAGCGAACGATGCGCCATTTGCTCTTTTGTTTATAAAAAAAATAGGTGACAAGTCTAGCTAATTTGTTTTCTAGAAACCTTGACTAAAAAACTAAAGTCCAAGTTTTTGGACCCCAACAATCTAAATTTCAGCTTTTTTTTTTTTTTTACCTAGAAACACAGTATAAACCTCTAAAAAACACTAACCAACCTCAAAAGTCACTACTAAAAAACAAAAATCAGTTGAATGAAAAAAACCAAATAAACACCAATATACTTTTCTTGGAATTTTTATTGTGAAAAACACCTCCATTTAAATCCTATGTAGAAGAGGAACCTATTGATATAAAGATCATTTTTTTTTTTTACGATCGCAATGTGGCTAACCAACAACTTTCTCTTTTCATCACTTTTTTCCACCTAGTTATCTCATATTTATTAAACTCAAGGACTAAAAAATAAATAAAATAATTTTTTATATAAAAATAACTTTTCACATGAATTTCATATTGACCGTGTGTTTCCCAGAATTTGAGTTTTGTTTTTTCTCTTTGATTTTTTTTTCTTTTATAAATTGAAACCATAACTCCTTAAATTGTTCACAAAATGATGCAATAAAAAACAAGTTTAAGCATAAAAATGAAAAAAAAATCAGGCATTGTTCATATGAACAATAACACCCAAAATCTTTTAATTGTATTAGTATTAGCTAAATTTTTGGCATGCACTATGTTGCGGGTTAGATTAATTTTTTTAAAAAAATATAAAGACGTTGTTAACGTGTTTTTTTAGTAGTAAAAACAAATTAATCATGAACTCAAAATATTATGCATATTGGATAACACTTTTTAAAATATTAAGATAATGACATATTAGACAATATTATTTTTTTAAAAAAAATATTGAGACTACTTAATATTAAATCAACTCAGACCAACCTGTAAAATTCATGACAATGGTCATAAGATCATGATAATCTCATAGAAGACAAATTAAATCATATTATCAAGCACAATTCTCATTAAACCCAATGGTGAAGGATAAAAATTAAAAAAAAAATCAATATAAAAAGAAACAAAAAAAAAGTGACTTGAGTCATCTTCGATAAATTTGCCAAACTTGCAACCTATGTTATAAAAATGAGATAACCTCATATAAATTAAATTAAATTAAACAACATTATAAAACTTAATTATCAACCAATCCAATATGGATAAAATTAAAAACAAATCAATTAAAAAAATAGCAAAAAAACCTGAGTCAACCTAGTTTAGCCTACTAAACCTACGACTTAGATCATGAGACTATGATAATCTCATAGAAAACAAAAAAAAATTACAAAGCCTAATTCCGAACCAATTCAATAATGAATGATGAGATTTAAAAATAAAATGAATTAAAAAAAGGAAAAAAAATAACCCAAGTTGACTCGAGTTTACATTCCAAACATGTGATTTAAGTCATAAGACTGGAGATACCCCCACAGAAAGAAAATCATAAAAATAAATACAAAGTCTAATCTCTAACCAACCAAATATAGAAGGACTAAAATGAAAAAAAAAATTCCAGTTAAAAAAGGTTAAAAAAAAAAAAAAGCATAGACTAAATTTGACACAAAAAAACTAGTAAGTCACTTTGCTATTTTGAATAAGGCTAGGCGTAAAAACTAAAGAGAAAAGAGAGAAAGTAGAGAGGATAAAAAAGAAAAAAAAGTATAACTCGTTAGAGCAACATCGAATCCTCACCATTGTCACGTGCCACCTTATGAGGAAGCCTTTATTGAGATAATTTTAACAGTACCAATAAAGGCCATGATTGAATCCCAAAGAAAACCGCATATGCCACCACATCATGATAGCATATTTCACACGTGTTATGATATTCTTCACTACATTCCCTAAATTCACAACAAAGAGGGTTTAATATTTGTTTTAATTTCAAATTTAATCCCTAAAAATTCAATTCTTTCCAATCAATAAAATTGCAATTAATTTTGTTAAACCAAGCATCAACCGAGCCTCAAAGATTTTTCACAGCATCGTGAGATCCCAAAACCAAGCCAAACAAAACTGATCATCAAGTCCAATACCACATTAGTAATATATGAAAAGATCAATTTGAAGAAAAAAGATTTAAGTGACAAAAAAAGGATTCGACATTTAGTCTCTGAATGGGCAAAACAAAAGGGTTGAACATTTTTTTTAGTTTCAAATTTAGTCCCTAAAGCTTCAATTGTTTTAAATAAATAAAATAAAATTTTATTTTGCTAATTCGAGCATTAACCAAGAGAACCCAATATCAATCCAACCAAAATAAATTACCAACTCCAATTCTACATCAATTAAATGTAAAAGTATCAAATTGAAAAAAAAAAAGTTAAGTGACCTAAAAAAATAAAAAAAAGCCATTGAACACAATTAAAATTCATGATGTTTCGTATCTTACATTATAGTAAAACTTCCAAACCTTTTATTTTTAGTAATAACTAGCCAATTGGACTGTACTAAGCAGCGAATTAGGGTAAAAAAAATTTAAGAGAAAAAAAATATCTAGGCATTGATGATGTGTCTCTAAAAATAAAAGATTTTAATCATGAATTGAACTATATTCTTATCTAATATCGAGATGGAAACACATTGGATATATCTAGGTTAACCTGAATTGACATGCAAAACTCGCAAGTATAATTTTAAAAAAACATAAATTGAAAAGTTCAATTCTCATTTAACTCAATGTTGAAAGATGAGATTGGTAGAGAAAACACTTAATTTTTTTTTAAAAGAAATTAAGAGAACTCAGGCCAACCAAATAATCTTGCGATGCATGTCATCCACGTTATAATATTTAATAAATTTCTTATCCCAGATATAGTTTTTCATTTAATTATATGACAATAAAGCGCATGAGAATATTTTTGTATGAAACATTTTTTTAAAGAAAAAAAAGCCATGATAGACATATGAAGCCTGTCGCACGTCTCCCGCACGGCGATTCTTCGTTATGTTGCTTGATTTGAGGTCTTAGGAGTCGCCATCTAGTATTGGATTGAGGGTTACTAGAAAACCCAGATTTACTGGCCGTTGTCAGAGATCCAAGGGTAACGGACTAATTATGACTAGAAAAAGTATTAACACCCCTAGCATACCCTACCTGAAATAAGCTGCTTTGCAATTTAATGTAATTTGAAAATTTAAAATACTAATCCAATTCTAAGGCTTTAATATTACAGCTATTAAATCTCAAAATATAGGTACATGTTCTTACATTTTCATGGAAAATATAACATGATTTTATTTATCCTTTGAGATATTTAACCATATTCAAATTAAATACTTAATTCTTTTTGTCTTTTTGATTTCTATAATTCAATAACATAAAGAAAAATAAAAACACATACTTCCACATCACTTTTTAATATATTTTTATGTTACAATGTTTACCACATAACATAAACTAAAAACATTTAACAGAAATTTAAATACATATTCAAACATGTAAAATTACAAAAAAAAAGGTCCCTAAAAAGTCCTGGAACTGCAGAGGAGGCCCTCAGGAACTGTGGAGCAGTGGCGGCACGTCTCCCCACGCGCGGCCGTCACTGGCGGCGCGTGGGTTCACGCGCCGCCGCGAAATCCAGAGAACGTGGGGAGATCCGTAATGGCTTCCTCCCCTCTTCACCTTCCTGTCGGCTGTGGGCAACGCCGTTACCTGCAAAACACCCAAAACGCAACAAGCAAGTCTGTTTTAATTTTGTTTTCAGATCGGCTCCTCTTCCTTCTCCTTGTTCAGATCTGCTGCATCTCTGCAAGTTTTTTGTTTCCTCTTCTTCTGTTTCAGGTGGCCGGTGGCATGACCAAGGGCTGCCGGTGGAGGGCGCTGCTGGGTTGTTGCTGCCGCTGGAGGCTGTTCGGCGGCTGAGGAAGGAAAGACCTGCTGGCTGAAGCGGGAGCCGTGGGTCTGAGGAGATGGGGAACGGCTCTGCCCGTTCTCTGGTCGGGGGAGATGAGGTTGTTCTGTTGTGCTGCTTGTAGTCGGTTGAAGGAGAGATAGCTGGGTCTGTCGGCTGTGTGGGTGGCCGAGAGAGGGTCTCTGGTTTCTTTGCCAAGGGAAGGGAGGCGGCTTCAACAGGGAACAAGGGACCCCTGTGTGGCTTCTGGTTTTGGGAGCCAAAAATCCCAATGGCAGGGTGGCGGTTCCTCTGGTGGTGAGCTGGGGAAGAAATGGTTGTGGGAGCGAAAATCCCCAAAGCTCTCGTTCGGGTCAGGGAACTCTGGTTCTCTATTTTTCAAAAGAGACCCTGCAGTCGCGGCTCCCCAAGGTGGATTTAGGTTTTTTTTCTTTTCAAAGGAGAAGGGGCGGCTCCAACAGGTAAAGAGAGGGAGAGTCTCTGTGTTGTTGTCGAAGAGGGAAGACCAAATGGCCAAGGGGGGTGCGGCGGCCTGCTCAATGTTTTTTTCCAAAAGACAGGAGGGGGGTTGCGGCTCAGGAAGAAAATCCTTAGGTCTAGGTTTAGGTTTAGGTTTTTTCTTTTGTTTTCCCCAACATTTTAAAAAATCAGTAATTGTAAAATTAATGTGTTAAAAGTTTAACGTGTTTAAAATACCTTTAAAAATTTAAATTTTTCTAAGATGATGTTGAAAATGCTAAAAATGATGCAAATATATTAAAATGCATTTTTTAGGGGTTTTCGTTGTTTTTTTTGCTATTTTTGATTTTTTCTGAAAATTTATAAAAAACATAGGTAAAAAATTGGATAGCAACAAAGCCGAGGTAGGAAAAGTAGATTGTTGATAACACATGGTGAAGTTATATGTTTTTTTTTGTTTTGAGCTAAAAGAAATAGATCATTGATAACAAAATGCGAAATTTAATTTTTTTAAATTGAGGGACAAAAAAAGCATTAACAAAAAAAAACCCAGATGTTGTAGACTAACTCATTAAATCTGTGACCCAACCCATGGACTCAATTGGGTTCAATCATTTTCTTTATCAATTTTTTTAACCCAAATATAAAATAAAATAAATAAATAAATTACAAAGTCTAATTCTCAATCAATCCAATATTGAAGGACGAGATTTAAAAATAAAATGAATTAAGAAAAGGACAAAATATAATCCAAGTTTACACGAGTTAACCTTCTAAACCTGTGATTTAGGTCATAAGACCGGAGTTACCCCATAGAAAGAAAAACATAAAAAAAAAAAAAAATACGAAGCCTAATCCTTAACCAATCAAATGTTGAAGGATTAAAATGAAAAAAATCAAGTTAAAAAAGCTTAAAAAACAAAAATAAAAAGAACAGAGACCAAATTTTTTTAAAAAATAATAATAAGTCAATTTGCTATTTTGAACAGGGCTAGGTGCAAAAACTAAAGAGAGAAAGTAGAGAGGATAAGAAAGAAAAGAAGTAGAACCCAAAGAAGACTACATTGGATTCTCATCATTGTCATGCGCCACCTTATAAGGAAGCCTTCATCGAGACGATTTTAACAACACCAATGAAGGCTACCATTGAATCCCAAAGGAAGCCGCACATGACAACATATTTGACTTTTTCATAGCATTGTGAAAACCCAAAACCAAGCCAAACAAAACAGATCATCAAGTCTAATATCACATCAACAATATATAAAAGGATCGATTTGAAGAAAAAAAATTTAAGTGACAAAAAAAGGGGTTTGACATTTAGTCTCTGATTTGGCAAAAGAAAAGATTAAAAATTTATTTTACTTTCAAATTTAGTCCCTAAAGCTTCAATTGTTTTAAATAAATAAAATAAAATTTTATTTTGTTAATTCAAGCATTAACCAATCTCTAGACTTTTTCCTGATATTGTGAGAACCCAATATCAATCCAACCAAAATAAATTACCAAGTCCAATTCCAATTCCACATCAACTAAATGTAAAAGTATTAAATTGAAAAAAAGAAGTTAAATGACCAAAAAGATAAAAACAAATAAAAAAAATCATTAAACATAATTAAAATTCATGATGGCTAGAATTGTTGTCAATGCAGACTTTTTGTCTCTATGCTGGAATCTAGTGAACCTCTCTCTCATCTCACAAAAAAATTAAAAAAATGAGGGAAATGAAATTTGATACCGAAATTGAATTTCTAGAAATGAGAGAGACCAACCACCTATTAACTGAAAAAGATTGGGAACTAAAATAAACTTTTCAAATAAAATTTGAAATAACCACCTACTTTCCCTATTTATTTTTACTTTGATTCTCTATCTTTCAATTCAACCCTTTCGTCCAAAAAAATATGCAATTGGGCATCAGTTTATGCTCAAAAGGGTTCAATTGTGAAAAAAAAAAAAGAAGTTTGAGGACTAAATTGAGAATTTAGAAAAAAATAAGTATTCCAATCCACAATTATTTGTAAGAGAGTGAGCAGTGCCACATTAATAACAAAATCACCACATAGCTTAGTTTTTTTTAATCAAATCCTTGGCCACAGGTTAGATTATTTTATGAAAAAATATAAAAAATATCAAGGTATTGCTAAAATGTTTGTTGGCAGAGAAAAAACCAACCATGAAATCAAGACCTAACGTGTTTTGGATGATATCCATTTAAAATACCGAGACAACGACATGTTAGACAACACCATTAAAAAAAATATTTAGACGGTGATATATTGGATTGACTCGGACCAAGTCAGGTTAGCCTGGAAACCAAATCATGAAATCGTAATAACCTCATCGAATGCAAAATGAAACAAATTAGAAAGGTCAATGCTTAATAAGCTAGATATGTAAGGAAAAAAAACGAATCAGTTGCGACACAGATGAGAATGCATGCTACGAAAGATAGGGTCGAGTCTGATACATCAACCGTCTACTCAATATCCTTCTACGAGTCCACAATCACGATAAAATATATTTAATTTAATAAATGGACCAAAAAACTCGGCGTAAGTCAACTTAGGTAAACCTATTAAATCCATGACTTGAGCTATGAGAACTAAATTACCTCATAAAAAAAAGAATAACGAAGCCTAACTCTCAACCAATCTATTGTTGAAGAACAAAATGAAAAACAAAATAATTTTTTTTTAAAAAAACATTCAAGTCAACCAGGTTAACTTAGTAAACCCACCATCTAGGTATGAGACGAGGATAACTTAATAGAAAAAAAATAAAAATAATAATAAAGGCCAACTCCTGACCAACTAAATCCATGGCAAGAATCATGGTAACAAGATTACCACACATAAAACAAAAACAATTACTAGGTTAATCCAACAAACACGTTACCTTGGTTATAAAACCACGATAACTTAATAGAAAGCAAATAAAAAAATCATGAAGCCCAATTTCCAACTAGCTAAACTTACGATCCAAGTTATGAGAACGTGATTACCCCAAAGAGAAAAAATAATAATAAAATCCATCTCCCAACCAACCCATTATTGAAAGATAAAGTTTGAAACAAAATAATTAAGAAAATGATTCAACTCGGGTCAACTCTGCAAACTTGTGACCCAAGTTATGAGAATGTGACAACTTAACTGAAAAAAATAAAAAACAAATCATGAAACCTAATTCTCAAATAAATAAACATTAAACGTCAAAGTTGAGAAAGAAAACAAAGTTAAAAAATCCTAAAAAAAGACCTGAGTCAACCAGACTAACTTTCCAAATAGTGACTTAGATCGTGAGACTAAGATAATCCTATAAAAAGTAAATTGAAAAGAATTATGAAGGTCAATGACCAAACCCACCTAATATTGAAAAGCAAAATTGAACAAAAGATCTAATTTTAAAAAATATAGATTAAAAAAAACCCGAGTCAACCTAGGATAACCCACCAATCTCGTTGACTAGATTATGAGATCGAGATGCCCCTATAAAAAAAAATTAATAATAACGAATGTCAATCCCCAACAAACCAAATGTTAAAGGATAAATTGAAAAAAATAAATTTTAAGAAAGGACAAAAAAAAAACTAAAGTTAACCTAAGCTAACTTTCCAAACTTGTGACTAAGATCACGAGGCTAGGATCACCTCATATAAGGCAACCAATAAGAAAATCATGAAGTTCAATTCTTAATTAACCTAATAATGAGAGGTCAAATTGAAAAATGAAATCAATCAAAAAGGATTTAAAACAAAACAAATAACAATCAAAAGAATGAGTACCTAATTTGGAATACAAATAAAAATGACATGACCCCTTTCGATTTTGGAGAGTGGTGCAAAAACTTTGGAGAGAAGTGTAAACCCCTGCATAAATATAGAATTGAAGGTAATAAGATCTCGATGAGTAATGAAAACTTGGGATGAAAAGAAATAGATAAATGATGGAAATAATAATAAATGTGATGTATAATAAAGGGGATGACCTCCATGAATAAATTTAAAGGTATTGTTGAAGTTAAAATAAGAATTATCAATTTTAGTTTAGAATTCACAACGTCAGTGAAACCAATAATGAGGTTCGACATATAGAAGAATTATGAAAAATTTAAAATAATTTTTTTTTAAGAATGATAGAATAATTTTGAGGAATTATAATGGAAATGAGGTATAAAAGTTAAGAACAAATTGCACAAAAAAGTGTTAGTGTAAATCCCGGATAAAAATTAGCAATGTTACCGAGAAACTGTAGCAAGTCTATAAGTGAAATAAATAATAAAAATGCAAAATAAATATATGTTGGAATAAGAAAATAGTTTCGGGGACTTAGTAAAATAACTAATATGATTTCAGTAAGGATTGAACAAGAAAATTCAGATTTTTAACTTAAAATCACTGACTGACTAGTTTTTGTTATCGAGTATAACTTTTAACCTGACCATTGGATCGAGTTTAAATTCTATAAGGAATCTCCTGACATGTTTTTCTACCTTGGGTTAAGATTTTAGGTCAATCATAGTCGGTAAAGCCTTGGAATTTAGGTCATAAGTTGGGTATGTTTCACAAAAATACAGGGGATAATCATAAGGGGCAAAATGATAAACTGTGATAAAATCTCATTATAAAAAGGGGTTGTTCCTGATGAATTTTCCTGTATCCATGATATCTTCACCTTTTCTTTTAAAAAATAAAAAAGAAACATATTAAAATGGTTAATTTAGGGAAGATTGAGTTAATTTTAAGGAAGAAAAACATGAACCAAGTGGTTTCATTGAGAGAAAAAAAAATCATATTTTGGAGTGGTGAACTTAATGAGAGGTACTAAAGAATTTAAGGAGAAGGAAAGGATAACTTGAGCAAATCTTCCAAATTCTTTTTAATTTATGTTTAAAAAGGTAAGTACACATCTTTTCCTCCATTTCTATCATTTCTATATAAGTTTGGTGTGATTTTGTTGCAAGATTGAAATGTGTGTATTGGAAAGTTAGGGATTGGATTAAAATGGGTGTATCTAAGTACTTAAATTGTATTGATGAACTCATAATTGAGTAAAAAATATGAACTAATGGACATTGAACTTGAGTAATGAATATGGTCCATTAAGGACAAGAGTCTTGATCTTTAAATGAATTATAATTCAAAATAGACTAAGGTATGAATTTATAAGTGATGAATGAGATTAAAGAATGTATTGTTTCAAAGTAAGACTTATGACCCTAGAAAGTGAGTCACAAGGTTAGAAGGGAATTAATACATGAACTAGGAGTATTAAAATGTTTAATGCATACAACCCGCTTTAAGCATGAGATATAATCATTGAAAATGGTCAATAAATCAAAGATGCAATATGTGATGATGACTATGTTAAATTATAGAGAGAATATGATGATAGAGATATTAAGGGAAATGAATATATATGAGTTCGAGTTATTGAAGTAGTGTTACTATAAAGTCTAACAAAGATAATTGTAGTAAAAACCCATGTGGTGAGATAAAATGTTAGAAGTCGTTGAAGGATATCATAGAAGAGGAGAGGAAAACTTTAGTAGCATATTAAGGAAGAAAGTAAGAGGAAGGTGTGTCCTTAGATAAAAAGAGAAAAATGAATCCGAAATTATAGTTGAATATGAATATACTTGTAAAATGGCATGAATATTTCCAAAAGTGTGATATATATATATATATATATATATATATATATAATTAATTTATATTCTATTATATTATGTGTAACAGGTATATTCAACCAAAGACCTCAACTTTGTGATCAACCAAAGACCTTAACTTTGTGATTGTTTTCTAGATTTTTCTATGAAATTAGTATAGAAATTAGGAGATTGTAGAATAATCCAATGTATTATATTTAGATTAATTTCTTGTATTGGCTTAGCATAATATGAGAATTTGTAAACAAGAAAGGGAAGATATTTTTTTCTTGATTTGTGGATATTGGTAATGGTATAAATATGTATAGTGAATTTAGTAAATGAAATTATATCTATGTACATGTATGGGTCATATAGGATTATAGTCTTATGGAATAGATGAAGATTTTGTTGTTGAGTGGTATGTCTAAGGCAACCTCAGTTGTGATAAATGGTGGAGATTCTGATATTTATTATATATGAGGAATTTAGTAGGAAAAGTTATTAGATAAGAGTTCTGTATGAAAAAAAACTTTGCTGAAATTCTGTTGAATTAAGAATAAACTAAATTAGGTTAATGTTACATAAAGGTAAGAAAATAATTCATGAGTTTATAAATGTTGATGGATAGTAAAAAAAAAATTTACCCTATTTTCTTTGAGTATAAGACTTCAAGTATTATTAGACATTGTATTAAATTGTAGGTGTTATAAGGAAGAGAAAAGAGAGAGGAGAAGAAAAAGAAAAATATATTATCATGCATCTCCGAAATCAAAATGTGTTGCACATCAAAACAAGCTTGCCGAGACACATTCAGAGACACCAAAGAAGGTGGTGGTTCGACGTAGAAGAAAGTTGCACACGCCGCTAGAGACCTTTTTGTTTTTTATTATTTACCATAATTATTTTTTTAAAATTTGATCCCTTAAGTTTTAATTGTTTTAAACTAATACAATTGAATGTTAAGCATTAATCGCTTGTTATAATTTTTCCTTGACACCACGAGATCCCCCTTTCTAAACAACAAAAAAATTATTAAGTCGAATCCCAAATAAACTAAACTTAAAATGATTAAATTGAAAACAAAAGAAATTAAATGACAAAAAATCAGGGCTAATCGTTTACCTAATTATACAATTCAGTCCCTAATTATTTAAAAAAAATAGCTAAACTAAGCATCAACCAAACAATATTTTTTATTCGATACCTCGAGATCCTATAATTAGGCATTCAAAACATATAGTCAAGTCAAATTCCAAATAAATATAATTTTAGATGAAAAAATTAAAAAAAAAATAAAATTAAAAAATTAAAGAATCAAAACTAAAAAATAAAGAAAAATATCATGGATTATTATTGTAATTCATAATAACATGAGTGTGATTAAACATTACTTTCCAATAGTGATCTGCAGTAACATGGGTTTGGGTGAAGAAAACTTTTCCCCACACCCCTTATTTTTTTTTTATATATAATAATAAGTAATATTAATAATACTTACATAGGTGGTTTATATTTTGTTGTTTGCCGAGTTAAATTTCTTTAGCTAAAAAAATAATGTAAATGCCTACTAATATATTTAAAAAAAAAAAAAACTTTGCTATTAGGATCAAAAACCCTATCATGTTTAATAAGATAATTTTATTTAATTATATAATTAAAAAAATAATGACAATAAACTAATTGAATTTAACAAGAAAAATAAATATAATGACCTGCAAAAAGAGAACGTATTTTAAAAAAATTAAAAAGTTAAAATTTAAGATAATTGCATGATAAAGTACAAAATTTATAAAAAAATAAAAATAAAACTAAATTAAAAATAAATAAATTAAGTAACCAAAATAAAAATATATATATATATATATATATATATATATATATATATATATATATATATATATATATATATAAAAGATTTAAGTTTTTATATAGACAA
>Ga0307510_10006947_pt1 | contig 13500 bp, 15 predicted proteins | sample 12_EM_MG_FD_207224 | JGI IMG/M metagenome (GOLD analysis project Ga0307510, IMG submission 207224) | Populus trichocarpa ectomycorrhiza microbial communities from riparian zone in the Pacific Northwest, United States - 12_EM | ecosystem: Host-associated > Plants > Roots > Unclassified | place... | reverse complement strand
GCGCCGACGCGAGCGCCGTCTCGAGAGCGCCAAAGCCTTCGGCGATCCAGTGATTATACCACGCCTGGACCGCCGCCTCGGGCTGACCCAGGGCACCGCGAAGATGGTTGAGCACGCGCAAATTGTCGATCGGGTGAATGTCGCACGCAATCAACTGAGCGAGCGCGCGCACCCGCGCGCACGGGGCTGCGGCAGTAGGCAGGAGCCGGGGTTCCGGCCGCGTCTCGTCGAGATACTCGATGATGGCGAGGGACTGGGTAAGCCGCAGTCCGTCGATCTCGAGCATCGGCACAAGCCCCTGCGGATTGAGAGCGACGTAGCGATCGTCGCGTTGCTCGCCGCGGCGCAGGTGATGGAATGCATCCTGATACGCCACGCCCTTGAGATTGAGCGCGATGCGAACCCGAAACGTCGCCGAGGAGCGGAAATACCCGTGCAAGATCGGCGTCATGCGATCGAGACGGTGAGCGATGGCAGGTCGTCGATCCAGGCAACGAGCACGTCACCCGCGACCACCGCATCGACCCCTTCGGGCGTGCCGGTATAGATAAGGTCGCCGGGCATAAGGTCGACATAGCGCGACAGCCAATGGATGATCTCGTCGACGCTCCAGACGAGATGGCCGATCGTGCTTTGTTGGCGGGTCGTGCCGTTCACCTCGAGCTGGATCGATGCGCCGCCGATGTGTCGGGCGTCAGCCGCCAGGACGATCGCACCGCACGGCGCGGAATGGTCGAACGCCTTGCCCATGTCCCATGGACGGCCTTTCTCGCGCGCGGCGACCTGGACGTCGCGGCGCGTCATGTCGAGACCCACAGCATAACCGAAGACATGGGAGGCCGCCTCGGCAACCGGGATCTCGCTACCGCCCGTTCCGATCGCCACGACCAGCTCGACTTCGAAGTGATAGTTGCTGGTCATGCGGGGATAGGCGATGACCGCGCCATCGAGCTCGATGGCATCGGCTGGTTTGAGGAAGAAGAAGGGCTCCTCGCGATCGACCTCGAAGCCCATTTCGCGGGCATGGGCCTCATAGTTTCGGCCGACGCAATAGATCCGGCGAACGGGAAATTCGCCGCCTCCGCAGACGGGGATGGTCACCGTCGGGGGGACGGGAATGCCGGTGACGATGCTCACGATTGGGACTCCTTGATGCGTTCCTCGCGCCAGATGCCGAGCACTTGCTGGACGGGTCGGTCGGAGAAGCTGAAGAGGACGGCGTCGCCGCTGGCGCGGTGCGTCACCGTGTTCCAGCTCGGCACGACGAAGATGTCGTTCTTCGACCAGTGGAAGATCTGGTCACCCACCCGGCTTTCACCCTCGCCTTCGACGCAGACGAAGATCGCGCCGTCGGTCGACCGATAGGGGCTCGTCGCAAAGCCCGCCGGGAGGAGCTGGATGCAGGCGCCGATCGTCGGCATCGGCGGCCCGCCCGTCGCCGGGTTCACGTAGCGCAGCTTGTGCCCATGACAGGAATCCGGCTCGCCGCCGCGCGCCAGCGCGTCGAGTGTTTCGCGCGAGCGGCTATAGGGATAGTTGAGGATCGGCGAACTCCGGTCTCCGGGCTGCCAGTCCACCGGCATCAAATTGTTGCCGAAGCGCAGGTCGCTGTCGCCGGCCAGGCGCGAGCGCGGATGCCGCTCGGTCGGCCATGCTTCGGCAAAGCCGGCGTCGAAGTGCGAGATGATCGGGATGTCCAGCCCGTCGAGCCAGACGACGGGCTCCTCGGTATCGTTGCCGTGATCATGCCATCTGAGGCTGGGCGTCAGGACGAAGTCGCCGGGGTGCAGAAGCGTCGGCTCGCCATTGACCGACGTATAGGCGCCGTTGCCCTCCATGATGAAGCGCAGCGCCGACTGGACATGTCGGTGGGCGCGCGCCACCTCGCCAGGCAGGACGAGCTGGACGCCGGCGTAGAGCGAATGGGTGGCCGATGCCTTGCCGCGCAGCCCCGGATTTTCCAGGATCAGCACCCGGCGTTCGGCCTCGGTCGCGCTGACGATTTCGCCGGCGCGGAAAAGATGCGGCCGGACAACCTCCTGCCACTTCCATAGCACCGGCACGGCTGGCGACACGGGTTGCTTCGGCACGAGGGCATGGAGCTGCTCCCAGAGCGGCGCCATGCAATGCCCATCGATCTCGCGATAGAAATTGTCGCGGACGGAGGATGCGGGCACCGGGGTTACCATGCGGTCAGGCCGCCATCGACCGTGATGTCGGTACCGGTCACCCAGTTGGCTTCATCTGACGCGAGATAGAGGACCGCCCAGGCCACGTCCTCTGGCTTGCCATGGCGGTCGAGCATGGTGCGCTCGCGCATGCCCTGTTCGAAGCCCGGCAGATTGTCGAAGGCATATTGCCCGGCGGGGGTGTGGATGATCCCGGGCGAGACGGTGTTGGCGCGGATCTTGTGGGGCGCGCCCTCATAGGCCATCTGGCGCGTCATCGACAGCACGCCACCCTTGCCCGTGGCGTGCGCGATGGCGCCCATTGCCTTTGTCGCGCCCCAGGCAGCGACCGAGGAGAAATTGATGATCGCCCCGCCGCCTCGCGCGACCATATGCGGCCAGGCCGCCCGCACCGGTAGGAAGACGATGTCCAGTTCGCCCTTCATCGTCTTGTGCCACTGGGCCAGCGTCATCTCGGGAATCCAGGCGAATTCGACAAAGCCCGCCGCGGTGACGAGCGCGTCGATGCCGCCGTGCGCGGTGACGGCGTAATCCATCAGCGCTGCCGCACCGTCTTCGCTCGTCAGATCGTATCGCACGGGGTCGATCGGGAAGCCGGCTGCGGCGGACTGCTCGGCCGTTGCGCGCAGCGCCTCCTCGTTGAGATCGACGGCCACGACGGTGGCACCCTCCCGCGCAAAGAGGAGCGCGGTCGCCTGCCCGATGCCGCTCGCGGCCCCGGTGACGATTGTGACCTTTCCGGTGAGACGATCAGCCATCGATTACTCCGATCTTGGATTGACTAGGGGCTTGAAGGATCCGGACCGGCCGGTCAGCGCGCGTCGGGCCCGGCCAGTTGGCCACGGACAAAAGCGATGATTTCATCCGCCACGACGCCGGGTTGCTCGATGTTGGGGCAATGCCCGCAATCGGGCACGACAATCGCGCGCCCATCCGGAATCTGCGTGGCGACCTGCTGCGCGTAGCCAGGCAATCTCAGGCGATCGCGGGCGCCGGCGATGAGCAGCGCGGGCACGCCGATCCGGCCGTAGGGCGTCGTATCCGCCTGGCCGAATTCGCTTCTCGGTTCGGCGACCGGTGAGCGGAAGCGTGCTGCGGCGATCGCTTCCCAGGCGCCGGGCGCGATACTCGATGCATGACGGCGTGCGAGATAGGCGGGGTCGGTGAACCAGACCGGGTCGTCGAACATCGCCGTCAGCAGCCCGACCATGCCGCCCTCGGTGCCGTCATAGTCGACCATCCGGAGTCGCTCATCATTCTCCGGAATGAAACCCCCGCCGCTGATCGCGACGAGGCTCGCAACGGGCAAGGGGCACGGATTCTGCGCGACTGCCTGGAGAAGATAGGTCGCGCCCATCGAGTTGCCGACGAAGTGAGCAGCGTCGATCGCCATGACCTCGCAGAAGCGCGCCATATGCGAGAGCATGCGCGCGCGCTTGCCGTCGAAATCATGAATCTTCGCCGTTTGCCCGAAGCCGAGCCAGTCGGGTGCAATGACCCTGAAATGCCCGGCGAGCGCCGGAATCAGATATTCCCAACTCAGTTCGGCGCAGGCACCGAATTCACCGCTGTGAAGCAGCACGAGCGCGGGACCATCGCCGGCATCGAGATAGTGCGTGCGCATGCCGTCGATGTCGACGAAGCGGGACTGGTGAACCGTGCGAACCGCGGGCACCTGAAGCTGCGAAAGCGGGGACCGCGCGCTCTTCATCACGCGTTTTCCGGCATCGGTCGCAGGCGACGCAGGCGCACCCGCGCTGCCTCCGCCATCATCGTCGGCAGCCACTCGTTCCCGGCATCGAAGTCGCACGCGACCGAGGACACGCCCGGGATCGCACCGACCAGTTCCTGGACCTTGGCCAGGATATTGGTCGCCTGCCAGCACAACGGACTGGTCAGGCGAAGCGTGATCTGAACCGCGCCCTTATCGACACCGACCTGCTTCACCATGCCCATATCGGCAAGGTTGATCGGCACGCCGGTCGCGATCGAACAGGGATCGACCACGCGGGCCAGCGCGGCATGAACTGCGGCAATATCAGGCATGCGCCGCGACCTTTGCGGTCGAGAACGGTGCGGCCGGACCGGCCGCCCGACGCCGCGCGAACTCGTCATTCTCGATCGCCGCCAGCCGGGCCGGTACGTCGATGCCGTTCATCCGCGCATAGTTCTCGGAGAGGATCTTGCGCTTAGCCGCGAGGTCGATCTGCGGCAGGCCGATGCCCGCGAGCAGATCCTCGGGGAACGCGAAGTCCCTGACGAAGGTTTCGAGCAGGGGTTGCGGATGGAAGGCCATCGCGCCTGTTCCCCACAAAATGCGGTCGATAGCGCCGGGACCGCCCGGCGCGATGAGCGCGGCAAGCGTCTGGAGGAACGCGGCCGGCCGCGAGGCGGCGATGGCGGAGGTGATTTCGAGGTTCACATAGACGTTCGGGAAACGCGCCAGTTGCCAGGCCGTCTCTTCGATGAACGCCATGCCGCCATGAACGATTTCGAAATTCAGTCCCGGAAACGCGATGCAGGCACGATCGATGTCATCGACCCGGTAATGCTCCATTGGGACGGGGCCGAGCGGCAATGCTTTGTGGATCGCAACGGTCTTGATGCCCAGCGCTTGCGCCCGTTCGAACAACGGGAACGCGACCTCGGGGTCATCCATCTTCCACCCGAGCACCTCGTTGCCAAGCCAGCTGTTGGGATACATTTTGAGGCCGACGGGCTTAAGGATCTCGGCCTGGCGCTCAAGCTCATCGAGCGCGTTGTCGGCGAGCGGATCAACGCCGCAATAAGTGATGATCCGGTTGGGCCAGCGGGCCTGCGCTTCAATGCCCTTTTCTAGGCTGCACAGGCCGTCCTTGAACGACCACATCGGCAGGACATGATAGACGGCGAGGTCAGTGTCGCTTTCCACGAACACCTGGTCGACGGTCTCCTCGATCGACCAGTCACGATAGAATTGCTCCCTCGTCGGCGCGAAGCCGGGCAGTGCCGTGCCTATGACGGAGTGATAAACGAGATCACAAATCGGCTCCGCAAAGCTATTGGCGAAATTTGACCTGTCCATGTTGTACGCATGGATAACGGCATCAATAACGGGCAGGCCGTCAATCATGGGTAAACTCCGGGGATCTGTAGAACTTCGTGATATTTCTATTCGGGCGGCGCAGGGATTCCGTCCAACAATTAATAATTACAGGTCGATCACGATTTGCGATCAGCCGAAGCGGACCACATCGCCAGCATGGTCTTCGCGCACGATGCTCAGCGTGGGGGTGCGCGCGCCTGCATCGGCGATGTCGCGGAACGCCCGGATTGCCGGGTTTGCCGCCTCCGCGTTCCAGCCAATCAACAATTCGTAGCGCGGTGTCGATTCCTCGATCGCGGCAAAGCAAACCCCTGGTGGATGGGCATTGGCGACCCAGTCCGGCACGAGCGTCACGCCGAGGCCCGCGCTGACCAGCGCAAGAAGTGTGTGGAGTTGCTCGGCCTCCTGCGCGATCCTCGGCGCAAAGCCGGCGTCAGCGCAGCTTCCGGCGACGATCTCCAGGATGCGGCTGCGCATCGCCAGTGGAAAGACGACCCAGGGTTCGTCGGCCAGTTGGAGAAGAGAGATCGAGGCATGACCGGCGAGCGCATGCTGCTCGGGAACGGCGACAAGCAGTGGCGCCCCGACGAGCAGCGCCGTCTCGACGCCAAGGCCCGGCGGCGGGGATGGCATGATGCCGATATCGATGGCACCACCACGCAGGGCCTCAAGTTGCTCGTTGCGCGCCATGGGACGCAGGCTCAGCTCGATTTCAGGCCGAGCGGCCCTGAAATCGCGAAGAATCGGCGGGAGAACGGACCAGAGTACATTGTCGACAAAACCGATGCCCAACCGGCCAACCGTCCCTTCGGCAGAGGCGCGCGCACGCTGGAGCGCGACGTCCGCTCGCCGCAGGATATCGCGCGCTTCGGGGAGAAAGACCTCTCCCGGCACCGTCAGCGTGACGCGGTTGCTGGATCGCTCGAACAGCGGAAAGCCGAACTCCTCCTCGAGCAACTTGATCTGCTGGCTGATCGCCGACTGCACCACGTGCACGCGTTCCGCGGCTCGACCGAAGTGGAGCTCTTCGGCAACGGCAACGAAATAGCGGAGGCGCCGAAGGTCCATCGCTCAGGCCGTATCGCTGCACGGACGGCACGCCGGGCCTCGAGCCGGACGGGTTGCGAGACGCGCATAGACGCCGTTGTTTGCCATCGGTTTGATCCTCTCCCGGCTCGGGCCAGGCCCGACCGGATTCTACTTGCTCGTCGCGAGCGCCGGATACGGCAGCGCCGCCTGCACTCGCATCGTTTTATTTCTACGTTCGTACAATTTATAATGCGACTATCGCCGCGAAGCAAGAGATTTTAGACGGACCGATGGGCATGGCGCGTGCCACCGACCAGCTAATTGCTACGGCCGTGATATACACCGACAGGAAAAAGCGGGGTCAAAGAGGGGTCGAGCCTCTTCGATTTGGAGCTGGTGAGATTGGTGCCACCGGACTCGGATCCTGGATCCTGCAGCGGCCGGCCGGTTGCCGTTCGGTCAACGTCCCGATGATGAAACGGCGTTCGATCCGATCCTGCCGCGCGACTAGCGTCCGATCACGGTTGGTTGCCAGCACGGACGGCGGCGCCTTCCGACCCGATCAACCTGACGGAGCGCAACCATGTCCCCCAGCCCATTCCCGAAGACCGGTCTCGAGACCTTGCTGACGCCCGACAACTGCGCGCTCATCCTCATCGATCACCAGCCATTCCAGTCCAACGGCGTGCGCAACATCGATGTCGGGCTTATGATCAACAACGTCGTCGCGCTCGCCAAGACCGCGAAGGCGTTCGGCGTCCCGACACTGCTCACGAGCGTGATCAAGGATCGCGGCGGCGAGATCTTCAAGCCACTGACCGATGTGTTCCCCGACCAGGTGCCGATCGACCGCACCTTCATCAACACGTGGGAAGACGAGCGTTGCGTCGCCTGGGCTCGCGACACCGGCAAGAAGAAGCTCGTCTTCGCAGCGCTATGGACTGAGGTCTGTCTCGCCTTTCCGGTCATCCACGCGCTCGGCGACGGGTATGAGGTGTATTTCGTGACCGACGCGTCCGGCGGTACGAGCGTCGAGGCCCACGAAATGGGCATCCAGCGCATGATCCAGGCCGGAGCCGTGCCGTTGACCACGGTCGTCTTCATTTCCGAACTGCAACGCGACTGGGCGCGTACGGAGGACGCCGCGAAAACGGCCGAAATCATTCTGGAGCATGGCGGGGTGACCGCCACCGCGCTCGCCTGGGAGTTGCAGCTCCTCAACGCCCCGCGCGGCTGATCAATAGTCGCGCAATCGCCGAACGGCGCCTCTGCGCGGCCGTCAGCGAGATCGGAAGGGACCGGAGATGGCGCCAGCGGCCAGTGACAGCCAAGCCGACCTGTGCCGGCACTGCCATCACGTGATGGCCGGAGATGCCACCGACCTGTCGGATGGATTCCTGACCCGCGAGCTTGCTCCCGGCATGTTCCTGCTGACCAACGGCAACTACCAATCGATGTTCATGACGACCGGAGAGGGGGTGATCCTGATCGACGCCCCCGAACCGCTGGTGCAGTTCATCGACCGGGCCGTGGGCGAGGTGACGCGCGAACCGATCACGACGTTGATCTATTCGCATGGCCATTCCGATCATATCGGCGGATCCCACCTCCTCGCGCGGCCCGGACTGGACATCATCGCCGAGGCGCGCGTCGCGGCCTTTATCGCCGCCAAGCGGGATGGCCGCCGATTGCAGCCCACCCGGACGTTCGAAGAAAAAGTCACGCTCACGATCGGCAGCCGGACCATCGCGCTCAAGCGCGACGAGTTCCACTCGGCCGAGGGCGACCTGATCATCCACTTTCCTGCCGAACGGGTTATGATGGCCGTCGACATCATCGCCCCAGGCTGGGTGCCGCTGCTCGACTTCGACATCACCGCCAACATGTTCGCCTATCTCGGCGCATTCGACCGCCTGCTCGCTTATGATTTCGAGCAATTCATCGCCGGGCATACCGCCGAGATCGGCCATCGCGCTGATGTCGAACTCACCAAGCGGTACGCCTTCGACGTCTATGAGACGGTCAAGCGGATTCATGCCGAGACCAACGTCGCCGCGATGCTCGCGGATGCCAGGGACAATGAGCAGGCCGGCATCAAGCACCTGATCGAGGACGTGACCACTCGGGCGACGGCCGAGGTGCAGGGCCGGTGGCGGGGCGGACCAATGAAAGGCGTCGACCTGTGGGCCGAGAGCCATTGCCGGGCGATGCTGCTCTATGTCCGGTGGAGCGACTGATGCTCCCTCCCATTCGGCCCGCCCAACAAGCGCTCTCGCCTGACGTTCGATTTTGTCGAACGTACCGATCGATTTTAATCGGCTTTCTCGAGCCGGGCAAAGACCGCATCTGACCGGCACATATTCGACCCGCCCATCACACGCAGGAGGTACCGATGGCAAAAGTGCTCGTTCTCTATTATTCGTCCTATGGTCACATCGAGACGATGGCCAATGCGATCGCCGCAGGCGCGCGTTCGGCCGGCGCGACGGTCGATGTCAAGCGCGTGCCGGAAACCGTTCCCGAGGACATCGCGCGCGGCGCCTATTTCAAGCTCGACCAGGCGGCACCAGTGGCTGCCGTCGCAGATCTCGAGCATTATGACGCAATCATCGTCGGCACCGGTACGCGCTTCGGGCGCATGTCGGGCCAGATGGCAGCGTTCCTCGACCAGGCCGGCGGCCTGTGGGCCCGCGGCGCGCTGAACGGAAAGGTCGGCGCGGCCTTCACCTCCTCGGCCACCCAGCATGGCGGCAACGAGACCACGCTGTTCTCGATCATCACCAACCTGCTTCACTTCGGCATGACGATCGTCGGTCTGCCCTACAGCCATGCAGGCCAGATGACGCTCGAGGCAATCGTTGGCGGCGCGCCCTATGGATCGACGACCATCGCCGGCGGCGATGGATCGCGGCAACCCTCGGACATCGAGCTCGAAGGCGCGCGCCACCAAGGCGAACTCGTCGCCAAGACGGCGGCGAAACTCTTCAGCTGAAATCGCGGGACACCGGACCGGCCGCACGACGCCGTGCGACCGGCCGACCGTCAGGATAGGACAATGACCATGTCGGGCGAATTCGAGGGCAAGGTCGCCCTCGTCACGGGCGCGGGGTCCGGAATCGGACGCGAAGCGGCCCGTCTGTTTGCCGCGCGCGGCGCGCGTGTGTTTGCTGGCGACGTGAACGAGACGGGACTCGAGGAGACCAGGGACCTCATCGCAGGCGCCGGCGGCGCGATCGAGATAGGCCGCGTGGATGTCTCGAACGAGGTCGCCGTCAACGCGTTCATCGCGCGGATTGCGCATGCCGCGGGCCGGCTCGACGTCGCGTTCAACAATGCCGGCATCACCGGCCACACGCATCGAGGATTATCCGGTGGCGGACTTCGACCGGGTGATCGCCATCAACCTGCGCAGCGTCTTCCTCGGCATGAAGCACGAGATACCGCTGATGCTGCCGAGCGGCGGCACGATCGTGAACACCGCCTCGGTCGCCGCGCTGACCGGCCCCGGCGGCATGAGCGCCTATGCCGCCTCCAAGCACGGCGTCCACGGACTCACCAGGGTGGCCGCGATGGAGAATGCGTCGCGCGGCATCCGCGTCAACACGCTTGCACCGGGCTGGACCGAGACACCGATGGTCGCCTCGAACAGCGCGCAGAATCCGGCCTTCGCCGAAGGGAAGAAGTTCATCCCCGCCAAGCGCGGCGGCGATCCCCGCGAACTGGCCGAGGCGGCCGTCTGGCTGGCGTCGGCGTCGTCCAGCTACGTCTTCGGCCAGATGATCGTGGTCGACGGCGGCATGACGATCGGCGGCTTCGAACTCTGACGCCACTCGGGAAAATCCAACAAGGAGAAGCAAGATGACGGACGATATCGGCGAAGCGGCCAAGGCAGTGGTCCGCCGCAACACCGAGGAGGTTCAGGGCAAGGGCAATTTCGCGCTGTTCGAGGAACTCTTCGCGGATGACTTCCTCGACCACACGCCCCAACCCGGCGGCACGCCCGACAAGGCCGGCGCGCGCGCGCTGTATCACCGGCTGCGCGAGGCATTTCCGGACTTTCATGCCGACATCCATTGGCAGGCGACCGAAGGCAACCTCGTCACGACCTACAAGATCTACCATGGCACGCACCTGGGCGAGTTCCTCGGCGTCCCGCCGACGGGCCGCAAGATTCACTTCGAGACGGTCGACGCGATGCGCGTGGTGGACGGCAAGATCACGGAGCATTGGGGCGTCGCCAACCTGTTCTCGCTGATGGAGCAGCTCGGTGCCACGCCCCGGGTCTGACCGGGCCAGGCGCCTGTTCGGTGCGGGACGCTCGCGGGTGTTCGCGCTCATCCTGCCGATTGCCGGGATCGCCCTGAGCCTCCCGGCGGCAAGTGCACCGGAAGCCGGGGACCCCAAGCAGCTTGCCCGAGTCTGGTACGAGGCGTTTGCGACGAAGCAACCCGAGCTCCTCGACACCCTTCTCGCGCAGGACTGGGTCGATATCCCCGCGCCCCCCGGGCAGCCGGCGGGGCCCGAGGCCGCCAAGAAGACGCTGGTGCAATTGACCACGGCGTTTCCGGACTTCGATATCCGGGTCGAAGACATCATCCAGGAAGGCGACAAGGTCGTGGTCCGCTCGCGGATCACCGGCACGCAAAAGCTGGCATTCGCCGGCATCCCGGCGCGCGGCGGGCGTCTCGATATCCAGGCCGTGGACATTCACCAGTTTCGCGACGGGCGGATCGTGCGGACCTGGCACACCGAGGACTGGATGACCGGCCTGCGTCAACTCGGTGCCGGGCACCCTTGACCGGCACATTGCCGACAACACGATCACATATTGGAGTATGTCATGAGCAAGGTAGTCAGATTCCACCAGGCGGGCCCGCCATCGGTGCTGGTCCTCGAGGAAGAGCAAGTGGGTGTCCCCGGACCAGGCCAGGTCCGGCTGCGCCAGGAGGCTATTGGCGTGAACTTCGTCGACACCGCGTTCCGCGACGGAAGCTTCAGGACCGCTTTGCCCGCCGTGGGCGGCGTGCAGGCTGCAGGCACCGTCGATGCCGTCGGTCCGGGCGTTACCGATTTTGCCGTTGGTGACCGCGTTGCCTATTTCTTCGCGCCCGGCAGCTACGCCGAGGCACGGCTCGTCGATGCGGATGTCCTGGTGCCCCTGCCCGCGACGATTTCGAACGAAGTCGCAGCGGCGGTGATGACCAAGGGGCTGACCGCCTGGATGGCGGTGCGGAAGCTCCATGCTGTCGCGGCCGGCGAGACCGTGCTCGTGCAGGGCGCAAGCGGCGGCGTCGGCAACCTCGTCGCGCGTTGGGCGCGCCTGCTGGGCGCGACCGTGATCGGCACCGGATCCAAGTCCAGGTTGGCCGACATTGAGGCGGCCGGCATCCAGGCGCTTGCCAGCGACGATCCTGAGTTGGTGAGCAAGGTCCGCGCGATCGCCCCGGGCGGCGTCGACGTGGTCTTCGAGTTTGTCGGTCGTGCCACGTTCGACGCGTCGGCCGGCGCCGTGCGCGATGGCGGGACGATCCTGACGATCGGCGCCGCGTCGGGCGCGCCGGTCATCGACAAGTCCGCGCTTGCGGCGCGTAGCGTCACCCTGTCGGGCGGCAGCACCGCGCAGATGGTGGCGGGGGCCCTGCTCCGCTCGGCCAGTGGCGAGCTGTTCGACCTCGTCGCCCAAGGCAAGCTCGGTGAGTTTCCAGTTCAACGCTATCCGCTCGCGGATGCGGCGCAGGCTCATGCGGATATCGCCGCGAGAAACCGCACAGGGTACCAGATCCTGGTGCCAAGCCTCTAGTCGCGCTGATGCGCGGCACAGCGCCGCCGGGCCGAAGGATGTTCGATGCAAACATTGCCACTCGTCGACACCGAGTTGCGCCCGATGGTCGCAGGCGCGCCCCGGTTCGTACTCAATGACGCCAAACTCGCGCGGGCACGAAGCGATACGGTCACGTTCTTCGACACATTGGGCGAACCGAACACGGCGCCCAGGGTGCTGCGCGTTCCCGGGCGCCGCGGCGACCCCGAAGTCGAATTGCGCGTCCACGGCGTGCGCGAGGGAGAGACCAAGCCCGCGCTTTTCATGATCCATGGCGGCGGCTTTGTGATGGGCACGGCCGGGATGCGGGACGGTCTCGATGGTGACCTTGCCAACGAGACGGGTGCGATCGTCGTGGCGGTGGACTACCGCCTCGCCCCCGAGACGGCGTTTCCCGGAGCGCTCCATGACTGTTATGCAGCCCTGGAATGGCTTTTCGCCAACGCAGCGGAATTGGGCGCCGACCCGGACCGGATCTTCATCCTCGGCGAGAGCGGCGGCGGCGGTCTCGGTGCCGCGCTTGCCCTGCTGGCCCGTGACCGCAGCGAGATAACTCCTGCCGGCCAGATGTTGATCTATCCAATGCTCGACCACCGGACGGGGACGGCCGAGGAGCCACGGCCCAATCCTTCCACTGGCGAGTTCGCCTGGACACGGGAGAACAACCGGTTCGGCTGGGAATCGATGCTTGGCGGCCAGGCGCTGTTCGGTGACGCGCTGGGGTATTTTTCCCCCTCGACCGCCTTGCGCTTGGACGGTTTGCCACCTGCTTTCATCGCGGTCGGCGCACTGGACCTCTTCATGGAAGAAGATGTCGATTACGCCGCCCGGCTTTCGCGTGCCGGTGTCGGCGTCGAATTGCATGTCTATCCAGGGGCCATCCACGGATTCGATATTATCGGCGACACCGGACTCGCGCGCCAGTTCAGGGCGGACCGGCTGGCTGCGCTGCATCGCTGGTTCGCCAAGCCGCCCGTCGCCTAGTCCCCAGGGGCGGTCGGGAGAGGGCCCGGACCACACCTTCGACCGGGCGGTTGCCGATGCAAACGGCGACAGCGAGCGGTGTCTTTGTACGGGCTGACGTTGGTGGTCGAGGAGGAGGAAGTTCCGGTGGAGAAGACAGCACGCGCGGATGGCACGACCGACGGAGCGGTGCAGGCCGAACTTTCACAAATACCACTGGTTGAAGCCGCTGTCGGGGGCAGCCGGGGGAGATCCGCGATGGCCGGGGATACGCGGATCACGGCGGCCCCAGGCGACTATGCGATCCAGAACTATACGATCAATTTCGGCCCGCAGCATCCGGCCGCGCACGGCGTGCTGCGCCTGGTGATGGAGCTCGACGGCGAGATCATCGAGCGCGTCGACCCGCATAT
>Ga0307510_10006946_pt1 | contig 13500 bp, 10 predicted proteins | sample 12_EM_MG_FD_207224 | JGI IMG/M metagenome (GOLD analysis project Ga0307510, IMG submission 207224) | Populus trichocarpa ectomycorrhiza microbial communities from riparian zone in the Pacific Northwest, United States - 12_EM | ecosystem: Host-associated > Plants > Roots > Unclassified | place... | reverse complement strand
AAAATGTCATTTGAAAAAGCATATGCAATCATTTAACTAAATAAATCGATAACTATTTATATAAATAAAAAAAATCATAAACAATAAACAATGAAGAGACAGTAAAGATGAGATATTTACCCGTTTATGTTTACTAATTTTTTTTATTTAAATAAATAAAAGATAAATCTACCATAAAAAACTCATGGCTTAAACAATAAATACAAACGAAAATGATTGAATAAACTTACACCATAAAAAATATTATAAAAGGTCGAACAAATAATAAAAATATAAAGAATGGACATCCACCAATATGATGGAAACATATAAAAAAGGATAAAAAAAAAACCTCGAGTGAACCCGGCAGTCAATTCGGGTGAACAAATCAAATACATGACATGAAAATGAGATGACCGCGTAAATAGCAAATCGAAAAAAAATACCAAAAAAAAATATTTGAAAAAAAATACTTTAAAAAAAGATAAAAGTTGACTCGAGCTAGTCTTTCAAATTTATGACCGAGGCCATGAGGCTAGGGTGATTTTATTAAAGGCGAACCTGAAAAAATAAAAAACAAGATTCCTAACCAATCACATATTGAGTTATGAAATATAAAAAAAAAAGTCAATAAAAAAACAATGCAAAACAAAATAAATAATAATTAAAAAAATTATGACTAGATTCAAGATAAAAACCATGTGAAATTAAAAGTTAAGGGAAAATTTAAATGAATTTAAATGTTTAGTGATAGAATTTAAAAAAAATTAGGAAAATAATTTTAAAAAGTAATGATTAAAAGAATTGGCACCAAACATCACATAAAAAATCAATGAAAAGAAATGCTCAAAGATGGAATTGAAGAAAAACAAATAAATCAAGAAAATATTTGAAAAAATAACAATTAAAAAAATAATGACCAAACTTGATAAAAAAAATAACAAAATCAAACAATCAGGGAAGAAATCGAAAATAAAATCCAATTAAAAACAATAAATGTAAAAAAAACAATTGCAACTAAGAGAAGAATGACTGAATAAAAAATAAAAATAAAAATAAATTGAAGGGTTGATATGATATTTTGTATTGCCAGCATGCAATTCCAATGAGGAAAAAGGAAAGTAAAATGTGAAAAGTCAATTGGCGCTAATCTAGACCTCACTAGTATACACACATTATCTAGGGAGGAAGATAATGCCAAGACGCATCAAATGATGCGGCAGAGCTTGATCTCAACCATCGTTGTTAGCAACACGCGTCGTCCAGAGACGGTGGAGCGGCTGGCGTGTGCCAGACATACGTCAACAACCTTTTTTTATGTGCAAAAAACCGAAAATGTCTCTATGACTAAACAACAATAACAAAAAAAAACCCTTATGAAATTACAGTCAAGCCTTTAAAGCACGGCAAAAAATTTTGAATGGTAAGAGTAATAGAGTAATTTAATTGTTCATAAAATTATAAAAAAACAAAAATACCCATAGGATTAAATAACAATAAAAAAATTATTAGAAAATGACAATCGAGCCCCCGAAACCAAGACTAACAAATTTGCATAGTAAGAATACCTGCGTAATTCAACTGTTTATGATAAAATTGAAATTATCATATATTTCTGGACCAAATATTCTGATTGTTTATTTTGTAAGGACAGTACGATAAGTGTACTATTTTTTTTATAAAAAAAACGGTGCTGCCCTCAAATAATTCAAGAATGACATTTAATTGTAGATGGAGCACGTGCGGATTTACATTTTACTTCATGGTTTCCATCATTCCATCTTCACCCACTCGTACTTCAATAAATCTTTCTCCACGACAGTAACAAGATCGCTCGTGCACCCCACCTACTTGCCGAGGACATACAAAGAGACAAAGAGTACCCTTTTTCCTTGCTCCCTCTTATTCAATAATCGATTATCTCATTGCCAATATCCTCCTATTTCCCCAAGAAAGAAAAAAAAAAATTCAATCCACAACATTAAATTACTGGATCAAGTTTAAAAAATAATCTTATAATTACTAAAATGACTGTATTAAACATGTTATTTAATCCTCTATAATTTTAAATTTTATACTTTACAAAGTGTGTTTATTGAATAGTATATTTCGAAGGATCTGAAAATTTGTATCTGTAATTATAAGTAAAAGAGGGAGCTTTATGTTAGGATTGATCAGAAATTTTTTTCAAGAAGTATTTTTTTTGGTTAAAATTATCATCACTGGATTGCTCCTCCATAAAAAGCAATGTAATTTCTCTCTCCACTCCACTCCACCGCCAGAAAAAAACTTTTCATTGTCACCGTGCATTGAGCTTTACTTTGAGGCGTGTATAGTTTTGTTGATTTTTGACATCACTATAAAAACGTTGATTTTATGGTCTTAATAACTCAGATCCACGACAAAGAAGTATCGTGAAAAAACCCATAACTTAGTTGTGTAAGGATGGAGAAAGCCCATTTTTAGTGCAACCTCTTTTCTAAAACCTCGGTTCTTCTCGCAGGCCTTTGCTCTATCAATCAAGCTCGGCCCACGAACCAAGTGAGGGTTGGGGTTTTTTTTTTTTTTCTCTGTCTGTCTCTATTTTCTATGTAGTAAAAAACAGCGATAGATGATTTAAATCAAGATCCGTGTTTTAGATTAAGTTCCATTTTTATGTAAAAATAACGCTATACGGTAAGGATATGTTTCCATAGCGTGTAATGGAGTGGAAGAATACATGAAACGACAACTTTATTAAACGTTATCGTTTTCATCTTGTGTTGTATGTTGATTTGCCAATGTTATTTTGGATTTGATATCAAAAGGAAGCAGTTAATTTTTTAAAATTTATTTTTGATATTTATATATCAAAATAATTTTAAAATATAAAATGACAATTAATTTAAATAAAATTATTATTTTTTAAAACATGAATACAAAAACAAACACAGTCAAACTCTAAAAAAAACTTAATTTCTAGCTCTAATATAGATGCATTGGATATATTTATTTGTCATGAAAAATATAAATTGCGAAGAAGAAGATTATACTGTAATCTGGCTCTCTTCATTTCCGACTCTCCAAGCAAACTACACACTTTACCATAATAGAAGTGAACCACAGAAATCATTTACTGCCATTCCAATGCTTTTCTGATCAAGTAAAAGAGGAAAAGCCCAAAACGACACTCCAAGTAGCGTCCTTCCCATTCTTTCTCCTTTGATGTTCTCCCTCTTCTCCACGTTGTTAAACCCCAAACAAAACCCCAAACCTTAACCCCTACTCTCCCCCCACTCTCTCTTCTCTATCCACGAAAATGGAGACAGCAATTCTCCTTCGCTCTTCCAACAAATTACTCCTTTTCCCTCGCTACTACACTCCCCGCAACTTCTTTCGCCTTTTCTCTTCCTCGTCTAAATCGCCACGCTCCTCGCCCTTCCCCCCTCGCAATCTCCACCGTCCGATTAACCCCCTCACCTCTCGCTCCCTCCTTCTCCGCCGCCACTGTAGATTACTCCCTCCCTCTGCCACGCCATGCTCATCCTCTTTCCACTTCATCAAACACCACTTCTCTTCTTCCTCTCCTCACGCCATCGCCACCCGATGCTCTCCAGGTCACGTGTTCTTCATTTTTTTTAAAAAAATTAATTTAATATCAGAAAAATGGAAATTCGAGCTTTGATTGTGTGTGTGGTTGCAGATGTTAGCACCTTGCCTGACGAGGTTGCGGCGAAATATGGATTTGAGAAAGTATCAGAGGAGTTTATCGGAGAGTGTAAATCAAGAGCTGTGTTACTCAAGCATAAAAAAACTGGAGCTGAAGTCATGTCTGTTTCCAATGATGATGAGAATAAAGTTTTCGGCATTGTTTTTCGCACTCCGCCGTAAGCTCTTAGCATTATTATTAGTATTATCATCGTGTTTTAAGCTTAATTTGATTTTAAGTGGATGCGATTCTAGTGGTTTTGATTAAGAAAATGGATATTATTGAAATCTTTATTTTTTGTGATTGTTATCTTTATAGTATTTGACTTTCTTTTTTTTGTTGCTTTAAGATTAACTTGGTGTTTAAATGGTGAGGTTTATTTGTACTTTAGTAGAAGAGCGTGGATATCATTGAAAAGTTTGAATTTATTATGATTGTAGAGGTGTTGAATTTGTGAAAGGAATTGACTACGGAGTGTTTTGTTTTTGAAAATTAAAATTGTTGTGTTTTATGCTCTGCAGTTTGGTTATTAGCGAAAAGTTTGGCTAAGTTTTTTTATTTTTATAGATTCTTGAGAGAGGAACTGATAAAATTTTACGCCAGTCAAATTTTGTAGCAAAATTAGTTGACGTGCAAGCTACTGATCATGATTAATGGTGTAATGCAGGAAGGATTCAACTGGGATACCACACATATTGGAACACAGTGTGTTATGTGGGTCAAGGAAGTACCCATTGAAAGAACCATTTGTTGAGTTATTGAAAGGAAGTCTGCATACTTTTCTGAATGCATTCACTTATCCTGATAGGACCTGCTACCCAGTTGCTTCCACGAACACAAAGGTAACAGTGAATTAGTAAATGTATGATATTGCAACTTTGGGCAATAGCGTTTTTTTATTTCATTTGGATTTTGTTTAGATGTTAATACTTGGATCTTGTTTTTCAAAACAGGATTTCTATAACTTGGTTGATGTATACCTGGATGCTGTATTCTTTCCTAAATGTGTGGAGGATCACCATACTTTTCAACAGGAGGGTTGGCATCTTGAGCTCAACAACCCTTCAGAAGAAATATCTTATAAAGGTTGCATATTTTAAGAAATATACCCAGCTACTTGTTTGGCAGTATTATTCCTTGTTTTGCATGTAGTTTCTTCACCTTTAATGAGTTTATTTCTCCTTAATCCCAGGAGTTGTTTTTAATGAAATGAAGGGTGTCTATTCCCAACCTGATAATATTCTAGGACGGACTGCTCAGCTGGCAAGTTCCCTTTTCTCTAATTGTTTGGTCTTACTTATTTCAGTATGAAACACGTTGACTGCTTAGATGTTCAGTCATGCCTGCATGCAATCATTCACGAGTGCAATTTTGAGAAAGCAATTATTTGAATGCTATTAGTTTGATAATTAGCTCATTATAGATTATTTGTTTTATGGACATGCCTCCACTACAAATTATGTTATCTGTAGTAACTGTCACTCATAACTTCTGTGCAGGCTCTTTTCCCAGACAATACCTATGGTGTTGATAGTGGAGGGGATCCTAAAGTTATTCCCAAATTGACGTTTGAGCAATTTAAGGTCAGTCTCAACATCCCTGTTCTAGTTTGTTAGCGTAAAAGTGTTCTACTATGTGATTCATAAACTTCTGGATCTTTGATGGTACACATCCATCTGTCTGTTTTAGAAAACATGAGTGTTTTCATAAAGGTTTTTAGCTTTTAGAAGCTTATAAAACAATACATATGTTTTTTTTTTCAAAATAAATTACGACAGTGAATACTTCATTTTCCATTCACTGGTATGTATTACCAGGCACAAGAACTTTGACTTCCTGGTGTGATTTTCCCGTAAAGTACATCTGCCGTCAAATATTTTCAATAATGTGCAAATATTTATGCGTGAATTTATTAATTTATTTTTTGCGTGTGTGTGATCTCTGTTACTGTAGTGAGTGTGCTATATATGTTATTTCCTTCTCTTGTACATGTGCTTATGCATGGTTTCATGTAGGATCAGTGTATTCTTGATTATGAATAGGTACATACAGGACTCTCTTCTTTACTGATTAAAATAATACAGGAGTTTCACGGTAAATATTACCACCCCAGCAATGCCAGGATATGGTTTTATGGAGATGACGATCCAACTGAGCGCTTACGCATCCTGAGTGGTACTGCATCCAAGTTCCATCTCTGTTGATAAGTTATGAAAGCATTGCATGCAAACGCTTCTTTTTCACTTAAATGCAAGGCATGCTGAACATCTTAGAAAATGCTCAGGTGATTTTTTCCTAAAGGGAAGCATTTGCAGAGCTAGAGGTGTGAAGGTGAAACGATGTGGACCATAATTGTCAAACTTTGTTCTCAGAAAACTAGATTGAAACCAAACTTTATATTCATTTAGTGGGTTTTGCCCGATGGAATTTGGCAACTGTTTCTTTGATTTTAATTTGTCTAAATATTCATATCATCATGCTTCATCATGCTATCATACAGTTTAAACAGAATGTGTTAAGTGTGTGTGTATTTACAAAGCCTGTAGGCTGGCCTATTGATTGTTCATGTCCCATTTCAATTTCTATGATCAATTTGCTTTTGAAATCTTAAATTGTTTATTTAAGTAAGGAATAGTGTTCGTTGTGTACCTTAAGACCATTATACCATCCACATTCATCTTGTATACTATCACCTGTAATATTCCAGTTCAGTAATTAGCAATTTCAGGATTCTGAGAAACTTGTACTTGAATTGTTCTCTCTTTCTCTCTCAGAGTATCTAGATATGTTCGATGCAAGTTCAGCTTCAAATGAGTCAAGGATTGAGCAACAGAAATTCTTTTCAGAGCCTGTCAGGATTGTTGAGAAATATCCGGCTGGTGATGGCAGTGATTTGAAAAAGAAGCATATGGTATGCCTTAATTGGTTGCTAGCAGATAAGCCCTTAGACTTGGAAACTGAGCTTACTCTTGGCTTTTTGGATCATCTTATGTTGGGAACCCCTGCTTCACCCTTGAGGAAAATCTTACTGGAAAGTGGTCTTGGAGATGCCATTGTTGGTGGTGGAGTTGAAGATGAGCTGCTTCAACCACAATTTAGTATTGGGTTGAAGGGTGTCTCCGAAGAAGACATTGAAAAGGTAGAAGAATTAGTCATGAGTACACTTAAGAAGTTAGCAGAGGAAGGATTTGAGACAGATGCCGTGGAGGCTTCCATGAATACAATCGAGTTTTCTCTCAGGGAAAACAACACTGGGTCATTTCCTCGTGGCTTATCACTGATGCTTCAATCCATTGTAAGTTTTGCATGTTTTTCCCCTCATTTCTGCAAACCGGTCATCATTTATTTATTTCAGATATCATTGATGTGGTTTTGGTTTGCAGAGCAAATGGATATATGATATGGATCCCTTTGAGCCTTTAAAGTATGAGAAACCCTTGATGGCCCTAAAAGCAAGAATAGCTGAGGAAGGTTCCAAAGCTGTTTTTTCTCCTTTAATTGAGAAATTTATCTTGAACAATCTTCATCGTGTTACCATTGAAATGCAGGTAATAATTTTAGTCTGAAATTTCATTTTCTATATATGATTGTACAGTAATTGCATCAGTGACACTGGGTGTTTTCTGTTTCAGCCTGATCCTGAGAAAGCTTCTCGTGATGAAGCTGCTGAAAGAGAAATTTTGGAGAAAGTAAAAGCAAGCATGACTGAAGAAGATCTTGCTGAGCTAGCACGTGCTACACAGGAGCTGAGATTAAAGCAGGAAACTCCTGACCCACCTGAAGCTTTAAGAAGTGTTCCAAGCCTCTCTTTGCTTGACATTCCCAAAGAACCTTTACATGTTCCCACTGAGGTTATTGTTAAGCTTTTAGTGTTTTGTGCTTGAATGTCCTGCATATGACCATTTTGGGGACTTGTGCTTAGCATTTATATACTAACTGTAGGCTGGGGATATCAATGGAGTGAAAGTATTGAAGCATGACCTCTTCACAAATGATGTCCTTTATGCTGAAATTGTCTTTAATATGAGATCACTGAAGCAGGAACTTCTTCCTTTGGTGCCACTTTTCTGGTGAGATGTTGCCTTGAAGATTATTTCCATGGTCATTTCTTGTTGTGCATGTTTTTTTTTCTTTTGTCTCCACTATGAACACATGTTCAAATTTCACTTAGGTCAGGCTAACCGAACAGAAATCTTAAAACTTAACATGTGCCATTCTTTATCAATTTCAATGGCTGCGCCCTGTGTATTTCTTTGCAGACTATATAATCACATTTTCGCTATTTCTCAATGCTCTCACAGTCAGTCATTGCTTGAAATGGGCACAAAGGATTTGACCTTTGTGCAACTTAACCAGTTGATTGGAAGAAAAACTGGAGGTATATCAGTTTATCCATTCACATCATCCGTTCAAGGCAGGGAGGATCCATGCAGTCATATAATTGCTCAGGGTAAAGCCATGGCAGGTCGTGTTGAGGACTTATTCAACCTGGTAAGTGCAGCTGAATTGTTTTGTCACTATATCCAGTTGAAGTGGCTTTCAAGCACTTCTGTCATTGTAGATATTGCAGTTGCCTTGTTTTTCCTAAAGGCATCAGCACACTGGGAGAAACTTGATTAGTTTTGCTCTAGTTCCTTTTGATGTTTTTCACTTGCTTGTTCCTGTTTGTTGAAATACTGGTATCTTGCATTTGAATGTACTGATTGGCGATGCATTCTAGAATCTGGACATGCTTTCCCTTTTCCTTTCCTTTTATTTTATTGTATGTCCTAGTAAATTCTCCTTTATTACCTGAACCAGCTGAAGAAACCCAGATGGCAAATTAACAACATTTTTTAATTATTGGTATTGCGTAAGCATGTACACTATTTAGCTATAGGTTTACTTTCATGAAGATTGTTTTTTATTAAGGGTTTATATGATTTTATTTTATTTTATTTTTTTCAAGCCCAATTTTGTCTCTTGCTGCAAACATCTGTACCGTAGTAAGAGACCTATTTTCTAATACTCGAGCTGACGCTTTATGTTTCGAAGTCTATAGCGACATTTACAGAATCAGTTGCCTTGGGATGCAATGAATTGATGAAATGCTATTTGTTGTAGGTTAATTGCGTTCTTCAAGAAGTCCAATTTACGGACCAGCAACGCTTTAAGCAGTTCGTTTCCCAAAGCAAAGCAGGAATGGAGGTACTTATTCATATTTTTTTGTCTGTTGAATCAGAAATGCAATTGGGTCTTTACCTTTAAGAACATAATCTCGATGTTCTGAAAAATATCTTCAGAACCGTTTAAGAGGCAGTGGCCACAGAATTGCAGCTACAAGAATGGATGCAAAGTTAAATGTTACAGGATGGATTTCCGAACAAATGGGTGGTGTAAGGTTGGAATGTTTATCTTTTGGTTAATCTGTAATTCTTTGATTTCATCCAACAACCTCATATAATACAAGTGTTTCAGTTCTAGGATTTTAATACATGTGCAATAAATGATATACAATTTTGACATAATACTAATTGCTTCACATGTATAAATAAATTATGAAAGATTCAAGTTTTGTGGAGAGCTTTCTTACTACAAATGAAATGATACTGACACAACTCAATTGTTGGGGTCATAGTTACTTGGAATTCCTGCAAGCTCTTGAGGAGAGAGTTGATCAAGATTGGGCTGGAGTTTCATCATCTCTTGAGGAAATTCGTACATCCTTGTTATCAAAGAATGGCTGCTTGATAAACATGACCGCTGATGGGAAAAATCTCACCAACTCAGAAAAGTATGTTAGCAAGTTTCTTGATTTGCTTCCTAGCAGGTCTTCTGTTGAAGCTGCTGTTTGGAATGCTCGACTTTCTCCAGGAAATGAAGCTATTGTGATTCCTACACAGGTGAAAAAATTATTTCCCTGTCTGCTGTTTCGTCTTCTTTTCTGGTTGCCAGGGGAAATTTCTAAACTTTCACCTTCTACAGGTTAATTATGTTGGCAAAGCTGCTAATATCTATGACACTGGTTATCAGCTTAATGGGAGTGCTTATGTTATCTCCAAATACATTAGCAATACATGGTTGTGGGATCGTGTGCGTGTTAGTGGTGGGGCATATGGAGGGTTTTGTGATCTTGATACTCACTCAGGTAAAACAGTGAGACACATTGCTAGGCATGGAGTTCCGATTACGCACTGTTTGGAACAGAAAAGGAGTTGTAATTGCTATAATATAAATCTAACCATTGGAATTCAATTTATGATTTTTGTTATTTTTGTAGGAGTGTTCTCCTTTTTATCCTATCGTGATCCCAACTTGTTGAAGACACTTGATGTATATGATGGAACTGGTGCTTTTCTACGTCAATTAGAAATGGACGACGATACTCTCTCCAAAGCAATAATTGGGACTATTGGAGACGTGGATTCATACCAGCTGCCAGATGCCAAAGGTTATAGTAGGTATGTGGAGAATATGTTTCAGAACCTTTTTTGACAGGTCAATTTTTTGGACACTCAAGACCTTTGTTTCATCATTAACCTTCCATCGTTCTACCCGGTTCTTATCAACCAAATCTCCAATCTTTTCTCATTCACTGTTTTATTACCACTAGTATTAGCCCTTGAAATCGGTGGAGTCATGGCATCTTTTAGCATTGGACCATCCTGTTCAAACAAACCCAAAAACTAAAACCAACATAACATAATCGAATAACACAAAGTGTCAAAGTCTATCTCAAACATAAACACACATTTTTCCGGTAACTACAACCATTATCAAAACTAAAAAGCTTAAAACTTTAAGCTATCATCTATCAAAGATTTCATTGAAAATTTGAATCAGTGTGACAGCTATCATCTATCAAAGATTTCATTGAAAATTTGAATCAGTGTGACATACTGTTAATACTTTACAGATTGGAATATTTTTGGTGAGGTAGAGATGCAACCACGACATTGGCCCTGTCAGAGGCACTTAGAACTTCTACAATAGCTTCTTCTATTGTACGTGGGGGTGTTTGTGTGTTAGTAGGTTTGGCTGCTAGCTTCCTTGTCTGCCTTTTTAGGGTGTTTCTGTTATGATTTTAGCTTTTTATAAACTTGTGTACTCGAAACAAGGAAAATTGAACTCATTTCTATTTACCCCCACCCCACCAAACCCGTATCCAAAAAATACAAAAACCAACATCTATGTGGAATCAAATTCTACGAGCCTGAAATTGGAAGTCGGTGGTTAAGTAAAAAAGACTTTAGGGAAATGCGGTTCTAATTGGCTTTTATATTTTATATTATAATCAAGCACACTAAAAAAAATGTATTACATTGCTTTTCAGTTTATTGCGGTATTTATTGGGAATCACAGAAGAAGAAAGGCAAAAGAGACGTGAAGAAATATTGTCAACCAGGTAATGATTGATGTTTATTTTCTTGTTGTTTGCCTTGACCAAAAACTCCACTTGTATAAATACAAAAACATTGATTGGTTATCACCCAGAATGGTAGACAGAGCTAGTTTCTTTTAAAGAAATGGAAAAAGGAAATAATGGGAAAACAGATCAGGCTCATATCATTTACATTACCGAATCCATTGATTTGAATGACTTTAATGATATATAATGAATGCCATTTTGAATATAGATTCACACCAACATTTGTGTCATTAAATCTGTTCGAGTCTTTCATGCCAGGTTAAAATCAAGACCATTTTTCAAGATTTGAACGTTTCTTTCTTCTCTTTCCTTTTTTCCACAGTTTGAAAGACTTCAAGGAATTTGGGGAGGTAATCGAGGCTGTTAAAGATAAATGGGTTTCAGTTGCCGTGGCGTCTCCAGATGATGTTGATGCTGCAAACAAGGAGCGTTCCAACTATTTTGATGTGAAGAAAGCCCTTTAATGCCTCACATATTGTATCTTTCAGGACAGATACTCTTCCCCACCCCCACCGCAGCATATCAGATCAACTGATATCTCAATTTTTTCTTACAGTGATTGACAACTTATTAACGAGTAGGGAATTAGAGGAGTTTTTTTTGTTATTTAAAACCCCAATACTGTACCAGTGGTTCCGCAGAGGTTACCTGTACAGTGTTGTCATTTATCTCCTTCAAGATGAACTTAAGAACTGTTACCATCCCTTTCTCCCTCATTTTAACAGATTGAAAAACCATTTCGAGAGGGTTGCTGCACTTGATCTCACCATGGATTCAATTTTTTCCTGCACTTGAATCACTCACTTTAATGGAAAAGGAGATTTCATATTTTGCGTTACACTTCAATAATTGAAGTTTATCTAAGAACAACTACTGTTATGTTACAGCTTGTAAACGTTAGAACCTTGCCGAGTTATTATAAAGATGGTGGCAGTAATTTGTGAATTACTATTTCGTAATTTTGTGGTCGGAGATGATGCTGTTCTCAGTTCTTTTATTGTTGTTTTCATTCCATGATTTTATAGAATGACCAGCCAACTTTTTTTATATTTTTGTTTAAATTAAATTTTTACGATATTAAATAAATATATTTAAACTTAACATAAAATAAAGTAGAATTTAATTGATAATTTAAAAATATTAATACTAAATTTAATTCTATCAATCATTTCCTTATATTTTAGAATATTTTATTTTGTGGCCAAACGAAAACATTTTTCTTCCATTGAAATAAAGAAAGAAAGAAAGAAAAGAAAACGAAAGAAAGGCCCAGCCCATACAGATAGAAGGCTTCGGCCCATTTAAAATTGAAACGAAAGGTGTGGGGTTTCGGAGAGAACAGAGAGAAACGGTTTTGGTTCTTCAACAGTGTAAACTTGGTAGAAACAAGGAGGAGAAAAAAGTTCAGAAATACCCACAAGAACCGATGATATAAATTATTTCAAGATTACCAGCGAAATCCCTACTGAGATTCAGTTGCGTTTCAAAAACATGGTGTTCTTGAATTTCCTTTCCTACTTTCATCACCCGCCATCTTAGCAAAACCACCACAAGAAACAACGACCTCCTTCTAATGAAATATTTCTCAAAAGAAGAGGAAGAGTTTTACCTTCTATACCCAGATGGGGGTTTTCCTGATTACTATGCTGAAAAACTTTTTTGTTCGTTTAAAAGTATAGGTTGTAATGACTATTGACGATGCTCAAGATTTTGGACATCTAGATTTATTATATATGATATTTAGTCTCTTTTAAAGATTAGAAAATGGCGTTCGAGGTCTTGTAGAATGATTTCTAATGATCTGAGGTGCTTTATTTGGTAGCTGTCGAGGTCTGCTTCTGTAAATGGTGCTTGTCATTGGCTTGCAGATGATCCATTGAAGAGGGATGATGCATCCCATGTAATTTATACCATTTACTCTGAGGAATGGAGTGTTCGGGGATATGGCAATTCCAGATTATTAAGGTGTTTAATAGAATGCTTTCGTTGGTCCCTTCCAGGACCTGGTCGAGCATTATTCAGTGTGGGTGAAGAAAGAGCACAGTGCTTCGGAATCTTGGACCAAACTTTTCAATATTGAACATTTGAAAGGGGTAAGAAGATTAATTGCATTTAGGAAAAATGACAAATGACGATGTTATACTTTTGGGGAGAGGTGGACGAAGGACAATCGGGGTTGTGGAATATTTTTGTCAGACACATTTTATTTGGATACTTTTGTGGAGAGCCTCGTCTTTCTGAGTGAAGCAAGTCGAGTCTCGGTTGAGAATGAATCTGGTAATAAAGCCAAGAGTTGGAAGTGTCAAAGAATCATTCTTCTTTCATAAGAAAGGGAAGAACTAAAAAGTGTAATGTCAGTAGAATCTGTTTCACTTCGCTCTTGTTGAATATTATGCAGTGACTCAGGTTTCAGATGAGAATCACT
>Ga0307510_10006945_pt1 | contig 13500 bp, 13 predicted proteins | sample 12_EM_MG_FD_207224 | JGI IMG/M metagenome (GOLD analysis project Ga0307510, IMG submission 207224) | Populus trichocarpa ectomycorrhiza microbial communities from riparian zone in the Pacific Northwest, United States - 12_EM | ecosystem: Host-associated > Plants > Roots > Unclassified | place... | reverse complement strand
CAAGGGTAGCGCAGCCGCCGCCAACTTCAGATCGCGATCAGGTCGCGAGCGCGCCGCGCTGGAAGTCGGCGACGGCTTCGTGGATCTGCGCGGTCGTGTTCATCACGAACGGGCCGTACTGTGCGATTGGCTCGTTCAACGGCGCCCCGGCGACCAGCAACACGCGCGACGCTTGCACGGCACTGAGCCGCACGCCGTCGGCGGCCTTGTCGTTCGTCAGGATCGCCATGCGCTCGCTCTCGACGCGCGTAGGCGATTCGCCGCCCACGTCGACCACGCCGCCGCCGAACACATAGACGAAGGCGTTGTGGCCCGCGGGCACGGCGGCGTCGAACGAGGTGCCGGCCGGCAGCGTCAGGTCCAGCACCAGTGGCTCGGTCGTCGGGCGCGACACGGCGCCGGCCACGCCCAGCGCCGTGCCGGCGATCACGCGCACCTGCACGCCGTCGGCCAGCGTCAGTGCGGGCACGTCAGCGGGCGGCACGTCGCGGTAGGCGGGCGCCGTCATCTTGTCCTTCGCGGCCAGGTTGACCCAGAGCTGGAAGCCGGCCATGCGGCCTTCTTCCTGCTCGGGCATTTCGGAGTGGATGATGCCGCGGCCGGCCGTCATCCACTGCACGCTGCCGGGCTCGAGCAGGCCGACGTTGCCGACGCTGTCTTGGTGGCGCATGCGGCCCTCGAGCATGATGGTCACGGTCTCGAAGCCGCGGTGCGGGTGGCTCGGGAAGCCGCCGATGTAGTCGCTCGCCGCGTCGCTGCCGAACGCGTCCAGCATCAGGAAGGGGTCGAGGCGCTTTTGCAGCGGCTGCGTCAGCACGCGGGTGAGCTTGACGCCGTCGCCGTCCGACGTGGGCTGGCCACGCACGGTGCGCTCGACCGCGCGCGAGTGTTGAACCGGGGTGAGGGTGGTGGTGTTCATGAATCCAATGTAGACCCGGCGGCCACCTGCGCAAACGGGTCGGAATTGCACGCACCCTTCAAGTCGCTTGAATGCGGTGTAATACCTTCCCACTTGCTCACGACGGACCTGCCATGAAGCTCTATTTCAGCCCCGGTGCCTGCTCCCTCGCCCCGCACGTCGTTCTGAACGAAACCGGCCTGCCGTTCACGCTCGTGAAGGCCGACCTGAAGGCGCACAAGCTCGAAGACGGCAGCGACTTCTACCCGATCACCTCCAAGGGCCAGGTGCCGCTGCTCGAACTCGACAGCGGCGAGCGCCTGTCCGAAGGCCCGGCGATCGTGCAATACCTGGCTGACCAGGTGCCCGCAAAGAATCTCGCCCCGGCCAACGGCACGATGGCGCGCTACCGCGTGCAGGAGTGGCTCAACTTCGTCACCAGCGAGCTGCACAAGGGCATAGGCGGCCTGTTCAACCCGGCCATGCCGGAAGACGGCAAGGTCGTGATCCGCGCGCGGGCGGCGGCCAAGCTGAAGTGGGTCGACGAACGGCTCGAAGGCAAGCAGTACCTGATGGGCGACGCGTTCACGATCGCCGATCCCTACCTGTTCACGATCACGAACTGGACCGGCCACACCGGCATCGACATCTCGGGTCTGAAGCACCTCGGCGCCTTCCAGGCCCGCATGGCGGCGCGTCCGACGGTGCAGGCGGCGCTGCGCGCCGAAGGCCTGCTGAAGTAGTCGCGATGAAGACCGGCGACCTCTGGATCGCGGTGACGCTGTTCGCCACCACGGCGGCATCTGCTGCCGTGTCCGAAGGCCGGCCCGCGGCCGGGCGGCACGTTGCGCAGCTGTGCGTGACGACGGCCGTCGCCGCGCCGAGTTGCGGCCCGGCCCAGGTCGACCTGCGGCGCGACGGCTCGGCGCGCGTGCGCGTCGACGATGTCGTCTACCGATTGCAACTCCACAGCAGCCAGGTCGAGGTTGTCTTGATGCACGGCGCGATGCAGATCGACGAGTTCACCGTGCCCTACGACTGGGTCGGTCGCAGCCTGCAGTTCACCGACGACGAGCGTCACGTGCGCTACGAAGTGCGGTTCGCCCACTGAGCCTCCCATGAACAAGGTCGTCGAGTTCTTCTTCGATGTCGGCAGCCCGACCACCTACCTCGCGTGGACGCAGCTGCCCGCGCTGTGCGCGCAGGCCGGGGCCTCGCTGGTCTACCGGCCGACGCTGCTGGGCGGCGTGTTCCAGGCCACCGGCAACGCCTCGCCGGCGACCGTTGCGGCCAAGGGCCGCCACATGAACGACGACATGGCGCGCTTCGCCAAGCGCTACGGCGTGACGCTGGTCGTGAACCCGCACTTCCCGATCAACACCTTGACGCTGATGCGCGGCGCCACCGGCGTGCAACTGCGCCTGCCCGCGCGTTTCGACGCCTACTTGCGCGGCGTGTTCAAGGCGATGTGGGTGGACGGGCTGAACCTGAACGACCCGGTGGTCGCCGCGAAAGCGCTGGTCGACGCGGGCTTCGACCCGGCCGAGGTCATGGCCTTGGCAGCCGATGCCGAGGTCAAGGCCGCGCTGCGCGCGACCACCGAAGAAGCTGTCGCGCGCGGCGCGTTCGGCGCGCCGACGATGTTCGTCGGCGACGCGATGTTCTTCGGTCAGGACCGGCTCGATTTCGTGCGCGAAGCGCTCGCCTGAGCCCGGCTGCTACAGCCGCATCGGGCTGACGACGTACTGGAAGCCGGCCTGCGCCGGGAAGGTGAACAGCGCGCTCGACTGCGCATCCTCCAGCGCGATCGTCACCAGCTCGTCGCTCGAGTGACCGAGCACGTCCATCAGGTAGCTGACGTTGAAGCCGATCTCGAGTCCGTCGCCGCCGTAGTCGACTGCGAGGCGCTCGTCGGCTTCCTCGTGTTCGGCGTTGCTCGACGCGATCCGCAGCGCGCCGGGTCCGACCTGCATGCGCACGCCGCGGAACTTCGCGTTCGTCATGATCGAAGCGCGCTGCAGGCTGGCGAGCAGCGGCGCACGGCCCAGCGTGAACTGCTTGCGGTGGCCGGTCGGGATCACGCGGCGGTAGTCGGGGAAGCGGCCCTCGATCAGCTTGCTGACGAACTCGATCCCGGCGAGGTCGAAGCGTGCCTGCGCCGCTGCGAAGCGCAGCGTCACGATGTCGGAACTGTCGCCTGATGCGCCACCCTCGCGCATCAGCCGCAGCAGCTCGTGCACGGTTTTACGCGGCAGGATCACCTGGTGCGCCGGCAGCTGGGCATCGAGCTCGACTTGCGCCAGCGCGAGCCGGTTGCCGTCGCTCGCGACCAGCGTCAGGCGCCGGCCTTCGGTGATGAACAGCAATCCGTTCAAAAAGTAGCGAATGTCCTGCACCGCCATCGCGAACTCGACCTGCTCGATCAGGCTGCGCAGCCGCGCTTGCGGGAGCGCGAACGCGGGGCCGAAATCGGCGGTTTCCTGGACCAGCGGAAAGTCCTCGGCCGGCAGCGTCTGCAATGTGAAGCGGCTGTCGCCGCCCTGCAGCGTGACGCGGTTCTTCGTCGCCGCGAGCGTGACGGTCTGGTCGGCCGGCATCGCGCGCAGGATCTCGACCAGTTTGCGCGCGCTCAGCGTCGTCGTGAAGTCGACGGCGTCGCCACCGAGCTCGGCGCGGCTGCGCAGCTGCCGTTCGAGGTCGCTGGTCGTCAGCTCGATCGAGGCGCCGGTCTTGCGCAGCAGCACGTTCGCGAGGATGGGCAGCGTGTGGCGGCGTTCGACGACGCCGGCAACGCCCTGCAACGCGCCGAGCAGCCGCGCCTGCGTGGTTTGGGCGAGGATCATGTCGGCCCCTTCTTCGCCCCGGCGACGGCACTGCCGAAGAGAGCGGCCTGGCCAACCGCATGCTTGGTCGCGAAGCCCTGCATGAACTCGCGCAACACCTCCGACGCGACCAGGCCCTGCGCTTGGCAGGCCTGCACGAACGCCTCACGCAGTTCGCGCTCGACGCGAATGCGCATCCCCGAATCCTTGATCGACATAAAGCATCTCCATTGATGGATACACATATGTGTATCCATTTACGAGAACACTATAACCGGTCCGGATTCAGCTCAGGTGCGCTGCCGCGAGCAGCGCCTTCGTGTAGTCCTGCTGCGGCGCGTCGAACAGCGCGAGCGCCTCACCTTCCTCGACCACATCACCGTTCTTCATCACCATCACGCGGTGCGACATCGCCCGCACGACCGCAAGGTCGTGGCTGATGAAGACATAGCTCATGCCATAGTGACGCTGCAGCTCGGCGAGCAGCGCCAGCACCTGCTGCTGCACCGAGACGTCGAGCGCCGAGGTCGGTTCGTCCAGCACCAGCACCTCGGGCCGCAGCACCACGGCGCGCGCGATCGCGATGCGCTGGCGCTGGCCGCCCGAGAACTCGTGCGGGTAGCGCTGCAGCACGTCGGCCACGCCGTGCGCGGCGCTCAAGCCGACCTCGTCCAGCATGGCCAGCACCATGCGATCGCGCTCGGCCGTCGACAACTCCGGCCGGTGCAGCGCGAGGCCCTCGCCGACGATCTGGCCCACCGTCATGCGCGGGCTGAGCGAGGCGAACGGGTCCTGGAAGACGACCTGCATGCGCTTGCGCATCGCGCGCAATGTGGTGCGTTCGGCGTTGTCGATGCGCTGGCCGTCGAGCGCGACATTGCCGGCCGAGATCGGCTGCAGCGCGAGCAGCGCCATGCCCAGCGTCGTCTTGCCCGAGCCCGACTCGCCGACGATGCCCAGCGTCTCGCCGCGTCGCAGCGACAGCGTGGCGTGGCGCACGGCTTCGAAATGGCGCTTGCCGAACCAGCCCTGCGCGATCGTGAACGTGACGCCGACATCGTTGCCGGCGACCAGCACCGGCGCGTCGCCCGCGAGCGCTTGCACGACGCGCTGCGGCCGGCTCGCCATCAGCTTGCGCGTGTAGGCGTGCTGCGGGTTTGCGAACACGGTCTCGGTGTCGCCCATCTCGACCAGCACGCCGCGCTCCATCACGCCGACGCGGTGCGTGAAGCGCCGCACCAGGTTCAGGTCGTGCGTGATGAAGAGCAGCGCCATGCCCATCTCGGCCTGCAGCGCGTCGAGCAGCGCGAGGATCTGCGCCTGGATGGTCACGTCGAGCGCGGTCGTCGGCTCGTCGCAGATCAGCAGCTTGGGCCGGCACGCCAGCGCCATCGCGATCATCGCGCGCTGGCGCTGACCGCCCGAGAGCTGGTGCGGGAAGGCATCGACGCGGCGCTCGGGCTCGGGGATGCCGGTGTGCGCCAGCAGCTCGATCGCCCGCGCTCGCGCCTGGTTCTTGCGCAGGCCTTCGTGCAGCTCCAGTACCTCGCCGATCTGGTTGCCGACGGTGTACAGCGGGTTCAGCGCCGTCATCGGCTCCTGAAAGATCATCGCGATGTCGGCACCGCGGATGCCACGCATCTCGCGTTCCGACTTCTTCAGCAGGTCTTCGCCGTTGAAGCGAATTGCGCCGCTCGCGCTGGCCGCGTCGACCAGGCGCAGCACCGACAACGCGGTGATGGACTTGCCCGAGCCCGATTCGCCGACCAGCGCGAACTTCTCGCCCGGTGCGATGTTGAACGACACGTCGTTGACGACGGTGCTCGCGCCGAAACGCACCGTCAGGTGGTCGACCTCGAGGAGATTCGGCGTGCTGCTCATGATTTGCGCGTGTCGAAGGCGTCGCGCAGCGCATCGCCGATCAGGGTCAGCAGCAGCAGCGTCAGCACCAGCGTCGTGAACGTCGGCACCGTGATCCACCACGCGTCGAGGTTCTCCTTGCCTTGGCGCAGCATGTCGCCGAGCGAGGGCGTCGGGTCAGGCACGCCGAGGCCGAGAAAGTCCAGCGACGTCAGTGCCAGGATGGCCGCGCTCATGCGGAACGGCAAAAAGGTGATCACCGGCGTCATCGAGTTCGGCAGCAGGTGACGCCAGATGATTTGCCAGTTCGACAGGCCGAGCGCGCGCGCCGCCTTCACGAACTCGAGGCTGCGGTTGCGCAGGAACTCGGCGCGCACGTAGTCCGACAGTGAAACCCAGCCGAACAGCGCCAGCAGCACGAACAGCAGCAGGATGGACGGCTCGAAGATCGACGCGAAGATGATCAGCAGGTAGAGCTCGGGCACTGAGTTCCAGATCTCGATGAAGCGCTGGAAGGCCAGGTCGATGCGCCCGCCGAAGTAGCCTTGCACCGCGCCGGCGGCGATGCCGATCAGCACGCCGGCCAGCGTCAGCGCAAAGCCGAACCACGCGCTCAGCCGAAAGCCGTAGATCAGTCGCGCCAGCACGTCGCGGCCCGACTCGTCGGTGCCCAGCCAGTGGCCGCCGCCGGGCGGTGCCGGATCGGCCGCCTTCGCGAAGTAGTCCAGCGAGGTGGCCGAGTGATCGATCAGCGTGAAGATCGCGAAGTTGCCAGGCTGCGCGAACACCTGTTTGATGAACGGGTCGTGCCAGTCGGTCGGGGTGGCGAAATCGCCTCCGAACTCGCGCTCGGGCGGGTTGCTGACGATGGGTGAGTACCAGCGGCCTTGGTAGCGCGCCAGAAGCGGCTGGTCATTCGCCACCAGCTCGGCCAGGCTGGTGACCAGCAGCAGGATGCCGAAGACCCACAGCGACACGTAGCCGAGCCGATGCCGCTTGAAGCGTGCCCATGCGCGCCGATTCGGCGACATCGGGATCGCCGCGACGACGACCGCGTCTGTTGAGGCGGCGGGGTTTGCGATGACCGTGCTCATTTCGCGACGCTCCCGAACTGCACGCGCGGATCGACGACCATATAGAGCAGGTCCGACGCCAGCTTCACCACGAGCCCGATCAGCGTGAACAGGTACAGCGAACCCAGCACCACCGGGTAGTCGCGCCGCACCACGGCCTCGTACGACAGCAGGCCGAGGCCGTCGAGCGAGAACAGCGTCTCGATCAGCAGCGAGCCGGCGAAGAAGGCGCCGACGAACGCCGCCGGGAAGCCCGTGATCAGCGGGATCAGCGCGTTGCGGAAGATGTGCTTGTAGAGCACGCGCTGCTGCGACAAGCCCTTGGCGCGCGCGACCAGCACATATTGCTTGCGCATCTCCTCAATGAAGGTGTTCTTGGTCAGCAGCGTCATCACCGCGAAACTGCCGATCACGATGCAGATCAGTGGCAGCGTCAGGTGCCAGAAGTAGTCGACGATGCGCGCCGGCCAGCTCAGGTCGGCCCAGTTGTCCGAAGTCAGGCCGCGCAACGGAAACCAGTCAAGAAAAGTGCCGCCGGCGAACAGCACGATCAGGAACACGCCAAGCACAAAGCCGGGGATTGCGAAGCCCACCAGCACCAGCAGTGTCGTGACCAAGTCGAATTTCGAACCCTCGCGCACCGCCTTCGCCACGCCCAGCGGCACTGAAACGAGGTAGCTGATCAGAAAGGTCCACAAGCCCAGGCTGATCGAGACCGGAAGCTTCTCCTTGATCAGCGTCCAGACCGGTTTGTTGGCGCTGAAGCTGCGGCCCAGGTCGAAGGTGGCGAAGGACTGAAGCATCTCGACGTAGCGCACATGGGCCGGCTTGTCGAAGCCGTAGAGCGCCTTGAGTTCGGCGAGCTGCTTCGCGTCGATGTCGCGCCGCGCGCGCGAGCCGCCGCCCTCGGCGCCGCCCTTTTGTTGGCGCGCCTGTGAGAGCACCTGCTCGACCGGCCCGCCCGGCACGAACTGGATCACGACGAAAGTCAGCGTCAGAACGCCCAGCAAGGTGGGCAGCATCAACGCGACACGCTTGAGGATGTAGCTCAGCATGGGCAGTCCTTCATGGCTGCTTCAGCCACCAAGTGATGACCGGCCATTGCGGCAGCACTTCCAGCCCGCTGTCTATCGTGTAGTACAGCGGCATCGTCTTCGGTCGCGCAAAGCGGTCCCAGTACGAAACGCGGAAGTTGGCCGAGTACAAATCGGGCACCTGCCAGTGGTTGTGCATCACGATGCGGTCCAGCGCCCGACATGCGTCCTGCAGCTCCTGCATCGTGCGGGCCTGGCCCATCGCGGCGAGCGCGGCATCGACGGCCTTGCTGCGAATGCCGCGGTAATTGGCCGAGCCGGGTTCGTTCGCCGACTTCGAGCCGTAAGAGTCGAGGTACTCTGCTGCCGAGGGCAGCGTGAAATCGGTGAAGCGTGCAGGGACCACGTCAAAGTCGAACACCTCCGTGCGCTTCTCGTACAGCGCGCGGTCGACCTGGCGCACCTTCATGAGCACGCCGAGCTTGACCAGATTGGCACGCCACGCCGCGGTCGTGCGCGCGCCGCCGTCTTGCGAGTCCATGTACTCGAATTCGAGCCGCAAGCCACTGGCGTTGCGCAGCACGCCGTCGGGCCCAAGCGAGTAGCCGGCCTGAGCGAGCAGGTCGCGCGCCTTGCGCAGGTTCTCGCGCAAAGCGATCGGGCTGGTGTCGGTGCGGGCGGGTTCGTACGGAGGGCCGAACACCGCGGGTGGCAGCTCGGCGCGGTAGGGTTCCAGCAGCTTCAACTCGCCGGGCGAGGGCAGTCCCTGGGCCGCGAACTGCGAGTTCGAGAACAGGCTGTACGTGCGCAGGTACTGGCCGCGCTTGTTGATCCACGAAAAATCGAAGGCCAGCTCGAGGGCCTCGCGCACGCGGATGTCGGCAAAGATCGGCCGCCTCAGGTTGAACTGGTAGCTCTGCAAGCCGGCGCCGGTGCCGCTGGGGAACAGTTCCTTCTTGATGCGGCCGTCCCGCCATTTGGCACCGGCATGCACCTGAGCCCAGCGGCGCGCCGAGTATTCCTGCAGCAGGTCGAATTCGTGGGCCTTGAAGGCCTCCATCGCGACCGCGCCGTCCTGGTAGTAGCGGTAGACCACGCGGTCGAAGTTGAAGAAGCCGCGACGGATGCCGAGGTCGCGCGCCCAGTAGTCGGGCCGGCGTTCGAACTCGATGCGGCGGCCCGAGTCCGCCAGCGCGATGCGGTACGGGCCGGTCGTGATCGGCAGCTCGTTGATGATCTCGTCGAAGGGCTTGGTCTTGCCGTCCGCGCCCAGGCCCCATTTGCGCGAGAACACCGGCAGCGTGGCCACGCTGCTGAGGGTGTCGATCGTGCGGTCCTTCAGCTCGAAACGTATCGTGCGCTCGTCGACGACGACGGCGCGCTCCACGCCGGCATACCTGCTGCGAAACTCTGGCGAGGCGTACTTGCTCGTCAGGCTGTCGAACACGTACTTCACGTCGGTCGCGGTCACCGCGTCGCCGTTGTTGAAGCGCGCCTTCGGGTGGATGCGGAACGAGATCGACGAACGGTCTGGCGCGACGCTGATCGCCTCGGCCACGAGGCCGTAGTACGAACCCGGCTCGTCGCCGGAGGGGATGGTCAGCGTCTCCATCATCCAGATGTTGATGCCCGCGGGCGACTGGCCTTTGATCGTGTAGTAGTTGTACTTGTCGAAGCTGCTGCGCAAGTCGGGGTTGGTGAGGTAGAGCGTGCCGCCCTTCTTCGCGTTCGGGTCGGCGTAGTCGAAGTGATCGAAGCCGGCCGGGTATTTCGGCTCGCCATAGGCGGCGTACGCATGTGACCATGCGGCGGGGGCGGGCGTGGTCGCCGAGGCCGCCGACGCAGGCACTGCGGGCGCCCCGGCCGCGAACGCCGGGCCGGCGGCCAGCGCCAGCCACAGGGCCGCGAGGCGCATCAGGCGACGGCCTTGGGCGCGGGCTTCAGCAGGGCGGTGCAGCGCGCATGCTGCGCGTCGTCGGCCTTGTCCAGCCCGCCGCACAGCCCGTCGAGCTGCGCCTGCAGGCGCTTGATCGCGGCGCCGTGCGCGCCGGCCTTGTTCCAGGCCTGGAGCTTGGTGCCGACGCGCTGCAGCGAGCGGCCGCTGCGTTCGTAGAACGCGTCGGGCTGCTTGGCGGCCTCGGTGAACAGCTGGCTGGCGGCCTTCTCGATGCGGGCCTCGTCCTGCGGCGCCAGGTCGACCAGCGCGTTGACGTAGCTCGAGCCCCATTGCAACCGCGTGGCTGGGCCTTCGCTCTTGTCGAAGGCCTGTTCGTACCAGCTCAGCGCCTCGGCCTTGTCGCCACGCTTCTTCGCGTTGCTGGCGAGCTCGGACATCAGGTAGTAGGGCGAATGGCTCTTCGTGAGGTTGGCCTTCAACAGCGTGTCGGACTCGGCGCCCAGGCCGGCTTCGTCCAGCAGGTAGGCGGCCGAGGTGATCACGGCCTGGCGTTCGTAGCCGTCGGTGATCTCGCGGTCGGCGCGGGCGGTCTGTTCGCGGATGTCGGCGAGCAGCGGCTCGGGCAGCTGGACCTTCGCGTCCTTCTTCGCGTCGATGCGGGCCAGGTCGACCTGCGCGATCAGCGCCTGCATGCGGTCGGCGCGCGACAGCGTCGTGTCGGCCTCGAAGCGCTTCAGCGCCACGTCGAAGCCCTGCAGCAGCTCGGCGCGCTGCGGCGTGCCGGGCTTGCTCAGGGCGCGCGCGATGTCGCTCGGATAGTTGGTCAGCATGTCGAGGTGGACGCGCGCGGCGCCCGCATCGGCGAGCAGCTTCAGCAGCGTCGCCTGTGCGGTGGCGTCGGGCTTGGCCGGCGCCTTTTCGTCGACCGCCGCGAGCGCCTTCAGGCGCAGCCGCGTCGCGATCTCGCCCTGGTCGGCCGGGCAGGCGTCGGCCAGCTGCTGCAGCAGCGCCGGCACGCCGTCCTTGGGCACGAGCTGCTGCTGGTCGGTGTCCCACGAATAGAACGCGAGCAAGCGCCAGTCGTTCGCGCTCAGGCCCTTGGGGTCGGTCTTGACCTGCGCGAGCACGTCTTTCACCGGGCGCTGCGCGTTCATGCCCAGCGTCAGCACCTGGGTGTAGCGCTCGGCCTCGACCTCACCGGGCAGGCGCGTCAGCTCGGCGCCCTGCGGGTTGAACAAGACCATGGTCGGGTAGCCGCTGACCTTGAAGCGGCTGCCGAGCTTTTGCGCACCGGGGCTGTCGCCGTCCACATAGACCGGCACGAAGGCGCGCGAGCGCTCGATGAAGTCCTGGCGGTTGAAGAGGGTCGCCTTGACCTGGTTGCAGGGCGGGCACCACCTGGCGCCCCAGTAGACGAACACCGGCTTGGCCTCGGCCTTGGCCTGGACGAAGGCAGCGTCGACCTCGGCGTCGTTGGACGCGTACTTCCACGCGATGCCGGCGGCGGCGTGCGTGTCGGCGGCCGAGGCCGCCGAGGCAGGCACGGCCGCGACCGGCGCGGCGTCTTGGGGCTTGGAGCAGCCGGCGATCAGCGCGGCGACGATGAGTGAAACGGTGATCGGCTTCATGGGCAGTCCGTTTGAAACAGCGCGCAGCATACAAGCAAGCTCAATCCACCGGCGCCGGCGTGGCTCGAACGGGGTCGTTTCGTGCGGAAGTGAACTGTGCCAGCGCCACGCCCGCCAGCGTCAGCGCCGCGCCGCCCAGCTTGACGCCGGTGTAGCGCTCGCCGGTGGCCAGCCAGGCGACCAGCCCGGCGACCGGCGGCATCAGGTACATCAGCGGCGCGCTGCGGGCCACGCCGCGCACCGCGTTGACGTAGCCCCAGACCAGCCAGCCGAGAAAGGCCGAGATCAGCACCGCGTAGCACAGCCCCAGCCAGATCAACGGCTGCACCTCGGCCCAGTCGACACGCAGGCCGGCCGGCGCACTCAGCAGCACGACGGGCGCGCTGCCCAGCAGCGTCGCGTACGTCATCACGGTGACGCCGCCGTGGCGCTCGATCAGCGGCTTGGCCGCGACCGTGTAGTACGAGAAGAACGAGGCCGCGACGACCAGTGTCAGGTCGCCGCCGCTGGCCTGCCAATGGCCGCCGAGCAGCTTGTCCGACAGGAACACCAGCACGCCGGCGCAGGCGACCGCGACACCAGCGAGCTGGCCGCGCGAGAGGTGATCTTCCAGCCCTTGCCAGCGCAGGATCAGCAGCGTGAACACCGGCCCCATCGCGAGGATCAGCGAGCTCGAGAACGCCGTCGACCAGTGGATGCCGTAGGTCACGAGGCCGACGTGCAGCAGGTGGCCGGCCAGGCCCAGCTTGAGCAGCGCGACCAGGTCGGTGCGCGGCACGCGCGGCCAGTTCAGGCCGTGGCGCGAGACCAGCAACAGCGCCGCGGCAACCGGCATCATCAGGTAGCGCGCGAACAGAAAGCCGCCCGGCGAGAGCGCGGCGAACACGGCTTTCTGCACGCTGAAGTTGGAGCCCCAGACCATGATCATCGCGATCGCCGCCCACAGCGCGTGGCGGGCCTGGCGGGCTGTCTCGGGGGTGGGTGGGGCAGCGTCTGGCGCAGGCGGCATCGGGTCTCAGGCGTCGGGGGAGCAGCCCTGAGTGTCGCCGAGTTGCGATTGCGCGTCGTCCAGCCGCCACCCTTCCAGCGGTGTGGCCCGGGCCAGTGCCATCCACACGCCGAAGGGCATTTGCAGCGCACGCTTGGGCGCCGGGCGCGCCACCTCGAGCGCGGTGTCGCTCGCGACCAGCACGCCGCACTCGGGCGGGATCTCGTCGGGCTGAGCGATGCCGGCGCGGATCACGTACCAGCACTCGCTGCTGAGCTGCAGGTAGGCGGCGCGCTTGGTCGGGCTGCGCAGGTCGGACAGCAGGTCGGAGCGCTGCACCTTGACCTCGTGCACGATGGGCGCGAGGTAGGCCTCGACCGTGGTGTGGCGCACCGAGAAGACATCGGGCATCGCCATCGCCCACGCGTCGCCGACCTTGGCGCGCAGGCTTAAGGCCCGCCAGGCGAGCCGGCCTTCGCGTGTCATCGCGCGCGCGACGCGTTCGACCAGGTCCTCGTGCGCATCGCGGCGCGCGCGGTTGCGCTGCAGCGTCTCGGCCAGCAGTGCGATGCCGGCGTCGGTGACGCGCACGGTCTCGTGCCCGCTGGGCTGGCGCACGCGTTCCAGCAGGCCCAGCGCGAGCAGCTCGACCTCGACCGCGTCCTGGCAGGGCCAGCCGGCCGAGCGGTAGACCTCGCGCAGGCGGCGTCGGTGCAGAGGGGTCACGGACAACATGACGGCTAGCGTAGCGCGTGCCGGCTACGATGCGGCACCTGAAGCGCCGCACCGGAGACCGCGTGAGCCCCTACCCGCACCTGCTCGCCCCGCTCGACCTCGGCTTCACGACGCTCAAGAACCGCGTGCTGATGGGCAGCATGCACACCGGCCTCGAAGACGGCCGCCGCCACTTTGCCGCGGCGGCCGCGTTTTTCGCCGAACGCGCGCGCGGCGACGTCGGGCTGATCGTGACCGGCGGCTACGCGCCCAATATCGAAGGCTGGGCCAAACCCTTTGCCGGCACCCTCGCGACCAGCAGTGCCGCGCGGCGGCACCGCCAGGTCACCGACGCGGTGCACGCCGAGGGCGGCAAGATCGCGCTGCAGATTCTGCACACCGGCCGCTACGCCTACTCGCCGCTGTGCGTCGCGCCGTCGCGCATCCAGAGCCCGATCTCGCCCTTCACGCCGCGCGAGCTGACGGTGGCCGGCATCGAACGCCAGATCCGCGCCTTCGTGCGCTGCGCGAAGCTGGCGCGCGAGGCCGGCTACGACGGCGTCGAGGTGATGGGCAGCGAGGGCTA
>Ga0307510_10006944_pt1 | contig 13500 bp, 14 predicted proteins | sample 12_EM_MG_FD_207224 | JGI IMG/M metagenome (GOLD analysis project Ga0307510, IMG submission 207224) | Populus trichocarpa ectomycorrhiza microbial communities from riparian zone in the Pacific Northwest, United States - 12_EM | ecosystem: Host-associated > Plants > Roots > Unclassified | place... | reverse complement strand
CTTTAACGCTGCAGTCCTCCATTTCATTAACAGCAGTAGGAGTTTGCTTTGCAGACCATAATACAGCTCTCTTCAAAGATAAAGAAGGGAGGTGAGCCCGTCACTTCTTTTATGTGCTAATCTTGATTCGGTATCTTCTTCTATTGATATTATATGTGTGTAGATATTACTTGCATCCATGTATATATTCAAAGTGGTTTCTTGAATTGACATTGGCTACCAGGATTCCAGATTCCGAATCGCAAGGAACTGCACTATTTTTATGTTCTGCTGTTAAGATTCCAGATTGATAGTTCTTGTTTAGTCATGTTTTTATGCTTCAAGATATAACGTTGGCTTATAATCTTGTAGGGGCTAGCCATGACTATTGCAAATGGAAAAATTGATGCTCCTACTCCAACAAGACCTGGGGTTCGTGTCAATATTTCTTTGCTTGCCTAATCATGGGATAGTGAATTTCTTACAATCAATGAAGTTAAAAATGATGCTGACTCTTTCTGTGATGGCCAGGGAAAAACTAAAGGAATTGTAGTTTGCTGGTTTCTTGGACTAGGGTCTCTGATCTCATGGAACAGTATGCTGACCATAGGAGATTACTACTATACTTTGTTCCCGGTAGGTTTCTCATAAACATTAATTCAATTATTAATTTTTGAAAATTGCATAAGTACTTATATTTGTCCTTGTTCTTAAGAGTATGGTAGCGTTTAAGGTTTTGAGATTCATTGTTTAAACAGTCATTGAGCCTAAACAAGGTAATATGGTCAATTAATTGGAGTAGCAAAACTATCTGTTTGATTATCCTTTTCTTTGTGTTTGAAGAAATACCATCCTTCAAGGGTACTCACCCTTGTTTATCAACCATTTGCAATCGGAACAATGGCAATACTGGCATATAATGAGGCAAAGATCAATACTAGAAAGCGGAACATAGCCGGTTACATACTCTTTACTGCAAGTACTCTCATGCTTATGGTTGTAAGTAACATGAACAACTCCTATCTATTATGGTTTAATTTATTTCCCATCAATTTCAATTCATGACTCCTTGATTCTGATAATTGTGACAGGTGGATTTGGCCACGTCAGGAAGAGGAGGCGTTGGACCTTTTATTGGTATATGTGCAATTGTTGCTGCTTTTGGAGTTGCAGATGCTCATGTTCAAGGTGGGATGGTTGGAGACATGGCTTTCATGTGTCCAGAATTCATGCAGGTTAGATTTCATGGAATTCGTTTTCAATTGGTCTTGCACTCTAAAATGCAAAGAAATTTGCATCTTACCACACCTTGGATGTCTTTTCCTGCAGTCTTTCTTTGCTGGGTTGGCTGCATCAGGAGCTCTGACCTCTGGTCTGAGATTGATCACAAAAGCAGCATTTGATAAATCTAAAAATGGTCCTCGCAAGGGAGTTAGTATGCAACTTTCTTCGAGCAATAGAGAAACTTGCTATCATATACTGTTATTTCTTTTATTGATCAGCTGGAATTTCTACTCGACACTTACACTGGTCATATGACTCCAATTAGAAGAGATTAACCCTTCTCCTATGCTGTTGTGGTTTGTAGTACTCTCATAGTGATTAGTTTGTAATTCCTGAAAATGGAACTAGGCCTTTAGCAGAAAAAGTAAAGGAGAATATACAAGTTATATAACTTGAGCAGAATAAAAATAATAGCCACACAACTTCAGATCAGTTGGCAAATCCGATTCGATTTTTTTCTTAGGACTTCTCGTTTTGTGCTGCAGGCTTGATTGATGAGTATTTCTTGATTGCCAATGTTTGCAGTGCTATTTCTAGGAATTTCCACTTTCGCGGAGTTCCTATGCGTGTTGCTGTATGCATATCTCTTTCCTAAACTGCCAATAGTGAAGTACTACCGCTCAAAGGCAGCCTCTGAAGGATCAAAGACTGTTTCAGCTGATCTTGCTGCTGCTGGCATCCAAACACCAGCAGACCATCAAGTATTTCCACTTTTTTTTTTTTATTTTTCTGTGGTGTTCATTTTCTTGAAAAGATGACCATTATTTCTCATATTGCATGCTGCTCAAGGATAAGTTCCATGCCCTTGTCTAAAATTTATTTTCTTCCGTTCTTGCAGGCTTCTGATGTTGCCAAATCTCCGGAGCGATTAAGCAACAAACAACTATTGTTCCAGAATATAGATTATGCACTTGACCTATATTTGATATACGTGCTGACATTGTCGATTTTCCCGGGATTCTTGTATGAAAATACTGGTGAACACCAGTTGGGAACATGGTAAGTTCTCATTTGTCAAGCAAGATTCATTGCCATTGGGGACTGGTTAATCTGTAGCACTTGAAGTGATGCTGCATAAGAAGAGGATGATATTTTTTTCCCATCTTGTTAAAACAACTGCAGTACATTAATGTCTTCTACGTGGCATGTCATTTCTGTTTGATACTCCTAGGTGCATCCATTATACTTTTCTAGAACTGCATTTTCAGTTTCCTTTCTGATTTTTTAATGAAAGACCTCTACTTGTCCAAACTTTGATCATGTTATGCTAGAAAATTCATGATTTGATCTAGAACTTTCTTACCTTATCATGATCAATGATGTTTCAGGTACCCTCTTGTTCTAATTGCAATGTACAATGTGCTGGATCTCATCTCAAGATACCTCCCCCTTGTTCCATGGTTGAAGTTGGAGTCCAGAAAGGGCCTCATGATTGCAATTCTCTCTCGTTTCCTACTCGTTCCTGCATTCTACTTCACTGCGAAATATGGTGATCAAGGATGGATGATCTTTCTCGTTTCTTTCTTGGGACTAACAAATGGCTATCTCACTGTCTGTGTCCTAACAATTGCACCAAGAGGCTACAAGGTTAGTTACCATATACTATGATTTTCAGTGCTTCAAATGCAATATCTTTGTTTTGCTTACACATGACAATCTGTTGATGGCTTTGGTTTTGTAGGGGCCTGAGGCAAATGCACTGGGCAATTTACTTGTGCTATGTTTATTGGGTGGCATATTTTCAGGGGTTGCCCTTGATTGGCTTTGGCTCATAGGCAAAAAGAATGCCTTCTAGAGAGCCAAATCTATCTGCAACTGATAAAGAAAGTCGGCTCCTTTCCATCGATGCTATGTTGATATTCGATGCTAGCCATTCCTCAATTTGTCACAGCAACAAAGTCACCTGCCGAAAGCCAGACATTAGGATGGTGGTAGTGATTTATCGAGGAATTTGATTACTGCTCTGTTAGTTCTAAGCATGTTTTAGCTAACATGTCTCAATGTTGAACCACATCTAAATACCAAGCACAATTATAAAATTATATTTAGAGATTAATTATGATATTAGATTCTAGGACATTGTTTTAGAACAAGATTTTCAGATAAGAAATTGAGGTATTACAATTAAAATCAATATAATTAAGTTCATAGGATATATTTAATTTGGCACTTCGGCTGCAATGAAACATTTAATTTGGCACTTTGGCTGAAATGAACTATAATAATATCTCCAATTTTCTGATTTTAGGCCTTTAGGTTTTCTGGTAACAGGCCTCCAATTGAAATTCCCCTTCGGTTTTAAGTTTAAGGGATTTGGTTCATGGGTTCGAATTTTTTATAAGACCTTATATACATGGATGCATCATGCATGCATGTAATATGTACGCACATATAATATCAATAAAAGAAGGTACCGGCACTGAGGGTCTTGGTCTGGCGGTAGGAGGGGCTTGTCTCTTCCTGCTGCTCTGGGTTCGAGTCCTCATGTGCACGCCTGTCACCCCCGTGGTGCCTTACATGCCCACTGGGTTTGCAGGGTGTTCAGTGGCCGTGGGATTAGTTGTGGTGCGCGCAAGCTGACCCGGACACCCACGTAAATCAAAAAAAAAGAAAAAAGAAGGTACCGTATCAAGATTAGCACATAAAAGAAGTGATGGGCTCTCCTCCCTTCTTTATCTTTGAAGAGATCAGCTGTATTATGGTCACCAAAGCAATCTCTTACTGTATTAAAATGGACTGTAAAGCAACTCGGAAAATATAACTTAACTGGTCAGCTCTAGATTTGTTCTCTAGAGATCATCAATTCGAGTCTTATAAATCTCAGGATCACTAGAGACTTATATAATTGTTAACTTCAGGACCTGTAGGATTAGTCGAGATACACATAAACTGACCCGAATATCCACGTTAAAAAAAAAAAAAAAGACTGCAAAGCACTGCTGTTAATGAAATGGAGAACTGCAGAGTTAATTAAAGCAAATTAATATAGCAATGTTGCTTTGCTTTTTCCCTTCAAGATTCCTTAAGAAAGCTAGGAAAGATAATAAAGGGAATCCAAAGAATCTTGATCACTTTCAGATCTTTTATCGTGGAGTTCATGTTGCCGGAGCAAAGTTCACTGTATCAATTACAAAGTTGATAGGTTTGACCTGCGCGCACCTCATTATTTGCTCTTAGCACTGAACAAAAATTCTGAGTTTAAGCAATCTCCAAGGTTCTCTTGGATCAGAATTTTTTTTTTTGTAAGCTTTTCAAATTATTATCCAATTTAAAACAAGCATTTAAACAATGATACGAGAAATGTAATAAAATTATATTTTCAAATGAGTTCAAAATCAACAAAATTGATAAATATATTTATATAAAAACACAAATAAATTTTATGTCATTATATGTATTTATGTTAATAATATGTTAATTTTAGAGAGTAATGATTATATGATCAAGTTTAGTAGGAAAATATTAACTAACATGTTTAACATGAAAGACTTGAGCGTTATAAATATCATATAAAAAATACAAATTTTTAAGACATCTAATATATTGTTATTGTCTTAATCTCATTATGTAAATTTTCTACAGATAATAATAACACCGTTAAAATATTAATTAATATAAATATATATCTATTCATCAAGAATATAGGATATCAAACCTTATACTTAGACTTTCAATTGCTCAATTGTTTATATTTTAGTTTTGCTTACACATGACTAAAATAATTCATGAAAAGAAATTTAGGTATGAGCACTCCAATTACTATTAAAATCATTGTAATTAAGTTAATAGGATACATTTAATTTGGTACTTCCGGCGGAAAAGAACCATCAGCTATAATAATATCTCGAATTTTCTGGTTTTGGGCCTTTAGGTTTTCTGGTCACAGGCCTGGAACTGAAATTCCACCTTCTGTTTAAGGCTTGAGGGATTTGGGTCTTGGGTTGGGATTTTTCATAAGACCTTTTGTTTTTTGTTTTTCATTTAAGGGCTTTAAGGAATTTCGATCTTAGCATGGATATTTTGGGCTTTTTATGATTTGAGTACTGTTATATTTTATTTGTAAGAGTGTTTTTGTGATTATTTTTTAAAGTATTTTTTATTTATAAATATATTAAAATAATATTTTTTTTATTTTTAAAAAATTATTTTTGATATCAATGAATTAAAATGATCTAAAAACACCAAAAAATATTAATTTAAATAAAAAAATTTAAACCTTTTTTAAAATATTTTTAAAACATAAAAATATTAATTATTAGTCGGTCTCTTTCTAAGTTTGAGATACACTCAATCGCATTTGGCACATGATTTTAATTAATTAATTAATTAATGTTTTATTTATTTATTTTATTTTTGGGTTTTGCTTAGAAGCAACATCCAATTCACGAATTGACTTGTGAAATATACAATTCATGCAATTATTATTATTATTATTTAAAAATTAAAAAGAAATATTTAATACATTTTAAAAATCTTGTAACATTTATGTTCCTTGAAATGCTAGCAAGGCTAAAAGAGGCACTGTTGACGAATCTACATCGCTTTCAAATCTTTGAAGAATGGGACGTGTATTATATATATCAGGACTTTGTTTTTTTATAATATTAAGGAAAATTGTTCGTGGTGCCTGCTGTCTTGAAGAAAAGAAAAACTTGTTGGTGAATGCTAAAACTTGTGTTAAACGTTTTTAGATCAATTATCTATCACACCCTTTCCTTCAATTGCCAGATTAGTTAGAAAAACAAATTTAATAAATTATTGAAAAATTATTGGAGCTCTCTTGTTTCTTGCATGTGATTCATTCAGATAGTCAAAGTGATCAACACTGTCTTGAAACCCCAGAGTTAGATTTGTTTTCTTGATCATCTGCTAGAATTCAAGATTGGTAAGTTAAGTTTGGCCATGCTTCTCTGCTCCAGGAAACATGGTAAGTTGATCGTGTTTGTTTCTTTTGAACATTGACTGATTGCTGGTATTCAGTAAGGGCTCGTCATGACTATTCCTAGTGGAAGTGGAGTGCCGGCACCAATGCTTAAGGTTTGTGCTCTCAAGCTTTGTTTCATTGATATAATAATGATGGGGTTATGGGATCTCTTCCAAGTAATGAAGTAAAGCATGGCATTGACTCAATTTATGTGATATTGGCCAGGGAAAACATAAAGCCATTATAGTTTGTTGGTTTCTTGGACTTGGATCTCTTGTCTCATGGAACAGTATTCTAACCATTGAAGATTACTACTATGATTTGTTCCCGGTACGTATCTCACTTATCTTCTAGTATTTGTTTTTGAAGATAAATTTTCTGACATTAGTTATATTCATCCTGTCTTTACTGGTGTGCTAGATTTTTCAATCCTGTTAAAGCTAGAAAAGCTTATATGTTCACTTAGGAATGCATTGAAAGGGTTTGATTATAAGGTTGACTCTGTTTCTTTTCTACCCTTCAAAATTTAGGGAAAATCTTCAGCAAATAGTTAACTAGATTCAGTGTAGGATAGATTTGACTTTCTATCTCGTCCATATTAGATGGTTATGCTTGCTAGTGGGGGATTAGCATAGTCTTTGATTTTGTGATAACTGAGCGAAGATTGATGGTCTGACTGATCATCCATCTGAGTATTTAGTTGTTGAAGTTTTATGTCTCACCACAATCTCAATATTTTGGATGGCAAAACTGTCTATCTGACAGTGCTTTACTTTCTGTTTGAAGAAATACCATCCTTCAAGGGTACTTACTCTTGTTTATCAACCGTTCGCCCTTGGAACAATGGCGTTACTGACATATAATGAGGCCAAGATCAATACTAGAAAGCGGAACATAGCAGGGTACATGCTCTTTACTGCAAGTACGCTGATGCTCATTGTTGTAAGTACTATACATGTCATCTTCTCTTTTTATAGTTTAATTTGTCTCATCCAATCCAATTCATCTTTCGGTTCTGGTAATATTCGTGGCAGGTGGATTTAGTCACTTCAGGGAAAGGAGGAGTTGGACCTTATATTGGTATATGTGCAGTCGTCGCTGCTTTAGGAGTTGCAGATGCTCATGTTCAAGGTGGAATAGTTGGAGACTTGTCTTTCATGTGCCCTGAATTCGTCCAGGTAATAACACCTCGTAGAATTCTTGTAATGTTGTTCAAGAGCTTATAACTCTATTCTGGATTTTGAAAGAATTTTCCGATATTAAAGCATGTTGTTTTTTGTACTGCAGTCTTTCTTTGCTGGGTTGGCAGCATCGGGGGCTTTGACTTCTGCTTTGAGGCTACTGACGAAAGCAGTGTTTGAGAAGTCTAAAAATGGTCTACGAAAGGGAGTTAGTAAGTCACATTTTCTTTGACCAATACGAGACTCATTGGCTTTCACTACTCTTTCATAAATATCATTTGCAGCAGAGCTTCAGATTTTTAGGTTTACATATCTAGTCTACATGAATGTAATATGAATCATGGTATATGACCTGCCTTTGATGCTAGAGCCTTGATTGATATATTACTTGATTACCAATTCTTGCAGTATTATTTTTGGCAATATCTACTTTCTTGGAGTTTCTATCTGTTCTGCTCTATGCATTTCTCTTCCCTAGACTACCAATAGTGAAGTACTATCGTGCAAAGGCAGCTTCAGAAGGATCAAAGACTGTTTCAGCTGACCTTGCAGCTGCTGGCATCCTAAAACCTGAAAACCAGGAGGTGCTGCATTTTCCTTTTAATGTTTTTACCTGGTCTGTTTGGTGTTCAAAGAAATTTGTTTCTGATCCTTAAGGCATCTCAGTTTAGGGCACTCTTGCACGCTGCAGACGATGACAAACCCCCGGAACGGTTGAGTAACAAAGAACTATTCCTCCAAAATACAGATTATGCACTTGACTTGTTTCTCATATATGTGCTGACACTGTCGATTTTTCCGGGGTTCTTATATGAAGACACTGGTAAACACCAGTTGGGCTCATGGTAAGTGCTCATCCATGGCATAGCATAATTCATTTAAAAAGAACTTGAAAACAATTTTTCTCCCTTCTTCTTCTTCTTCTTCAATTTCCTTGTTGTCCCGCATCAAGCAGGTTATTGTATCCAATGCTCCTTGCTATATACATGCTTCAACTGCAATTTCAGTTTCCTTTCTGAGATTTCTTTCAACGCAGAATGCATACTTGGCCAAACTTGATAACAAAGAATGATCTAGAAGTAAAGTCTCATGATTGGTGATTTTCCAGGTATTCTCTTGTTCTGGTTGCAATGTTCAATGTGTGGGATCTTATATCAAGATACATTCCTCTTGTGGAATGCTTGAAGCTGGAGTCTAGAAAGGGTCTCATGATTGCTAGTCTTTCTCGTTATCTGCTCGTTCCTGCCTTCTACTTCACAGCAAAATATGGAGATCAGGGATGGATGATCATGCTAACCTCTTTCCTGGGATTAACAAATGGTTATCTCTCAGTTTGTGTCCTGACAGAGGCGCCCAAAGGTTACAAGGTTAGTCCATCTACATGCTGTTATGTACAAAATGTTCATGTGATGGCACTTCATGAAAAATGGCTGGTTAAACTGCTCTTCTGGTTTTGTAGGGGCCTGAACAAAATGCGCTGGGCAATCTGCTTGTGCTGTGCTTATTTGCTGGCATATTTTCAGGGGTTGTCCTTGATTGGCTGTGGCTCATAGGCAAATGATTCCTGAAGAGCCGAGTCTCTGTGCAACGGAGTGAATTAGAAAGTTGATTCCTTTGCTTGAATTTTGCAAGATTGGACCCATTATTATGCTAAGCCTTTCCTCTATCTGGGACAACAACAGAATCACCTACTGACATCCCACACACCATGATGATTCTGAAGGAACCCTAAGAGTAGATAGTTGGGCTTGATATGCTTGTTTAGCTACATTTTTAGTCATACCACGAGCATCTTATGCTAATAATTATGATATTGGTCTGTCTTGCAAGAACCAACACACCTATTTTCATGATACATAACTAAGAAAGAAAGACAAATACATATGCAATATGAAAACTGAAAGAAAATTAGATTTGTAAACAGTTTTCTTACACAAACCATTCTCGGATAGGACAAATCCCTTCAGATGGGCCGAATAAGATGTCTGTCATAAAATTCAATCTTTCCTCCTTGAGGGTTCAAATTTCAGTCCATTCTGGTGAATTCCCTAATTTAATAATAGATAGTAATGGATTATTGACCCGCTATTTCTCTTAATGTAAAAGAAATAGAAATATTGTTAAAATGTTTTCTAATAAAAAAATTTTATAATTATGCACTAAAATTATAATATATATTGGATGATATGTTTTTTAAGAAATATTATTACAGTAATATATTATATGATATTGTTTCTGAAATATTGAGATGATAATATATTGGATTGACCCAAGTTAACTTGTTAAATTTGTGACTTGAGTCATGATAACATGATAACCCTATAAAAAATAAATCAAAATAAATTATAAAGGTCATATCGTAAACAACTTAATGTTAAGAGATGAAACTGAAAAAAAAATTAAAAAAGAAAAAAAACTACATATGTTAATCTTGGTTTACTTGTCAAACTTGCAACTTGAGTCGTGAGATCAAGATAACCCCATAGAAAGTAAATAAAAAAAAATTACAAACCCCAATATCCAATCATATTGGTTGACATCTTTTTAAAATATTGATACGGTGACATATTAGATTGTATTTTTTTCAAATACTAAGATGATGACATATTAGATTGACCTGGTTAACATGTCAAATATTTAACTCGAGTCATGAGACTGCGATAATCCTATAGAAAACAAATTAAAAAATTTTTGAAGGTCAATTCCTAATCAACCTAATATTGAAGGATGAAATTGAAAAAAAAAACAAATAAAAGAAACTACCCAAATCAACCTAGGTTAACCTGCCAAACTTGTGACTCAAGTCACGAGATCAGGATAACCCTATAAAAAGTAAATAAAAAATTTATGAAATCCAATTTTTAATCAACTTCATGTTAAAGGGTGAAAAAAATATTAATTGAAAAAAAAGTCAAAGAAAAAACAAACCAATTATCTGAGCTAACTTGTTAAACCCACGACCCGGGTCATGAGACTAGTATAAATTCATAAAAAGCAAATAAAAAAATTATAAAACTTCATTTTCAATATATCCAAAGTTGAAGGCTGAAATCAAGGAAAAAAACTAAATTCATAAGACTCGGATAACTCCACAAAAATTAAATTGAGAAAAAATCAAAGGATCGAAATTGAAAAAAAAAAAGGATTGTTAGAGGGTGAAATTAAAAAAACCAATTAAAAAAGAGGTAAAAAAATTGAACCGAGTTAACCTGCTAAACCCACGACTTGGGTTATAAGATCGGAATAACCTCACAGAAAGCAAAACAAAAAAAAATTATAAAATCCAATTTCTAACAAATCTAATGTTGAAAATTAAAATTGAGGAAAAAAATTAAATTTATGAAATTAGTATATAACCCAAGAGAAAAAAAAATCATAATTCCCAAATCAACTTAATAATAAATAAAAAAATAAAAAAAATAAAAAAATTAGATCATTATAAGATGAAATTGAAAATATAAACTTTGTTTTTTTAAAAAAAATACAAACACTATTGGATGGAGTAATATTTCATTATCGTGACTACAATAATTTAACCACACTGTTTAGTGATTTTGTTAATATTTTGTGATCCGAGATGAACTTAAATTTGGATGCAGAAGCACTGATGTGAAGCCCATAATAGTAATAACTAGTCCATAGTTGGGGAGAACCAGCATGGTTCCTTGGCATTGCAAGCACGGTGGTCCGATCATTAATATCCGGTCGAGCCACGAGGAGGCTCTGATATAAGATATTTTGAGGCCAGTCCTCCTCCATAGCACCCACAAGGACAACGAAAGACGCAGCAACAATGCCAAAACATACCACTCTATATGACTAGTGCCACACCCACACCCACTTGAATCTTTCCTAAAATGTAGACCTTAGAAATCGAAATGTTTGAAGTGAAAGCTGAATATTAGCACATTGATTGCTAATATATTTTAAAAAATAATTATTACCACATTTATAAATATCCTCCGAAAAACCTGTTTAGTTGGAAGAGATCTTTTGCTGGAAGGTTTGATGATGGGGTGTTAGGTTTGACTGTTCGGTTTGATGATTTTGTACATCATGGGCAACTGATGTGACTAATTATCAGGATTTTCATAAAATTGTGAGAGGTAAGACAATTGATGCGATGTCCCTTGAATTATTAAAAGAAAAATTATTTATTCAATTATAAAAAAACATCAGCTGATAAGCCATGACTACTACTGTTAAGAGCATTGAGGCTCCAACAAGGCTTGAGGTTTGTGCTCAAACTTTGCCATAATCAGTAAAAGAACTATATTTATTCAATTTCTTGGAGTCTAAGTTTGGTGGATTCTTGGACTTGGGTCCCTTCCCTTGTAGCATGGAACAGATTGTTAACCATAGAAAAATTTTAGCATAGGGCATCTAAAACAATCTCCAGCTGGTCGACACACCAAAGATATCAGGCCGAAATGTAGAGGAATCTTATCGCTGCTCTGTGATTTTCTTACATGTTTTTGACACAGAGGCATTCTAGATGAGCATCCCAGAAAGAGATCCGCTGGGGAATGTTGTCATGCCGATGTAAATTGAGAAGGCCTTTTGGCAAGTGATACCAAAAGAGAGGCCAAACATGATGATCTCACGCGCTAATACCACCGAAATGAATCAAATCACATCCAAGACTTAGGGCGCAGCCTGACACGACATGGTGCTCAGTACAAATCTTCTAATACAGTTCCAAAATATCTACTTCGAATATGGTTTTAAATTGGATTGTACAGTTTAACAGTAAAAGGGCTGTGCCGGTTTTATCATTAAAAAAAAAAACATTAAATTCTACTTTTATCTTTCCGGTTTTATCATTAAAAAAAACATCCAAAAACAAAATACAAACTCCCACACATCAATTTTCACTATTTTTACTATCACATCCCTAATTACATGTTAGGAACCATCCAAATTCAAAATAAAACAAACATTACATTAAATAATTTCAAATTTACAAAATAAACCCCAAAAAAATATTCAGAACAGTGCTGGGGAGTGGGGACATCAGTGCAGCTTCTGGGACTGAGGAGCAGTGCTGATAAACCCTTGGACGGCGGGAACAGTGGCGGCGCGTTCTTCTCCATGCGCGGCCGCCACTTGCGGCGCGTGAACCCAATCGCCGCCGCAGTGAAAGTCCAAGCAAATAGGGGGATCTGGAACGTTTTCCTCCCCTCTTCCCTTCCCTGCCGGCGGTGAAGAACACCGCCACCTGCAACAAGAGAAAAACGCACAAACAGTAGTTGATTCTAAGTTTTCTTTTTGTCCAGATCCGTTGTCGGGTCTGGTTTGTTGTTGTTTCTTTCTTCAAACGGCAGATCTGGCGGCTGAGGAAGGGGACGGCGTCTGTGGGGGAGGAGCCGGAGGAAGACGGCGGACACATCTGGGTCTGTGGGCGCCGCTGTGTTCGGGCTGGTCTTGGGTTGGTGTCGGTTAGGAGGCTTCGGTGGAAGCCGGTCGGTGCAGATGAGGGAAGATCCGTTGTGGTCGCCGGCGAGGGAAGAGACGGGGATCTGTGGGCTGCTAGATCTCTGGTGAGGACGGCGTTGCTGCAGCTGACGGTGAGGACGGTGCTGAGAGGAGAGTGAGGGGGGTGTCTTGGCTGGTAGCGAGGCTAGGTCTGTGTGCAGAGAGGCTGTAGCTGAGGAGGAAATGCTGTGTTGTCTAATCGGGGGTAGATGAGGGGGGAGATGGAGTGGAAGGCAGAAGGGCAAGAGCTGGGTGTGGAGGAGAAGGGAGTGTTGGTGCTGTGGTCGGGCGTCTGTGGGGGGTGAAGTGGCTGAGATGGAGAACGGCTGGGAGAAAGAAAACCAAAAGCTACGGGGGGGTTTTCTTGTGTTTCCCGCTTGTTTTTTCTTTTAAAATTGCCCTTTGTGTGTGTGTGTGTGTGTGTGTGTGTGTGTTAGAAACTTTATTTAGAGGTAAAATATTATTTCTCCTCAAACATCACTTAATTTTTATTTTGATAAATTTTTATTTTTTTATTTTTTAAAAATAAGCAATATCAACATCGATTCAATGAGAAAAATTAATGATTTTAAAAATAATGCGTGAAAAATAGAACGTGTTCAAAAGACCTTTAAAAATTTAAATTCTTTTTAGACGATGCTGAAAATGCTAAAAATA
>Ga0307510_10006942_pt1 | contig 13501 bp, 14 predicted proteins | sample 12_EM_MG_FD_207224 | JGI IMG/M metagenome (GOLD analysis project Ga0307510, IMG submission 207224) | Populus trichocarpa ectomycorrhiza microbial communities from riparian zone in the Pacific Northwest, United States - 12_EM | ecosystem: Host-associated > Plants > Roots > Unclassified | place... | reverse complement strand
CTTTAGCGTCGGCATCTCATACCAATCAGGAAAAGAAGACACATGCCTATTTAATACAGGTGACTCATTTTTTCCATTCAAGTAAGGACCAGCATTGCTGGGACTAGGGTGCCACTGTCAGCGTTTGGCCTCGGCGATCGGACGACAAAAAAAAGCGGTTGGGAGACTTGAGCAATAACGGCAGGGTCCAGGTCGATGCAGATCGTTCCGAGAACAATGATGGCGCCTGTGTTATGGGGAACTAAAGCCCCATGTCGTCCCTCCGTATCGCTCCGCATCCGAGGTTGACCTACGAGAAAACGGGACTCACCTCTGAGGTGTCGGGAGATGTGATGTCAAGGGTCCAAACGGTGAAAGCACGGGTAAATCGCTGATAGCGAGTATAAAAAGGTCGAGATCAGCCATCCACGGGGTTATGAGACAGGATGCCGCACCTTGAACCTTGAGCAGGAGTAGCCTGCTGTGGCTCTGCTACGTGCGATTCCGTGGTCGGAAACGTTGAGAGTGGGACCGCATTTGCATTTCCCGCTGCAGGCTCGGACGGTGCCACGGTTTGGGTGGGCTCGTGCTCTGCTGGGGTCGGGGTCGGGGTCGTATGCGGGGGGACCATGCCTTGGCGGGAGCGATAGCAGACCCCTTTGGGACACACAACGTGCTATCGATCAACCGTCGATTCGAGCGTTCTTTTGACCGTACGGTTGTTTGAGGGAAAGGGGGAGTGGGAGGAGCTGGGGGATAGACGGAGGATGTTGAGGAGGAGAGAGCGAAACAGTTGAAATTAGCAAACGATTTACGAATTGAAGGGGGGACCTGCTTATGTCAGCCGAGTTTGGTATCAATCCCGCTTCCGGCCCGTTCATCCCGCTGCTTGTCCTCCATGTTTCAGTCAATCCGAGCGCTCGAGTTCTATTGCGGCATAGGTCCGTCACGTTTATTTTCCCTTTCAATAATTGCAACTCTATCGAGCAGGCGGACTGCACTGCGCCCTTACGAGGAGCAGCATCGGGGACAATGCGACCGTCGTCGGCGCTTTTGATTGGGACCAAATCGCTTGTGCGGTCTACACCGCAAACCATGGTCCAGACATCGCACGCAGGGTGCGTGTTAATCAGAAACTGTCGTCTATTTGCATCTCGTGACATTTCATTTCATATCCTCAATTAGGTCGACATTGGCACGCTGGATGCGGACGCGCTAGAGCCGTTTAACGCGAACCTCTGGCTTTTGTCCCCAGCGTGCCAGCCGTACACGGTTCTTAACCCGAGGGCCAAGGGTGCCGCGGATCCCCGCGCACACTCTTTCCTACACCTGATAGAAAACGTGTTGCCTGCTCTCGCGGAGCGCGGAGCGGCACCTGCACGTCTGCTCGTTGAAAACGTCGCGGGATTCGAGGTCCGAAGCTTTCACACCCCCTCTCTAGCGGTCTCGCCGGGCCTCGGTGATTTATCGGCGAATCTCTTAGGCATCCACCACGCGAGCACGTGTTCTGGCCATCCTCACGAAAATGGGGTTCGTCATGCGCGAGCTTCTGCTGACGCCCCTTCAGTTCGGCGTGCCCAACTCGCGCCTGCGATATTATCTCCTGGCTGCGTGCCCTTCGGATTCTTTCGAACCTTTCGAGCCTCTGATAGACCCGGCTCGGATCTTGCGCCACATACCTGGTCGGGGCGCTGATTGGAGCGATGCGAGGTCATCTGCCGCTACCGAGAAGACCGAGAGCAGCGCGCGGCCTTTGCGAGATTATCTCGACGCGGGGGCGAAGGGTGTCCCAATGGCACATGCGGTGCCCGAGCGCGTGTTGACGAAGTGGGGGAGGCTGTTCGATATCGTCTTACCATCTGCAACGAGAACGTGTTGCTTTACTAGAGGTCAGGACAGCTTGTTGACTCTGATATTCGGTTCATGTTTGTGACTTGCCGCCGCAGGATATACGCAGCTGGTGGAGCGGGCGGGATCCATTCTCCAGGAGAACGAAGAGCTTGACGTCAGTGTGGTGGAAGGATCGCGCATGCTGTTCGCTAATTTAATTACACGTAACAGACTACCGAGACGTTCGACAAGTTTTTGCTTGCTCAAGTCCGCGGAGATGAAGGGGCAGTGGAAATTTTGCGTCCCCTCCGATTGCGGTATTTTTCGCCCGAGGAGCTGCTGCGACTGTTTTGCTTGGAAGATGTGTGTAGTGATAGCACATTCGGATGGCCTGAGGGTGTCTCGACGAAAAAGAAGTATAGATTGATAGGAAATAGCGTGAATGTTGTCGTTGTGAGCTCACTAATCGAGTATCTTCTGTGCCCGTGATTATGGTGATGGCATACGTGGGAGAATCACGGGATGTGCCGACCGCGGAACGAGGATGAGCAAGCGCGTTTTTATATTCTCTTTCCTCCGAACCACCACCATCGACCTCCTTTCCCGGATATTGGCTGTTTTTCTCTCGCCCACGATTTCTCCCATTTTCAGCCTCACTCCCCACTCAATCTTCTGTGTGAGCAGAGGATTCATGCTTCGACCCTTTCCCGAATCAACAGAGCTGCCGCGTTTCAGTCACCCCAACATATCATACAGCGTGAGTGCATCCTCCTATGCGCGTTTCTTAGGAGTGTTTTGGTCGTTTTTCGCATAAACCCCTCATGGAGTACCCCTTTTTCTCGGGCGGGCGGCTTTGATGCTCTACCTAGCTGCCCTAGGGTTCTAGCCCTTGCCCTGCAGTCCATCTCACGGCAATCACCATGCATCTCCGTTCTTTTGCTGACCGATCACCCCTCTCTGTCTCATAGCGTTAAGACGTGCCCAGCATGACCGGATTTGTAAATATTCGTCGCGATGTCGATGACAAGTTCTATCGCTACCGGTACGTGTGCGTCTCAATGCGGCTGTTACGACGCTCACCCTCGATTTGATCTCACAGCATGCCTGTGCTCCTTACCAAAATTGAGGGTAAAGGCAACGGCATAAAGACAGTGGTTCCGAATATGTCTGACGTCGCACGTGCCCTGTCGCGCCCGCCCACCTACCCGACCAAATTCTTCGGTTCAGAACTCGGTGCCCAGACGTCCGTGGATGAGAAGAATGACCGCTACATCGTAAACGGTGCACACGATGCCAATCGTCTACGCGAATTACTTGATGCATTTATCGACAAGTTCGTCCTCTGCGGCTCGTGCAAGAATCCTGAGACGGATCTCATCATCACTAAAAACGAGATGATTGTACGCGACTGCAAGGCATGCGGCGAGCGTACGGATGTCGATATGCGCCACCGCCTCTCCACCTATATTCTCAAAAACCCGCCCCAGAGAAAGAACAAGAAGAGCAAGGGCGGCCATGCGGAAGCCCCTAGTCCTTCTGGCGAGGTCAATGGTACCGGGGAGAACGGAGAAGCCGATGCCGATGCTGGGAGCGACGATGAGATGACGAAGCGCATCAAAGCGGAGGCCTTGGATTTGAATACCAAGTCGCGGCTTGCAGATGAAGGATGGTCGGCTGATACCTCTTCGGACGCTGTCAAGGCCCGTATGACTTCCATCACTGCTGGCGTGGCTGGCCTCGGGCTTGACGACGAGAGCGACGAAGACGCAGATAGCCCTTATACCCAGCTTGGCAACTGGGTCAAGGAGAACCCTGGCGAGAGTGCGATTGAAGTGTTCAAGAAGGTGCAGGAGCTTGGCATTGAAAAGAAGCACAAGGCCGTCCAAGTCCTCGCGCAGACTCTATTCACAGGCGACATCATTACCGAGATCCCTGGCTATGTTCCTGTCTTCCAAAAGGTGCGCTGTTACTTATTGCCATCGGTATGCATTGCTGAGCTTGACGGCTGTAGATGGTAACGTCTGAGAAGCACCAGAAGGCCTTGCTGGGCGGCATTGAGCGTTTAGTTGGCCTTGATCACCCCGAACTTATTCCCGCCATCCCCAAGATTTTGATGGATTTCTACCAAGCAGACGTACTGGAAGAAGAGGTTGTGACGTCGTGGGGTACGCATGTCAGTAAAAAATATGTCGACAAGGAGACGAGCAAGAAAGTGCGCAAGGCTAGCGAGCCATTCCTCAAGGTAAACTTTTGCTTTGTGGTTGAGTGGTGCACATACTGATGACGTTATTAGTGGCTCGAGGAGGCCGAAGATGATGAAGATGAAGACGAGGATTGAGAGTGGATGCGAGATACTTTGGCTCTAGAGAGAATGATTTTGAGTCTGTCGTAACGTTGTATATACGGTGTCGTTAGTACAGAAATTCAGCTTATGGTTTACTCGGCTATCGTTCCATTCCGGTGATCCGAGTCGCGTGACAAGTGGTACTCTTCTTACTCGAGCATCCATGGCAACTGAAAAGGGACGAGTATTCGTTGTCGGTGTGGGCTGCACGGCCTTTACCAAGGTGTGCAGCTCGCTTTCAACTCAAGCCAACTCCATATTGACATGATATCATAGCCCAGGGGCCAAAGACAGACCAACGATGTATGGCACACTCTCAATGTTTCGTTACAATTCTGAGGGATGCGTACAGATGGGCTTGGAAGCTGCGACGAAGGCACTCCTCGACGCAGGTAACTCTTCCTATCCCCATAATAGCGTCACTGGCACCCACGCACACGCACGTACGTATCATACATACCACCAGGAATCACATACGACGCCATCCAAGCCGCGTTCGTCGGGTACGTCTTTGGCGCCTCGACGTGCGGTCAAGCAGCGCTCTACCAGCTCGGCCTGACGGGCATCCCGATCACGAACGTGAACAACAACTGCGCGACGGGCAGCACCGCGCTCTTCCACGCCGCGACGTTCGTGCGTTCGGGTTCGGGTTCGGGGGGTTCGGCCGGCGAGGCGCGGTGCGCACTCGCGCTCGGTTTCGAACGCATGGCCCCTGGCCCTCTCGGCGCTGGGAAAAATAATAATAAGGGCGACCATGGCGACGACCGGCCGAGCCCGTTGGGTCCGCTTTTTGAGGCGGCGGCGCGCGCTTCGCCCGGTGCGGATCGGGGACCGCCGAATCCGCGCATGTTTGGTGCTGCGGCGGCGGAGTATTTTGGGAGGTATGGGGGCGGGGTGCAACATCTGGCTAAGATCGGTGAGCTCCCCTCTTTTTTGTTTTTGTTGCTTGGTGGGGTGTCGGTTGTGCTTGTTGACGGTTGATGTTGATGTGGACGTCCGATCGTAGCGGCGAAGAACCATAAACACGCGCTCAAGAACCCGTACGCGCAGTTCCGCGCGGGATATAGCGAAGCCGAGGTCCTCGCTTCCCCGCAGATCACGAACGAGCTCACCAAGTTCATGTGCAGCCCCACTTCAGTTGAGCGAATTTTAACTTTTTGCGTTTTTGTATATATTTCCTCGCTCGCTAACTTTTTTGAAACTCCGTGCTATGTGCGTGTAGGATGGTGCTGCGTGCTGCATCGTCGCGAACGAGGCGTTCGTGCGCGCCAACAAGCTCGAAAACCAGGCGATCGAGATGGTCGCTATCGGGCTCGGGACGGACGTTCCGGGCGCGTTTGACGGTCGGAGTGCGATGGACACGGTCGGCTATGGGATGACGCGCCGCTTGGCAGATACGCTGTTTGCTCAGGCGGGCGCGAGTCGGGACGATGTCGGGGTGGTCGAACTGCACGACTGTTTTGCTGCGAACGAGGTAGGCGTGACTGCTCGTATACTGTACGGCTAGTGCCATTTTTTTTTGGTAGCTTGTGACGTATTCGGCGCTTGGACTGTGCGCCATCGAAGACTCGCACCGTTTTGTAGAGCGCGGGGACAACACAGTAGGTTGTTTTTTTTTGCGTGTCTACGCTCACTTTTAACTCACGAGAATGCCGGAAAAGTATGGAGGAAAGTACGTCGTTAATCCCAGTGGAGGGCTCGAAGCCAAGGGCCACCCTCTTGGAGCGACGGGACTGGCGATGCACTTTTCGATCACGAGTACGTCCCCTTCCAGAACGAAACGAAGACCCCGTTTAGCTGACACCGTGTCAGTGCAACTGCGGAATTGTAAGGACGAGCTTTGTTGTGCCGTTTCATCGTGCTGATATCTTTTTTTCCCGCACTGGCAGGGGCTGGACCCATGCAGGCTTCCGGACTATTCGACCATCATCGGGACGTGCGGGGAAAGTACGGACTTGTGCATAACATCGGGCTCGGCGGCGCGGCGGTCATCAGCTTACTCCGCCGGCCTGAGTTTTATCGCGCAGGTGGTCCGGACGGCCGCGATAGGTATTGCACTTTCCTTTTTGGAGGCTTCCTTTGACGCTGATCTCTCTCTGTTAGGTTGGGATATAACCATGCTCATGAGCTGCGACCGATCACGCGTGCTGATGTCGATAAGGTCAAGTCGAAGGCTTATTCGGAACGGTTACTTCAGCTCGCCAAGCTGTGACCTTGTGCCTGTCTCGTTGATGTTTTTTGTGCTTTGCTTTGCTCTAGCCTCTATGTCGTGATGCAACCCCCAATAAATATCATTCAAGCCCCACCACTTTTCATCTCGGTATGATGATATTCCATGCTGCTGCATGAACCCAGAGACGATGAGATGTTGACTTTACCAAAATTGTAAGTGCATTAGCCTACTTTTTAGATCTCGGGCAGGACCCTTGGGCTATGACGTCGCCATCATCGATGCCGCTCCATCAACACAAGTTTTCAAGTGGCGGAACGTTCCACATCACAATGCATCTCTATCACTGCCCCGAATACAGTACGCCCGGTTATATCTATTTGCGTCTCTACTGCCCTGCATGGACAAAGATTTCCGGCCACACATCTCTCAATTGCTGCAAGTTGTTGATCACGGGTATCCCGTCCTCGGTGATAAGCTCCTCTTGACCCCCAGGCGTGTGTGCTGGACCATGCTCTCGGAAGTGCACGCTGCGGATCCACCCGACAGCCTTCGCAGCTTTGAGATTTTTAAGGCTGTCATCGACAAAGAGGCACTTGGCGGGGTCCTGCACCCCTGCCTGCTGCATAGCCTGAACTCGTCAGACGTCAGACAGACGCATCAGACCGGACCGGTTTCATGAATGAATGACAGGGGAGGAGGGGCAAAAGACGAAACGGAAACGGACCCGATGGTAGGAAGCGGGCGCAGGCTTACAAACGAGGTCGTCTTCGCGATTATAATCACAAAACACGATGCCCTCGAATTGGTCGTGGAGATCGACGAGTCGTAAGACGCGTTCGGCGTGCTATAGTAGCAGCAAAAGACGGCCGGTCAGCGTCAGCGTCAGGTTGGGTTGTTGTTGACGCCCCGCTCTGATGAACGACGAAGGATCGGGACGCCATACGTACGATCCGATACGAGTTTGTGAAGGCCCATACGCGGCATTTGGAGCGGTCGATACCTTGGAGCAGTTCCCGCATGAGCGGATCGGGCGAAAGTACATCTTCGAGTGGGACAGAGGCGAAACACATTTGCTCAAAGTCCATCGGATCTATAGTATAGAACACGAATTCAACAACACCTCGACGTGGATGAAAAAGAGAAAGGCGACATTACCTACGCCGTGGTGCAATATGAGTCCGCGTATGACGAGGCCGTATTGCGCTAGATACTGCGCTCGAAGTTTGGATGCGTGCTCGTCGGAAAAACCGAGAGATACGATGTAGGCTGCGATCGATCAAATCTATGATTTCTAAACTCTACTCCCAGGGTGGTAGAGCTGATTTACCTTGGGCTTTCGCAAGAATTGATGATAGAATTCCGAGACTCGAGGAATAGAGGGTATTGTCTATGTCAAAGAAGATCACGAGCCGATCATCTATGATGCATATGATGGGTCGTTGATAAAGGACATCGTCGGGTTTACAATAAGTCACCTTGGATATTTTCTGCAGCCATAGTCGTGAAATTTTGAGCTCTTGAGCTTGAGTAGGATTCACCCAAGCCGCACTGGCGGGTTTACCTTGCGCGTTATTCAAACCTATTCTGATTCTGACACTGCTACCCATAATAGTCGGAGCTTGGCGACTCCACGTGATGTGTAATATTCGATTCAGAAATATCTGTCAGTCTGTCACTAGCGTATTCATTGGCCAAACTCAGCGAGAGAAACCACCCCTAACCTGCGACTAAGACAATGACAATAGGAACACTCAATCATGCACAATCTTCCCTTGGCATACAGGGCATTGACTACCCTTTTTCCCAACGGTGGATCGCTACGGGGAAACCGGAGATCTGTCGTAAAGTAACAAACTGCACCAAAGCTTCTTGGATATGTCCCATCGGCTGTAGTCCCTCTATGGAAAGATTCTGCAGCGCGGGTAGCACTTCTGTTACTCTTTCAAGTTCCCCAGTGAGCTCCACTAAGGAAGGGGTCACGCGTAGAGCAACTTCCTCGGAGAAGAACAAACCCTTCACGGTGGAGAACGGGTGTAAAAGTTCTATCCATTGGGCGCTCTCGATATCGTCTTGCCAATGTGGTCGTGATCGCTGATCCTCGCGGATTTCGAGGTGCTCTATAGTGGAAAGGTAGCGCGAGGATGAATCACAGAGCTGAGCCAAAGATGAAAGCTGCCAATCTGACACTCTGCACGACACTCCCATCACGAGGATTGTGCGGTCAACTGTTCCTGGCCGCGACAAAAGTCTGACCTCGACCGAGTGACGGGAAAAGACTATATCTGCATGATTGAGCGTTTTGAAGCGATCCGCATGATTTAAGAACTGGGGAAGTTGTGAAATATTAAAAATGATCTGGTTGAAGAACTTCAGCCGGACGATGCGGACTAGAGGGGCATTGATCCGGGCTACCATATCCTCCAAGTACTCGCTCGCCCCACTAAACTCAAACTGGAGGAGGGCAGGGAGGATGGTGCGTGTCGGTGGAGGAAGTCGACCTGATCTGCGTGACAGAGATCGAGGGGAGCGGAATCCAAGGTAGAGCGATTCGAGCCTCGTCATTGCGGCTAGGCAAGGGACCATCGCTTCGGGTGAAATGTAAGAGGAATGTGGATTGTCCCAAACGTACAGATGGACGAGGTTAACGAGAGACAAAAGCAACCCACTCAATGCCGGAAATACGATGTTATCGAGATATATGGATCGTAGCTGTGGTGCAGATCCGCCCAGAAAGGCATTTGGAAGGACGGATGCCGATTCATCGCTTGACCGGAGGGCCAACGACGTCAGCTCCGGAAATGGTTTATACATTGCGGCAGTGAAACGTCCGAATAGGAAATTTGGAACACTCCATAGAGAGATGCGACACACGCGATCGTGGTGCTCGAGTGCGGCGCTGATGTTGTCTGCGCCCTCCTCGAGGGACGTTGCGTCGGCGAGGTCCGATATGACGATAGGCAATGTTGGCCAGATGTCTAACATTTGCCTCACTGGTCTTCTAGCTATGCACAAAAGTCGCAGGTTCAAGCGGCGCGGTGATGTAAACACCACATATCTCCATCTTTGGCAAACATGAACCAGTGTGTGCCACGCTTCTGTCTGTTCAGCGTCATTCAAGAACGCATGGAATATTTGGAGAAGGGCATCGTCGGGGATTGCTTCGATGGTGGTCTATGATAAAGAACTGATCAGCAGTCCTTTCGGACGTCGCACGAAAGGCCTACATTGACCTTGATCTTCGAATTCACCAGATATGGGACAGCTCGGGGGTATTACTGACGGCGATGGACGGAAAGGAGATTGGATGAATGACGTCGAGTGCATCTTCATCGATAATTATTGTAGGTATGGTGGCCGCAATAAGTGAACGGCCACAGGGAAATCCGAGTCTAGATTCTCCAAAGCCCACGTGACGTCGATGCCCTTTGTGGCACGTGCGCGCTCGTTTTTTTCGAATAGATCCTGACGTACCTGTGGATTAATATTGTTGGATGTGTAATCTGTTCATGAATTCAAAGTGACAAAAGAGAGGCCATCCCATTGATCCCAAGGCTAGGTAGCTCAGTTGGTAGAGCACCTGGTATATATTCAGGAAGCCTGGGTTCAACCCCCAGTCTGGCCATATTCTTAAGGCGTCAACATGGATCACGTGGATTCCGCCGGAACGCACCTCGATGTCAACGCGCAAAAATCGATGAAGAGAGTTATGCGACGGCCAGACGAGCCGAGCCAAGGCATCTCTCTCCAGACTGGCAGTCTGGATAGAAATGCCAACCTCTGGCCTGTCTGGTTGTCGCATTCCCCTTCTTCATCGAATAAGCGTTGTCGCACTTTAACATCTCAAATCAGAATTTCACAATGCCCCACATCGCCTTCCCACTTCAACTCGCCTCGTGGCTTCTGTCTCTCAGACCTGTATTTCAAGGACTTGCCCATTGGGTCCTTGTGCTCAGGAACCTCAGGGCCACCTCCTCCGGACTTATTCCCGCTCTTCCCCCCCTTCCGCCCATTCCGTCCCTCGGCGCTCCGACATCCTTTTCAGGTCTCCGGGATGGGATGGTTTCGCCTTCTATCTCTGCCACCTCTACTGCCTCTGCCATGTCTGTTGCCTCTGGTGTCTCTATTGCCTCTGCCGTCCCTGCCATCTCTGCCATCTCTGTTGTCTCTGCCGGATCCATTGCCATCGAAAGCCAGTCTTCCTTTTTCTCATCGCCTATCTCCGCCTTTCAGTCTTCTCTTATGCTTGTTACGCCCAACCAATTGCCGGATCTCGTCATCTCTATTTTCATTCTGCTTTCCATCATCTCTGCATCTCTCGTTATTCTTCCAAAAAATTCTTACTTTCTTATCGACACTGCCAAGATATCGTCTGCCCTCGCACGTACTTCGAGAAATTTTGCCAAGCTATTCAAAACCAATCTTCTTATCAACACTGCCAAGATATCGTCTGCCTTCACACGTACATCAGGAATTTTTGCCAAGCTATTCAGAACCAATCCCATTCCCTATCTCGTTCCCGCCTGCGTTCCGCCCGTGTTCTCCCCTGTCCAATTGGTCATATGCCTCGTCTCTCCTCTAGTTCTGTGGACTGGACTGGTTCGCCTCCACTTATCTTCGCCCATGACTTTATTGACCGGGTTTGTAGCCCGTGTTCCTGTTATTTTTCACCTTGGCCTGGATCACGTCGACTCTCACCAATGAGCAAACCTGGGATTCGGTATGTCCATTTTCCCGCGAGTTTGGTGCGAAGGAAAATTCTCACTGTGAGGCCATAGATTGTCACCTTCCTAGAGGGGTGGAGGATATCGACCACCCAGGACACCCGGACGCCATCTATCATAGATGCAATTTTCGAACAAATTATGCTTAATTCTTCCGACTTCGACAACCTCGTTGCGATCAGCAATCTCTTGAACGAACACAACAAACGACAAGGGGTTGCGTACTCAGCCGTTACCTATTCGCACCCGCTAGCTGGACCCAGCAATCACAAGCGGGGCCTCCACCAACACGATCTGACTCGGAGAAGCCAAGGACCAGAGACGCGTCTGGAGAAGCCGAGGGAGAAGAAGTACCAGCCTATTCACGCCGATTCGGCTTATTCTAACGTCTTCCGCCATCGGCTACACCTTTCACATGCTCGAGAGGAGACGGGACACGCCGATATACATGCCGCAGCTCGCTGTGCAGAGATAGAGGCGACCGAATCCAAGTTGCGCGCAGAACTCGCCACCGCCATGGACCGCGCTCAAACCATACAGGAACAATTGCAGCATGAGACGAAGCTCGCATCAAGCAAGGACCACATCATCCAATCGATCACAGAAGAGTCGCAGGGGGCGCAGACGAAGTTGAAGGACGCGGGAGTCAAGGTCGTGCGTCTCAGCCTTGACCTGCGACTTGAGCGTATTCTTCGGCTCCGTGAGAGGGACAAACATTTGGATCAGCAAGCCAGGATGCGGGATTGTCACGAAGATGAAATCCGTTGTATCGCACAAGAAGCTCAGAGTGTTCAAGACAAGCTGGCTGCGTTACATGACTTACAATCGCGGATCCGTACTGGTCAATACTCTTATCGCGTTCACCTCGCCCGCGCTCCGTCGCCTCTGCCCGAGGCAGTGTACGCTGGTGAGCATCCAACCTCACGAGGCATTCTCCGTACTGACGCACCACTAGTTAGCCCCGCCATCGATTCCAATTCTACCTGCTCCACCAAAATGGAACAGGATCCTTCACACCACGATTGGGGGGATCCTTCGACCCTCCAAGGAGGTCATCTGCTTCAAATCTCCGCCTGTTTCGATCAAGTATCCCACGTCGCGAAGACGCACGTAGTTGCACTGGAAGAGCTCCTCGAGCGGATATGCCAGCTCGAATCCGAACGTGCTCAGCATGTGACGCCGACAGGACCAGACCACCACAGCCTAGAAAGGGAACTCACGGCGACAATGGAGAAGCTTCGCCTTGCTGAAGAGGAGGTGCTCACCCTACGTCGCAACCTCGATCAACCGAAAGACCCGACGCAGGAGGCGGTGAGCCAAGCCCGGGCCCTTGAACATGAGTTGAGCAAGTGCCAGGCGAAGCTGCGAGAATCAGAAGACAAGCGGCGGGCCATGGAAATCAGCTTTGCCGAACGCCTGCGTCTATTGAGTGCCGAGCTGGAGTCGTCGAAGAACCAGGTTGAGGCGTCGCAATTGGGAGCCACATCCCTGTCAACCGCGCTACAAGAGCGCATTGATGAATTAGAAGCCCAAGTTACAACGCTGAAGAGCACGCAGAACTATCCCCCTACGACAGCGACAGCTATCAACGCCACCTCCTCACTCTGCGCCCCTAAAGAAGCTCCCAGACATTCACACACCCAAGGTCAGGTAAATCTTTGGACACCCATAGGCGCCTTCCATCTCCAGGACTCTGCATGCCATGACCCAGAATCCGAGAGCGCTCAGGATGTAACGCCGACCGAGCCAGATGACCGCACCCTTGAAAATAACCTTCCAGCGACAATAAAGCAGCTTCGCCTTGTTAAAGAAGAGGTCGTCGCCTTGCGACGCAACCTCAATCAACCGAAAGACCCGACGGAGGCGGTGAGCCATGCCCGGGACCTTGAACAGAAGCTGCGAGAATCCGAAGACAAGCGGCAGGCCGGCAATATCAGGTTTGCCAAAGTCATCGAACGCTTACGCCTCCAGGGCGCCGCATTACAGTCATCGAAGGCCGAGGTTGAGGCGTTGCAATTCAAGTGCTCACAAGCCACGTCCTCGTCAGTTGCCCTACAAGAGCGTATAAACGAATTAGAAGCCCAAGTTACGATGCTGAGGAGCACGCACCATTATCCGGCTACGGCGACAGTCATCGAGTCCAACCGTTTACTCCATACCACCAAATCTTCCACGCATTCGTCCAGCCCGGATCTGGCAGATTCTTCTACATGTCAACCCATTTTCCTTCATCAGATCTCTTCACCCGTTAACCAAGGATCCGATGTCGCCATGGATCAGCGGGCTGCACTTCGGGAGTCGATCAAGCGGATGTGCCAACTAGAACGCGAGAGCGCCGAAGACATGACGCCGACCAACTTGAAGCTCGACGGCAGCCGCCTAGAAGAGGAACTCGCAGCGACAACCGAGCAACTTCGCCATCTTGAGGAACAGGTCGTTATCTTGCGGCACAAC
>Ga0307510_10006939_pt1 | contig 13502 bp, 20 predicted proteins | sample 12_EM_MG_FD_207224 | JGI IMG/M metagenome (GOLD analysis project Ga0307510, IMG submission 207224) | Populus trichocarpa ectomycorrhiza microbial communities from riparian zone in the Pacific Northwest, United States - 12_EM | ecosystem: Host-associated > Plants > Roots > Unclassified | place... | reverse complement strand
GGTCACCTCCCGTGCCCAACGCCATCCCCTCCTTATCCTCAACCACCATCATCTCTGGCCGAACGACACTGACGACGATCCTCTCGACGCCCATAATCTCAAGAATTCTCTCTCTCTTTCCCTGACGGCCATGAACGCATCCGAGCTCCTTGCAAACACTTTATCTCCAGGTGCGCCTCCCCCGTTCCATACACGCCCAAATCGCATACACTCATCCTCCAAAAAGATGCTGCGCTTCGCACAGATGCAGTCCAAAAACTTGAGAACGCCTCCAGGGAAAACTTCGTCAGTACCAACTCCAACATTTTATCCCCAATCCACAATCACCTCATTCTTTTTTTCCCTTCGTAATTGTAGCCTGCCTACATGTTGATGCTGTCCGCAGAACTCGGTAACGAATCCTCACCACCACACGTACGAAACGCTGCCGGTCTCGCCTTGAAGAACGCCCTCACAGCTAAGGTTTGTATATCTTATCCACCGAACTTGGCATCAGAGATCGCTCCCCTCACGCCCCTCCTATCAGGAAAGCGCCCGAAGCGAAGAGTATAGCAGCCGTTGGTTGACCGTAATCCCAGACACAAGATCAAAGATCAAGCACGATTCTCTCCTCGCTCTTGGATCCTCCTCGAAACAAGTCGGCACCGTCGCCGCTCAGTTGGTGGCCGCGATCGCCACCGTGGAACTCCCACATGGCCAATGGCCCGAGCTCGTCGAGCTCCTTCTCAGTTTTATGGGTCAATCCAACGTCAACCTTCGTGTGGCTACCTTACAAGCTATTGGATTCATCTGCGAATCAATCGTATGTCAGATTCTCCTCGACCAGGACGCCAATTTTTCTGACCGTATCATCAGGATCCCTCAGTTCTGAGTCAGCGATCAAACGAAATTCTGACAGCCGTTGTCCATGGTGCACGCAAAGATGAACCTTCCTCCGATGTCCAGTTTGCCGCGATCACCGCTCTCAAGAACTCCCTCGACTTTGTGAGAGATAACTTTGAACGGGAGGTATGCATCTCCATCGTACAATAGCAGTCTCCCGTTTGAACCAACTCGTTCCGATTTCCAGGGTGAGCGAAATTACATCATGCAAGTTGTTTGCGAAGCCACACAAAACTCTAGTTCGGCCGTTCAAGTCGCTGCCTTTGAGTGCCTCGTGGCGATCATGGCCTATTATTACCACTACATGGGCTTCTATATGGAACAAGCATTGTTCGGCGTAAGTGATAGAGCGAACCTGATATTTAACGGTGTATTGACTTCGTTAAAAGTTGACCGTGTTGGGAATGAAGCACCCTGACAGCAACGTCGCCATGCAAGCTGTCGAGTTCTGGTCGACGGTCTGTGATGAAGAGATCAACTTAAACAAAGAGGCCTTACAGGTGACGTCCTGCCTGCGATTTCTTGGGGACCCATCCTCACATTTCATATAGGCGAGTGAGTACGGAGAGACCCCAGAACTCGAATCCAAGAACTTCGCCAAAGTGGCATTGCCGGAACTTGTCCCTGTCTTGCTCACTCTCATGACCCGGCAGGAAGAAGATGCAGACGAAGATGAATGGAATATCAGCATGTCCGCCTCATACTGTCTCGGAGCTCTCGCCCAAGCCGTCCAAGATCCAATCGTCGCGGCTGTGATGCCGTTCATTGAATCAAACATCCGGAGTGAGGATTGGCACCTCCGCGAGGCCGCAGTCATGGCTTTCTCGTGTATCTTGGATGGACCCGACCCTTCAATGCTCAACACCCTCGTCAATTCTGCATTGCCCATCCTGATTCACATGATGACCGACTCAAATCTCCAAGTCAAGGATACAGTCGCTTGGACATTGGGCAAAGTTTGCGATGTACTCGTTCAGACGATCCAGCCGGACCTTCATCTACAGCCCCTTGTCTATGCTTTTGTCAGTGGTCTCCAAGACAGCCCAAGGATTGCTGCAAACTGCTGCTGGGGTCTCCAGAATTTGGCCGAAGGAATGGGTGCTTACTCCGAGTCCACGATGTCCACGTACTACGAAGGCGTGCTCCAAGCTTTACTTCGTCTGACCGAGAGTGCCAACAACGAAGCCAACTACCGAACTGCCGCATACGAGTGTCTTGCCACATGGGTTGCCAATAGTTCTACAGAGACCCGCTCGCAAATCGAAAATCTCTCACACATAATCCTTCAACGGATGGAACATCTCATATCCGTGCATGTGAGTCGTCTGATCACAAGTTTTTGGTAATTTGCTCTTATATACGCCTAAAAAAGAATCAGATCCTTGGGATGGACGATCGCAACAACTGGAACGACCTCCAGAGCAATTTCTGTAGTGTCCTCATCGTGGGTTCTTTGGACAAGTCGATGGTTCGCGCTTACTGACGGTTTTGTGCAGAGTATTGTTCGCAGGTTCGGCCATGACATTAAGCCAAGTGCTGATAGGATCATGACCTTGGTCCTGCAATTGATTTCGTTGGTTGGAAAGGTTTCGACCGTGTTGGAGGACGCCTTCCTTGTCGTTGGAACCCTCGCTTCGTCTTTGGAACAGGACTTCGAGCCATATATTTCTGCATTCCTTCAGTTCCTATTCCCAGCCCTCAAGGCGCACGAGGACAGCCAGCTTTGTACGATCGCTGTCGGCACCATCGGAGACATCTCCCGTGCTTTGGGCGAAAAGACGAAGGAATACTCCGCTGGCTTCATGCAGCTGTTATCTGAGAACCTGCAAAGCAATGCCTTAAACCGCGACGCAAAAATTCCCATCCTGGAGTGCTTCGGCGATATTGCTTTGGCCATTGGTCCGGCCTTTGAGGATTACCTTGATCACACCATGAACGTTCTCCGTCAGGCGGGAAGCATCACTCCTAATCCAGTAAGTCCTTGGGTATGAGCCTGGAGGAAGGCATTGACTTACTCTACCCTTCCAGCTGGACTACGAGCTTCAGGACTACTTGAGCGTTCTCAGGGAGGGAATTTTGGAGGCATACACGGGTATCATCACCGCTTTTAAGGGAACAGAACAGGGTATACCATCTACTCAACCTAACAAACGCGTTGCTCATTCTTCTGTTCTAGCACGGCTATTGCAACCCCATATACAAGATATCCTCGAGTTGGTCAAGGCTGCTCTCCTCGACGAAAACCACGGTGACCCGGTCTATGGATTGGCCTACGGTATCATTGGAGACCTGGCGGAGACCTTCGGACCCCAGATTAAGCACCTCTTGTTACAAGACTGGGTTGCCGCTGAGCTCAAGAGCAGACGCTGCCCACCAGAGAACAAACAAACGATGCGTTGGGCACGAGAGGTAAGGTGAATGAAACCTATTCAAGTGCCCTCAATAACTTGTCTTTCTGCTCAGATGGTCAAACGTGCCACGGTGTAAGTATCGTACCCCAGTTTTTTGTTTTCTCTTACGATCCAAGGTCTTTCTCTTCCTCCTTTCCATACTTACTTTACTGGTTTAACGTTCGCAATCGCGAAATTTCTTTCTACCTTGGGTCCGCTATACCTTTCCCACGTGCTTCGTCTGTAGATGGTCGTCCTTCAGGTGGTGTCTCCCCTTCTATACTTCCTTTTATTACGTTAGGCCCCACCCTCTTCCTTACATCGAGCGTTCATTCTCCTCCCTTCCGTTGTTGTTTTGGTTTGAATCACTTTTATCAATCATCACTGTATCGTTTGAATCCCAATCCTCCCCCACCATTACATTGTTATATCACGCAGTCGTTTTCCCCTTGCCAAGCCGTTGTATCAAACGGCGGTTTCGCCCATCATCAGTTTCATCACCCACCCACTTACCATGCGGTGCCACCCCGGCGTTGTTCCTCCACTGGCTCGCCATATATCTCGGCCCCGTACTTGAGCGAATTTCAGCGTTTCAATACTTTGATTTCCACCTTGCTCTGTGTCTTGCTAGTTCTGCCCTCGCATGCTATCTTGCTATCGTCGCTTTGCTCATCAGTCTCTGCTCGCGATTTCACCAAAATCTCGTCAACGTAGAAAGGTTTCACGATCTCTCTTAGGACTGGGCATGCCTGACACTCGTCGTATCGTAATCCGAACGTTCTTCATCCACATTGTGATACACATGAAGGCGCAAGGCTTGGCCTACGGACAAAGAGAGTTGGTAGTGTAACGGGGCGCCGGGTACGTCGTACATCGGTCATCAAAAACCAACTTTCGTGGAGTTTCAGGGAAGAAGGGTGGGAGGAACGGTCGAGAGAATTGGAGACAGACAAGGAAGGGCAGAAGGGGGAGGAAAAACTACAGAGACACATCTAAGAGATCACATACGAGGTGAAACATTTGTTCAAAAAGACCTGGTATATGGCGTGGTCCACGCGTGCGCCGCACAAGCTTTGAGGCCCGTTTGGGTAGCTTACCATTCGCCATGTGAGAGCGAGCATTGAAGAATGCACCGAACAAAGTCTGCCAGAAGCGAAGATAGAAAACCGAAGCAGAATGTCCAAGGCAGAAGGCAGAGGAAAGGTAAATCGTCGTTGAACCAGTGCAGCTCGCCTACCACTTCCCTCCACGTTTGTCTCCAGCGGCCAACACCTTCCTTCCCTCCAAATCTACTGTCATTCCCATCTGGGACTGATGATACACCATCCCATTCCCCTCCACCGCTCTACGGGCTTGATAGTCCTTCCACGCCTGCCGCATCCTCTTCGTGTTCTCCTCTGACTGCAGCTGTACCTGACCATCTCCACCTTGACGCGCATCCACAGGATTATTTCTCCCGTTCTGGAATTTCTGCCAATCTTTCAACCCACCCCTTTCCCTCTGTATCCTCAACTCCTGGAGATTCTGTCGCATCGTCCGGTACCCCTCCTCCACGGTGGCTCCGACGCCCCCATCCCCGTTCCTCTTTACAACGTGCCCATGCTGCGAAGGAGGTAGCCTTCCGATCCTCGACTGAAAAGGCGAAATGGCTTCGAACCCGGAATCATCAGTCATCGACCTGTTGAAGGGGGACTGGAGTGAGCTCGAGGTAGATGATATAGAACCGGGCGAGGAATCAATGGCGCTCCCAGTAGTCGCACTCCCGTTCGATACACTCGCACAAGGCGAGCTTCTTATCTTTGGATTATACGCCACATCCGTGACCTCGTCGTTGAAGGAAGCGTCACCCTGGGGATTAGGGAGTTGACCCGAAGAACCCCTTTGAGGAGAGTTTAAATGGACTCCTGAGAGCGGGGAATTCCTGGGGTCCTTCCTAGGATGGGGCTTAGAAATCGAAGGAGATGGCGGTGGGTGCTGCTGTTGTAAGGGGGACGAAAAAGGTAACGAAGGATCCTGGTAGACGACGGGCGAGGACGGTACTGAACCATTGCGCAAACGATAGGTTTGTTGTTGTTGGACAGCTTGTCCGTGCCCACCGTTTTGGTGCTGCTTAGCCCCAGGCTTTACGGTCACACTTGAATTTGAATGACCGTGTTGCGTTCTGGACGGCGGCCGTGACGAGTTAGAACCCTCTCTAGACAAGGACCTAGGGTGCTGCGGTGGCGTCATCGAACTGGTCGTTGGTGTATTGGACCTAGTGTTCCCATTTGTGCTCCCACTAGCCTCTTTCCAAGATAATTTCCCGCTAGATCCATCGGACATGCTGCTCCGTCGCGAGTTCCTCTTCCGAGCCGACAACACATGCTGAGGGAGGCCCTTGACCGACATTGATTCTCCTCCGGCGTCGAAAACGGATTTCCGAGAGGGCCCTGGTATCGGCCCTTCGTAATGTTGTTGCTGTTGTGGAGGCTGTCCAAACTGCAGATGGAAGGGGGAGGCCAAATAATATGCATAATGGTATGGATGTGACATGGCAGGTTCACCGTTGTTGCCGTGGCTGAGATGATTAATGTAGTTGAAATGCTTGAGGGGGGCAGTGGTTTCGTAGAATACAGTTTGTGGCGATTGATGATGAGGGAAACATTGAGGAGATTGTTGTTTTCTTGGATTACCAGGGTTTGAGGAATGAGGAGAGGATGATGCGGATGCGGATCGGCGATGATAATATGCGCAAGAGGAAGAGGAGGAATATGTGTAGCCAAAAGGTATTGTTAGAGCAGACAGAGATACAAGTTCGGGTGTAGCCCGTTTGACCGTGTCAATTCTTGACGGGATGACGTGCGCGGGTCGCGGAGGCTCAAGATGGATCAGTGGGGAGGGTTTATGCTCGAATCCGAGCGGGGAGTTGTTCGGTCTGGAACCAGGAGCATCAGCAAGGTCGGTGTCAAGTGGAGCCTGCGAGGGAGACTCAGGGATGTCATCGGTGTCAGGTGGTATATGTAATGATGCGGGTGGTTGTGAGCTTGCGGGGCTAGATGTTCGAGTGAACTCGGGGGACTCGTCCACATAAGATCGAACATCATCGACAGAATCGAGGAAGGCCTCCATCATTTCATCGTCAGTGATGATGTCGCTCGTGTCCGATGAGGCATCGTTAGAAACACCATGAACAGCATTGGGTGGATATGTACGATCCAGTCCGTCCATGTAAGTCGGTAGGATCACGTTGGGAGCTTCCGCAGAGACATTCCAATCGGGATTATTCGCGGTGGCGTGTTCCGGGAGTGTAGGTAACCGTTGCGGAACGGTCTGTTGGTGGCAAGCAAGGTTACGAGCAAACTGTGGGACATGCGGAGCGGCGTCCGCATTCAGCTTAGCCGGACTACTGCCCATTGCGGGGGTTTGAGCAGGTATCGGCGACATCCGTGGGGGAATGAATGGACTAGTCTGGTTTGAACCATCTGGCTGCACGATCTCATCATCCTTGCGCTCTTCACATAATTGGGCAAGGGCCATAATGGCGCGTTCTGGACGACTTGAGAAGACACGAGAGGCTCTCATGAATTCCCCACGGATCTGAGTATATTGTCAGCAACGAAGCCAATCCGGTAGGGGTCCGACTGACCATGAAAAGGCCCTCTTTCGTTACGCATCTGGCGACATTGAAGTCCGTTTCGAACGGATCCTAATTCGCGAAGCGTTCAGTATGTTGAATAAAAGCAGTATCGGAGAGTGTACCTCGATTGCGAATCGATTTCGCTCGCGACCAGTTATTGGGTCGGGCTGATACGATGAGTACCAGGATGCAGATGGGTTACACCGGAACTTACGTCAGTTGACCAGCCCTTGCTTTCCTTCTTAAGCATCCCAGCGCGGATAGAAGCCACTCCCAGACCATACGAGAACTCGCGAGAGAAATATTTGAAAAAATCGACGAGCCTGATTAGTGGTGTGTAAGCGGTGGCACTATGATAAAGATGGACGATGTGCATACAACTCAGCCACAGTGTCGGTGTTTGCTGATTGCCATCGTTGCCTCAGCAACTCGATGTCATCGAAGAACCTTGAGTATAAGATGAGCGGGTATCAAGTTTACGGTAAAACCTCAGACATACCAGATGTTAAATCCGTTCAGATGCATCTCCTCCTAGAAGGGATGAGTGACTTGGGCCGCGAAATCAGAAAATTTCTGAGATACCTTAGAGACTGGCCGGATGGGCGACATTTGTTGCAGGTTTGGCAGTACAGGGGGATTCTTTACATGGATAAGGAAATATAACACAAGCAGAACATAGCCGTATGAGGACAAGGTTCCGTGATAAGGCGAATTGATCCTCCTGGAAGGAGCGGGTGAGGTCGAGATGCGAGAGAACTCGAGACGACGCACCTTCGTTTACTCCAGACCTTGACTATGCAAGCGTCATCGTGAGCATTTTTGGAGGAAATAAGAAAGAGGTGGACATACGGAAGAGCACCATGGTTCGAACTCTGGCAGGGTCGATCATGGCGTAACACATAAGGAGACGTGTGTTTTCCAGTGCAAGTCTGTTTTCAAATCCGATATCACAAGCAATACCAAATGGCAACCCTGGCGAGGGGTCGAGGGTCAGTTTAACGATAGGTATCCGAGCATGGGGCAGCGGCTTGACGTGAAACTTGGTTTCTGAGAGCGATGAGATGAGCGACATAGAGGGTACTGTTAGGCCTGGGTGCCTTGCCTCGTTCTAGTAGATCTCCAAGCAGAGTTACGAGATTAGAGGCCGTAGTGCGCTCATCGGAATCAATCAAACAGCAGAGATCCATGTCTGGAACGGACGTATCAGTAACGCCGCCACACACGAATACGGTATGGGCGTGGGTGGACAGACCTGAATTCCTGAGACTGAAGCCATTGGCAGTGCTGCCAAAGGATAAGAGACGACTCTCCGGCTCTATTGTGCGGATGAGTCTCTCCAACAACTTCCGAACATCCTCCTTTACGGCGAGCTCTTCTACGGTGGGAAGAAGCTGAACGACGAAGTCTACGAGGCATTGGGAGAATTCGAGAAGGAACTTCTGCTTCGATGACGAATTTCTCCTCGGCTGGTTGGGTTGATGGTGGGGGGGTAGTTGGGAATGGGCAACGGCAGTATTATTACTCTGATGAGCATGGAAATTAGGGATAGAGGAACGAAGGGAGGATTGAGTTGTAGCGGCCATGAATCAACGAGGCCAGTCGCTGTATGCGAAAGGGCCAGGGGGAGAAGGTGAGGGGGAGGGGGAAGAAGCAGACAAGGGTGGCCGCCTTGAACGATCTGGGGACAAAGAAATGACAGATTCCAAATATCAACAAATTCCACTTATCCCGGTTTCACAACAAACTATAGTCTGTACGTATCCAATACACCGTCTTCTAACGTTAAAGATAAGCATGCACTCGAAAAGCGTGTCTTCGCCCTCCCCTCATCAACCGCCTCGCCTGAGTCAAGAGATCATGCGGTCCGACCGATTGTTGATCCGACGTTCTATGGGTGGGTGTTTGTAGTCTGGACTACGATCGCTTTTGTTACCCTTGATACGATGAGTTACAAACCTCTAGATCGGCGCCGCTACAAACAAAAACGAACCCCGCTACAAATTTTGTAGTCTCGTACAAAACGGAAGCTAATCAATCACAAACCATTACAAACCCAAGGTGTTACGCCCATCACACCGGTGACAGGGTAACTTTACAAGGTTCTCGACATGACCACCACGCCCGCTGTTCCGTCGGTGGACACGACCCCAGTGCCTGCAATATCTGGCACAAAAATCGAACAGACCGATACACCCCAGTCAGAGTGGGACACTATTCGCGCTCAGCTCCGTGAATCTCCGCTGAATCCAGACGGCTGGTTGAAACTCGTTGAACTCGCTGAAGACTTCGGTGACCTCGAAAAAATCAAGGAAACTTACGAGGCTCTTCTACAGACCTACCCCAACACTGTGCGTAGTCTATCTGCCGCGTCGTATTCCACCTGATACTGAATATCCTCGCCATCTTCGTTAGTCTAGCGCTCAAATTCGCTACATTAATCACTTCCTTAACCCGCCATCTTTCGCCTTTGTACAGACGTTGTTCAAACGTTTCTTGATACCATCTCCATGCGTCGACCTCTGGAAGTTTTACTTGACTTTTGTCCGGCGTGTCAACACCAACCCAAGTCAGCGAGAACAAGTCAGAATGGCGTACGAGTTTACGCTCAGTCATGTCGGCCAAGACAAGGACAGCTCTGAGATTTGGATCGACTACATCCAATTCATCAAGTCGGGAGAGGTATGCAACTTTCGTTACGACAATAAACCCTTCAAATCAATCATCGCGTCCCGGCGCCGTTGTGAATTTTCAACCTCACATTCCCCGCCCTTTCATTTCGACATGTCGACTTGATGTCAAGACCTCGCCCGACCTTTGTTTGATCGAACACCAACTAAACAGATTAGGCTGACCACAACCGCATGATTTAGGCCAACACGACATGGGAAGATCAGCAGAAAATGGACGCTTTGCGAAAAGTATACCACCGTGTCGTTCAGATCCCTATTGAGGGCGTCGATAAACTATGGCAAGAACTCGAGGCGTTCGAGAACAACCTCAATAGGATCACCGTACGCATTTTTCTCATCAATTAGGCCTCGCACATGATCTCAGCCGGTGTTCTCCCGAAAGGCTAAGAAATTTATGGGTGACCTTTCCCCAGCTCATATGCAAGCTCGTGCCGTGTTACGTGGGATGGACAAACACATGAAAATATTGTTCCCGTCACAACCGTCTCATGACGGGCAACCACCTCTTGTGCTTCCGCGTGTTCCCACCTTCACCCAAAGCGAGCGTGCTCTTGTTGGGGCTTGGAAAGCGTACCTCAAGTGGGAAGAGAACAATCCCCTAGAACTCGACGAGAAGGACAAGAGCGTCCTCATCCAGCGCGTACAGGCTGTGTACCGAAAGGCGGTGATTCGAATGCGGTACTTCGCCGAAATATGGTCAGCGATGCCCGTTTCTACGACACGTCACCTCCTTCTCACCACTCCCCACTAGGTATCTGGCGTTCGTCTGGACAAATAACGCAGGAAAGACTGAAGAAGCAATCCGAATACTGAAAGCTGGCATTGAGGCCAACCCTGCGAGGTAAATTCTCTACTTTACTCGCATCGGTAATCCCCTTCTCACCCCCGCCTAGCTTCTTGTTGAACTTTGAATACGCAGAGACGCAAGAGATTGCGGGAAACTTCGCTGATGTTCATACAACTTACGAAAAACTATTTGAGGTTCTTCGTCGTGAGTTGGAGTCCCTTGAGGCCCGCATCGGCTCGGCCCCGTCATCAGCAAACAACTCCCTCGACTCGCAAACAAACGGGATCAACGGCGACCATACTCCCGACATCAACGCGTCTCAGGTTACGCAAACATCATCCCAAGGAACTGAGGAGAGGCCACCGCAGAAGTCCAAGGAACTAACGGAACGGCGCACCGAATACGGTCTGGCCATTATCATGTACATGAGGTTTTGTAACCGGGCGGAAAACCTCCAGTCATTCCGAAACGCATTCAAGCAAGCTAGGAAAGATCGCTGGACACCGTGGGAGGTCTATGAAGCCGCAGCACTCATGGAATATCATTGTACAAAGGCTGCCACGGTTGCAACCAAAATTTTTGAGAAGGGCCTCGAGATTTTCCCAGACGAGATTGACTTCGTACTGCGCTACCTGGGATTTCTTATCTCAATAAATGACGAAACGAGTTAGGTCTTTCATTTATCTTTGGCTCCCATCAATACTAATCCACATCCCAGATGCAAGAGCATTATTTGAAGGTGTCATAGGAAAGTTTAGCGGCGACAAGGCACGTCCACTGTGGGAGAGATGGGCAAGATACGTCTATCAATTCGAACACCTTGAGGAGGCTCAAAAACTTGAGAAGCGAATAGCAGAAGCTTATCCAAATGGTATGCCGTAGTGCCTGAGACAAGCTGGTATTCTGACCATTATGATGCAGACCCGCCGCTCAAGCGATTCGCTCAGAGACATACATACCTCGGCACTGACGCTATCGCGTCGCGTGACCTTGGCGTGGCACTCATCCGTCAGCATTCCACAACTACAAACGCTTCCATCAAAGTTGAGAACAGCATCAACGCCACAGCTAGTGCTACAAGCAAGCGTCCTCCTTCGCCTGAATCAGGCAGGAGGCGAGACGAACGAGATTACGCATCCCACAAACGTCAGCGCGTCTCCCCGCCTCCACGAGACCGTGACAGGGATCGGGACTGGGAAAGGGATAGGGAGAGAGACCGTGATAGGCGGGAGGGCACCCGTCGACGATATGGATCCCCGTCGCCGTGGGAGCGAGACAGAGAACGTGAGAGAGATGGCTCCTCGAGGCGGCCACACGAGAAAGAAAAAGAAGAGGAGAAGCCATCAGTCACACTGCCTCCCATCGTCTCTTGGTTTGTTGGCACGTTGCCTGAATCGTCCAAGTTTGATGGTAGGTGTCAACCTCACATTCGCCGTTTGCTGCCGGTGTTAAACACCCCCGTGTACTGTTCTAGGTCCAGTGTTTAGAACGGATGACCTGTTACAAGTTTTTAGGAATGCTGTCATTCCAAATGTCAACAGACCGAGGTCCCCCACAGCCCCTCCCCCACGATGTGCGTTTTCCGCCCTTCCTCCCTCCCCGGAAATCGCGCTGATCATCCAACCTCTCCGCAGCGACTCGACCACCCCCTGACTACGGCCCATACCAAGGCCCTAGCGGGGGTACCAGTACCAGGCGACGATAGCGTGGCCCGACATCCAAAGTTACAATTTACGGCCATGGCCAGACAAGAACACAAAGCCCGGCATCTACGTTTATCGTTTCTTCTGGCATGTATTTTTAGTATAGCCTCGTCCATACCTTCGCGCCGTTGAGCCCTTTACAATTTCCACTTTCCACCCCTAATGTACCATCGTTACTTACTTGCTCTATAGACGAGTTGCTGCAGTCTCACTCGCCGTTGGGGTGCCATCGATAAAGTGATCCACGGTTCCGATGATCAACGGCCGAGGGCCGGCCGTTGGACCACAACTCACCCACCCGCCCTAAAAGCCTAGATGTTCTGTACTTTTATAGGGTCATTGTACATCGCGGTGAAGGCGAGGTTAAATTAAATTGGTAATTTATTCCTGCAGGCTACGGTATCTTTCATTGGGAACAATCCGCAGCCTGGCAACAACCGGGGGCCGGTCTTCACACTTTCAGCCGCCGCCTCGTGTGCGGCCTCTGACGCAGCCGCGTGCATGCCCGAACCCTGGATAGCCGATAAGTAACTCGGGGACTGCGAATGGCTAGACCTCGAGCAGGAAGATATCTCGGCCAGACCAGAACCCTAAAAATTCGTCTCGCTTCGCCTTTCAGTGGTCAGGCCTCAGGTTTCAAATGTCAGGCCTCAGCTTAACGTCCCTTCCCCATTGACTCGCTCTTTGAAACTGAAACGCAATCCGTGACGTGTTTGACCAAGGATGCATACCAGTGTGTAATGCTACGTGGGCAAAACGTACATCTAATTGGATGCTTCCTGGGACCCCGTATTCCTTTCATTCTAAAATTCCTTGTCTCCATTCTTGTCGGAATTCCCGTTGGCGTCGTTCGTCGGCTAGGGGCGTCGCGCCTTCCCATATGAGGAAGGAACATTGTCGCGTCGGTTATTCCCGCCCTCCCCCTGTCGCCCCCTCTCCACCGTCCTATGGCGTGGCGCTGGCTCTTCTGAGACACCCAGACCTCCTTTCTGAGGTTGAACTTCCGGAGGAAGACCCGTCGATCCTCTGCCGAAATTTTCACCAGCAAGTCTGTCCCCTGCGCGCCCACACCGTTATCGGAGTGTGGACGATCCCAAGTCACGAAGAGGGCATAGCTCAATTTTGGATATTCCATGATCCTCGTTCCTTCATAACACGGCTTTTTTTCATCTTGGCCACCCACGTTCTGACGTCCGGTGATGTTTCAGATGAGGGTATATCTGATATGAAGGGTCATAAATTGAGCTCTCGCTCGTGAGTCACGGAATTCCCCTCGTCGAAACGAGGGATGGACCCCGCTCCCCCCAGCACCGTTATGAGGTAAACCTACGCCCCCTTGGGTAAGCGTGGCTTCTCCCCCCTTCCGTGGACCACCATTTCAAATAACCTCGGATCGTCCCTGGACGGTAAGCAGTCCCTTGCGTGTCAGCGTAG
>Ga0307510_10006938_pt1 | contig 13503 bp, 10 predicted proteins | sample 12_EM_MG_FD_207224 | JGI IMG/M metagenome (GOLD analysis project Ga0307510, IMG submission 207224) | Populus trichocarpa ectomycorrhiza microbial communities from riparian zone in the Pacific Northwest, United States - 12_EM | ecosystem: Host-associated > Plants > Roots > Unclassified | place... | reverse complement strand
TAAATAATTAATTAATACATATTATAATTTTGTATATTTTTCACTAAAAACTCTCTTTTGAAGTCTTAGTTAAAAAAATATAACTTATAATTTTTTTTAGATTTAATTTTTTAAACTACACCCGCCAAAAACTACTGCTCATAAAAAATACACTTAAAGTGACGTTATCAAGCAGGGTGGTTTGATGAAGGGCTACACAGCAATGGGCTGGATGCAATGCACAAACCTGGAAAACTTTCGTGCTAACAAATCATTGCATTCAGCTTGGCGGATAACACGAGCGGTGCAAATGATAAGCGACATAGAAATTTCCAGTAAAAAGATACGGATGGCAACCAGACCCCTCTGGTTCGACAGCAGATGACATTGCTACATAACAACCATTCATGTAATCATTATTTAAATTCCTTAATTTCCATTCCCTTGTTTAAGTGTTGAGTCTCTATACGAGTGAACGTGGGATTTGTCGGGCAATGCCATTCAAAATCCAGCCTCATTTGATGAGCACGCGATATGCTGCGAGGATCATGAACACCATGACCATATACAGTAGCCGGGAGAACAGATTTGAAAGACAAAAGAAAGCAGCGTTGAAATACAAAGGTGTTTGTAGCGAGGAACATTCATTAACTTAGTGGAGTAAAACATCAACAAATGATTTAATGTTGTCAGCAGGTTCTTTCAAAGTCTGTATCACACTGAGAAATATCCCACACTATCTACATGTAATGCTTGTGAAACATTCCAAACAATTCAGCTGGTAAATTTAATCATCAAATGAGTAAAAGAAACAGAAACTAAATAAACATGAAAATTTACTTCCTTTCAAGAACCAATATTGATTCAGGAAATGTACTTCGCGCCAAAGAAACAAACTGCAAATGCTCTTCCAAACCAAGCTTGCGAACCACAAACCAGAAAAGGAAAATTTCACTTATGTTCCTGCATTTCCTTGCCATGACTTTTACTGATATATAGTATTAGTTCGCTCTAACTCTGAGCCTTGCCACTTCCAAGTGTGAGCTCTAGATCATCTAATCCTACTTCATGAATCCTCTCTCCTTCCCATGGTTTCACCTGTTCACTACCAAACTCAAAATCCATGGGCACTGCACTCTCTTTGACCAAATTGCTAGACGAAATTTGCTGAGCCACGGGTATCACAAGATTATAAGTAGGAGAGGTTGGCATTGCCGCAGCCACAGAAGGCGCAAACTTTTGAAAGCTTATCCACTGACCAGACTCCACAGTGGATGTATCAGACTCATCACATTCAGGTATAGTGGCTGGAGCATGAAATTGACGATGAGTTGGGCTAGCCGGAGCAGACACTGCATTGAATGGGTAACTAAAGGAGGCCATGGATTGTTTGGCAATAAAATCCCAGTTGGGAATTGGCTTGGGGTTTCTTGAGGTCGGGGACGAGAGAGGTGGGGTTACAGGCGCACTGTTTGAGATTCGAAGAGGAGGAAGAGACAATGGAATGGCACTTCGAAGGAATGGAAGGAGATTAGAAGAGGCATTGTTATCGCCACGAGTAGGGCTAGGAAACGAGGAGGAGGAGGGACTGGCTTGATAGGAAGGAATTGGACTAGGAAACAACGAAGATAGTGGACTAGGATTTTGGGATGAGTATGGGGTTACCCTCGTCGAAGTACCTACTATCTCAATAGGAGGTGGCCTGTGTCCCTGGACATTAAAAATCAATCAAACAAAGCACTGCTATTATCAGAAATCATTACCACTAACCATAAAGGGTCATAAAGACATTAAAACATTGGTGAAGAAATTTCAGGTTAAGCAACGAAAGGTGATTAGAATCAGATCACAGCAATTCAAGCTTAATTAATTGGATTTTAAGCGCTTTAAAACAGAAAAAGAACAGAGAACAGCCTATTTAATCGATCAGGGATAGCTAATCACACTTAATTCAATAAATTTCAAGTTTCCTTTTTTTTAAAAAAAAAAAAAAACCCTTGAGATTAAAGCCATTTTTATTAACATTTTAAGCATCAATTGACCGGATGTTAAATCTTAGATTCCTTAATGCTCAAATCAAAACCTAGTAGAGTAGTAGTAGCAATTAAGCATGAAAAAAACCAAATACAAAAGAGTATGTTAAGCTGAGATAGAAGCTTGATCTGACTAAAAAAGGGAGGAAAACAAGGTGAATGGAAAGCAATAAGTGCAGATCCATAAAAGGAAAAACAGGGGCATATATATAGCATACCTTGCGATAAGTAGTTCCATCTTCTTCAACAACCCAACCAGCCTCAGCACAGAGAGCTTTCAATACCTCATTATTGTCACAATATTTAGGCAAATTATAATTCCCTTGAGCCCTTAACCCAGTAAATATTTTTGCAGCTATAGCTCTCCTCCTCCTCTCTCTCCTCCTATTATTCTCCCTCTCCCTCCACGATGGCTTCCTCCTTGTAGCTGCCGCCATTGCAGCTGACGTCGAGGTTGCCCCATCTGACGTCATTTTCCGACAACAGCCCACCACAAACTCTCCCTCTCCCTCTCTGTATATACAACTCCCTCGAGTAAAAGGAAAAGACAGGGAAGAAGAGAAGAGAAGTTCACAAGGAAGACGGTTTTAAGTGGCTGGAAGTATAATAGAAGGATCTCTCTCTGGGGATTTATTTTAATAAAGCTTTATATAGTAAGACGAGAAAGAAAAAGGAAAAGTCTGTTACTACCGCTAGAAATGATAGGGTGTGTTTCATTACATGAAAAGGTTGTATGCTAGACTCAGTTTCATGTCTGATCAACTTGGTTATTAGATTAATTTGTGAGTCATTAAGTTAATTTGAATTGTTTGTTTTTATTAAAAAAAAATGTTATTTTATTTTATAAAAAAATTATTAATGTTGACTTGGTCGGTATTGTTCAGGTTAATTAAATCATGGCATCTTAACTTGGCCAAATCAATATCAAGACGGTTTTAATTGAAATTCAACCCTGATTAAATTTTGAATCATGGATTTTTGCAGATCTAATAATTCAAATTAATTATTTTTAAAAAATAATATTATTTTATTTTATTAAAAATATATTAATATTAATTTAGTCTATGAATCATATTTGATCAGATTAATTAAATTAAATTACAAGTTAATTTATAAGATAATTGAAATTGGTCAAATAAATTTAAGGAACTATAAGTAATATGGAGTAGGTATTTTTAAATTAAAAATATATTAAAATAATATTTTTTATCTTTATATTTTTATATCAAAAATATCTAAGAAGTATCCATTTGATATTTTGACACACAAAAATAATTTAAAAAGCATAAACTAACAAAATAACAAATAAACACTTAAAATAAATAATTTTATCCAGTTAAGAAATGATATTTGAGAGAGAGAAAATAGTATTAAAAGGACGAAATGACGAATTCTGTAGGCAAATCCTCCATGCTGAAGCAACCATGGACTGGTGTGTGTCTGTTTGAGCACGCGAATTTGCTCTGGCGCTTGTTTTTGTTGAAAAAAATAAAAAAGAGTGGGGCCGGGGAACTTGCCGCGTGTGTGGGTTTATGTCATGTTTACGGTACCTGTCATGTAATAACCTAATATTTCAAACATGGGGTCCAAGCCGTTGAGGGTGGGACCCAACATTTGAGAGAACGTGTCTCTTCTCCCAGTTGTTAGAAACTGATAAGACCAAAGACACTGAACGAATTAAAACCCTCTAGATTTGTTCCGGCTTCCTTGGGACCCGATCCACCCTTACCTTCCATGTACACTTCCCCTTTCACAATTTCTTCTTATCCTTGTTTGATTAAACATTCACCTTTTCTTTTCTTTTCTTTTAGTCTTTTTTTTCACTCAAATAATCAGAATTATTTGAAATTATTTTTATAAAATACCATATAATCTTAATAAATTAATATTTTTTATTAAATAATATTTCTTTGGGTCTGAATTTAAATTTGAAGTTTAAATAACACCTTGATTAAATAATACCTTGAATAATTAATAAATTTACATGGTCATAAGAGTATTGATTCATAGATTTTTAGCGATTTCAGTTTTTTTATATAATTAGAAATGTTTTTTAAGTTAGATGAATAAGTTTGTTCAAAATTAAATCATATTTTTATTTATATAAAATTTATAATTTTTTTTATATAACAAAGATTCGGGGAAGGTTTGAATCATTTAGCCATTAGATTTTACCAAACATGCTTAATTTAACTCTTTTTTGTTATATTTTATTTAACAATTAGGTGAAATTCAAAATGAAAAGTTAGGTTAAATCATGCCAAACTCACTTGATTGTGCGATGGCAAGGGAGAAAATTAAAATAGAATACAGTACAAAATCTTTGGAATCCTCTTGACTTGATTGGAAAGATCAGTGGTTGCAATTCAGCAAGGCTCTCTTCATCTAGGAAGTTTATGGGCGTGGACACATTCAAGATTGTGAATCAATAAAATGTCCGAATATTTTATCCATGCAAACAGCAAGGGCGGACTTTAGAACACACAAAGCTTGCTAGAGAATTTGAATGCATTAAATTTTGATTAACCACCAAGAGATGACTATACTGCTACTTAATTATGCCTTAGGATGCTAAGTTAGGCAGGAAGAGAAGTGAGCATCTCCTAAAGAATCACCACTCATTGCCCTCTTCACGTTCGATTTAAACTCATCCGGATCATCTCTCAACACATTAGCTGCATCAGAATTCAGAGGATCCTCATGATTTGGTTGCTGCACATTAAGACATTCAAGATCACAAGTCATCAAAGGGTCTTGTTTCTTGTGGGCTAAATGGTTAGATAAAGTTAGTTGTAAAGTAGATACCGTGAATAGGTTAAACAATCCATAGATGATGATGTTTATATTTAGGATAGGTGTCCAGTCTTCTCGAAGAATATTTAGGCACACATTGCCTTCCAGATCAATATTAGGATGGTAGACCTGCAAACAGCAAAGAAATTCCGTGTGATCACAATGCTTAGGCAAGTACTGTCGTTGAGAGAGATTGATGGCAGAACCAAACATCGCATCCATTCCTTCGTCTTGCATTTGACCTTATGGCGCGTCATGAGGATAGAGAGGTGAAACTTGAAATGAGAACACAAATTTGCCACCCCTATGACAAGGTAAAAAGAGAGTTTTTGAAGAAAAAGGCAATTCCATAGGTAAGGGAATGAGCCAGAGATTTTGAGCACAGGTGTAAGGGTTTTTCAAATTACTTGTAATATCCTTCGCCAGGCTTAGTGGTGACCTCGAAGTTCATCAGGCTGTCCTTTCCATCGGGGAAGGATATGCAACATGATTTCGGTAGGTTCAGCTCAGTTATATCTGCAAGCCAAAGGGTAAACATACAGATATGAATTAAGAGGAAATAGAAATATTCATGTATAATCTCTCATATAGAAAACTTTCCTGCAGCCGTTCTGTACTTTCTAGCCAAAGATGGAACCAAGTGCCCATAAAATAGTGGACAGAAGAATGGGCTGAGGAAATAAGCACATTCCTTCAGTAGTTCCAGCCTTGATCTTTCTAGCCAAAGATGGAACCAAGTGCCCATAAAATAGTGGACAGAAGAATGGGCTGAGGAAATAAGCACATTCCTTCAGTAGTTCCAGCCTTGATCTAGTAGATTGTATCGTGCACTTTGGTCCTGTTCTTGCATTTTCAGCTCCCTCAAACTCTTGTCAAAGTGTGTGAATTATGCCTAATTTTGTGTCATTCATGATGCTGTTATAACCGAGTATATCAAACCAAGAATTACCTTTCTGAAGACGTAATTCCCCAGAACTTTGCTTCTTGACTGGAGGCTTCCCATCTGCACTCTGAGTTTCCCTCTGATTTTCCTTTACCTTGAACAATTTAATCATTATGCCTGCCAGAAGAAAAGGAGCAGAAAATTTAGTAATGGATTGACATCTTGATTCAACGACTCTGTATCCTCGTGCACCAAGTTATTTCCAATGAAACTATACTAAATAATAATTTTAGTATTTTCTCTTTGAATAGTTGCTTCACTGCAGATAACATTTATTCAATTAGATTTTTGGTATATTTTACGAATATATGGATTATGTTAAAGATTCAAATTACTTTTTCAAATTTAGAAAAAAAAATAGAAATATATGTCTATATTTAATATATGTTTTACATCTTCTATGCAAAAACATTCAATTTTCATAAGGTTTTCTTGATTGTTCTTCAAAAAGTTTCACAACGTTTGTATATTGAACCTTTTTAAACCCATATGAATCTTAGGAATAGGTTCTAATTGGTCAATAAAAATATATTTCAATACTTTTTTTTCCTTATTTGAGCCAATTTATCATGAAAAGAAGATTAACATGATAGCATAACATAAATTCTTGGCTAAATTTTACCTATCCTAATCAACAAACACAACCAAAACACTTATTTCCTTAGGTATCAAAACATTCTTCGTGCTAATTAATTAACAATAACCCAGAAAGGAAAATAACCTATGGATCTAAGAATCGGATCCATTGAGCCAGGACTTGGGAGGGTTTAGTGGCTTGAGTATAGCCTGAGTTGATCTTCAAACTCAAACAACCTGGCTTGATTAACTAATATCTGTTCTTGTATTGAGAGCTAAAGATTAGTAAACCCATTATTTTGTTTCCAAAATCTATTGATTATGCTTTGTCTGATCAACCTGATAAGTTTAAGCAAATTTCAAGACTAAGAATTACTCAAGAAAAGAAAACAAGGGAATTGATTACAGATACATAGGACTCCGAAAATTATAATTAAGAACATTAAAAAAAAGGAATCAGACCTGCTCGAGCAAATTAAAATCAATGAGAATTTTAGACTTTGAAGAGGTAAGCGAAGAGAGAGTTTGCAGACGGGGTGTCTCTCTAGTGTGTTTTTCTCCTATTCTGCAGAGAAACTGCTTCGCACTCGCATTTATAGTGCACGGCTCCGCAGTTTCTTGGCTTTCGTTTGTTGAGTGCGAGAGAGTATGCGTATTGCTTAGATGCTGTGCAGTCGGACGTGGTATACCGCCATGTAGTAGGGGTATTGTTGAGATTTTACAAGAAATTCATTAGTTGGAATTTTTTTTTTTTAATTTTAGCATGTATTGTTATTCCATGAAAATACTGTCAATTTGCTGACCGGAAGAGCAATGTTTGTTTGCAAATACAATCAGTAAAATTCCCAAATTTATTATTTGTTAGAATTGTTTTAATTTATTTCCTGCACGTTGCCTCTGCACATTAAAACCGCAGGTTTAAACTTTTTTTTCGAGGTGAAGTGTTGGTTTGGGATTGCTATTTAGGGTTTAATTAAAAATTATTTTTTATAGTTTTAGATTTGTTTTGATGTGGTGATGTAGAATTAATTTTTAAAAAATAAAAAATATATTATTTTAATATATTTTTAAATAAAAAAATCTACATTTTTAAATATCCTTTAAATAGCTTTGGACAACTAGCTGGAGATAAAAAAAAAATGAATTGAAAGAGTCGTGATTATGTTCTTTATAGTTTACCTTGTTCGTTTTTTTCCCAAAAGCAAAATATTCAACATTAAAAATCCCTTTTGCCGGTATCGAACCAGGGTTGAGCGTTGAGCTCTCGTGGACTCAGGTTGGTGGATCTCTCATGAATAACCCAGGGCCAAACTCCATGAGTAATGAGCTCGGACAAGCTTCACTCGAAACCACCAAGATGGAGTGGATTCAGGTTAGTAAGATCCAGGCTAAATCTTAAGTTCTCTCGGGCTCGAGTTGGTGTATCTCTAGGAGTAAATCCTAGCCCAAATCATATGAATGGTGGGCTCGGATAAGCTTAATCCGAACCCACCATTAAATGGTTTGGGCTCTCATGCTCATTCGAATTCTTATGGGTAGACAAATGGATACAACCTGTGTTCTTTGTAAAAGTTCGGATGAAGAGGATGTAAAATGCTAAATACCAGTGGGAAAGAATGAACTTGCAAGACAGATGTTTCTTGTTGTCTTAACGAGGTTGCATGGAAATGCTGCAACTTATTGCACATGGAAGAAAAGAAATGGACGAATTTATGGCGACAAGTGTAACAGCTGCTGCTCTTTAGTTAATTGGATTGAGCAAGAGATTCAGTACAAGTTCCACAACACGAAGCTTCTTCCGATACATGTATTTCAAAGCCAGTTTTATGCTATTTGCAGGAGCTGGAAACTTTTCTAGTTGCAGTCCTTTTCCTTTGTTTTCTTTTTAAAGCTCTGCAGAATGGTAAGCTCCTTCTCCTGTAACCTTTTTTTTTTCATTCTTTACAGGAGAACCTATTTCGTGAAATATTTGATAGATTGCATTACAGACTTATCGCATGAGAGACAAACACAAGAACACATGGATAGGATTGTTACTGCATGGATGATCACTTGCCCAGATAGGTCATGAGATAGTATAGTGGCAGGTGATTTTGTTATAGCAATCACAAACAACCCTCAGGTCAGTTGCCGGTGGTCAGAAATCCTTCGCAAGCGTGCACGATGTTAGACTCTCTGTGGGACCTTTTTCTCTAGACCTACCAAGTACCAAGTACATCCTTTACTGGGAAATTCTGAGATGCCTCACGGTCTCAAGTACAGAATTGGGAGAAGTGATACAAACACAAGGAAGGGCTCAGGTTGTTTCAATCTACTCCAGATTGCCTAGTGAAACTTTTATGCATCTTTGAATATCAGGAAAAGCATTCCATGAATATCCCAGAACATCCTCTCCTTCACTATCCTAATCTCGTTTGCCTGATCTGAATACTCATTGCACATGTTAAAAAAATCATTTCCATTAGCTGGGACCGGCAAAGTGACCACAATAACACACTACTTAGACTCTTGTTCCGGAACTGGTTGGCTTTTGAACATGGTGACCAAACCAGTTCACCACCTGCTTGCTACCTGCACGCAAATGTAATCTGTGAAGTGAAGAGAGAATCCAGTCAAGGCTTCACAAAAGGCAAAATGAATTGTTAACGGCATGGGTAATAATACGTATACAAAAAGGAAAAAATCAAGGAAACCTGTTCAAGCGAAAACAACACTTGGAAGGCTAGTCCAAACCTCTCAATCTATAACGATACCACTTCAGAAGGACATGAGAAAGGAAAAATAATAGTAATAATAATAACAACTTACAAGGAGCATATATTTGGAAAAGAGGGATGCCAACAGCTCCAGGCTCCCTTGCAAGTTCACTACAAAAGTGCCTTCATCAGGATGTATCATCGATCTCATCCCTTACAAAAGATGTCGACTGTTGAAAATGAAGAGGTTCATTTCCCCAAGAAGTCCATCCAGCTGTCATCTCTCTAGCAAATAGTTCAATACATCGAGCAGGTTTAAAGTCTGGAACATGCTCCAGCAGCAACTCTATTGATATCAAGGGAAGAACAAGCATTAAGAATCTATGAGTAGTACAGAAAAAGTCGCATATTGAATAACCTTGACGGCAAGTGGTAAGAGGAGATGTGATTGCCAACACCAATTTCTGATAGTGTGTGTGCATGTGAAAATGTTAATACCACGTCAGAACAAACTTGCCTCCAATTGGAGGCTTCCTCGAGTACTCCCCTGGGATGCTTATGATGATTTGATCATGTTTTATAGGTCTCAGCCTTGGCGGCTGTTTAGAATTTGTGCCCTGGAAAATAAATCAACAGGATGAGCTATGAACCAGTAATTTAGAGTTTAAAGAAACACCAGACAAAGAACATTCAGGTATTATTACTAAATCCAAATCCATTGAAACTTCATACTCTCACCTGTCCATGAAAATAGCCCAATAGAAGGCATTCATAAGGTCTATGATGAAAGAGATCTAAATCACTAATCAGTGAGCCATCTGCTTTCACCTGTAATGTTTGAGTAAAACACAATCAATGGAATGATAACCATTAATAAGTATGGGAGGGAGGGAGGGATCACCTTCAGCCAGTAATAAGTAGCTTCGTGACTGACTCCCCATGAAGGAAATAGCTCTTTCTGAACAAAATTATGCAATTTCTCTCTGTTGGTCATCCACAAGGCTACAAGTGCACCATCTGGATGAGCAAGTTGCTTAATAGGAAGGGATAAGAAATACCAGTTTGGCAGAGTTGGGTACCTATATGACAAGAAAAAAAGGACGAGGTTGACATAATTACTGATGTTCAAATTGGGGCAAAAGGTACTTGTTGAAGACAGCAATTGCAGCTCAAAATTTCTCCTAAGTACAGAGTCAAGTAAGTGAAACTTTTTTTCCCATCATTTATTCACAAGTCAGCTCATTTCCACATGCTGGAGTAATGTACCAAAAACATACGTTGTTTGACAAATACTTCTATAACCGAAAATGCACTTACAGGAAAAAGAAACAACTATCACTAAAAGCTAACTTTTAACCAGCCAGATGGAAATTAATGAAATCCTATATGGATGGAAATGTCTACCTAAGTTTTTGACGAGCACTTCCATTTTCCCATGGTGGATCGATCACTATAAGATTGAAGCCAACATTGCATTCTGCAACATTAAGAACAAAAATGAGTGACAAATAGAACATGTAATAAATTTTATGCATAACTCATTTCTTAAACTACAAAGGATGCTGGCAATGGAGCTGCCATTGATCAATAGAACAAGTAAGAAATTTTATGCGTAAACTAGCACTCGTTTCTTAAAACTACATAGGATGCTGGATATAGAGCTGCCATTTATCAAATCATATTGGCAGGACTAGCAATTGCCTGATAATACAAATGGATCCCAAGACTAGCAGACAAAGGATGTTCCTTGCTAGAATGGATTCAACACCCTATATCTTGATGCTTAACCTCCAAAGCTCTCTATATTTTTCTTCCGATGCAACATGGAGTCAAATGATCAGGAAAAGAAATATGCAGAATAATGGCTACTAGAAAGTAATTACCGTGAATAAGGTTGTGAACCTGCCCCAAATCAGACTTCCACATGGTAGAAGGAAAAAAAAAACATGCAAAAAAATAAGTAAGACAAACTCCACAGGAAAGCCAATCAACTGCTCCCCCAGAAAAAGAAGCAGCCTTAAAGAATCATAAATCGAAAGATACCAAATTGAATAGACACATGAAGCTAAAGCTGGCTACTTTAAAAGAGGTAGACAAAATCAACAGAACATACCATGTAGAAGCAACTCTCTCTTGGCAATATATATTTATTATTTAGAAATTCTGCCTCAATATCATCACTTGTCTCGTTAACAACCAAATTGTTAAAAACAGGAACCACTCTTTCTAACCCCTTCGAAGCACCTTTAAGAATGATTTCATAGAGAGGAGCTTGCCAAACCTTTCCAAGCTCAATAAAAGAGTGTTGTTCACTCAATTCTGTTGAAGAACAGATATTACTGCCACCCCTTAAATCCTTCATAATCGCTAAGAGATCAGTAGCTTCCATCAAAAATCCATGGGCCTTCAACAACATAGGCCTCGCTTGCTGCCACAGGATCAGAATAAAAAATAAATGCACACACAATCATAAACACCAAATAATAGTAAATGGGCAGCGAATTCATGGTTACCTGGTGACGCAGAGTAGCAGCTTGTTCTCTTTCGTTTAAGTCGTGGGGTGTCTTCTTCTCCTTTCGCTTTCGTTTCTTTGAATCTGAAGTTACAATAGTTTCTTTGGAATCGAAGAAACGAGAATAGTAGGCAGATGGTGAAGACCTGAAGCGGGTATAGGACCGGTTTAACATTCGAACCGGGTCAATAAAAACAACATTTGAATTCTCGAATCTGTAAATTCCAGATTCTAAAAAGGCAGATAGCTTGTCGCTTGTTTTCGAGTTCTCCATGGTTAGCACTTCTAGTGTCTTCACTTTCTAGCTCTACTGCTAAAAGGTAAAAACTGCAGCTTCGGGTATCAGGTCTGCGCTCATTAGGATGTGAGATTATTTCAGGCCCAACAACGTTTGCGTGGGCTTCCAGTGAGGCGTTTGACTCGTGTGCCGAGTTGGATGACCTGGCTGGGGGTTATCAACTTTTATCAATTATTCTAATTATATTTATATAACATAAAATAATGTGTTACCTTTAAAAAAATCATAAAACAAACACCAAATAAAACAAAAATAAAGCCATGAAAATAAACAACGTAAAAATCAAAGTGACAGTCAGGTGAATTAAAATCGCATAGCCTAGAGGAAAATAAAACGATACTCCAATCATTGAGTGATTAGAAATAAGTTTTTCTAATGATTTATAATCATACGATGAAACATCATAACAACCCGTCAAATAAAAACTCTAAAATATTTGTTTTAGTCTTATTTATTTTTGCGTATTAAAAACATTTTTAAAATTTTTTTATTGTTTTCCTTATTTTAAATTAATATTTTTTTATATTTTTAGATCATTTTAATGCGCTGATGTCAAAAATAATTTTTTAAAAAATAAAAAAATATATTATTTTGATATATTTCTGAGTAAAAAAGCACTTTAAAAAGCAACCACAATCACACTTCTAAACACGCTCGATTCAATTTATTTCGTACACCATGTTAATAGCAATTATTTTATTTGCTAAGAGGCACTACATGCATGGCAATTATTGAAACTCATTCCATAATGAACTTGACTTTAAAGCTATAAATAAAGTCAATTTAATCATTAATTCAATTTGGAACTAGATTGTTTCTGAAATTTTAAGGGCATGATCAAAATATTAATTGACCATTTAAAATTTAATGATAAATATAATTAAGCAGAATTAATCTATTCAAACTCAGAAATTTTCAAATAAATATATCAACATAGATATCAAAAAAAAAGTATCATTATAAGTTATGATATCAACGGATGTAAATATGTTTCCTAAATAATTTGTATTTAGATTTTATATAAAAAAATAAAATAGATCAAAATATATCTCATGTCGATAGTGAAAAACATTCACATATTTTCTTTAAAGGTTTTGATACTTCCTAAGTTCCAACACATTTAAGATTTAAGGATGTATTTTTGTTAGTAAAAATCTGTATTTTTATTACGTGAATTCAAAGATCAAATCCCTGTATTTATATAATAATAATCCCATTAAACTCATAAATGTATAATTTTATTGTCATTTAATGTATAGAAATAATTAATTAACATAAGAGTCAATTTATTGCGACAAATTAAAGAAACCAAACCTCGCAATGATATATAGATAACTTGGACAGCGAAAACTAACCCCAGTACGCACGTAACACTATCAGGCAGTGCTCGACAGTTTGACTGATATTTTGGATTTCTCGGATCGCTTTATGGCTATAATTTTCCCTTCTCAACCATCTCATCTCGAGGGAAGCAGGTGGCTTAATCTCCCTTCATTCTCCTTTTCTTTAATTGACCAGCCCATATAAAACTAGCTAAAGAACGAGTCCCGCAGCTGCTTTGATTTGTTTGTTGATCCTTTCAAATACCCCCAAGAAAACATATTTAAAACACGATATGTTTGAACACGAAGCTGGTTTGTGGAAAGCCTACAGTCAGTTAACCATAAGTGTTC
>Ga0307510_10006937_pt1 | contig 13503 bp, 11 predicted proteins | sample 12_EM_MG_FD_207224 | JGI IMG/M metagenome (GOLD analysis project Ga0307510, IMG submission 207224) | Populus trichocarpa ectomycorrhiza microbial communities from riparian zone in the Pacific Northwest, United States - 12_EM | ecosystem: Host-associated > Plants > Roots > Unclassified | place... | reverse complement strand
AGTACAGGTACTAGTAGTATTATTCCTTAGTCATGGTAGCTGCCCTCATGTATATAAGCCAGTCTTATTTCTAGAGTTGGGCCTTAAGCCTGACTTGGTTTAATACCCAAATCTTGTTGCTTCCACTATGAGACTTCTAAAGTCTTTTCTTCATTTCTTGAGTTGTCTCAAAATCCCCTTTGAGACTCTCCTTTCCTCTTGCTCATCTCCCAGACCCTGGATTAAGTTCCACTTTATCCTTTTACCCCCTATGCTTTACTAAGGTTTAGCAGTCCCTTGCAACTACACTTTGCCGCCAACCCATATTTTGCACATGTCGCACCTTAAGGTTCTTGGACCTTAACACAAGTCAGGCTTTCCTCAGACATCCTTGAAATACAGGACAAATACCAGTAACACCCTGGCAGCAGTAGTACTTATCGGAACTCTTGATCAAGACAAGAGAGTTCACAGGAGACAACAGGACAATCTCCCAGAACACATCAAAGGCGAAGCATACTTTGAATATCACGGATCCAGACACAGAGATACCGGATACTATATCAACCTCCCAAAGAAAACACATGGAGCTGTTGAATTCGTCAAAGTAGAAGATGAAGATTACTGGGTAAAAATCCTCTGGAAAAACAACCAGTGGATCACAAACCAAGGAGAAGTACTTCACACTCCAAAGCTTGGCACTTGGAAAGAAACAGACCCTCAGCACCCACATTATATCAGCCCAGAACACTTTAGCCCAACACTTCATACTGCTATCAAGCAACCAGAAGAAGAAATCCTTGCAGGAGGAGTCCACCACATCGCAACTCTCCAAGGAAGCCATCCATTCACAGAACAAGTACCTATCCTTCCCCAAATCGAAGCAGCAGTTCACCAAGGAATCCCCATTCCCCTTAACACTACCCCAGCAGGCACTGTCCTACCCCAGTTATCCATTCAAACCACAATGGCAGAACAAATCGACACTACTACTGCAGGACCAGAAGGACAACAGCAACCTAACATTAACATCATTAACCACAACACCAATGGCGCACTCAAAGGAAATCCCCCACCTATCTTTGATGGAGACAGATCCAAAAGCAGGACCTTCCTAACTGCCTTCTACCTCTGGAGGTTGACCAACAAACATAATGACACTATGAGGAAGGCTTACTCATGTGTCACCGCTCTCCTTTCCTACATGAGCGGACCACAAGTAGACTCCTGGAAGAAAGAACAGCTTGACAAACTCATCGAGGAAATAGACAATGGAACCCAAGAAACAGATGAAGCTCTCTGGGACAACTTCATAGAAAACTTCAAACAAGCATACACCAATACAAACCTCAGAGAAGAAGCATACCAAGTGCTATGCAAACTTCGCCAGAAAGAAAGTCTGGATGAATTCTTTGCCAACTTCAAAAGGCTAGCCAAAGATGCTAATGTAGCACTCAATGATCGTGGCACCATCAAACTCCTGAAAAATGCCCTAGCAGGACCACTCACTCGATCAGTTATCCAACTCCCTGGATATGATGTTAGTGCTGATCCTGGCTGGACCTTCAAGAAATGGGAAGAAGAAACCAGAAAGCAGCACCTCAAATGGAAAACCAGCATACAATATACTAAACCAATTGACCCATGGTGACAGGCAATGTACAGAGCATTTGGAATCAATCCAAACTGCAGAGGAAATCATTGCGGAGGACATACCAATGGACCAGGACATTGTACCACCTCTCAAGGAGGAAATGCCATGGATGTCGATGCTGCAAAAACTGGCAGAGGCATACAACATTCTGAAGCAAAGAAAAACAAGCTAATGGCTGGTAATCAATGCTTCTATTGCGAAATTCAAGGACATCATGCCAAGGATTGCCACAAGAAACAAGCAGATTGCCACAATTACAAGAGCGGAACCAATAATAGCCCTGGCAATAGTAGATCCACCAACTACCCTGGCAAAAGTGAACCTACTACCAACTGTGCTACACCCAGTGCACTGGACATGACCCCTAGAGATATTTCCAGTTTCTTAAATGACAACATGGGCTTGCTTGATGAAGATACCAAGCTGAGCATTGTCAAATCACTTATGCCAAAGGATTTTACTGAAGCCCAAAACTAGCTGCCATAGTTAGGGCATTCCGCCTTGATAGTGTGTTTGTAAACAAGTCAAATTCAATACAAGTTAAAATTTTGCTATCACACTATCAAGGGAAGGCAGAAGAAATTGCATTACTGGACACTGGAGCTACTGAAAATTTTATCGATCACACTACTGTTGCTCGCCTACACCTAGGAACCAAGAAACTCCCCTATAACCAACCTGTTTATAATGTTGATGGAACCCTTAACCGATATGGTATTATCACTTATGCTTGCGATCTACTAGTCACCAAAGGAAACAAGAAAACACAACAACGCTTCTTTGTTACCAACCTTGGATGCGACAGGTTCATCTTGGGATACCCATGGTTTAGGGAATTTCAACCAGATATCGACTGGGCTAATGGCATGCTGAAGGGACCTGCAGTCCACATGGAAACCCTACTCTTTGGAACCCTTCAACGTGCTAAAACATGGATCAAAAGCAAAGCACCAGCAAATGAGGACCTTATACTAGAAGCACAACAAACTAGGTGCACTCCATGGATGGGAGTAACCCCTTCAGAAATGATGGGAGGCCCAGTGGAGGTCAACCGCACCCATACAGCAGTAGAAATGGCCCACAAATATGCATCGGAACATGGAAAAGAGAAGGTAAAACTCCCTTAAGAATTCAAACATCATATAGCACTATTTTCGGATGAAGAGGCAAACAAATTTCCACCAACTCAAGGTGATGGAGACCACAAAATCCTACTCCTGGATACTGCCCCTACTTGCTTCAATTGCAAAGTTTACCCATTATCACAGGACAAACAGGAAGCAGAAGACAAATTCTTGGATGAAAACTTGGCTAAAGGATATATTGCACCCTCAGACTCCCCATATGGTTTTTCCATGTTCATGGTCCCAAAGAAAGACTCAAAGGAAAAACAATATATTATTGATTATCACCCCCTCAATAACATCACCCAAAAAGATGTCACTCCACTTCCAAATCTCAAACAATGCATTGAAAACCTACAAGGAATGGAGTTATTTAGCAAATTTGACATTTGATGGGGTTACAACAATATTTGTATTCAAGAAGGTGACCAATGGAAAGCAGCATTCAAGACACATCAAGGCCTCTTTGAACCAAAAGTAATGTTCTTTGGCATGTCAAATTCCCCCACCAGTTTCCAATGCTTCATGAATGGCATACTGGAAGAATTATACAAATACTTCGAGCAAAAGGGCATCCATGATATTCAATGCATGATACAGAACTATATGGATGACTGTGGTCTTGGCACATTGCTTAAAGATATAGCACTCCATATTGAAATCATTCACTTCCTATTCGACCTCCTTGCATGACATGGACTCCATCTCAAACTATCAAAATCAGTCTTTATACAACCTCAGATGGACTTCTTAGGCATCAGAATATCTAAGGACAGAGCTACTATTGATCCAGCTAAAGTTGCAGGTCTCAGGGACTACCCAAGGGAACTCAAAGACCAACACCAAGTCTGAGGGTTCCTAGGAGTCGCTGGCTACCACTGCATGTTCTGTGCAAACTTCTCCATTATTGCCGCACCACTTACCAAACTTACTAGAAAAACCGTACCATTTGAATGGGGCCAAGAACAAAGAGACACACAAGAAAAACTCATCACCCTCATTACTAATGCCCCAGTACTTGTTAAACCAGACCCAAGTTGCCAATTTGAACTCGAAACAGACATATCACAAATTGGCACAGGAGCAATACTCTACCAATGTGACCCCCCAACCAAACAGACTGACAGAACAGAAAAACTAGGACCACGAAGACCAGTAGGATTCCATTCCCAGAAATTCACCACAACCAAACAAAATTACCCCATATATGATTGAGAATTTCTAGGTGTCATGTGTGGTCTATGATGCTGGTCCCACTTACTCAAAGGAACAGCAATCCCAGTTTTGGTATTCACAGACCACAACAACCTCCGTTACTACAGGGACCCCAGAAAGATTGGTCCACGGGTCTCTGGTTATCTACCAGAAAGGGAACAATACAATATAATCCTGGAATATAAACCTGGTGCAACAAACTGAGCAGACGCTCTATCCAGGCGACCCGACTATGAAGGAATAAACCCTGCCAATGAAGATGTCACTGTCTGGCCTGACAAATATTTCTGTGAAAACCACACCTCAATTCGCATATTCGACATGGATAGCATCAGCGATAACCTAGACAGCAAGGTCAAACTGGTGCAATATTCCAATCAACCAAAACTCAAGCAATGGGCACCATTACATAATCTATCCTTACTTGACGGCACTCACTGGTACCATGGGACCACCCTGGTTGTTGTGGCAGACAACAGCCTTAGAAGGGGAGTAATTTCCCTTTTTCATGACCATGTGACTGCCAGGCATCCCAGAATCACCAAAACCCTCCAATTAATTGCGCCTTACTACTGGTGGCCCAACATGAAGTTCTTTGTCACTGAATACATCAAAGGATGTGCTACTTGCCAAATGACCAAAGTCAACACCCATCCTACCCATCCACCTATGTTTCCTATCACCCCCACAGACAACGCACAACCTTTTGAGACCGTTGCAATGGATTTCATCACTAAACTCCCACAATCAGGTGGTTTTGACACCATTCTCACAATCACGGACACCGATTGCTCCAAAGCATCTATCTTCATCCCCTGTCACAAGACCATTGACTCAGAAGGAGTTGCATTACTCTACCTCAATCACATCATTCCCCACTACAGCATTCCCTGCAAAATCATATCAGACTGTGACGTCCACTTTGTCTTGAAATTCTCAACAGAACTCTGTTGAATTCTCAATATCCATCAGAACATCAGCATGGCATATCACCCTCAAACTGATGGAGCAAGTGAAAGAACCAATCAAACCTTAGAACAATACCTCTGAGTATTCTGCGGAACATAACAGAACAACTGGCATGCATGGCTCCCACTTGCTTAATATACCAAAAACTCATGGCCATCTGCAACTACCAAGAAAACCCCATATGACTTACTTATTGGATACACCCCCCAAGTACACCAACCCACCAGAAAAACCACCATCCCCTCCCTAGAAGAATGACTCTCATCCATCGAAGAAGCCAGAAAAGCTGCCCAAGAGGCCCAATGTAAAGCACAAGAATCCTGGATCAAAGAATGTCTGTGGTTCACACCATTCCCCACAGGATCAAAGGTCTGGCTAGAAGGGACAAATCTAAAATTACCCAGCAATATCACGCCCAAGCTTTTCCCAAGGAGATATGGACCTTTTAAGGTAGTCTCCCAAATATCAAAAGTTGCTTACAAACTTGAACTCCCTTCCACTTGGAAAATCCATGACGTCTTTCATGCTTCCCTTCTTACACCCTACAAAGAAACTGACCAACATGGACCGAACTTTCTGGAACCTCTACTGGAAATACTAGATGGTGAACCAGAATGGGAAATCCAGAAGATTCTCAAAGAGAGGTCTTTTGGCCATTGGAAGAAGAAGCAGTACCTTGTATGCTGGAAGGACTATTCACCAGCTCATGATTCATGGGTTAACACTGAGGATCTCCATGCTCTGGAGTTATTATCGGACTTTCAAAGTACCTCAAGCAGTATAAGAACCCTTCCCTTTGACAAGTCACCCCCAGTATGTCCAACCAGGCATTCTACACCATCGACCCCCCTTTCAATTTGTTCTGCCACCTCTTCAGAGACCTCACCATCTGGCCTAGTCATAAATTCCACATCTTCACCCCAGCTACCCAGAAGACTTTGTCACTGTACAGAACAATCCATCCCACTCATGCTTATGCCCTTGAACACTCCCACTTCTGTAAGGAACACTACTGTCCTTACCACTGCTGAATGCCCATCAACTTCACTTAGCCAGCCCACTCCAGCTATGTCTATGTCAGATCAGGAGGTACTACAGTCCATATACAGCAGTCCATCTATGGCAATGGGGATATTACCCTTTTCTCCACGATCGTCCCAGTCACTGGATCCACCTATCATTGCTGGACTAGAGGCCGCTGCTACGGTGACAGATACTTACTCCAATCTGAGGATAGCTTTGAGCAGCTTCCTGGGCAAATCACAAGGTCAACCACCATCCTTCCCCATTCCCACACTTGGCCGCACTTCACCATCCCCTATCCCGATCCCACCACATATCTCCTATCAGAGCAAGGACAATATGGCTCGAGCACCATCCCCCTTCCCCCTGTTGACCCTACCCCCAACCCCATTACTCCAATGCCAGCACCGTCGCCCTCTATCACCCCAGCAGTCCAGCATCCACTCAAACATAGTCATTGACACACTCCCTAACAGCAAGCTACTCACACTAGCGGGACAGATCCCCTCTTCAGCAATGGTTCTCCATGTGAGAAAACAATGCAGAGCCTTGTTGAAGTACATGGAGGCTCAGGAACATATAACTGGGGCTCTTTCAGCTTGGACAGAGGACCTCCTCCCAGCAATTAATATCTTGGGGAACACTGAGCTTGACGACCAAGTCTTCACCACTACCTTTCACAACTATACTGCTGTTGAACACCTCTTTCTCATCCCTCAAATCCTCAACAAAATTGAAGGGTATATGTTGGATGACAACATTCAAAGCAATGAGCCAGTAGGATTCGCTACTTATAACCCTACCATTTCCCTTTCTTCCATGCTGAGCCCCATCCCCAATGTTCCCCAGCTCACTGAGCAGCTCAACGACCCGAATCACCCAGGAGATGGGTGGAGCAAGTACGACTGCAGTGATACGTGGCAGTACCCTCTTGTCTTCCTCAATGAGTATGGGCAAGATGAAATAGCGCAATACGTCACCTTCAGACAAATCGGGGTTGATACTCACATTGTAGGAGTCTATAAACAGGGAGACCCTGAATACTCCATCCCCCTTCATGCACAAGCACACCCCTCTCCCAATTTCAATCATCCTGGGGTCAAGGATTATGACCTCAACATTTTCCACCCTTCTTCCACCTCCCAACTCCTCATTGACAATGCCATCATAGATCTCAAAGACCCTGGCATTGTCGCTGACATTTATAGATATCGGGCATATCAGAATGAGCTCGAGGTGGTAAAGTGCCAGCGAGTTGAGCTCAACAGAAGAGAGAGCAATGCTCAAAGCAAGCTCAGTATGGTGGAATGACATCTTACCTATGCCGCTGTTTGCACTTGGCTCATTCCTCATCTTAACTGCATTCGCCCCCCCTCCACTAACACTATTCACATTCCCTGTATCTTCGCCACTCAAGGGCCACCCAATGTCGAAGAGGGAGAAGACAGTCTTGAGTGCTGCGCCATCTTAGGCAAGCGGCATTGAGGAGGCAAACCCAAGTTCCCCTACTGTCTCAAGTGCAACGAGTCATGCCCCAATCATGTCGAAGAGGAGTATCCTCTCTGGAAAACATGCTGCTGGTGTCTCAGTACCCAGCATGCACACAACGATTGTGTCATTCCCCATGAGCAGTGCAACACCAAGTTCTGTGCCATCCTTGCTATTCACCCCCATTTTGGGGATAGGTGTGCTGCTATGTCATCCCCCACCTTGTGTCACAAGTTGGAGTTGGCTCATGTCGACTATGACGATGACCTCTATCAGTGGGGGACTTAGGGTCATGTGGTAATGACTGCCATAGGAGGAGCATCATGTTACATTCCATGGACTGTTTTTCTTTTTATGCTTACCAATCTGTTCCTATCACATGACTGCTTACTTGATATGTCACCTGACTCCTTTCTTGCTTACCTGACCACCTTCTTGTCATCCTAGGAGCACCAGCTCATTTCTAGGATCGTTGTACTTGTTTTTGCTATCTTTAGCTTGCCAGCTCATAACTAGGATCCCTTTCCTAGTTATTTGTCATTCCTACTAACTACTGTACTTTGTTTTCCATCATTACTAGTACAGGTACTAGTAGTATTATTCCTTAGTCATGGTAGCTGCCCTCATATATATAAGCCAGTCTTATTTCTAGAGTTGGGCCTTAAGCCTGACTTGGTTTAATACCCAAATCTTGTTGCTTCCACTGTGAGACTTCTAAAGTCTTTTCTTCATTTCTTGAGTTGTCTCAAAATCCCCTTTGAGACTCTCCTTTCCTCTTGCTCATCTCCCAGACCCTGGATTAAGTTCCACTTCATCCTTTTACCCCCCACACTTTGCTAAGGGTTAGCAGTCCCTTGCAACTACACTTTTCTGCCAACCCATATTTTGTGCATGTCACACCTTAAGGTTCTTGGACCTTAACACTGCAGCCCAGACAGCCTTCCTAGGGTCTGTGCCGCTGCTACTCACATGCTCATGCTTATGTCACCACACCACTGATGCTCACTGCGCTTGCTTACCAATATTATTATATAATCACCCAAAGCACACTGTCCTTTGTTATATTTTTGATACCCTTCAGTATATCTCTAACATGTGAGACAGTTCCCTACTGCAGACTGTAATCTCTTTTGCATATGATAGTTTACCTTAGTAACTACTTACTCATCCATTACCAAGGCTTGCTACACATTCCTTGACTTGCTAGATAGATGACTAGGTAGCTCATGTATATAAGACCTCCTGAAGAGCCTCCAACTCTCCAGACTTGGTCTTTCTGCAATCCCAGGACCTTAAAGCTCCTTAGAGCGTTCACTCCCATTCCCATCAATCTAAGTAATCCCCTTGTGCTCTAAGTCAAGCACCTAGAGTCTGCAATACTATCTAAGTTAGTCTTAACTTAGTTTTGCACTAAAGTAACTGTGCAGCCTTTATCTTTAAAGGTAGACTCTAAACGCTTACCTGTAAGTACTCAAGGCAAGTATTTACAATACACAGAGTCTGTGCGTAACATGATTAAAGGATCCAAGAATTTGCAGGCTTTTCCAAATCATATGATTGATAAAGAAACCTATGAAAATCATAGACATATGCACACAGTGGATTATCTCCTCTTTGAAGCCTATGAAAAGCTCAAGTTCAAGTGCCACATGCAAGATCCTGCAGATAGATAAGCCATGTCCTGCTTCATATACAAGCTATTCACCCTTCACTACTAGGGCACACTCCTTACTTGATAACATCAGGGATCAGGGGTTGAGCTGGACATCTGTTGATTATATGTGGGTAGATTTGCCCTCCTTGATCAGCAATAACTCAATTGCAGATTGGATGATGCCAGTTATGTGGATGAAGTGCAAGATATGCTTCTTATCAATATTCAATGTCAGGCTTCTATGAGACTCTAAATGAGCAAGAGCACTCATCTATGAAATACAGTGATTTTGTTGCTCTGCCCTAACCCAGACGGATTCTTGTGGGCTGGCGATACAGTGCAAACCGTTTCAGTAGGGAGCACCTTCACTTTTCAGGAATTGGGAGCATCATTTTGGAGACATCAGGTACATGCCACCCTGCTACGATGAATGAATTGATCCTGTTACAGACCATAGAGATCAGATCAGGTGCTCCAGGCCTGCCAGGCCCCTTGTCAACCTGAACATTTCTAGCTACTCAAAAACTACCAGTCTCATAGTGGCATCATAAAGTGTGCAAATGCCATTCTCAACTTACTGCAGCGCTTCCCTGGGGCAATTGATCCTCTTCAACCTGAGACAGGACTTGTTGGCAGGCAATTACCAGAGTTCTTCCACAGGGGTTTGCTTCCATCCCATGCTGGTGACTTCTTCTTCATTCAACTGTGAGTAATTGATTTTTGTCTTGTAAAGTGGCGCATACAGCTTAGCATCCCTTGGCTTTAGAGGTGTGCTTGCCACACTTGGGTCCGACCAATGTACATAAAATTCGCGTTTTATTGTGTCTCCCAGAGAATCATGATGGGCACATAGGTGTCATTGTGTAGGACAAGCTTTCCTGCCAAAAATACAAGAAATAGATAGGAGATACTGGCATTGTTCTGTAAGTGAACCCACAGTCAAATGATCTTGGATAAACTGACTCTTCCTTTGAGTACACTCTTCGGCAGCAAGGGCCTTGAGTATGACAATGTAAGGCATCTTTGACCTTGGTTAATAACTCAGATCATTTCTCATTTTTACTGTCTCTCTTGTGCACATTTAGGTTATTCTGTTCAACTTCTTTGAAGAGTCCGCACAGCCATACCTCTGGCAACACCTCATAGATATAGACTATCAAGATCTATAGGATCCACAGGACCAGAAACTCATGCCATTAATACATAAGGTCAGTATAGAAGCTACATTCCAGGTTTCCCAGTATATGACCTGAGCATCTGACAATGGCACCTCTAGGCAGCTGAAGTGTTTGTACATGGCCATAACTCAAGCAAGACATCGGCTATGGATTATTGACACTTTTGATAAGCACCAGCTGTTAATGGTTCATTCCCTGTATACTGCTACACAATTATGGGAAAATAAGCGGAGCCATAGCAGTTTCTCCTTGATGGTGGATTTGTTGTTGAACTGCCCCCTGGTTGTAATTCAGTTCAATTCATTGCCAAAGAGACAAATCCAGAAGAATGGCTAGCCAAGGGGAAACACCTTTTGGACTTTAATGAATTTGAAGAAGCAATAATGGCATTTCAAAGAGCAGGAGATGCCCAAATGGTTACTGTTTCCACAGTGCATCACTTGCAACAAGTTGCCTGCAAGACTTGGGCACTGACACCAGTGAAACGACAAGATGCCTTTGCAAGAGCTGCCCATTCATTTGAACACTATGCCAATGTGGTAGAAGACCCTAGAGAACAGCATGCTCACTATGCTACTGGTGCAAGGTGCTATATCAAAGGCAGGTTGCACCAAAATGTGATCAGGTCATAAAAGCTAGTGGGGATGTATACAGAAGCAGCACTGTATTGTTTTCATAATGACCTGTGTTAAGGCCTATTGAACCTTAAGGCGCGATGTGCGCAAAGGTGAAATATGTGGCAGTGACGAAGTTATAAGGGTCGTAATTCCCTTAATAACCTAAGTGCTTTGGAAGGTGATAAAAGCGAGAAGGTCGCTAAGACCAATGTCTGGGTGAAGATAAAGAGGAAAGGGAAGTAACTTCAAGGATTTGAAGGTTACTTCAAAGAAAGATAGAAAGGAAATGTTTGTTCAAGCAACAAGGACAGAGAACGCAATAGATTGCAAACTAAGTCAGGCTTAAGGCCCAACTCTAGGATATAAGTCCAGCTTATATACAAAAGGGCAGCTACCTGACTAAGCATACAAATGAGGAGAACAATGAGGTCACGAACAATAAGCATCACAGAACAATAGAGTCACGAACAATGGTGGTCACAGACTACCATAAGAAGAGAACAATGGGAAACATACAAAAGGAGGGAACAATGGAGTTCCCAACAAGATGGCTCTGTTGTACAAGTAAGCGGTCATGTGAGTCGAGGTCATGTGATCATATAAGTACATATCAGTCGAGAAAAGAAAGAAAAATGTGGGCCAAGTGCCCAGGAGCATAACAACCTGTTAGACAAGGCTGTATTTATTGTCAAGAAGGATTGTGTGCATCTGGATCCAGATGCAGTTGAGACTATCACATGGGAGGCATGCCTCAAGTACTTGAAGGCAAGGAGGATTGAGTAAGTCTCACAAATTGTCTGACCAGATTTGTCTGATGCATTTGCAGAGATGCAGCAGGGTTGTTCTGAAATGATAAGGAAATGATGGCATTCATCATTTAGAAAAACCTCAGGCCAGCTTGTGCACTCATTTTAGAGGGGCAGAAAAAATACAGAGAGGTGATCAAACAATACTTCGATGATGACCAAGTACTATTCACACTTGACGTTTTCCTTGGGCACATCAAATACACTTCTTGAGATGCAGGTATCCTGGATGTCATCATGACATTTTTATGGCGCTGTCTCTCATTTGGTTGGTACAAATGGAATAGGAGCACAGGAGTTCAGTTGAACAAGGTTCTTAAGCTACTTGACGCAATTTTGGACCAGAATCTTGGTGAAAGAGAAAACTATATGGCAAGTGTACCCTACAGGCCTGTTGGGGTAGGGATCCGCTCACCCCTGATTTTGCAGACCAACACTTTTGGGCTCATTTTATGGAAATTTATGTCCCTGACTTCCCAAAACAACATTGTTGAGTTTCTTCTTAACCACCACGGTCTTGACAAAGCCATTGGACTCTTGGCACTTGACTATCTTTTTGAGGACTTGTGGCCTATCCTTAACTGTTCCTCTAGGTTGGATGCAATCTTGGCCCTGAGACTCTTCCACTGGTATTCTGCCTTGATCAAGGAAGTTGCTTCAAATAAGGCCCCTTGGAAGTTTCCTTGGGTGTGTGTGCTATTCCAGGTCAAAGAGGACAGTGGACAGATACGAATTATGCCTGCTACTTTCCTCTATGAAGGTTCTGCAGTTACCAAGAATTCACAATCTATGGATTACCCCAATGTATTGTTATCACAGGTCGAATTTGGTAACAACCTGCGAAGGTTGCTCTCAGAGCACCTTCATGCACATGTGATGGATGTGGATGGCATTTCCTCAGGTCTATCTATATTTGATCCAGGTTTCATATCTGCCTCCCGCTGGTCCAATAAGAAATGTCATGAAGGTCACTCAGCCTCCTATCAAGTCAGTGACAGCTAGTTCGGTCAACAACTTCAGTTCCACCTATTACGCATCATGATTCTAGACAATCTCTACATTATCAGTCACATTGATAACTTCCATTCTTGGATACATGCACAGAGGTGTGGAATGCTATTTTCATTCCTCTTCCCTCTTGCCTGAAAGCAATTCCCACATTTTCTCCACAGACAGTTTGTTATGATCCACCCCAATTTTTCTCATCTTCATCGGACCCCCTCCTCATCACCCTACCCAAGCCTAAGCGACCACTACCATTGAACCCATCAGTCCTACCAGACCTGCCACCGCTACCGCCTAGTGAACCATCCAAACCATCGTCACCCCTTGATCAGCCCCCAGTCGAGCCCCTCGTCCCTATTCCCTGGAACATCCATCGTCGGGAATACTCCTCAATGGAAGAGTACCAAGAGCCACCCCCAGTAGAGAACCTACTGGAAGACCCAGACAGTCCAATGAAGGACGCACCAACTGTGTACTACTTACCAGATGATCCTGAAGGACCCATCCATACCTTGCACCCGGAAAGGCCCCCAGCCGTACCTTGGAAGGAACACTACGAAGACCCCTCCCCCCCTTTGTTCCGCAAATGTTCCGTGTCACCAACAAGTCCTTCCTCAGCACCTATACGCCAACGCACCAGTAGAGAAGGCAGCTATCACTCGATCACACCTACTACGTCATCGCCCGTAGCTGGCACCTCGTCTCAGAGTCAGAACTACCAGTCGACCTCCTCTAAAGGACCCGCAGACGAACCCTCATCCACGCAGAGCTCCGCAGACGACGCGGATAGC
>Ga0307510_10006936_pt1 | contig 13507 bp, 10 predicted proteins | sample 12_EM_MG_FD_207224 | JGI IMG/M metagenome (GOLD analysis project Ga0307510, IMG submission 207224) | Populus trichocarpa ectomycorrhiza microbial communities from riparian zone in the Pacific Northwest, United States - 12_EM | ecosystem: Host-associated > Plants > Roots > Unclassified | place... | reverse complement strand
CCTCCCCCTAAAAAAATAAATTTAATATCGTGTGAGCCATTGGCCCACGTATCAGATATTAAACTGATAAGAACAGATACTACACTTGATCTTAGCCAAAAGGCCGAGAAAGGTATGATTGATTCAGGGCTAGTAAGCTTTCTTTTATAGTGTGCTCCTGCTTGTGCCCTTTGTTATTTCTGCCATATGGGACGACAGAATACAGACTGGGCTTGTTACTTCGTAATATGCTTCTATTATTTCACCAAGGGGCGTGAAACACAAGGGTGGCGACAAAAAGTTTTGTGCTTGCCAAGTCCCCTGCACGGCTTGGGCAAAGCTAAGAGTGCAGACGCAATTATGCTTTTATAGTGACCAAATTATACTGAACTAAGGAGCCAAAACTTCTTGTTTCCATGCAATTTCTTGCCCCCTGCTTTTTATCTCATCGATCCTTCAGTTTTTTTCCAATAACAAGATTAATAATTCTGGTGCATAAATGTAGTTTTTAGCTAATATTCTCACACGATGAAGATAAAGCAATTTCTTGTTGTTCAAGACAGAATAAGTGGAGACACAAGGGAGAAAACACATTTGTAAGTCCGACAAACTATTGTATGGTTTCTTGACTTCTAATTATGTGAATTCTCTTCCAATCAAACCACAGGAGTCAAGTTAGAGGAATCCATTCTGCCTTCGAATAATCAATAAAGTGCCCCAATTGAGCAGTCTTCATGTCATCCGTCAAAATTTCAGAATTGTAATATTTTATTTTACCTAGGGACAAAATAACAAAATTCTAATTGGATCGGTAAATCATTTTTCAGTCATTCATTGAATGAAATCACTACAAGTGATGGAGATACATGATTTAAATAACAAAAGATTTAATATTTAAAAATTATATCAAAAATTATTGGAAACATTAAAACAAGTCCAAATATTATTTGATTATTATGAACAAATCTAAAATCCTTGACCTTTTGAATCACTCAAGTAATGGAGTGATTCAAAAGGTTCTCAACGACTTACCTGAAGCTTTTATATATATATATATATATGTTAAGCTGTCTTATGGTTATATCTCTTTTCAATTCAATTAGTGTAATCCTATTCCTAATAAATTAATCCCAAAATAGCATAATTCAGATTATAAGCAAACCGATAGAATCGACAATTGCAGAATTTAAACCTTCCAAAAGCAATTTCAGGGTGTTCAAAGACACTGAGCATGTTTGATAGCCTCACCGAAATACCACAAATCCAAACCTAATGAAAAGCAATGGAAAATTGTACAATGTATGAAACGTACTCTATTTATGGTCAAATGATCCGATACTACGTTTACATTTAGAACTAAATTACATTAACTTTACCTTCTGAACTTACGAGGAGGCATTCATCCAAAATCTACTGAAATTCAATAAATCACTATGTTTATATTATTTTGATGTAATGATATAAAAAAAAAATTTAAAAAAAAATAATATCTCAATATAACCTAACGTTATTAAGTTTGGTTGGGCTGCCAGATATTTTCAATTTTATTTTTGTCTCTTTAGATTTTTTTTCTTTTCTCTTATTTAATTTTTTTTTCATACGATAAAGAGAAAATAAATTGATGGGACTTTTTTTATATTGTACAAAAGTTTGGTGATGATAATTGTTTTTTCATTTGAGATTGGGATGAATTTTCTTATTAAAGCATGTTTGTTTTTGCCTTTCAAAAATGCTTTCAAAAAAAATTAAAATTTTTATATTTTTTCCTTGAATTTAAATTAATATTTTTTTAATGTGTTTTGTATTATTTTGATGTGATAATATAAAAAGGCGTTGTCTTTTCTGTTTGCTATGCCAAAAGCTGCTAAGTCTGGCTTGGGTGACAAACTCACCGCTATTGGGTCTGGCTAGCAGGCAGACCCACCAATCTTGGGTCAAGCTGGGCAACGAGACCCAATGCGATTGGGTCAGGCTGGGAAGCCAGACCCAACTTCTCAGCAGGACCCAATAGCGTTGGGTCTTACTGGTTGTGAACATAGATTAATTGCACTGTAGACATAAAATGTTTGTACTGTGGACAACATTAAAGCACGAGGGGGCATTGTCTTTTGTGTTTTTTAGTCAAAAAATATTGTTGGGTCTGACTTGCCAGAATCTAATAGCATTGTCCAGCAAGACCTAATGGCGTTGGGTTCATAGCATTAGATCACGTTGCCCAACAGGACCCAACAACTTTTGGATGACCCAACAACTTTTGGATTCCTGAGCCGTCAAACAAAATGCTATTGGTCCTCCTAGGCAACATATTTTTGCTTGGTCTTCTGCAAAAGCAAAGTATAAAGCCATGGTAAAGCTCCTACAATATCTACTTCTTGAACTTGGAATTTCTACAACTCCTCTTATGTGGTGTGATCTGCTGATACTACCATTACATTTAAGAACCGATTACATTACCTTTACTTTCTAAAATTACGTAGGCCTTCATCCAAAATCTACTGAAGTATTATTTATGAGCTAATAATTTGAACTTAGAAATGTAGGGCCTTATCCCGGAGGGAGCCCTTCCAGAAATTCTCAAAGGCCTAGGCAAGACCTAGGCCTAAGAGGGGGTTTGGAAATAGTTTTCAACCAGCAATTGACGCGCCTCGGTTATAACCTCACTAGCTGCGTCATTGCCCCAAGCGCAAAGATGTTTTCTCTAAACTGTGAGCTTGAAACTTATAGGCACTTGAGCCTTGCAGGTTCTCTCCCTTTCGATGTGGGATTTAAGTTATCAATCCTTATTCCATTGAGTCATTGACTAGACCACCATATAAATTTTGCTTTGTTAAGAAATCATATGGCACCATACAACGTAAATTCATGGGGCACCAAAATCGAGCCCACCAAGAGGAGTGAAGGTGCTGCACCAAAACCAAACCCATGAAGAAGAATGAAGGATTGCTAATCGAGCCCATCAAGAAGAATGAAAGGGCTGCAAACTGAGTCCAATAAGAGGAAAATAAAGGCTCAAAATTGAGCCCAATAAAAGGAAAAGAAAGCAAGCGCTGCCAGTGTTGAGCTGCCGCACCAAAGCCGTCCCAGCAGGAAAAGAAAAACGTAGCACTGTAATATGATTATAATTGTATTTTAAAATATTTTTGCTTGAAAAATATTAAAATAATATTTATTTTTTATTTTTTAAAAATTATTTTTGATATCAGCATATCAAAATAATTTGAAAATACTAAAAAATATTAATTTAAAGCAAAGAAAAAAATAAATAAAAATTTTAAATTTTTTCAAAAACGCTTTTGAAAAGCAAAAACAAACAGGAAAATGACTCATAAGAAGTGAGTTTTTGGTGATCGAGAGGTGTCATACACCGCGTAGTCTGAAAGGTATGGACGCCTTTTATATTTGTCAATTATTTTTTAATTATATTCTATATTTATTCAAATATTAAATTACCTCAAATCAACCAAATAATAATAATAAAAAACTTATGAATACTAGTTCTAAGTCTTTTTCTTTGAAGGGTGTTTGAGACCTTTCATTATGCTTTAAAAACATGAAAATACAGAAAAAGCTCTTGTATTCTAATTTTAAATTTTTTTTTATTTTGAAGAATAATCAAGTCATTCCAACATACTTTATAAATATAAAAAGCTGAATTCTCTTCAATTAATTTAATAATAATTATTTGACCTATGAAAAGCCTATATCAACTCCAAAACTAAAGCTAATAAGTTTTTTTAGAATGGTAAAATTATTAACGTAAGTCTTGAGTGCAGCCACCCCTTTTTTCCATTTGTCTTCAATTATTGAATTGATTATTTACTTCCCATTTTTGGCGGCAATGATCTTCAAATGGACGGTCAAGATCATGCTAAATCAACTCAAGTAATTTCCAAACGATGAAAAGGACTGGAAACAAAACAGAACAAAACTCGATCTGGTCCAAAATGGAAGATGCCTTGGAATATCCTTCTCTCTGCTCATCCATTATTTTCCTAACCTTCCTCCCTCTATTGCCGCTCTCCTCTCCCTCTCAAACATCATAACCCCATAATCAATCTTTTCCTTGTTTCTCTCTTCTCTATTTCACACCTTCAGACACAGCAAGATCAGTCGGTTGAAGAAAACCAAAGCAAGAGGAAATATGTGCACTCACATTTCTCTGTCTGACCAAGAACAACTTGTTGAGAAATTGGAGATTTTCAAATTTCAAGGCAGGGATAAAAATGGCCACAAAGTCCTTCGAATTATCGGCAAATTCTTATCGGGTTAGTAACTTCTCTAACATTAACATGAAAATAATCCTCTCGACTGTCGTGCCGAATGTGCTTGATAATTTTATTTTATTTCTTACTGTTTTATGGTTTCGATTTTTTACTTTTGCAGCTCGGTATTTGAGCGTGGATGCACTCAAGAATTATTTGGAGGAGAACATCTTTCCTAGGCTAAAGAAGAAGCCATTTTCGGTCTTGTACCTTCACACACAAGTACAAAAGAGTGAGGATTTTCCAGGAATCTCAGCCCTCCGATCAATCTATGATGTTATACCAATCAACGCTAGGGATAATCTCCAGGCAATTTACTTTGTCCACCCCAGCCTACAAGCCAAACTTTTCCTTGCCACGTTTGGCCGTCTTCACTTCGGCAGCAGGTAAGAACGACGAAATATTTTGCACAATGACTGATGCGTTTCTCTCAAAGGGTATCGGTATTTGGTTGCATTTTTAGCTTTCTGGCTTACGTGAATAAACCAACACAAACAATATTGTGGCAGGTTGTATGGGAAGCTAAGATATATCAATAGGATTGATTATTTATGGGACCCTATAAGGAGAAATGAAGTAAAAATCCCTGAGTTCGTTTGTGATCATGATGAAGATTTGGAGGGCCATCAGATGCTGGACTATGGGGTGGAGAGTGATCATCCTAGAGTTTGTGGTGCTCCCTTCATGGATTCTCCTGTGACCATGTACTCAACGAGGTGTATTTAGTAAATGGAGAAAAAATAACGAGTGAGAGAAGCTTTTTACTATGAAGAAATTTGTGCTCTGAAGCTAGAAAGAAAAAAAGGTCAAGTTTATGCAGTAGTTCTTAGCTGTTCTTGATTCCCGATGTGTCTCGTCTAGCTACGCACCATTTGTTGTAGGGTGAGCTTGTTGGTCTGTCTCCTATCAGATTTGGTATTATTGACCATAGTTTCATTTATTTTATTTATTTTTCCAGTCAATCTTTCAATTTTATTTAATTTGCAAAATCTATTTGATGGTGTGAAAGAATTTAATGAAAAAGTAATTCTCCAACCATCGAAGTTATTTTGAGGGGCCACAAAGGCGACCCTTCTCGTGTTCAAGAGCAAGGGTCACACCCAGTCCATATCAGGGAGGCATCGTTCCTCCTCCTCTCATTTATTGATTTCAGGATTATATTTTAGGAAGGTCTTGCAACTTGTATATTACAAAAAGATTAAAAAGACAAAAATAATCAAGGAGAGTGCTTTTTGGCTCTCTGAAATAAGAAATTAGGAGGTTACCAATAATTTGAAAAGGGATGTTTATAATTACCAAATACGTATTTAGTTTTAAAAAAAAGTGTTTTATCCTTGATCAGAATTTATAACAAGATTATTCCAGACCGACTACTCGTGTGTACATAACTAAGAAGAGGGAAAAATAAAGCTCCAAAATTTGAGTTAATGCAGCCTCAGCCTCTTCTCTCCGGTCTTCTCCAGTCTCATGTGTGATTGGTTTTGTGATGTATTGGCATGGTTGCCTTTTTCCTTTTTGCTGTTCACAAACTCGGAAAAGGATGGAATGGATGGCAGCTTTGTACTCAGGCTGGAACTTTCTGACGGTGAAGTATTCATCGAAGTTTCTGATTGAAATGTATGGTCGAGTCTTGGGGTAGTAGTTTCTGGTGACTTCTGCTCAAGCAAGGGTGAATGAAAGCTACTGTGGCGTTTTAGGTTAGTAGTTTCTGGTGGCCTCTGCTCAAGCAAGGGTGATGGTGGTGTCTCAGGAGGATGTTCTTTAGACACAGGGACGGAAGGGGTGCCAGGGCCGAGCCGATTCGTTAACTCTACCAAAGTAGTTGATGATAGCCACCTTACTGTACTTGCCACCTGAGAATAGTAGAACGTTTTTCCACTCTTTCCGTACTTCTTGTAGCACTCATTTTCAAGGAAGGAGGCTGATGTATCAAGTTCAATGCTGCAAAGGGGAGAATAAACAAATTAAAATCTATCATGGTTATCTTTCTCCCAATCAAACGTATTAAAAAAGTTCTCTTGTATGCTAATCAAATAACAGATCTGATGCCATGGGCGAAGGGAAAGGTCTGCTTACTTTAAGATTCCAAGCCGCTTGTGAGCTAGCTTCAAAGCATTTAATAATCTTTGTTTGCTTGCTTCTCTCAGTGTTTCAGATATGGCATTCTTGTCAACTTTATTTTTCTGCTCACAAATAAAAAAAATCAATTTTCATGAAAAAGAAGTTGCTAGATGGTTGACTGTAGAACTATGGTCATGAAACAGATTGAATTGCTTGTGAATCACATAGCAAAGAAATACAACTATTGTCTTAATTAAACAGAGATACAATGGCACCACGTTCAACTATATATATATATATAAATAGAAACTCCACTCACCATTGCCCAGAAAGCAAATAGAGCATAAATTTTAGAAATCAAAGTTACTTCACCCATCAATCTAGATAGCCACAATCCCAACAGAAAAAATGAAACAATCATACATTCTAATCAATCATCAATTGCATTTACTCCTTGCTGCTTACGTTCAGTAAGAAAAAAAAAATAGATGCTGTTAATTTTTCAAGGACATAAAATATTAAGGACGGACCAGTTTATCAAAGTTTTTATTCTGATAATAATTTTCTTCCGCACGCTGCAGCAACTCAATCTTCTCATCTACTCCTGATTTTCTTGACAATCTTGATCTAGGTAGGCTCTTGACAACTTCAGTTTCATCTGCCAGCAAAGAAACTTGACATATGAGATAATAAAAAAAAGAAGTTCAGAATTTCTATAACGCCCCCAAACCACCCCCAGCATAAACATTGAAATTTTACAAAAATTATCCACCATCAAAATCAGATATATCTTCCTCAGAACTTTTGCCTTCATCGTCCCGATTCCAGAATTCAGAGAATTGTTCATCAATTCTGAATTCTTCATCAATCATATCTGTGGACCTGAATAAATGAGAAGAATGAATCAAGCTCATAAGAAATTCTAAAACTTGAAGATTAACCAAGTAAATAAGAGCAACGCATTCCTAACTATTAGTAGGACAATAATAAAATGCTGCAGGGGGGCAATGAAAATGAAAACATTTGAAAGCCAGCAATAGGTTAGGCTCATCCCAACTGGAAACAATGGAAACCTGGTAGCTTGGAACAAAAGCAAGGGAAGTCCACATGGAAAAATGGTTACATTCTAAGTAAATCTACTTCAGGTTTAAGATAACAACACGGCCATTTTTTGAGATTCCTGACAAGTCTCTTTTCTATGGAGACCAGATTGCTTAGTTCCTCTGTAATTTCAATTTTGAATTTTTATGTTTCCACTGAACTTTACAATAACTGATACACCAAAATACTATATAATATGGACAAAAGAGAAGCACCTGCTCATAAAAACTCGAGAAAAACCATTTCTCTGACGAGCAATGCTAGTTGTAAGTTCCTCCAAATACTTGGCAACTAGATTTGGATGTTTGCAGGCATCACATGATTTTTTACATAGTGTGGCAGAAACCTGCTGTGGTGAATGATAATAAGTACCCTAACTTGTGTTGATAGAGAAAGGCATTGTGAGGTCCATGTAGGAAAAAAAATTCCATGCCCACGTTACCTGTTCCCCAAAACTCTCAAGAATCTTTTTCCGACGGCATCCAGAACCCTCACAGTACTCAATCATCTGAATGTGGTTGCATCTTGCATTGAGTATCTAGTAGCACAGAGTATGTACAGAACAAAATGACTTGACGCTCACCAGATTGAAGTCAGTGAGGGACTTTTTTGACAACTCGCCCTTTGAACTTGAGGACTGCAGCTTCTTGTTCTCAGCATTTCTTAAAATGAACTCCTGTCATACAGCTCCCAATGATTTAGCGAAATATCTCATACAGCTCCCAATGATTTAGCGAAATATCTCCTTTACAAGCCCATGCAAGATGCAACTGTTGATAAATAAGTAAACCAATAACTACAAGGGAAGTGGTGAAACCATAGAACATACCATCTTTTTGTGATCATCAACTCCATAGTACAAGAGACTTCTGGATGGAAGCTGGTCACGTCCTGCTCTACCTGATTCTTGATAGAAGGACTCCATTGACTTTGGAATGTTAAAGTGGCAAACCATTCTAACATCTTTTCTATCTATACCCTAGAAAATATTGATCATAATGTCATTAGAAGCACATGATAGCTGCTTAACCATATATCAGATATATACAAAATAAAATTTCCAGATTTCAAGGCTCAATGAATTCACGAGTATTTGATTGCATACCATCCTGGAGGAACAACAATGTCTCAATTACCGGGCATTCACCAGAACAGCTCCAAACAGAAGAGTACAAGGGAAGCAAACAAAACCATCACAATCTAGAATAAAACACTTCAAAAAGGAAAAAAATACAAGAATGATATACAGGCTTCCATTTCCAGAGCACATTTACCATTCCTGTTGAAAGTTAGCATGGCAAGAAAAAAAATTGAGGGATCTACATTACTCTCAGCTGAGGAGGTTGCGCACAAAAAAAGGAATGCTAATACCTGTTAGCTTAGCATAAATTATAGAGTAGATCATACCCAAAAGCCACTGTGGCCACAACAACTTGTATTTTAGAAGAAATCCAATCATCTAAAACTGAGCTCCGCAGTTTATTATTCAAGCCAGCGTGGTAAGCTGAAAAAAACCCCAGTGTGAAAAGGGAGTATACCATCACTAACACCTGTCATAAAAAAAAATTTAAAAAAAAATATTCCCAGGGAAAAGAAGTGTAAGAGAATATTAACTACCAGCAGAGGAAATGCCATTTTTGGAAAGATGAGCAGACAAGCCATCACAGGTTGTTCGTTCAAGGCAGTAAACAATTGCACAGATATCCCCACAAGATTTGAGTACAGAGGATAAATCAGCGTAGGCATCATCCAGAAGATCTTTGTATCGAACTGCGCTATTGAGAAATCCACTTAGATGCACATGCAGTTGGACACGGGTTGGGAATGAGGTTTAGTTTGGAATATTCTAGCTGATAAACTTGAGCTTATGAAATATGTTTTCATTCCTGAAACAAGCTAGCAGAACCCACCTTCATAATAAATATTTGGACGATTGAAAGAAGAGCTGAGAACCAAAGGGTCTTGCAGACATAATGACTCTATCACATCATTCTGAACTCTGCAGATAAAAATAACAACTATAGAATTATTAAAGCTCTCTGCTCCCTTCTTCAGAAAATGAAACTGTTATCTCTTCTTATGATTTAGAGTGATGTAAGACTGTTGAGAGTAGAGAATAAATCCAGTTCTTCTAAAAACCTACTTAGGAGCAGCTGTAGCTGTCAAAGCCAGGACTGGTACATCTGGAAGGTGATTCCTCAAAGATGAAAGCTTACGGTAGCTAGGCCTATTCAAAGCCAAAAGTTAGAAAATAGGCAAAAATAAAACATAGTTAAAAAAATTCCAAGATGCAAAAATTCAGTAAAGAGTACCAAGAAATTCCAACTTTTTTACTTTATACAAGAATAACTATCACTCGACACTCAAGACAGGGAACCAAACTTCTTATTACATTTATATACATGTTTGATTGCGTAACTGCATTGAAGCAAATTGTGCTATACACACAAACTAGCCCTGCTAGTAGCTCTATTGAAAAAAATCACATCAATACCTTGCACAAACATTTAATGGAACAAAATTGTCCTTCTGGCAGAAGGAAAGAATAGGGAAAAAAGTCAACTCCTTCATTACTTAAACTACTTACGCACCTGAAATCATGACCCCATGACGAAATGCAATGTGCCTGAAATTTATCAAGAGAGAAGAAGAGGTGGAATGATAGACACGAGTCTCAAAGTTAAACCTTTGTTAATATAAAGAATATCTAAGTTTTCATCATTTAAAAAAATAATAATAATAAGTTCACACCTCATCTATGGCAATGAGATTCAACAACCCTCTGGTGTGAATCTTTGTCAGCTTCGACATAAATCCTGGTGTTGCAATTAATTCTGGTGTTACATACAGCAGCCTCACAGATGGTTTTCCAGAGTCCAGATCTTCATGAATCTAACAGTGCCAAAAAAGACGGTCATTAATTTATAAGTATAATATCTTTTCAACTGTTAATGTCCTATAGACATTATAAAGTTAAAAGAAAAAATAAAATAGCAGGCAAGCAAAACAAGCAATGGCATTAGAATAGGCAATCCATGAAATACAATCCTGTTTCCTAGCTGCTAATCAAAATTATGCTAAGTGCTCGTTGATGTATACAAATTATGACACATTCCCCATATCTAATACATTCTAGTTACAACACCACAAGGTTTAAGAAAACCACAACTCATAAACAATCACAAGCATCTCAACGCCAAGACTTGACAAATCACAATTCCCAAACCCAATACGGCACAAGAGCCCATCACCAACGTGCATACTTTCATAAAAAACATCGTAAAATAACGGTTCTGAAAACCAATAAAGGGCAAGAACACACACCAAAACTCACTTTATTTCTAACACTTGATGTTTGAGTCGATGAAAGAAATTCAGCTGCAATTCCTTTCTCCTTCAAGGCCATCACTTGGTTCTCCTAAAAAAAATTAAAATCAAAATCCCAAGAAAACTCTTCCCAGTAAACCAAATACAAGAGAGTAAAATTCCAGCATGCTCAACTTACCATCAAGGCTGCAAGCAAAAAAAAATGAAAGAAAAGGAAAAGACAAATTAGGGTTGAATCTAAAAAAAAAAGAAGAAGAAGAAAGAAAACAGCTTAATAAAATTAACAAAAATATAAAGAATTTACTCACCAATCAAAGGAGACACGACAAGAACAATCCCACGTTTAGCAAGAGCAGGAATTTGATAACACATTGACTTCCCTCCACCAGTTGGCATCAAACAAAAACAATCCCTCCCTACCAAATTTTAAAAAAATAAAATAAAAGGGGGGCAACATGAGGTTTTGTTTTCGAGATAGTAAGAGTAATAGTGTGTGTTTAGGACCTGATAAAACAGCTTCAATGGCTTCTAACTGTTTGCCTCTAAAATCTTGATACCCAAAATGCCATCTTAACAGCTTCACTAGCGTTTCTTTTCTTGTTCTCTTTTCATCCTTGCTGCTTGTGTTTTGCACCATTGGCAACGGTGACTTCTTCATGTCTAATTAATAAAAATAATAATGATAATAATCTGCAAACAAGAAATTAAGAACCAACCAAGACGGACAGACCTTCGTATTATTTATTACCTTGATTCTTTTTCTTTTTCTTTGTTTTTCCCCTGCCTTCTCCCTTTTTATGTTCCTAGAAAGAGAGAATTTTGTTTCTTGTAATCTGCCCATTAGGCTGACAGGTCGTTCGTTGGTCTTTGGCCAGCATCCAAGGCGATAGGTTTATTTTTTATATTTTTTGCAGTGATTTCATTTTGCAATTAAATGTATTTCATTTGAAAATTGTGTTGCTTGAATGATAATGCAATTTTTGTAATTATTGGCCGATGATTGCAAATATCATGTGATCCTAAACCTCTTGATTATTGTTAGATTTCAATATCGAACGAGGTATAAGAAATGTGAGGTTTTTTTTTCATTTGATAATGTTGTTGATTTCAAAAAAAATTATGTTAGATGATTTATAAATTAAAAAAATAAATATAAATATTTGAGAAAAAAAGTAGAAGAAAAAATAAAAAAAAAACTTTATGTTTGTTTACTGTAAAATATTTTTTTATGTCTGTTTCTTGTAAAATATTTTACAAGAAAATTAATTAATATAAAATATTTTACATTTAACCTTCAAACTTAGTTTATTTATTGAAAAATATTTATAATTCATAAAAAAATTTAAAATATTTTATGAATAATAATTTATTTACAATATTAATCATCATCATCTTATTTTTTATTACCATCATCATCTTATCATTATCTTTTTTATTATTATTATCATGATGACCACCACGATCATCACTTCCTTCATATTAAGTAATTTACATGTAAAACCCCAAGTGAAGTTATTTTCATTGTACATGATATTTCATTTCATTTTTATATTTGTGTATTTTTTTAATAGTAAATTTAAAGATTAATTCGTTAGTGGTATTTAGTGTATTTAGCATTATGGTAACTTTTTTAATAGTAATTTAAAAAAATATTTTAGTTGGGGTTTTAAAAAAAATAAATTTTAAAAATATATGTTATGTTAAAAATTGTTATGAGATGAATTTTTACATGTAAAACAAATTATTTTAATTTTTATAAAATTAAAATTTAAAATGTAATTATCCATGGAATATAAAAAAAAAACAAAAACAAAAGTTATTTAACTACTCAGATAGTTTTTCCTCTGCAAAAACAAACGATTTCTTAAGAGTATTGCTTTCGCACAAAGGAAAAGAGAGGGAGACCATAAGTTTGGAATAATATATTTTCACTACAATTGCGACTCTTCGTGTCAATGACATACAATCGTTTCTTAGGTCTCCGCCCTTTTATTATTTTCGTTTTTTTTTTTATGAGAGCGTGGATCTTTCTTACCCGTCGCCTTCTTTCTTACAATGGCCAAGTATGCAGCAACTAAAACTAAGAAGCTTATGCTTATGAAGAAACCACAACACAATTACCACCTCATCTCCTCCACTACTACGACCACGAACACCTCCTTCACCACCATGATCACCACCTCATGAGGAGGCTCGTGCTGTTGAAATAAAACTTGAACAAATTAAACTTGGTATTAAAACATTAACAACGTGCTTGTTTCTCCAATTGAAGAGGTCCAGGAGGAGTCCTGCAGCTTCTTCTCCTCCACAATTCTACTTGTTTCTTTGGCTCTCTAGGAATGTCTTCATCCACTTCCACTACAATAAACACCTTCTCTTTATCTCCGTTCTTCTCATCATATGAACTATAATTTGAGTTATCTGGCATCCCTGAAACATCATGAGCCTTCCAATCAAAATCTCTTAACACGCCACAATTGCTCGAGAACTGTTTCATGTGACCTAAAGAAGGAGGTTTATCTGCAACAGGCGGCCTCCCACGAGAGGTATCAGATTGCAGACCTTGTTTCTTTCCTTTGAAAACCGTTAGTACTGTTGGTTTAGGACAAGAGTCTGACTTAGTTGCTTGTGGTTTTTTCTTGCTTTTGTTATTGACTTTGCCCGTGCACGAAACTTTTGGGGATGAGGGCTCTTGTGCATCATCAAAGCATCCACTCCTAGCCTTTGTTCTAGCCTCCTTTGGAACAAGCGATACGATCCGACCAGACAAACCTCTG
>Ga0307510_10006934_pt1 | contig 13508 bp, 14 predicted proteins | sample 12_EM_MG_FD_207224 | JGI IMG/M metagenome (GOLD analysis project Ga0307510, IMG submission 207224) | Populus trichocarpa ectomycorrhiza microbial communities from riparian zone in the Pacific Northwest, United States - 12_EM | ecosystem: Host-associated > Plants > Roots > Unclassified | place... | reverse complement strand
CTTCCGATCTCGAGTTTCAGGATGGCCATCTCGAGAAATATCTTGTCTATAGCGGGTATCTGTTTTGCGGGGACATTGGGTTGGTTCGTCGCCTGGAAGAGTGGTGCTTGGTCTGCCACTGAGGGGAGTGATGATGGCCAGGAAATGCCACGAGGTGCTGAGATGCTGGGATACTTAAGTGCTTTATTATACCTCGGGTAAACGTATGCTTATAAAGTGGGGTTTTCTTTCTAACATCACTTACAGGGCCCGGGTTCCCCAAATAATTAGGAACTACCACAACAAATCATGTAGCGGTTGGTAGCCGGCTTCCCATCACTCCTTAGACACAATGCTAATTGTTTGGTGAAGGACTCTCTTTGCTCTTTTTCCTACTCTCTCTCCTCGGAAATCTTTCTTATGGCGCAGGGGTATGGTTGCTCATTCGTATCACAGGAATTCAATCCCGCTCACTACTTCTTAGATATTGTTTCATTCCAGCGACCCTTCATACATCAAGGACAACCTTCCCTGGCTAATTGGGAGTTTAGGAACGATGTTCCAAGACGTCATTGTAGGAACCCTCCTTTTCAACATCAGGCATCCCTTTACTAACACCCACAGATTTTCATACAATTTCATGTCTATTCCAGAAACCCCAGGGAAGCTCCCGCAGTTGATTCTGCCGTAGTATACGATGGAAATTAATTATCGGAATATTTCAATGGGGAATCCGGATAAGAGACTTGACAATTGTACTCGATATCCCTCTTGTTATTCTTCGTTTGGTCACTGTGCCATACCAGCTTTTTTTTAGAATTCTCATACAAAACCCCATTTCCACTGTTTCTTTATAATCTTTTCTGTGATAATGATCGTTTCAAAGCGATTGCTGTGTAATTAATGATTAATAAATGGAAAGGAAAGGAAAAATAATTATTGTGATGGAACCCACGTCTAATTTGCCTGGATCCTACCGTATGGTTCTGTTCACTTTGCCATGCGAGTGGGTCAATTACCGTACACAGCTCAATTGACGGCTAGAAGTCATCCCCTGGGTGTTCCCCCTAGATGCACCTCATATTTATTGGCACATCTCAAATCATACTTCGAGAAGGGCTTGGCGTAGTACGATGTCACGGGACGGGTTGTTAGGGATTGTGCCGGGAATTTCAACGTTGCTTGGCCCGCTAGATTGCGAGTATCATACTCGGATGGTACCGTAGCTTAAACATACCGGTACTGAAGAATCAGTCATCCACCACCAAACCTCTGATCCCCCAATACGGACAGCCATGGAACAAAACACACAAACCGCGACTGCCCCTAACCCTGGTAAGCATTTTGCCTTGAGTCCTTTACATACCCCCGGCATTGGCGAGATTTACTGCCTACGGCCCTCCTCCATGGTTCTCTGCTGATCACGATGGGGACCCCATGTATAGCACCAAGCAAGAAGAAGGGTAATAAGAAGAGGAAAGACGGTGGGAATACTAATGAGAGACCTACAGCTACGCCCCATCAAGGCGATCCAACCGATAGAGCCGACATTGATACCGAGGTCGGGTCGGCTGACGAAGCGCAGAGCTCATCTGGTGCTACGGTTGTTCATTGCCTCTGCCCTAATCTCAGTGGCGTCTACTAATAGCTGTGATAGAACGGGACAAAAAACGGAGTATCGAATAATCATAAAAGCTATCCCTCAACGTCCGGTACCGATGGAAACGACAACGAGGCCACCGAGCATTCTACGGGGAATAGCGATGCCGCAAACGCAAGGTTGCGAGAAGCACTAGAAAAAGAAAGGAGGAGATCTAGTGAGTTAGAAGATTTACTGGAGAATATGAAGAAGGAGGCTGTGGAAGAGAGAGAATCTAAAAGCTCTGGGTCTACGAAGGAATCTGCTGCCCAAGATTCGCTCAAAAAACACATCAAGGATCTGGAGATGGAGCTCTCGACACAGCAAGTAGAAACTACAGCACTCCGTAAATCTCTTGCAGACCAGAAGGAAGCGAGTGCGAGGGATTTGGAAGATGCGGAAAAGCTGCTGGCGAAGGTGCAAGAGGAAAAGCAAACTCTCGATACCCAATACAAGACGCTTCTTGGAAGAGTCGCAACAATCAAGAGTACCCTTGGTGAGAGGCTAAAGTCGGATGCCGTAAGTAGCAACCAACCCGCAAGTTCAGAGCACTGACGCTGATCTCATGACACACAGGAAGAACTTGAGCGCTGCAGAGCTATGGTAGAGGGGCTAGAGGACCAAAACCGGAGCCTTAGTGAGGGCATCCAAGATCTGCATGGTCAATTAGGGAAATCGCAAGAGGCCAGTAAGGAAACCTCAAAAGAGTTAACTATTCTCCGAAACCGCATGAACCTTTCTCAACAAAATTGGGCAAAGGAACGAGAAGACCTGATTAGCGCAGAAAAAATTCTACGCGAAGAATATGAAACTACTAAGCACGCTATGCAGGATTGGGAGGTCATTGCTCTCGAGGAGCGAGCCGTTCGTGAGTCGTTAGGAGAGCGGCTTATTGAACTTGAAGACCAGATATCCACCCAGAAAGTAGCATATGCTAGGGCTGTCGCGGAGGGAGAGAGGGAATCTAACGCGGTCGCTGGCTTGCAAAGATCCCTCCAAGATATACAAAATAGTACGTGGAGCTGCTACTTTTTCCTCTTAGGTGTCTCTTTACTTACATTGGGGAAAAAGCTCGTAAACAAGAACTCAGGGACGTTGTTGAGAGTACGCAAGCTCAAATATCTCAACTAACCCAGAAAGGAGAAATCCTGGAGAAACGTACAAAAGAAGCAGAGGTACCGTTTGGGCAAAATATTTAAATTACTGTGGATATGACTGACTAGAGCCATAGTCCCAACTACTTCAAGCGCAACAAGACCTCGAGCGCGTTCTGCCCTTCGAAAAAGAAGTTAAAGAAAAGGGTCTATTGATTGGAAAGCTTCGGCATGAAGGTATATCTTATATAAGTTTCACGCAAAACATCCTGACACATATTACGCCGCACTAGCCGTTACATTGAACGATCATTTGCGAAAAGCTCTTCGGATGCTCAAGCGTGATAACGCAGACGACAAGATTGACAAGTAACTAACCGCAAACCTCATATTCGTGATACTAGCAGCTAACATGAGCATAGGCAACTAGTTACCAATGTCTTCCTCCAATTCGTGAGCATTCAGCGGGGTGATGCAAAGAAATATGAGGTACTACAGTTGATCGCTTCTGTCCTTGACTGGAATGACGGTATGGCGCTACCCCGCCGCCCTAGTTACGTTTATTAAATAAAACCTCTTGACAGAACAACGCGAAAAGGCTGGATTGGTTCGACCAGGCACTGCGGCAAATGCCTCCTCCAACAATACTCTTAAAACACCACCGTTATCCCCATTCCATCGTTCCCCAAGCACACCTACCCTCGGCGATGCCTATGATGGAAGCAAGGACGTAAGTTTCCTTGTGTCTTCCTAGATTTACTTTTCTAGATTGGCTTACGGTACCTGCCTATAGTTATGGACATCCGTGTTTGGTTCTGAAAAGGCATGATTTATTTTTCCCTCTTCGTCTTGGCATTTTCTTATCATTCCCACTACACCCTTCTGCACTTTGTAAATATACCGGGGATACAAATAGGAGTTCATGGATCTGTTGCTAGCTGTCTTGTTTCGTTCTCCCTTCTTTCTCCTTGTTACCGTAGCATGATACATGTTTCTTTGGCTTCTGTTTGTTTTTTTTCCCTTCCCTTCGGAGCATCTTTTAAGCGGCCATGGGCTTTACGATCTATTAGACTGCTCTGCTAAGGTGCTTTCTCAGTTTCCTTACAAAAGTGGCTCGTAATAATATAAACCCACCGGTAGAATTTTCCACGCCCCTGGAGACAGATATCTTGAAGCTAAGGCAACTGCGGTGATAAAAGAGCTGCCACTGGGCTCTTCGGAGTTGAACAGTTGTTACGGCATGTGACGAGTGAGCTTGAGTTGCTTGGGAATTTAATAGGATAGAAACTAGAGGCCTCAAGATCGGAACGGGCGAACTATTTTCAGTGCTAATCAAAAAAGCAATCACCAAGAAACTTGAGTGATGAGTTACAGCTGTTGTCACTGTGAGCAATCATAGAATTTCACTCGTACTTGTTACTTGTAGCTAGTTTGAAATCCTGAGCAAAGCTAGCTGCCAGTTGGCCGGTAGCGTTTTTTTCTAGTGGCATGACTCCCGGCTGCATGGTTGGTGTTAATCACAGGCAAGAAAAACTTACGCTCAGGATACTCCCCCAGCCCCACGTTCATCCTTTTCCCCCTCCGGCCTTCACGTTCAAGTCCCCACTCCTCCCAGTTTGTCACGGAGCAACAACAATAATCCCCACTCATAACAAACAAAGAATTCCGTCTAACTTTACCTTTATATATTCGGCTCTACGAACAGGAAATGTCTTCCACTCCTGAATCGGATGCAGATGCGGTATGATTTTCTGCGCTGCTCATGATAAACCAGGGCCCCGCCACTAACTTAGCCCAGATCCGCGACAAGCGACTTGCTCGACTTGCACGACTTGGGGGACCCTCTTCGTCCAAACCCGCCGCTACTCCCCCTGATGGAGGTGCAAACATCTCTCAGCCTGTTGGACAACAGAACGAAGCTCTCGGACCTCAACCCCAAGCTCTTCCGATTCCAGGGGCGCCTACAAGTCAGGTCCCGGATAGATCATCGAACTCGGCAACAGAAGGCGTAGCTACATCCCCGCTACCAGAGGAACCTTTGTTAGTAAAGTCGTCGCAGATTCAGCCAGCCGCAGGCAATCCTCCTTCAGGCGCCCTTGCGGCTACGGAAGCGTGGGAAGATAAGGCATTGAGACAGATATTTCGAGTTGCTCTGGAGGTCAGTATATGTGTTAATTTATTATATTGGGGGACTCCTTTGGTATCCCTAGATTGTGGGCGCTAATGTAGTCTACAGCCAGGGCCCCGCTCGGCTGGATTGTATATCTTGGATGATCTGCGTAAGGAATTAGAGGAACAGTTGGATAGTGAAGGTAAACGTAAGTTTGTGATGCTTTCTCCCCATAAAAAAGCCTTTACTCTGACTTTACCTAGGTCCACGCATTGACGTTACGATCCTTGATCAGTTAATACTCTCAGTATGCGCTAGACCAGAAGTTGTTCCCATGGATTACCTCGTGGGGTCATGGAGGAGAGCTTCAAACATGCAGCGTACGATGCCTGCGTCCCGGATGGACGGTCACAAGAAGAATGTCCTTCAAACCGCCCAGAGGCTCTGCCTTAATTATGGAGAATATTGCATTTCCATGTCGGACGTTTTCAAGTAAGTGTTCGGCAGGGTGTGCTGGTACTAATTTTCCCTACTAATGCATGATAGTAACGACAACGCTCTCGTCCTACTAGCAGACCGGTTACAAACAGATGCGGACGAAGATCGCGGACTCCCTCAAGAGTTCCTGGATGACCTCGTGAGTCGACTACAAGACAGCCCTGACTTGGATCAATACTTCCAGGAAGCGCTTCGAACTCTCAGTAGCCGACTGAGTGAAATGAGCATGACAGACAACTACAAACCCTTTATAACCGCTCTAGGGAGACTTATGCATCACAAGCCTATTATCGGCATGCTGGTAAATCTACCGGAGTTTCTGCCTCCCCCAGAAGCTGTTCCTGCCAACCTTTTGGAAAAGAAAACAATTTTAGGTCCTTATTTCCAGATTTCGCCTCTCCAGGTATTCCTAGTCCTACCACCCCCGCTTCGTATTTTTGGGTTATAATCTAAACCAAACCATTACCCAGACGGCGGTTTGCAAAACCTATTTTACAGGTGCAAAGACAAAACCTCCAACAAGTATCAACGATGCAACTAGAGCATTACGACTTTCACTCCAGACATTACAGGTAAGCTTATTAAACAATATTGTATGGGCTCAAAGCTGACTGAGCTTCTTAGGATCAATTACATCAGATTGTTATGATGATAATCCGCAGTTCACCGGTAGCAAGAGGGAGGATCCTTGACTTTTTTGCCCGTGTGATCAATTTGAATTTGAAGCGTGGTGCCATTCAAGTGGATCCTGCTACTGTGGCCTCAGATGGCTTTATGCTCAATATCAATGCTGTTCTAACCAAACTTTGCGAACCATTTATGGATGCATCTTTCTCCAAAGTCAGTTTTTCTGAAGTTTCGCCCTATCAAGTTATACTTCATAATATGCAGTTCGCTGAAGCACACGCAGATTGATAAAATAGATATCGAATATTTCAGACGGCAGCCGCGTCTAGACATACACGAGGAAACGAAGATAAACGTAGATGAAAACCTGTCAAACGAATATTACTCTAAAAATGTTGAAGGGTCAAATAATTTTATATCCGAGGTGTTCTTTTTGAATGTTGCCGCTCATCACTATGGCCTTGGAGCGACAGAGACTACACATGACCAATTAGCAAAAGACATTGGGGAGATGGAAAAACATCTTGAGAGATTCGTGGTGGAAAGACAGAGGTGGCTTAACGTACGTTTTCATGAGCCACCACACTCCGCCCGCCTGCTAATCAGAGAAACAGTCGCCGCAGCTTGCAACATGGGATCGGAATATAGAACGCATGAGGGAGCGGATAGACCAAGGCGTAGCATACAAATGTGCTCTAGAGGTCTTCCTATTTGATGGTCTGTCGCAGACACGAACACTTTTGTTCATGCGGTATTTAACAACCTGGTTGCTAAGGGTTGTCACACCGACTCACGATTACCCAGGGAAGATGATCAAGTTCGTGCTCGTATTTTCCCATCCCTTAAGGTTACTGAAATCTAACTTTGAACAGGCTACCCCTTCCTGGAGAACCACCGGAACAGTTCAGTTGTTTGCCCGAGTATTTCATAGAAGACATTGGACTTTGCTTCGGATTTGTAGGAAGGTATCTCCCGGAATGCATTGTGACTGCACAAGTGGATGAGCTCGTTATCTTCTGCATCACTTTTCTAGACATGTCAACCTACATCCGGAAACCCAGCCTAAAGTCGAAACTCGTGGAGATACTCTATTATGGTATCAACCCATACCGAGGCAAGTCTACTGGCATACTGGGTGATGTCATCAATGGCCACCCCTTTGCCCTCCAGAATCTCATGCATGCTCTTATGAATTTCTACATTGGTATGTCTCTCAGGGGTCGCTTTCTCTACTACTGTCAGTAAAACTAATATATACATTAGAGATTGAGCGGCAGTACTATGAAAGGTTTAATGTTCGGTACCACATTTCGGAGATCATCAAATCGATATGGTCAAACCTTGCCTTTAGAGAAAAGTTGGATCGGGAGAGCAGGTGAGTATATATTCTTTAAAGAATGATGATCGGGAGCAATACTGATCGCCCTGCCTAGAGAAAACGTTGACTTTTTCGTTCAATTTATTGCGCTTCTCCTGGGCGATGTAACATATGTCTTGCACAATTCTCTAAGCGCTCTGGCCGACATCCACAAGCTCCAACTCGAGCTAGAGAATGAATCATCAGAGCTTACAGCACAAGATAGAGCCGATAAAGAGAAGGCGTTGGTTAAGGCCGAGCGGGACGCCATATCTTACATGTCCTTGGGCAATGAAACGGTAGCAATGTTGAAACTGTTCACTTCAGCGATCCCTGACGCCTTTGTCAAACCAGAGATTGTTAACACACTGGCCGGCATGTTGAACTTTAATCTTGAAGCCCTTGTGGGTCCGAAGTGTAACAACCTTCGTGTGCGCAACCCGGAGAAGTATAAATTCAACCCCAAAGCCCTACTTTCAGAGATTACGGATGTCTATCTCAACCTGCGCACATTCAAGCCGTTCGTCAAAGCGATCGCACTGGAGGGCCGCTCCTACCGCCCAGAGCTATTCACCAAGCTCCAGGGTGTACTGGAAAAGAACAACTTGAAGGGGACACCGGATATCGCATTGTTGGCTAAGCTTGCCGCTAACATAGAGGAGACTAAGAGAAAGGAGGAGGAGGGTGAGGTGGAGCTCGGTGAGATTCCGGATGATTTCCTGGGTACGTTCTGTATGCTTACATCTGCATACATACATATATACACATATCAGTCCCAACGGGTCAGTCACATATAGCTAATTGTTTTCGCAGATCCATTGATGGCGACACTAATGGAAGATCCTGTCATCCTCCCCTCTTCAAGAGTCACTATCGATCGTCAAACTATTAGAATCCATCTCCTGGGCAATCCTCTAGACCCCTTCAATAGATCCCCGCTAAAGGTCGAGGATGTCATTCCAAGTACGTTTGCCTTTTGCCCCTTCCCTACATCAACCCTATATATATTACATAATTGACCACGGGGGAATAGACACCGAACTCAAGAACCAAATACAAGCATGGATCAAGGAGCGGCGTGCAAAAGGCGCTGTCAAGAACGACAGCGACGGTGAAGCGATGGACCTGGATTCTTAGGCTCCTAACGAAGCAGGTTACAAAAATGGCTTGATTGTACTTTTTCTAGAAGCACCACAACAGAAATGGGGTACATGATCACTATAAAATCTGGAACTAAATGACGGAGTGCACACCCATTTGGACCGTTCCATTTTGCCGTATTTTCATTCTCCATTTTCATTGCCATGATATTTCCCACTATTGAATCGTTGCTTTTGGGATGGGATGTATTACAAGCCGAGAAAGATTGAGAGATATAGTGCAAGAGAGACGGCAAAAAACTACACGTTGGGAATTACTGCTATCACGGGGAATTCATGGTCGAGCTTCTGCTGCCTTAAATGTGGTGCTCACGAAGAATAAAGCAACCTATGTCTGACAATTATCCCTTCCAGCGGTAGAGGGTAGAGAAGTAAAGAAACATACTGTTGAGACAAAATACCAAACCAGGAATCTCGCACGTGACCAACACAAAGCACCATTTCAAAAAAAAAAGAGGAAATAAAATACGGATGGGTAAAGAATAGGGAAAAGGAAAAGAGGGAAAAAAAAGGGCAGTCTCCGGATATTTCCCTCGCATCAGTTTGTGCTATATTGACTGAACGACACCTTGCCAATTTGACTCGTTGCTTTAATCTCCCGTTCATAAAACGTTTCCCCAGCATATTTTCCAGTATCCTGGCACGTTGTTTTTTGTTTTTTTTTGTTTTTTTTGAGAAAACGAAGGGGGGAAAAAGCACACGCCACACCGTTGATTTAAAACACCATCACGAAACCCGGAAATACCGTTCCCGCCAATCTAAAAAAAAGAGAAACACCCAAACCTACAAGACAAGGCACTTTGACTTCTTGGGCTTCTTCTGTAGTAGAGCACAGCGGGTAGCGTGCTCAAAAACCTCACGAACACCCTCGTTGGTCTTGGCCGAGCACTCCAGATAACGGTCGGCATGAATGACTTTCTTGACGGCATCACCCTATATAAAACATTAGCATGCCCAAATAAAGTTTATATATGATTGGGTATATACCTCGGCCTCAGTCACGGGCTTTTGGGAAGTCTTGGCAAGCTCTTGAACCGTCTTCGGGTCATGTCGAAGATCCTTCTTGCAACCAACAAGGATAACGGGGAGACCTTGACAGAAATGAAGAACCTCAGAAATCCACTGTAGCGCCCAACAGAATCCCCGAGTTAGTAAACCAAACACTTGCTGGTATCCACTTGTATGAAGGGGCCATGTACCTTCTCCTGAACGTTATCTAGGGAATCGGGAGAGTCGATTGCGAAGCAAATCAAGATGACGTGTGAGTCGGGATAAGAGAGAGGACGCAGGCGGTCGTAATCTTCTTGCCCTGCAGTATCCCACAAGGCCAACTCTACATGCTTTCCATCTACTTCGACATCGGCGACGTAGTTCTCGAAAACGGTGGGGACATAGACCTATGGACAACATTTGTTAACGATAAAATTTGGATACGAATAACCAATCGTTTAAGACGGGTTACGTGATCCGAAGCATACCTCAGGGAAGGTTCCTTTGGAGAAGACGCTGTAATATTAGACACGTTGTTAGCGAAACAGTAGTTTGGAAACGGGGTCAGATTGGATGGAGGGAAGAAATAAGCAACACACATCAACAAACAGGTTTTCCCACAGGCACCGTCACCAACAATGACCAACTTGCGTCTGATTTCAGCCATTTCTAAAAGTGTTGCGGATGTTGGTTAGAAAAGAGTAATACAAAGAAAACGTAGTAAAAGTAGCGGTCGGCAAGCAGCAGCACAAGGAACGGGAACGATAGGAATGTCAGGATAATCAAGTGCAAGTCCGCCATTAACCTCCCGAACTTGGGCTTGTCTAGAAAAACACGAAGGGATCAAAGTTTTTTTGAGGTGCTAGGGAATGATACTCACTAAATGATGTTGCCTAAAGAGATTTGACTAAGGGGATGGTTGCAGACTTGTTTGTCCAGGGAGTGGGCGGAAACGAATAAAGAGGGAGGTGGATAACAACAACAGCAGTATTAGAAGGGGAGCGACGGGTAAGTAGAGGGAGAGGGTTTTGGTTTGGAGATGGAGAAGCCTCTTTTGGGGGGGTGGATGAGGGAAGGGAGAGAGAGCGGAGAAGGTTGTTGTGGAGAAGTAAAGCAGTGAGAGATGAGAGAGTGGTTGAGTGTGAGAGAGTGAGTTGAGGGCTCGGGAAGACGGAGGTGGTGGACGGATGAGGTTTGTTGGTGAAAGAAGAGAAGGGGATGGAACGGAGGGCTGGTTGGCTGGCGAGAGCTGGCTGGGGCCTTGGCCCGCAGCTGAACGGGGGGGGGGGGCTGGTCTGCCTGGTGGTGCTTCAGGTGCTGGCTGCTGCTGCCTACATACCGGTATGATACCGCAACAGACACACCATTCCAACTCATTCATTCTCCATACAATTTTGCCTCGATGCTTCGTAGAGCATCATCCAAATTGATACAAATTTAATGATGCATCTCGTACATAATATCCTATATTTCCCCCGACCTCCTAATTCTCGGTATTTCACCATGGTCTTTTACCATTTCCTCTTCCACTGTGCAAATATCTAACTCATTCTTGTAATCTTGCCCGAAAAATAAAATAACCTGGTAGATACCAAGTCATCTTATGAAGGCCAATAGAATATAAAAAATCCGACCAAGAAATGTATTCCTTCGATACCTAAGAACTTCCTCCTCAAAGAAAGAACAGACCACGATACCTCTCACAGAGTTAGCCCAAGGGATTACATCCTTCCCAGCAGAGTCATTTCAAACAATTGACAGGTAAGAATCATTGCATCCCTCCCTTAATCAGCTCAGATATATATCTCCCAGCTTCCAGATCCAGTAGGAGGCTTCGTCCTTAGGGCAATTTTCTTTTTTTTTCTACACAATAATCAAAATGATTTTTCCCTCCTCCTTATTCCCACCCATATTTGTCGAGACCCTTTTCCCATTGAAGGGTCGTACAAACCCGGTGTTCTTTTCCCAATTCCCTCCCGCGCTGCGTACGCGTCTCTGTCTGTGGCTAGTGATTGGGGTTTGGTTGGTTTGGTTTAGGGTCGCTCCGGCTGGAACCTTACCTGCAACCATTCTCACGGACTCACGAGCCACCAGCCCTCTCTGTCCCATTTTCACGCCAGCGGCTTCCAACGGCAAGCCAAACCCCTGGCCAGGGTGTGTCTCTCTTCATCCACCCATTCGTTCATGGAATTGGAGACGGGGGGAATCTCAATGACACCTATCCTCGTGCCCCAGGATAGAACAATGAATGCCCTTTGGCACTTGTGAATCAAGGGGAACTTATATACCGGTACCCTTTAACACGAGTATCATACAGAATAGAAAACTAGTGAACAACAAACGGCTAGGGTATGCGGCCTCGTGATTGAGAGAATAGAGTTCACTTCCCCGTACACAGATAGCGGCAGTGCACATCGGCTCATTCCTGAAACTCGAGGAGTGCTTCCACGATTGAGCCCTCAGCGGGGGGGGGCTGGATGAAAACTAAGGGTGTATTTGGCAGGCAAAAGTGTATCCTTCAAAGTAGGGTAACAAAAAAAATACCTCTCTGCTCTTGCTCGATCCCCTATTCGTCAGCAGGCGGTTTTCGTCCTACCGGTACACCCGTTGAAGACTGTATCATCGCTACTCCACCACGAGAGAGAAAGCAACCCTGTCCAAAACCGACAACCCACAAGGAACCCCCTCCCCCCCTCCAAGAGGTCTGCATAATCTGGAGCGGCTTGCGATCTGCCGTACTCGAGTACTGTATACATACATATCCTTTTTCAAAAACCATAATATAGGAAAAGTCACCTTGGCCGCTGCGCCATTCAACGATATTCCGTTATCTGTATATCTTATTGTAACATCCCCCCCCTCACCCATACCGGTATCCCATATTCCATGGTTGTCCGTAAAAAGTGCCCTACACGTTATCGATCAATCATCCCCGTGTCTAGCCAGCGAGCGAGCGAGAAACTTCCCGGCATGTACCGTACCATACCACACGAGTACGAGCACAGTGCCCGGTATAGTATGCACAACTCCCGGCCCTTACCCAACTGCAGTTGACTTCAATGAGCGTCCAAGACTTATCCTGCCGTACTCACACTGAAAGACGGCGAGCGAGAATGAATGAAAAGAAAGAAAGAAAGCATCCAGACAACCAGCCAAACCAAACTGCAAGCAAGCTCGTCCTTCATGACCATAGCACTCGTACTAGTACAGTGACAATCCTGTGCCGCAGGAACAAAAATCACTCGCATGTGGTAAATTTAGGTGTCGCACGGTGAGCTAAAAGTCCTCGAAGTGTGTGCCTTGGGAGAGTAAGCTAGCATGAATTTATTCATCATCACCATCATCCGCAACCTGGCCCACCAACCACATATTCGCATGCACAGCTTGGACCTCGAGTACACTACGGTACCATATTGGTCATGATACTGAGCTCACTCACTCAAGGTATGTATTACACCGCATTCAGCGAGCACAGTACCGTACGGTATTGGCACCATGCCCCGCCAATTGCACCCCCCTCACTCCCTCGTTCCCCTCCTTACCCCGTCGACATCATACCAGTAAGGTACAGTACAATACAGTACAACGTCGTAAATCAAAGAATCTTCAGATCCCCATCAATTTCACTCCCGAGGAAGGGGCAACAGAAAATAAAAGCGGGCAAACAAGCAAACAAAAGGAGCAAAAGAAAAGGAAAGAAGAAGAAAAGGCCAGCTTACTGTACTTATATACCGCAGCCCTCGAAATATCATGCTATACTTTGTGTATAATCCATTTTAATTGATTCGAGTCCCCGCCCCGTCGGAGCCGCTGCCCGGAGTGGTCATTGGTGGTCAGGCGGAGGGAGGGAGTGCCGCACGGTACCGTTCAGTGCGTACGTACTATACAGTACGGTACTTGTATGTATGATACTGCAGTTGAGGAGGGAGGCGTGATAGGGCACCTGTCGTACAGTACTTTATTGGGCAGTTTGAATGTATTATACTTCTTTTGTTTATCATCCGTTATTTACTTCATTTCATTCTCACTCATTTTGCGTTCCCCCCCCCCTCCG
>Ga0307510_10006933_pt1 | contig 13510 bp, 11 predicted proteins | sample 12_EM_MG_FD_207224 | JGI IMG/M metagenome (GOLD analysis project Ga0307510, IMG submission 207224) | Populus trichocarpa ectomycorrhiza microbial communities from riparian zone in the Pacific Northwest, United States - 12_EM | ecosystem: Host-associated > Plants > Roots > Unclassified | place... | reverse complement strand
AAAAACATTTCAACTCCTTTGTCACTCACTCTCTCTCTCTCTCTTCTTATAAACTGATTGGAATCTTAATCAGTTCTTCATTAGTGTTAAATCAACTTTTTTCAATAGATAAGACTGGTGGTTGAGTCACTCATTACCCTTTTTTTCTTTCCTCTCTTACTTTCCTTCTTTTGAAGATTACAGGTAAGAAAATTTAGGAAAGGTCTTATCTTTTTCTTCTTTTTGAATTTCAAGATAGATGCTTTTGGTCCCTTTTGTTTTTATCGATTTCTGGGTTTTGATTGTTTTTCTGATATATATGTTCATCTGGGTGGTCCTTGATCAGTTGTTTTCTGATTGTGTACCAACTTGAATTTTGAGTACAGCTGGATTTACGGTGGTTTATTTCATCTGGGGTTGTGTTTTTTCTTTCAAAGGTGTGATCTTTTTTAGCTGTGTACTTAAATGATTTTGGATTAGATTATCAGATTCATTTGCAGAATCTTAAGATATGTTATTAGTCCACAATTTTTTTTTTTTTTTAATTCTGATGGTTTTCTTTGTTTATTGTTCTTTTGATCAACAAAGATGTAAACTTTACTCCTTTGTTGTGTTTTATCTTGAATTGAGGCTATTGGTTCTGTCAGTATAGTACTTGGATTGTCAATTTCTCCATATAAAGTCGTGAAATTTTGTTTCATCAAGAGTAGAATTGCTCAGGTTCCAGTCATTTAGTGTTTCTATTATTGAAATTCATTGCCATGATAGCTAAATTATGTCTGCAGATGTATTTTCAGTAATTTTTAAGCCAAATTTGATAGGATTTTAGGTTTAAGGAGTGAGTTTGTTTTTGTTTTCTCACTGACTATAACAAGGTATAAGGGCATTGTAATTTGTTTTCGAATGTTAATGATTGGAAATGTAGTAGTTCTATGTTCTATTATCGCTAGCTGATTCTAATTGCGTGGCTGATGAGCCTGATTTTTTGTTGAATCATGCAGGTGCTTGGATTTCAATCTAATTTTCATGCTATAGTACCTTTTCGATCAAGTAAATCTTGAAAAAGTGAATTGTTAATGGGGTCTGAAGGGCCTCCAGCTGTAACAATCCATGTGACTGGATTCAAGAAATTCCATGGAGTTGCTGAGAATCCAACTGAGACAATTGTTAGTAATCTAAAAGAGTACATGAAGAAGAAGGGCATGCCAAAAGGCGTGATTCTGGGGAGTTGCAGTGTTCTCGAGTCTGCAGGACAAGGAGCGGTTGCTCCACTTTACCAAATATTTCAATCTTCCATAAACTCGAAGGATTCTGAATCCTCAAGTCCTGGAAGAATCATTTGGGTAACATCCATAGATCTTTTCTTTCATATCTCAGCTTCGTGTATATTGCTTGTCTGACTCCTTCCAACATCTTATGTTTTCTGCTTACCACTTGATACTGTTTTTGCAAATGATTCATTCAGCTACACTTTGGGGTCAATAGTGGGGCAACAAGATTTGCCATTGAGCATCAAGCTGTCAATGAAGCTACTTTTCGCTGTCCAGATGAGTTGGGATGGAAGCCACAGGTTAGACAAATCATTAAGGTCTTTTCTTTTAGTGATTTTGAGTTTTTAAATTTTTTTGTGTTTTTAGAGTTCCATTATTTTGGTTTGCAGAAAGTACCCATCATTCCTTCAGATGGTGGAATTTCACGAGTTCGAGAGGTATATTTGGGTTTGAATTTACCTTTTCTTTTCCTCTATCTTTCAAAAAGTTGATGCTATGTCGGCTGGCAAATAGAATTAATCAATTTGTTAGTGCTTTTTTTATTGCATCTTATTATGATTTAGGTTTTTTCAAATCATTAAGGTATTAGGTGGCGTAAAGCCTCTATGCTATTGATTTGGTGCTCAATAGAAGCTGCCTTTTCTTCTTTCATTGGAAGCCTCTGTGCTACTTTCTTCAGTTTGAAAGCTGACATGACTTGAAACCACGCAATTTATGCTAACAGGAAGTATCTGAACTATGCGATTGATTTTTTAGGTGCACTTTTTTGTTGTCCATCTGTTTCTTGGGACCATCACATCTAAAACTTTTCAGATGCTAATTCACCGTCCAATTGTCAAAGGCAAAGTAAACATCAAGAAATTTCGTGACAGTAATTTGGATTATGTCACCCATCAATGGTTATGGATCCCAATATTTCTTTCTTTGCAACTTCTTTGCCATTAAGAAGAGAAATTGGATCAGGGGAAGCTAATAACTATACCATTTAGACTATGTAAACTAGAATCTATTTTATTATGTGGGAGTTACCCTTTCAGAGCCAGGCTAAGCAAATGAAATGAAGAGAAAACTATCCTCTCTGCTTGTAGCGTCTTTTGCTTTTCTTTGTCCAGAACATTTTGTTGTGAAAAATACTGTACTAGGTTCTAATTCTGTTTTTTAGGTAGGATGTAGAGATATCTTTGGATGCATTTTGTTTTTGTTACCTTTGTTCTGTTGCACTTTATAAAAGGGTTTCTTCTTCTCAATGCACACAGACCACTCTTCCCGTCCAGGAGCTCACAAAGATCTTGACAAAGAAAGGCTATGAGGTGATGACATCTGATGATGCAGGCCGATTTGTATGCAATTATGTTTACTACCATTCACTTCGGTTTGCAGAGCAAAATGGGACAAAGTCTCTCTTTGTGCATGTACCTCTGTTCTTGACCATAGATGAGGAGACGCAAATGCAATTTGCTGCTTCCTTGTTGGAGGTACTTGCTTCTTTGTATTAATAATATCTATTAGCATCCATCTTGCTCTTAATCTCCACAAGCATTTAAGCTTGTACAGTTATGGATGACTATTGTTAAGGTGGATGCTTGTATTGAAATGTTCTAATAAACGAATGGGTGTATGGTGAATGAAAAAAAGTGTGTTAATTGGTTGCTCAAAGACTTCTCATGTACTTTCTTCGACCTTTCCCAAAAGGTTTGGCAACTGACTGAAAGGTTCTTGAATATCAGTTTACTATGTGAATGAGTAAGATTTCAGTTCGCTATTATCTTTATTCATTGTACACATTACATGTCTTCTACCTCCACCAATTTGTGCTTTCAATATTGCTCCTGAAAGGGTTTTTGTGGACAACTCGGTTGAATTTTACCCTTCTCAAATTGGAATATGAAATCCTATCTCATAATAAAAAGGGTAAATTTACATGTGAAGACTCTCAAAAGGTAGCAAGGCACAATCATGGAATACAATATGCCATTCTATTTACTTCGCGATCCACTCTGGCTTGCTGATTTCCCTTGGATTCCTGTTTCTGGTAACCAAATGGACCATCAGTTCTTGACAACTCGTGCATTGTATGCTCGATCCCTTGCTCCGAATAACTTCAACTTTCTTAAATTGACACTTGAATTTTCAAATTTGAGCCATTTGATGGATTGTTAAGGCTTGAAATCTGAACTAGAAATCTAGAATGCTACATGCATTGCCACCCGCTCTGTCCAGTTTCAACGCCAAAGCTGTGGCTTTGTGATGAAAGCTAAAAAGAGAGAGGAGGTTCAGAAAAGTTTAAAGGTGTTAGATATTTTATATTTCTTATTGCTTGATAAATGCTCAATACACCTTCTATTCGTAGCCTTAAAATTGCAACGCTAATAAAAATAATCCTAATCCGAGACATAATCTAAGATAGATGATTATAATCAGAATTCAGAACTGTCCTTGATCATGTCAGATTATGTTTCTGACTTACAATGCTCAACATCAGTTACCAATAGTCCCCACAGGAGCAAACCCCATCACGAAAATGGTGAAAACGATGAGTATCTCTAATGATGATCTCTCGTTCAGCGATCTTGGATATAAGCTTGGTAGCAACATGGCAATCCCCACAAACACGAATATTCTTGGTAATTCTGATTGTGCTTCCAGGCTTTGTATTCAGAATGGCAAACACAATTGCCAGCTTCTCACTATGAACTGCTAGATGGCATTCTTTGTCCTCCTCTTCCACATCGTGAAGAGCAGAATCAGTTTCAGGCATGTAACCTAATTCTTTCATTCTTCCAACTAATACACCTAACGCCTTGTAGATCTCCTTTGATTGAGTATGAGACTGGTCACCAGCAAGAAAGGTGTAAACATGATCGTTGATCTCAACATTGCTATTGCCTGGAATTTTTTTGACTCCCTTGCTGTTCATGATTGACCTAACCGTTTCCACATCTTGCCATCTTCCAGCCTTTGCATATATGTTGGATAGCAACACATAATACCCTGACTGTTCAGGAGCTAACTGGAACAGGTGGTCAGCAGCCAAAAGTGCAATATTCATGCTAGAGTAAACCCGACAAGCACTCAACAGAGACCCCCAAACTCTTTCGTTAGGCTCCATTGGCATCTGTCTGGTCAAATGATAGGCCTCGTCTATTTTCCCAGCACGTCCCAATAGATCTACCATGCAATTATAGTGTTCTATCCCTGGAGTTATCCCATATTCAGCCATTAGATTAAAGCAATACCTCCCCTCGTCAACCAATCCTGCGTGACTGCAGGCTGCTAGAACAGAAACAAAAGCAATCCAATCTGGAGTAAAACCTGAGTCCCTCATCTTTTTAAAGAGAGCCACAGCATCCTTACCTTGGCCACTCATGCCATAAGCAGAGATCATAGAAGTCCATGACACAACATCCCGAAACATCATTTGATCAAATACTGCCCTTGCTTCCTTTAAGCATCCACATTTTGCATACATATCAATTAATGCATTCTCCAATAATAAATTTGGCCGAAGCTTCTTCCTTTCAACATATTCATGGATTCGTCTTCCTAACACCGCAGCTGAAAGGTCCCCACAAGCAGGAAGCACACTAGAAATAGAGACAGCATCGGGTTCAACCCCATGCACTTGCATCTGCAAATACAAGTCCACTGCTTCATTAGGCATTGCATTATTCACATACACTGCTATCATCACGTTCCAAGAAATCAAACTCTTTTCTTTCAGCTTCACAAACATGTCCTTAACATACAAAACATTATCACAAGATGTGTTCGTCACAGCTGGCAAGAGACTTCCCATTGTGCCAGCATCAGGTTCTAGCTTCAAGTCCTCCATTTCCCTACAAAGTTTCAATGCATCGTTAAACCTCCCATTTTGTGCATACCCAGCAACCATCGAATTCCAAGAAACCATATCCCTCCCTGGCATCTCATCAAGAACTCGCCTTGCCGCATCCAACCACTTACATTTCCCATACATGGAAACTAACCCATTCCCAATATAAAGATTCATATCAAGCCCAAGTTTCACAACAGCACCATGAATTTGCAAGCCAACCCACAAATTCCCAGACACCGAACACGCCTTTAACACACAAGGATAAGTATAATTATCAGGATAAAACCCCTGATTAGCCATGGTTTTGAAAACAAGTAAAGCATCTTGGTATAAACCATTGTTAACATAGCTTCTAATCATGACATTAAAGAACACAACATTTTTGTCAGTAATTTCATCAAATATGTGGCGTGTGTAACATGGTTCACCACAAGCGGCATAAGCCCTCATTAATTTGATGCCAAGTGAAGGGTTTGGGTGAAGGTTTTGGTCAATTAAAATCTTGGAATGGAGCTTTTTAAGTGTTTTGGCATCTGGGTTTACGTCCAAAATTTTATTACACAAGTCTTCTGTTAGGGCTGTGAATTTTGGGGAAAGTTGAGGTTTTTGGGTTGTTAAAGAAAAGGGTTTTGTCTGTTTAGCAGTTGAAAATTGGCGGGAAAGAGAAGAAATTGTTTTCATGAATTAATCTCTGTGCCTGTGATTTTGATTGTAGTATCACTTCAACTGTGAAACAGAGTTATATATAGTTTGATAAAGATCACAGACCCAGTTGATAAAACTACAAATTATATATTTAATAGCATTTAATTAGTTATCTGTAAAGATTTATTCGTGGTTTCTTCTTCTATGTGTTACATTAAGGTTACATGGTGTTTTATGTTTTTAGTCCCTTTTGTTTATATAATCAATCATGTGTTTTTCCATTAAAAAAATATAAAAAATAATGTGTTTTATTTTTCCAGAGAAAAAGAGTGCCATTAGGATATGATTTTTATTCTCTAGGCAAGGTGTTGAAGACAACTAACAAGGGAGCTTCTATTCTTTTCTTTGGCGCTATCTTGCAGTACGAAATGAAACTCCACATTGAATCCTAGAGCCAATTCTTTCAGAGAGACTATGATGCTATATATCCCATGCGCAGCCTCGATTTTGAGATTTAACATGTTCATACTGAGGATTTTCGGTACAATGTCGCGTCCTGAATTGGAATCTTGTGCCAGCGAGAAATGCTGCTTTTCCTCAAGATGGAGTAGCAGTCCTCGTTTCATCAACTTTACGATTTCCTGAACTCCATTCTTACCTTCATGTTTCTGGTAACCAAATGAGCCATCAGTTCCTGGAGGGCTCTTTTTTCTTTGCAGCTCAATGGATTGTTAGGCTTGACAGTTGAACTGGATACAATTCTAGAATGATGAATGCATCACCTCTAAATCTTTCCAGTTTCAAAGCCTTAAGTCATGGCTTTCTAATAATTAGCCTATATATCTTGTGACTTAACATGATGAGCAAGGCAACGTATCACAACAGAGTAGTCACTCAGAATCAGTCACCATTAATAGCCTGCACAACAGCGAATTCCACCATGAAAATGGCGAAAACAACGATTATCTCTAACAATGAGAAGAGTGATTTCTTTGGAAACAATCAAGATTGCAAAGATTACTTCTATTCATATTGTAGGTTAAATAGTGGTGAAGCAGCTGATGCAGTGACGATAAAAGAATAGGTAAAGCTGCACTTTCTAGGCTGAGATACATGCACTTTCTAGCTAATCTTCCTTAAATTACTAACATGACAATTCTCTGGATTCTAAAATTAGATATTGCTGCATGTAAAATTACAATGTTGACAAGTTACTCAAACAATTCTTCTTCTTCCTCCTTTTCTTTTTCTTCTTATGTTATTTTGTGACAAGAAATCGAGCACACGTACGCCATTTGGATGTAGGTCAGATACATTTCGATATAACCTTCTTCCACAGTAATTATCTTCCACAGTAATTAGCATCTCATGCTCTTTAGCCAATTGCCTGATAAGATTTGTACCAGAGACAATTACCCCATTTCACTTTTCTGACCTCCGGTGCGGTTACTTTGTTGTTCGGGGAAAGAATTGTTCCAATTCCATTGCCCTTGGGAACCTGAAGCAGCCGGTTCTGTGTCATCTATGGCTGCCGCTGTTGCAACAATGTGCATCAGCTCAGCTTCATCAGATGGAGCCATGCATGTGATATCAAATGCTCCACAATAGGCGAGTCTATCTGCTCCAACCAAACCAGCTCTATCCATGGCAAAAAGGGTTGGTAACTACTCTTGAAGATCAACAGATGTGAATTGAAGTTTTCAAGGGGAAAAAAGGTTTAAGTATTGTAGGAGAAGTGCATGGCGTACTACCCATGTATTTTTTTTAGAATCAATGCACTAATCAATTACAACAATAATTATTGTTACTAATTAATCAAATTATTCTACTTGAGTAAATCAGTTTGGAAACAAAAAATATGAGTATATTCCAGTTAAATAATAGATGAAATCATAATTAAAAAACTTCAAAAAATAGTAATCATTGTCACGTTTAGGTGTAAGAACTTCTTTTTCTCATTTTTGGTAGGTAAACAACACTATGGTTATGGCTCTGCTCACCATACCGAGTCCTTTATCAAGCATCAGGATTTTGGGTTGTTAAAGCAATTCAGGCAAACTTCAAATCCATCCCCCAACTATTGTTGTAGTATCAACTATGCCCCTAAAGTATTTTAATTGCATCATTTTGAAAATTGGTTGAAAAGAGAAAGTATTATGTTCATAGGCTAATCTTTGGGCATGGCTGTAATCTAGAAAATGAGGCAACTACTCATCCAGTAGAGAATTGGGCTCGCCTTTTCCTCCATCCCATTTAGCCCACGGGGGGGTATTTGGTGTCTCTAATGTGAGAGCTTTAGGTAGGGAATTTATGTCTGAGCCGTAAAGGTCAAGTTTGGCTCCTATGGTCCCAAGTTTCTTAAAGAAAAATATCCTTTCTTGGTGCCCACATAGACCCTTTCTTTAGCTTGGTGTACTTTTGGAATCCGGCAAATTAAATATGATTCATCCTTGCTACCCAGCCAATTTATTAAATTTACACTAAATTATTGTTTGGATATGTTTTTTTTATAGCATTTGGTTATTGAATTAGAACAAAAAGAGACAAAAATAATTTGGGTAGAAAAGACAAGTCTTTTAGTATTTTTTATTTTGAAAGGATATAAAATCACTTCAAAACAATCCCAAAAACAAATTATTAATATATATTTGTTTTTATATCACCAACCTAGAGCTTTTTTTTATTTGTTTTTTCTCTCATGAAACATTAATCAAATTCAACCAAAGTGATAATCCTCTAATTAACTTGCAACTGTTTGATATAAGAATTCAATTTTTAGAATTTAATTTCTGTTCCTAGTTCTTGAAATCTAAATTTCTTGTTCGTCCCTTTTGTCTTCTCTTCTATAGCAATAACCAAGTAGTTGCAAATAACAAGCAGATCCAAGAAATCTGACATCTCCATTCCATTATAAGGTTTGAAACATGAAATAGGGTGCAATTTTGTTGAACTAAAACCTCTAATTCCATGCTAGGCAATGATAGCTAACCTTTTGGTCTCTGACATGTAACTAAATCTACTTTACATACGGGTCTGATACAAATTATTCTGACACTGATCAATATTGTTCTGGGGTAAGAATTGTGGGATTCCATCCAACAAGCAAGAAACTGGTGGAATGGTAAGATTCTGCATTGGCCCATAAGCATTCCAGCAAAATGGATTTGCCATAAATTGTCCTTGAGCAGGAAGCAACTCAATTTCTGATAACCTGAGGTTGGTGCATGGAACTGAATCACTGCAAGCCAAATGCAAAGGTGGACTCCTAATATCATAGGTACCTTTAATGTTTGTGTACAAAATATCAGAAATGTAAACTGCACTAGTTTGGTTAGTGCAATTCCTGGTTTGGCAGTAATACTGGTCTATGATTATTGGATTGCGAACTGTTTCCATGTGAATGTTGTGGAATGTGATTTTAGACACAGAACCATATCCACCTTGCCATGTCTTAATTCGGACACCATTATCGGAATTCTTGATTACTGAATCTGTCACTGTTATGTTCGACACACATGCTCGCGAGTTGCGGATTCCAAGACTACCAATGCTGCAACAACAATAATATCAGACACCAAATGTTGGCCATATTTTTTTGAACATCTCTCGAATCAATGCTAATAAATGACTTCGGCAACATAGCAAATTCGATTCCCTCACTGCTGCCAAATTTTCCTGTTTACTTTTCGTCGAATTTGTTGCTGAGTTTTATGGATAGATTAGGGGGTGACATTATCAATGAGTCACAAAGTATTAAAAATCTTGGATCACTGTAAGTTGAGCTAAGAAGTTGAAATTAGAGCATTAGAATCCATTTTTGGAGGCGCCTAACTTCTGTACTCATCTTCTGGGGAGAAAGTATTTAGGCAAAAGCGTAACAAAATGTACCTTATGCCATGGCTTGGACCACAGGTAATGTTCTTTATATCGACATTATGACAACCAGCTCCAATTGATACACAGTCATCACCTGCAGTAGAAAAAGCAGAGGAAATAATGGAACTCAGAGAGTTAATATTCATGGAGATGATGAAGAAAAGTTCTGTAGTCTAAGGAATTAATACCATTTGATACAACAGAGTTATGTATTTGGACATTGTATGTGTTCTCTATGTGAATCCCATCTGTGTTAGGGCTTTGAGCTGGTGATTTGATGCTAAGCATTTGTACAATAACATTTTGACAGTTATCAAACCGGAAATGGAATTGGGGACTGTTCTTCACTCTGAGTCCTTGGACTGTCAAATTGGAGCTCGTGAAAAACCTAATAGCCTGCATTATAGAGCAAAAACAAAAGGTTATAAAATTTCATGAAACCCTTGATTCATATATCATGCTGAAGTAGTTCTTTTACTTACAACTGGGCTATCACAAGGACCAGGAAGTGTTGTGCCATTAATCCCCTAAATTTTGCAAGCATAGCAAGTTAGCTAGAGAGATACAAAAAAAGAAAAAAAAAAAAGAGAACTATTAAAGAAATTAAATAACCACGTACTACGTGTGTTTGATAATACGATACAAGTAGTTATTTGTATTAAAAATATTATTGATTTAATAGTTTTTTTAAGTATATTACAATAATTTTAATATAAACTCATTTTGAAAAGTGTTTTCACAGGCCGATAGAGCCTAAAATGACTTACTTTGTGAGGCTTGCATGGCAGATTCCACCACTTCTCTCCTCTCCCGTCTATAACACCACCTCCTTGCATTGACATTCCATTGATCCTGTAAAACACTAGCCATTGTCTCTTGTTCATCTTACTAGGCCATGATTCAGGTCCATCAGGTGGCATTATAGTTCCATCAATCTTCTCATAAAGCAAAATAACCAATCAGTTTTTTCTCCCACTTAATAATGCATATTGGAATTCAATTCCATAACAAAATACTTAGAGCCAGTCTTAGCTTAGTTATTATTTTACTGAAATTACCTGAAACACGAGGCTAGTTTTACAAGGTCCTGTAAAGATAGTAGGCTGTATCATAAAAGAATAATCATCAGGAGCAAGTAGAATAGCTGATTCATTCTGCAGGCAAGCAGTATCCCAAGCCATCTTGAATGCTTGTGTATCATCTGTTACACCATCACCAACAGCACCAAAAGATAGCACATTGTAAACCCTTGCTATACTTTGAATTGGGCTAGGAGTGGGACTAGGACTTGGAGAATCTTTATAATAACTTGGACTAACAGGCGCCTGAGGAGCAGGAGCAGGAGGCAGTGAAACGTGGGAAACAATGTCCGAGTGTTTTGATCTACTCTTGGCATGAACTCTCCCTTCAGTGTAAGTAAAGAAGAAGAGGGAGAAGAAAGAAAAAGCCAAAAGGAAAATTTTAGACAATGTCATGGTTACCATACTACGATGAGGGAATCAATGTAAGTGAAGATAAAAAGGTAATGGTCTATACTTATAGAAACAAAGAGAAAGTTTCAAGTTGAGTACTAGAATAGAATAGGGTTTTGTTGTGGTTACTAGGTGTAGCCAAGCTCAATATCACGCTTTGGACATTGAATTCAAAGAAGACAAGTTGAGTTTTGAAAGATGATGGAGCTTTTTTCACGAGTAAAGAAAGAGATTAGAGGAGGAGACAAAGAGAAGGCGAAGGCACCCACGTTTTAGGGAGTTGAAAACATTTAACGACGTGTGTGTGTGTGACCACTTGAAGCACTATACACATAAACATCAACTTGGTGAAGGGAGGATATATCCTGTATGGACATATATAGTGCATAGAATTGTTTCAATGGAGGTTGCTTTTATACTCTAGGAATTCTTAGTGGAAGCTCCTTTTTGGGAGGGGGTATTTTTGTATGTGTTTGTGCTTTTAAGCCTATCTATAATATAATGGAGGCATGAGACCGACCAATTCCATTTAGAGATTGGTATTTTGTTCTTAGGACAATGGTATTAAAGATATCTTTAAATCAATTTTCACGTTAATTAATTCAAATTTGATTCTTTATCATAGTATTAATATTTAAAATCACATCAACTTAATGCATACAGATTTAAGAAGCTAAGAAAGAAAGCAAATCTTTCTAATTAATAAATCATAAAAACTATACATCTTCAGACCGACTTTTTAAAATAAGATAATAATTTTTTATTATTAAGAATGTGTTATTTGATCATCAGCATTCAAGTAAAATTGGAGGAGTTGAAAAGAATGGGGAGGGACAAGGCAACTCATAATTGCTTATGCAATATGAATTGGGATTTAATGATAAAAAATAAAGAGAAATCAACTTGCTGCATTTGCTGGAGCAAGTGGAAATGGCAAAGAAGAATGTTTTCAATTTCATATATGGGCCGGCATTGGACACCAACCCACTAGAGAGAATTATTATTTTTTAATGTATTAGTCAACAGAAAGCAATAATTGTTTTTTTTTTTTTAATTATTGGCAGAAACTCAGCTAGCTTGCTAACCAATAGCCTTTGCTCTTGTTTTGCTGACATCTATTCAATGTCCACTTAAGGTTTTCTTAAAGCAAGGTAGCTGCTTATAACATCTCAAATAAAGAAGGTTGGAAGTGGGAGGGCAAAATGGATAGTGATTATTTGGCTCAAAGTTCTTGGGCGGTTGAGCGTGATCACTTTACCTCCTTCCATGATCATGCACCCATCTAGATACCTGTCACAAGCGAGCTGCTTACATCAAATTCAGTTTTATAGCAGATATGTCCGACCATAGCAGTCAACGAATGGAGTTATTAAGTTCTTTTTTATCAATTAGTTATCATATTAAAAAATCATTTAAATTCAAAATCTCAGATGAAGTTTAATGAATAGTTTTAATTACAGCTGCCAATGCCTGTTCATTAAAAAAATGTCAAAGTGGGGTGGATTCAGTTCAATGTTCATTATCATTGCTAAAACAAATTGATAGACATGTGAGACGCACAGAATTAAAGAAACCCAGATTAGCATTCTTCCTTTCAATGTAACAGTCTATCTCCATCTCCTTGCCTCCATCTTCCGCATGGCATTTTGCCGTCCGCCTTCCATGATATATAGAATTGGTGGTCTAGTGAGTTTACTATTCACAGACATTTGACTTCCACTTCCATCAGCAGAGTGTTAAAATGTTTGAATTAGCAATACTAATTTGCCATGCATGAATCTTCACTCTCCTTGGATAATCATCTTCTCTTCTGAAGTCTTGAAAGACTTTCCAATCTCTACTTATACAGCTTCTATAGACTTGAAGTGCCATTTTCATTTGAGAGCCCCGAAATGGCTAATCAGTTGAGGTCCCATCCAAGCTTCAAGTGGTGGGCCCGGGATGTTAATGAATTTAGTGATGCTCCACCATGAACACCATCTTCAGTTGGAAGTCCTGAACGTATTCCTCCGGCAAGAAGACCATCTTCAGTTGGTACTGAACGTTATACTCCAACAAGAAGATCATCTTCAGTTGCTAGTGACAAGACAGTCTTCAGTTAGTAGTGAACATATTTCTGTGATGAGAACCAAGCTTCCATGTTACGGCGGAAACCAATTTGAGGTCAGAAATGAATGACCGGCAGAATTAGAATCTCTTCTGACTTGTGGGATTTTGAGTTCTCAGTTCTGATTTGAATCAAATATCTTATATTGTATCTTAATATAGATTAGGATTATCTTTATCAGTTATTTTTCTTTATTAGAATTTTTGCTATGCTATGATAGCCAAGGCGTGTTGAATATTCAATAAGGCAAAACGCAATAAAAAATAAAATATCAAACACTGTTGACTAAGCATGACTCCATAAGTATGATCAATTTTATTTTGTT